>Ga0335085_10003433_pt1 | contig 27440 bp, 27 predicted proteins | sample Lox_Sample_45_FD_206712 | JGI IMG/M metagenome (GOLD analysis project Ga0335085, IMG submission 206712) | Soil microbial communities from Loxahatchee National Wildlife Refuge, Florida, United States - Lox_Sample_4.5 | ecosystem: Environmental > Terrestrial > Soil > Wetlands | place: USA...
TACGACATCGGCCACGCCGGCGAGACCCCCCGTAGTGCCGGACCTCGCCGAAGTCCCGCTCGCGGAGGCGGAAGAGGATCGCGCCGTAGAACTTCGTGTTGCCGCCGACGAAGTACTGCTGGTGGGGCTTGAACGCCTCGCCGTTCTCGTCGTACCAGAGCTCGTCGGACAGGTACCGGTCCTTCCGGAAGATCTCGCGGCTGTCCCAGTTCTCTGGCTCCCGCGGCAGGTAGCCGCCGCGCTCGATCAGCAAGATCCGCTTACCGGACGGCGCGAGCCTGTGCGCGAGCGTACCCCCGCCAGCGCCGGTACCGATGATAATCACGTCATAGTGCTCAGCCGTCATAGCGTTCTTCCTCGCTCTCTGGTTGGCTGAGGCAGGCCTTGAAGGCCCAGTCTCGGGGTGCGCGGTTTCGTTACGGGCCGAAGCCGAGCGGTCCGGGACAGGCGTGGAAGAAGTCGCCGAGTGTAACGACGGCCGGCCTGGGGGGACGAAACAGCATGTCATCGCAACTGTCTGCACGGCAGGACACCGCCGAGGCGCGCCGGATTGTCGCGGCGGACTCGGGCCAGCAGGACTGGCGCGCGTGGGGGCCGTATCTGTCGGAGCGGGCCTGGGGAACGGTCCGCGAGGACTACAGCGAGGACGGTTCGGCCTGGGACCACTTCCCGCATGATCATGCGCGCTCACGTGCGTACCGGTGGAACGAGGATGGCCTGGCCGGCCTGTGCGACGCGGACCAGGTCTTCTGTTTCGCTGTGGGCCTGTGGAACGGCCGTGACCCGATCGTGAAGGAACGGATCTTCGGGCTGACCGGGCCGGAGGGCAATCACGGCGAGGACGCCAAGGAGTACTGGTGGTACCTGGACTCCACGCCGTCGCACTCCTGGATGACCTGGCGGTACCACTACCCTCAGCGCGAGTTCCCCTATGCGGCCCTGGCCGCCGAGAACGCCCGGCGGGGCCATGACGCGCCGGAGTACGAGCTGGCCGACACCGGCGTCTTCGACCAGGACCGGTACTGGGCGGTGACCGTGGATTTCGCCAAGGCCGCGCCCGAGGATATTTGTATCCGGATCACGGCGGAGAACCGCGGACCGGACGAGGCGGTCATTCACCTGTTGCCGACCTTGTGGTTCCGCAACACCTGGGCATGGGGTCTGCCGGGCGCGGACGCGGTTCCTCAGATCCACGCCGTGCCGGACGTGCCCATCGGCGCCCGGCTGCTCGCCGAGCACGCCAGCTACGGCCCGCTGACCCTGGCGGCGCAGGCTGGGGGCCGGTTCCTGTTCTGTGACAACGAGACCAACGCGCGGCGGCTGTTCGGCGTCCCCGGCCGCTCCCCGTTCCCGAAGGACGGCATCGGTGATCACGTCGTGCACGGCGCGCCGACGGTGAACCCCGAGGGGTACGGCAGCAAGGCCGCCGTGCACCACATCATCACCGTGCCGGCCGGACAGCGCCGGGAACTGCGTCTGCGCCTGGTCCGGGGCGACGTCGCGGACGCCGATCTCGGCACGGGTTTCGACGCTGTGGTGCGGGCCCGGCAGGCCGAGGCGGACGAGTTCTTCGCCGCGCTGACCCCGGCCGGAGCAACGGCCGATGAGGCCCGGGTGCTACGGCAGGCGATCGCGGGCCTGATGTGGGGCAAGCAGTTCTACCACTACGACGTCGAGCAGTGGCTGGACGGCGACCCGGCCGGTCCGCCGCCGCCCCCGCGGCGGCGAACCGGACGCAACGCGGGATGGCGGCACCTCAACAATGCCGACGTGATCTCCATGCCGGACCCGTGGGAGTACCCCCTGGTACGCCGCGTGGGACCTGGCCTTCCACTGCATACCGATCGCCCACGTCGACCCGGCGTTCGCCAAGAACCAGCTGATCCTCATGCTGCGCGAGTGGTACATGCACCCGAACGGGCAGATCCCGGCGTATGAGTGGGCCTTCGGGGACGTCAACCCGCCGGTACACGCGTGGGCTGCGCTGCGGGTGTTCGAGATCGACGGCCGCCGCGACCACGAATTCCTTGCCCGGGTGTTCCACAAGCTGCTGCTGAACTTCACCTGGTGGGTCAACCGCAAGGACGGCGCCGGGAACAACGTGTTCGAAGGCGGCTTCCTCGGCCTGGACAACATCGGCCCGATCGATCGGTCCGCGATGCTGCCGGTCGCCGGCCGGCTTGAGCAAAGCGACGGTACCGCCTGGATGGCCACCTACGCCCTGAACCTGCTGGAGATCGCGCTCGTACTCGCCGAGCACGACCGGGCGTATGAGGACGCCGCCACCAAGTTCTTCGAACACTTCGCCTACATCGCGCAGGCTATGCGCGACAAGGGCTTGTGGAACGAGGAGGACGGGTTCTTCTACGACGTGCTCGCTCTCGACGACGGGCAGCGGGTGCCGCTGCGGGTCCGGTCCATGGTGGGGCTGCTCCCGCTGACCGCGGTCACGACCCTCGGCACGGCCACCCTGCGGCGACTACCCGACTTCGCCGCCCGGTTCCGCTGGTTCCTGGCGAACAAGCCCGCCTACTGTGGCGTCGTCGGCGCCGCCCACGTGCGCGACGGCGCAGAGGGCCGGCTGCTCGCGGTCGTCGGCGCCGAGCGCCTGGTGCGGATCCTGTCCGTGATGCTCGACGAGCAGGAGTTCCTGTCCCCTTACGGACTGCGGGCACTCTCGCGCCACCACGCCGATGAGCCGTTCACGCTCGACCTGGCCGGTGCCCGCTACGCCGTCGACTACGAGCCCGGCGAGTCCACCACTGGCCTGTTCGGCGGCAACTCCAACTGGCGCGGCCCGATCTGGTTCCCGGTCAACTACCTCGTCATCGAGGCGCTGCACAGGTATGCCCGGTTCTTCGGCGACGATATCCTCATCGAGCACCCCGCCGGCTCCGGACGCAAGGTCACCCTGACCGTCCTGGCCGATGACCTCGCCCGCCGTCTGGTTTCGATCTTCCTCGACGACGAGCGCGGCCGCCGCCCGGTCTTCGGCGACACCGGCCTCTTCCAGGCCCGCCCGGACTGGCACAACCTGCTGCCCTTCCACGAGTACTTCCACGGCGACACCGGCCGCGGCGTCGGCGCCTCCCATCAGACGGGCTGGACCGGGCTGGTCGCCGACCCCGTCATGCGCACCGCTGGCCGCGGCGCCACCGGGAACCGTCACGAGTGACCTCAGGGGCTCACGTACCCTGCAGGGGATCGACGGCCAGACCGGCTCATGCCGCACCTCGACCGGTGGCCCGTCACGCAAGTTCAGCCCGCCAGCGCTGTCGGCCACCAGCCGCGAGCTTGAGCTAGCACAGGATGAAACGTTCTGCGCGGTGGCGGGACATAACCAGCATGGCAATCCAAATACCGCCGACGCAGACGCAGGACGCGACGGCCGACTGGTGGCCGTCGAGGTACGGTGCCGAGGACCAGGCGGGCGCGCTGAACGAGATCACGCCCGGGAAGGTTCTCGAAGCGGTCCGCCTGGTCCGCCAGGGCCGGGTCTACGACCTGGCGCACGTGCTGCACCAGGACATCCCGGCGTTTCCGGGCCGTACCTACCGGAGAGCCCGCACAACCTCGCCTGGGGAGACGAGGACGCCCGCACGCTCTACATCACGGCCCTGACCAGCGTTTACCGGATCCGGCTCGGCTTTCCCGGCGTCCGGCCTAACTGATCTTCACGACGTCTACAAGATGCGGATCTCGACCGGGGCGCACTGGCCGTACCTGGATCATCATCGGCCCCTCCGGGTTCGGCTGGGTCCACGTCGGCCTGCCGGTGCAGATCCTCGTCACCGCCACCCAGATCGGGGTGGTGCTGGGCGCGCTCAGCTCGGTGGGCGTCGACGTCAACTGCGCGGTGATCGGCTACACCGCCACCGCGCCCACCGCCAACCTCGCACCGCCCGCCCCCGGCTCCCAGTTCCCGCCGAGGTAACCGGGACGCCGCCGAAGGCGCCGTTCCACCCATGTGCCAGTGCGGCTGACGGCGGGACCTCGAAACCCGCGGGCCCGCAACGGCGAGCCCGCGGGATCAGACGCAGCCCGCCTCGACGCCAGGCCGGTCCCTGAGCTCTCGGTCCTGGCCGCCTGGGCCATCCGGTCCGGCACGTACCGTCACGCCGCGGTTTCAGGCCGATAGCCGGGCGGCTCCGGTGTAGACGTTCATGGACGGGCCGCGCAGGAAGCCGACCAGGGTGATGCCTGCCTGCTCGGCTAGGTCGACGGCGAGTGAGGACGGTGCGGAGACGGCGGCGAGCAGCGGGATGCCGGCCAGGACGGCCTTCTGGACCAGCTCGAACGAGGCGCGGCCGCTGACGAGCAGGACGCAGCCGGCCAGCGGCAGGCGGCCGCTGAGCAGCGCCCAGCCCACCACCTTGTCCACCGCGTTGTGCCGGCCGACGTCCTCGCGGACGGTGATCAGGTCGCCGTCCGAGGTGAACAGCCCGGCGGCGTGCAGCCCGCCGGTGCGGGAGAACACCCGCTGTGCGTCGCGCAGCCGGTCCGGCAGCGTGGCCAGCATCTCCGGCGCGAAACGTGCCGTATCGGCGGCCAGCGAGGCATGCGGCAGGACGCAGATGTCCTCGATGCTCGTCCTCCCGCAGACACCGCACGCGCTGGTCGTCAGGAAATCGCGGCGGGCGCCCGGCGTCACGGTAACGCCCGGGGCCAGGGTCACGTCGGCGATGTTGCCCATCCCGCCGTGGTCGGCCCCATCGTGGTCGGCGTGACCGCAGGCGGTCCCGTCGCAGAGCTTGATCTCGGCGATGTCCGCCGGTGAGCGGATTACCGCCTCGCTCGCCAGGAACCCGGCCGCGAGTTCGAGGTCATCACCGGGGGTGCGCATGGTCATGGCCAGGGCGGTGCCGTTCACCCGGATGCCGAGCGGCTCCTCGCCGGTGAGGACGTCGGCACGGGTCACGCTGCCACCGGGCCGGCCGTCGCCAGGCAGCGTGACCCGCAGCACGCGCCGCCGTGCCGTCCGCCCGGACAACACCCCGCCTTCCGTTTTGCAGTCCCTCTAGAAAAGGGTACGCACCCGGCAGATTCCGACTTAATTACCTGGCACGACATATCCAGGCGGCCGTTCTTGGCCGCTGCACACAGGTCACCACGATCGGTATACAGCGGCATAGACCGGTCAGAACGCCCACAGTACAGTGGGTAACAGTAGTTGCCCGCCAGGAAGGTGCACTCGATGAGCAAGCAGGTGCGGTTGACGGAGCCGCTCGTCCGGGACAACGGGGGGCTGCGGCCGGCCTCGTGGGATGAGGCGCTGGACCGCGCGGCGGCGGGGTTCGCCGTGGCCAGGGAGCGGGACGCGACGAGATCGTTCGGCATGTTCAGCTGCTCGAAGGCCACGAACGAGATGAACTACGCGGCCCAGAAGTTCACCCGGTCGGTGATGGGCAGCAACAACATCGACAGCTGCAACCGCACTTGACACGCTCCTAGCGTCGTCGGTCTGGCGGCAGTGTTCGGAGCCGGTGGCGGTACCAGCTCCTACCGGGAGGCGGAAGACGCCGACCTGCTCGTGCTGTGGGGGTCGAACGCGCGCGAAGCGCACCCGATCTTCTTCCACCACGTGCTCAAGGGCGTCCGGCGGGGTACCCGGCTGTACGCGGTCGACCCGCGGCGGACGACGTCGGCGCAGTGGGCCGACGCGTGGCTCGGCATCAACGTCGGCTCGGACATCTCGCTGGCGAACGCCATCGCCCGGGAGATCATCGAGGCCGGGCTGGTGAACGAGACGTTCGTGCAGCGGGCCACCACCGGCTTCGACGCCTACGCGGCGGCGGTGCAGCCCTACACGCTGGACCGGGCCTCGCGCGATACGGGCGTGCCGGCCGGCCTCATCCGGCAGCTGGCGCACGACTATGCCCGCGCCGACCGGGCCCAGATCTGCTGGACCCTCGGCATCACCGAGCACCACAACGCGGCCGACAACGTGTTCGCGCTCATCAACCTGGCCCTGCTCACCGGCCACGTAGGCCGGTACGGCTCCGGGCTGGTCCCCCTGCGCGGCCAGAACAACGTGCAGGGCGGCGGCGACATGGGGGCGATCCCCAACAAGCTCACCGGGTTCCAGGACGTCACGACCGACACCGAAGCCCGGGCCCGCTTCGAGGCCGTCTACGGCGCGCCGATCCCGTCCGAGCCCGGCTGGCACCTGTCCCAGATGTTCGAGGCCATGGAGGACGGCGAGCTCACCGCCTGCTACATCATCGGCGAGAACCCGCTGCGCTCCGAGGCCGACACCGGCCGGGCCCGCAAGCTCCTGGCCGGGCTCGAGCACTTCGTAGTCCAGGACATCTTCCTCACCGACACGGCCCAGCTCGCCGACGTCGTGCTGCCCGCCACGGCCACCTGGTGCGAGGCCGAGGGGACCGTGACCTCCAGTGAGCGGCGGGTCCAGCGGGTGCGCAAGGCGCTGGAGCCACCCCCCGGGGCCCGCGACGACATCGAGATCATCTGCGAGATCGCCCGCCGCCTCGGCTCCGACTGGGGCCACCCGTCCGCCGAAGAACTCTGGAACGAGCTGCGCGCCCTGTCCCCCATGCACGCGGGCATGAGCTACCAGCGGCTGGAAGAACTTGGCGGCATCCAGTGGCCGTGCTACGACGAGCAGCACCCGGGCGAGTTGTTCCTGCACGCGCGGCTGTGGGAGGAGGACCCGGCCAGGCGCGGGACGCCCGCCCCGTTCACGCCGGTGGAGCAGGACCCGCCGATCGATGAGCTGTCCCCCGAGTTCCCGATCCGGCTCACCACCGGGCGCCGGCTGGACTCGTTCAACACCGGGGTCCAGACCGAGCATTACGCGACGCCGATCCGGCGGCCGGAGACGCTCAACCTTTCGCCCGAGGACGCGGCCCGGCTGGGCCTGGCCGAGGGCGAGATGGCGCGGATATCGTCGCGGCGCGGGTCGCTGGAGGCGCCGGTCCACGTCGACCAGACGCTCCGCGCCGGGCTCGCGTTCATGACGCTGCACTTCCCGGACCAGGTCGCGACCAACGTGCTGACGCTCGATACCTGGGACCCCAAGTCCGGCACGGCCGAGTTCAAGGCGACGGCGATCCGGGTGGACAAGCCGGGCGCGGCCTCCCCGGCAGGCGAGGACCTGAACGCGGAGGTGGAGGCCTAGTGGACCTGCGGCTCGGGGCCGCGACACCAGCCACCGACGACGAGCGGTCCGCCGTCGCCTCGGTGCTCGGCCCGCCCGCGAGCGGCTGGGACGGCGGAGAGCGGACGGCGGCCGACGGGCATGTCGCGTTCGGCGGCCACGCCGCCCGGGCCCGGCGGCACCTGCTGCTGCCGGTGCTGCACGCGGTCCAGGAACGGATCGGCTGGATCAGCCCCGGGGCGCTGGATCATCTCTGCGCCAGGCTCACCGTCGCGCCGGCCGAGGCCTACGGGGTGGCATCGTTTTACGCCCTGTTCCGCACTTGGCCTTCGCCGTCCGCGGTGGTCCACGTCTGCGACGATCTCGCCTGCCAGGTGAACGGCGCGGAGCAGGTATGCGAGCAGATGGAGCGCCGGTTCGGGACCGAGGGCACCGGCGCTGGGGCCGACGGCGCTGTATCCAACGGCGCCGGGATTACCTGGCAGCGCAGTCCGTGTCTGGGCCAGTGCGACCGGGGCTCGGCGGCCATGATCCAGCGCGCAGGCGCCGATCCGGGCCGGCTGGTGCTAGCCCCGTTCGGCCCTGATCAGGTGCGATCGGCGCTCACACCCGCCCAGCCCGCCGCGGTGACCAGCCCGCTCGTCCCGCAGGCCAGAGACGGCCGCTCCTCGCTCCGGCTGCTGCGGCGAGTGGGACAGCTGGATCCGGGCTCGCTCGACTCTTACCGGGCCGCGGGCGGGTACGAGATGCTGCGGCGGGCGGTCAGCCTGGGCCCGCAGGGCGTGATCGGGGAACTGAAAGACGCCAAGCTGCTCGGCCGCGGCGGGGCGGCGTTCCCGACCGGGGTGAAATGGGAGGCGGTGGCCGGCAACCCGGTCCGGCCGCACTACGTCGTCTGCAACGCCGACGAATCCGAGCCCGGTACCTTCAAGGACCGGGTGCTGATGGAGGAAGACCCGTTCGCCCTGCTGGAAGCCATCACGATCATGGGCTATGCATGCGGCGCGGAGCAGGGCTACCTCTACATCAGGGGTGAGTACCCGGCGGCCGAGGCCCGGCTGCGGCACGCCGTCGAGCAGGCCCGTTCCCGCGGGTTCCTCGGGGCGGACGTCATGGGCGAGGGTTTCGCCTTCGACCTCGAGGTCAGGCGGGGAGCCGGTGCGTACATCGCCGGCGAGGAGACCGCGCTGTTCAACTCGATCGAGGGCAAGCGGGCCGAACCGCGGAACAAGCCGCCGTTCCCCGCGCAGTCCGGCCTGTTCGGCAAGCCGACGGCCATCAACAACGTGGAGACGCTGCTCTGCGTGCCGGAGATCCTGCGCATCGGCGGGTCGGCTTTCGCGGGTCTCGGCACCGAAGACTCCACCGGTACCCGGCTGTTCTGCCTGTCCGGCTGCGTCGAGCGGCCCGGCCTGTATGAGTTCGAGTTCGGGGTCACGCTGCGCCAGGTGATCGAGGCGGCAGGCGGGGTGCGCGGCGAGCGTCCGCTGCAGGCGGTGCTCCTCGGCGGGGCGGCGGGCTCGTTCGTCGGGCCGAACGCGCTGGATACCCCGCTCACCTTCGAGGGGGTACGCGCCATCGGCGCGACGCTGGGGTCCGGCGTCGTCCTGGTGCTCGACGACACCGTCGACGTGACCGGCCTGCTGCGGCGGATCGCCCAGTTCTTCCGGGACGAGTCCTGCGGCCAGTGCGTGCCGTGCCGGGTCGGGACGGTACGCCAGGAGGAACTGCTGGGCCGGCTGGCGCGCGGCACTCCGCTCGGCTCGGCCCGGGCCGAACTCGCCCTCCTGGACGACATCGCCGCGGTCGCGCGCGACGCCTCGATCTGCGGCCTCGGCCAGACGGCGGTCAGCGCCGCCGCCTCGGCCGTGCGGCTCGGCCTGATCGACGGGACCCGGGCCGGCGGGAACGGGAAGGAGCCGGCATGAGCACGGTGTTCCTGGAGACGCCTCGGCGGCTGGTCGACGTCACGATTGACGGCCAGACGGTCCGCGTGCCCGAGGGCGCGACCCTGCTGGATGCGTGCCGGCAGCAGGGGATCGACACTCCGACCCTGTGCTACCTGGAGAACCTCACCCCGGTGAACGTGTGCCGGGTGTGCGTGGTGGACATAGGATCGCGGGTGCTCGTACCAGCCTGCTCACGCAAAGTCGAGCCCGGCATGACCGTGCACACCGACTCCGAGCGGGTGCGCACCAGCCGGCGGATGGTACTCGAGTTCCTCGCGTCCTCCGTCGACATGTCCCTGACCGCGCCGGAGGTCCGCCGCTGGATGGAGCAATACGGCGCCGACCCAGGCCGGTATGGACCGGCCGCCCCGGCCCACGCCGCCGGGGAACGGGACGCCGCCCGGCCCGGCGAGCACCACGCCCCCGACGGCAGCATGGCTGAGACAGTCGCCCAGCCGGTGAAGCACGACAACGACAGCTACGTGCGCGACTACACGCGCTGCATCCTGTGCTACAAGTGCGTCGAGGCCTGCGGCGAGGATGCCCAGAACACCTTCGCCATCGCGGTGGCCGGCCGGGGGTTCGACGCCCGCATCTCCACCGAGTTCGACGTGGGCCTGCCCGACTCGGCCTGTGTCTACTGCGGTAACTGCATCGGGGTCTGCCCCACCGGCGCGCTGATGTTCAAGAGCGAATACGACATGCGGCAGGCCGGCTCCTGGGACGAGTCCAGGCAGACGGTCACCACCACCATCTGCCCCTACTGCGGCGTGGGCTGCAACCTCGAACTGCACGTGCAGGACAACCGGATCGTGAAGGTGACCTCGCCGCTCGACCACGACGTCACCAACGGTCACCTGTGCGTGAAGGGACGATTCGGCTTTGAGTTCGTCCAGCGCCGCACCCGGGAATCCTGAGGATCCCTGCGAAACCGACATGGGCCGTGGTTCTTATCCTGGACCGGTGGATGAGGTCGTGCGTACCGCTGCCGAGGCGATGCTCACGACTCCGGTACGACATCCGCTGTCCGCCACCGTCGGTGAGATACGGGACTTCTTCCGCGACGATCACGTCCATGCCGCGCTCATCGTCAGCCCGGCCGGGTACCTGGAGGCAGTCGTGGAACGTGATGACGTCGCCGATGGCCAGGCTCTTGATGCTGCCGCTGCGCCGCTGGGACGACTCACGGGCCGCACCGTGCCGGCCGGGGCCAGCCTGGCCGACGTGCGCCAGGCGATGATCGCAGCCGGGCGGCGGCGGGCCGCCGTCACCAGCGCCGACGGCCGGCTTCTGGGCCTGCTGTGCCTCAAGGCCAGCGGGGCGGGATTCTGCTCTGACCAGGACGTCCGCGCCCGTGCGCTGGGTGAGGCCGGCGCTGCCGCCGACAGTGTGGCCGCCGCCATCGCCGCTAACCTGGCCTCCTTCCGGCGCATCGGCATAGCCCGGCCCGGCCTGCGCGCCGCGTCGGTGGCGGTGTGCGTCCTCCTGCAGCAGGACGTACCCTGCCTGCTGATCACCAGGCGAGCTTCCGGCCTGCGGAATCACTCCGGACAATGGGCGCTGCCCGGCGGAAGCCGCGAGCCCGGCGAGTCCACCGGGGACGCGGCGCTGCGGGAACTGCGCGAGGAAACCGGCGTGGCAGCCGAGACGGGCGATGTCCTGGGCACTCTCGATGACTACGCCACGAGGTCCGGCTTCCTCATCACTCCCGTAGTGGTGTGGGGCGGTCCGGTCGGCACTTTCGTCAGGCAGTCGTCGGAGGTGGCCCGGATCCACGTGATCCCGCTGGCCGACTTCGACCGCCCGCCTGAGCTCCTGCGCATCCCGGAATCGCCCGCGCCGGTCCTTCGCCTAGCGCTGCTGGGCGGCCATGTGTACGCTCCGACCGCCGCCGTCATCCATCAGTTCTGCCAGCTGGCGCTGCACGGCCTGACCACCCGGGTAGCCCATTTCGAGCAGCCCGTATTCGCCTGGCGTTGACGCTGTCGCAGATCCAGCGGGACGCCCGTTATTCCGGCGACTAGAGTTTCCCCGGTTGCCGCCCGCCCGTGACGTGCGGAAAATAGCTACCGTGATCGACAGGGGAGGGGCGGAATGCTGGGGGATTTGCAGCCGGAGGATCCGCGGTCAATCGGACGGTACCGCTTGGTCGGGCGGCTGGGTGAAGGCGGGATGGGCCAGGTATTCCTCGGCCGATCCCCTGGCCGCAGGCTGGTAGCGGTCAAGGTCATCCGGCCGGAGATGGGCCGGGAGCCCGGGTTCCGCGCCCGGTTCGCGCGCGAGGTCGCGGCCGCCCGCCGGGTCAGCGGGGTGTATACCGCGGTGGTGGTCGACGATGACGCGGAGGGGCCGGTCCCGTGGCTGGCCACGCAGTATGTCGCCGGGCCGTCGCTGGCCGAGGCGGTCGAGAAGTACGGCCCGCTGCCGGCCGACTCGGTGCTGACGCTGGCCGCGGGCCTGGCCGAGGGGCTTGAGGAGATCCACAAGGCCGGCCTGGTGCACCGGGACCTGAAACCGTCGAACGTGCTGCTGGCGGACGACGGGCCGCGGGTCATCGATTTCGGGATCTCCCGGGCCGTCGAGGCGACCATGCTGACTCAGGCCGGGACGGTCATGGGTACGCCGGGGTTCATGTCCCCCGAACAGGCCGACGGCAGTGCGGTAGGCGCGCCGAGCGATGTGTTCAGCCTCGGCGCGGTGCTCGCGTTCGCTGCCACCGGGGAGGGTCCGTTCGGGACGGGGTCCAGCATGGCGCTGCTGTACCGGACCGTCCACAGCGAGCCGGATACCACCCGGCTGCCCGCGCGGCTCCGGCCGCTGGTCCAGCGCTGCCTGACCAAGAACCCCGCCGGCCGGCCCACGACCGGTGATCTTCTGGCCGGGCTCGGCGAGACCCCGCTCGCGGCGAACTGGCTGCCGGCGCCGATCGCCGAAACACTCAGCCAGTATCACCCGCCCACCGCGACCGGCCCCAGCGACACCCCGGACCGGACAGCTGGCACCCGGACGGCGATCAGGACAACAAACGGCGCGGGAACCGCCGGATCTGGGCAGTGGCCATCGCCGTCGCCGTCGCCGCCGTCATCGGCGCGGCCGTATTCCTGAGCCTGCCGGACCCGCCTCCGCCGCCGGCATCCGTCCCGGCCGTGGCGGGTAAGACCCTGGCCGCGGCCACGTCCGCGCTCACGGCCAGCGGCTTTCACGCCATCCCGTACCGTTACGGCTGCTACGGCTCGGACAGTACCGGCGACGTGGTACGGCAGTCCCCGGCCGCCGGAACGCATCTGGCCCGTACCTCGCCCGTGCACCTGTATCTCCAGGCCAACAACTGCCTGACGGTACCGGACGTCACCGGGATGACCCTGTCGAACGCCGCGTACACGCTGAAGCAGGCAGGCTTCACCAACATCCCGTACCTATATAACTGCTACGGCTCAACGCACATCGGCGCCGTGGTGCGGCAGTCGCCTCGCGCGGGAACCAGCTACGGCAAGAAAGAGCCCGTATCGCTCAAGCTCCAGGCGAACAACTGCTGACCGGCCCAAGCCCCGCTCGCTCGCCGCGGCGACTTGACGACCAGTTGATCACCCAGCACACCGGGCGGGGCCGAGAATCCACTCGTCGTCAAGTCCGTCCCATTAGGTTGATCAAGCGTCGGTGTCAGTGAGAAGCGAGGCAAGGGAAGCATGGCCGAGTTCACGACCAGGGACGGTACGCAGATCTTCTACAAGGACTGGGGAACCGGGCAACCGATCGTCTTCAGTCACGGGTGGCCACTCTCGTCCGACGACTGGGACGCCCAGATGCTCTTCTTCCTGCACCACGGCTACCGGGTGATCGCCCACGACCGGCGCGGGCACGGCCGCTCGGAACAGCCCGGCGAGGGCAACGACTTTGACCACTACGCCGACGACCTGGCCGACCTGACCGCGCACCTCGACCTGCACGATGCCGTCCACGTGGGGCATTCGGCCGGCGGTGGCGAGGTGGCCCGCTACCTCGGCCGTCACGGCGAGAGCCGGGTGGCGAAGGCCGTGCTGATCAGCGCGGTAACCCCGTCGGTGCTGCAGACCGAAGCCAACCCGGCCGGCGTGCCCCAGGCCGCCTTCGAAGGCTTGCAGGCTCAGACGGTGGCGAACCGCTCGGAGTTCTACCGGGCGGTGCCGTCCGGGCCGTTCTACAACTACGACCAGCCGGGTGTCGAGCCGTCCGAGGCGGTCATCGCGAACTGGTGGCGCCAGGGCATGATGGGCGGCGCGAAGGGCCAGTACGACTGCGTCTCCGGGTTCATCCGCGAGGACTGGACCGACGACCTGAAGAAGATCAGCGTGCCGGTGCTCGCGATGCACGGCGAAGCCGATCAGATCGTTCCGATCGCGACCTCGGCGCCTCGAGCGGTCGAACTGGTGCAGAACGGCACGCTGAAGACGTATCCGGGCTTCCCGCACGGCATGCCGACCACCCACGCCGACACGATCAACGCCGACCTGCTCGCCTTCATCCGATCCTGACCGTTCCGTCCCTGCCCGCGGTTGCGGGCAGGGACGGCCATCAGCGCGGTAGCGCCGCGACGGGTCAGCGGGCCTGAGCCCATGTGGCGGGCACGTCGGCGCCGCCTTCCTCGGAGATCCGCGCGCCGAAGCGCAGCAGCGCGGGCTGGGGTGAGATCTTCCCGGCGATCAGGGCTTCCCCCTGGTGGAAAGTGACCGCCCGGTCGATCAGGCTCGGCGGGACGAAGGAGAACACTGCCTGGGTGAACGCGGTATCCGCGAGCGAGTTCAGCCGCATGAGCACGAGGTTGTCGGCCTGGGAGAGTACGTTCTCGGCGATTTTCTGCGGGCGCTGCGTGGACACGAGCAGGTACAGGCCGAACTTGCGGCCTTCTGCGGCGATCCTGATCGCGTGCTCGGCGGCCTGCGCGGTGAGCTGGTCGGGCGGCTCGGCTGGGCAGACGTTGTGCGCCTCGTCGATCACGATGAGGACCGGTTTGCGCTCGTGCCGTCGCCGCCACAAGTCACCCAGGACCGCCGCGGCGATCAAGGACTGCTCCTCGCGGGTCGGCAGCGAGCCCAGGTCGATGACGACGCAGCGGGCGCCCTCGTCGTGCACCGTGTCCAGGACCGAGCCGGCCTCGCCGGGCGCCCACACCGTGAAGCGGTCCACGCCGAGGTTGCGGACGCGCAGGCCGAGACGGCGCGTCTCGGATCCCTCGCTGTCCGGGAGCGCCTCGAGCGCGGAACGGTCCGGGCGCGCGATTAGTCCGGCCAGCGTGGCGTATTCCTCGCGGTCCGCGATCGGGTCCAGCCGGAGCACGGCCGCCTGAGTCGCCGGATCGATCTCGGCCGCGTGGATGCGCAGTCTTCGTTCCCCCGGGGCACCGGCCGAAAGGACGGTGACTCCCCGCGCCGCCTGCCGGTAACGGCCGGCCAGCGCCGGGTCGGTACCGCCCAGTACCGTTCCCAGGCGCACGAAGTCCGAGTTCGGATCGAGGATGACCAGGCGCAGATCCGTCTCGATCAGCAGCCGCTCAAGGATCACCCCGAGCGAATAGGTCTTGCCCGACCCGGATTGGCCGCACAGGAACGTGTGCCGGTTGAAGCCGTCGGCGTCGGCCAGGCAGGGCACATCGGTGACCGACGCCAGTTCACCCAGCCGCAGCTTCGCGCCGGACCGCGCGCTGCGCTCGAGCCATGCTTGTACCTCCGCTCCGCTGGCCGGACGGACCGTTACGTCATGGAACGGCACGAAGTCGCCGTCGAGAATGACGCCTTCGCCGCACGCATACCGGATCGGGACCTGCGATCGGTTGCCGGGAACGCCCTCCGCGTTGACCGGCAGCATCAGTTCGGTGCTCAGCTGGCCGAGGTCGAGCGTGATGAGCTGGCCGAGGCGCGTAATTTCGCCGTCCTCCAGGACGACATAGCCGCCAGCTTGCAATGACAGGCGGTACAGAGAGGCCTGGAAGGAGAACCGGCGACCGTCGACCGAGGTGGCCAGCGGAAGGACTGACGCTTCGAGCTCCCGCCGCGCATCGCGGAAGCCGGCCAGTTGAGCGGCAAGCCCAGGGTCCATGCTCAATTCCTCCCCAGATACCCGGCCACGAGGACACCATCTAAGCATCGGCGGTCTCCGCGCTCGCGTCCTCCTCCCGTGAGGGGGATGGCAGCGCCCCGCTTGCGGGCGTCTCGCGCACGCGAAACGGACATCAAACACTTCCGCACCGCCCGTACCAAGGCATGGGGCGTGACTGCCACATCCACGGTGTAACAACGCAGTGCCACCTAGCCTGTTTGATCGTGAACGGGCGGGCCCGGCGCGCCGCGGTGTCCGTGGTGCCAGAGCTCTTCCGGTGTGCTGCCCGGGCTCCTGATACCGGGCCGGCGGCTTGCTCATACGGCATGGATGCCTCGTTCACGCTGTTCTTACGACATGGCTGCGGCATCCATGCAGTATGGTCGGCGACTCCGAGCCTCTCTGGGCTCGCCGCGTGCGACTCGGCGTCCTCTACGCTTACACCGTCGGCCAGGGTGAGACGGGAGTGGCGGCGATGACGTTCGGCCTCATCCTTGGTTTCTGGCTGATCGGCAAGAGCATCTACCTGATCGTCAGCTGAAAGCACGCGATGGCAGCGGGACTGGGGAGCACGTGGTGGCAGTACCTGCTGCTGTTCCTCGCCGTCGCAGCCTCGTGGGCCGGCGTGCCAGTCATCGGCACCGCCGGCCTCGGGGCCGCCGCCGTGGCCGCCAGCCAGCAGAAGCTGCAACTGGCGGCCGTGATCGTGGTGGCCGTCATCGCGGGCGAGGTAGGCGGGCTCGGCGGCTACGCCATCGGCCGCCGCTGGGGCCGGCGACTGCTGGAACGCCCGGGCAGGCACCAGGAGGGCCGGGAGAAGATGATGCAGCGAGGTGAGAGCCTGTATGCCCGGTGGGGCTGGCTGGCTGTGTTCTTCACCCCCGCGATCGTCTCGGGCACGGCCAAGATGCCTCCGTACCGGTTCGCCTGGTGGAACCTGCTGGCCTCATTCGGGTGGACGGTGTCCGTAGCGGCTAGCGCCTACGGGCTGGGCAGGCTCGCCACCGGCCACCACAGCGAGCACGATATCGCCATCTTGGTCATCGGGCTTGGCGCCGGGGCCATCGTCGCTGTCGCCGCCACGCGGCGTCACCGCAGGCGGGTAGCCCGGCGTCTCGGTACCGCCGCGGACGGAGCGCCCGAAGATCCGTCCTGACCAGCGCACGGCTTCAGCCCAGAGTGAGCGGCGGCGACCGTGCATCACTCGCCTCCACATGCTGGTCAGCGCAGGGCGCGAACGGTGGGGGCAGGGTGGCGATGGGCATGGTGGCCTTCCGGTGCTCGGGGGTTACGGGAGGATGGTTGGCTCGGGCTGGGCGGCAAAGGACGGGAAGACGGTGGCGCGTACGGACTCCCAGCGCTGGCGCAGGCTGGCGTACACGCCGGCCGCCGCGGGGTCGGTGTGCACGGCCGGGGCCAATTCGAGGCTAATAGCGGACTTCGGCGACTCATGGCGGCGCGTCGCCTGACCATCGATGCTGGCCCCTACTCGGCGGCCCCGAGGTGCAGGTCCACCACGTCAAGCCCGAGGCCGATGATCCGCTGCATGAGTCCCCACAGGGCGGCCTGGTCCGGCAGCTGCGCGCGCAGGGTGGTCATGCCCGCACCTGTGGTCACCGTGCAGTCGTCAAACGCTGCGCGCAGCAGCGCCCCGGCCCGGCCGATGAACGTAATCTCATACGTGCGAGGCCGGATCAGCATCATGTCTCCCGGGACAATCGCGGGCCTGGCCCGGATTGCCTCGGCCTGGCCTGACCACTCTGGCTGGCTGCAGTCCAACGGCTCGTCCCGTCCGCTGGGTACGGTCGTTCCGGCCGCACCGTCGGCGAGGCGCTCGATGATGGCGAGCAGTTCGCCGATGACCCTCGTGGCTTGGCTGGGCGCCTCGGCGTAGACGTCCGTGGTGTCGGCATATGAGACGGCTGTGGCGTCAGAATAGGCGCGGACAGCCGCAGCCCCCGACACGCCGACGAGCTGGTACGCCTGCCCGATGATGCTCTGGTCGCGGCCGCTGAGCCGGTCCCGGTCCCGACCGCAGGCGGGCGGCCCGGCGTTGGATGATGTGCTCACGCCCTTGGCCCAACGAGGTGCGTCATTCAGTAACTCCCTGCCGAAGGCGCGGGCATGGTGGCCGCGCCGAGCATTCCGTGAACGCGGGGCGCATAGGTCCCCCCCTCGAACGCTCGCCTATGCGCCCCGGCACAGTTCAGTGCACGTTCACGGCGTGGCATAGTGAAACCGGAGGAGCGAACGGGAGCGAACCGGAGCGTGCCAGCGACCGGGCAGTTCGCAAGGATGCGCGCGTTGACCGATGTGACTGGTGAGACTTTGCGCCGATGGCGTCAGGCTAAGGGCTGGGACGTCCCGCGGATGGCACGCGAGCTCCGCAAGGTCGCCAGGGATTCCGGCGAGGATGTGGCCGCCCACCACGGCCTGGTGAAGATGATTCCGCAGTGGGAACGAGGTAGCCGCGCACCTCGCGAGCGGTACAGGCTGCTGTACCTGAAGGTCTTCGCGGACACGCTCGGCAACGTGTCGCAGGGCATGGCGCTCGGCACGGAGGCTGCGCTGCGGCTCACTGAGGTCCGCTCCCGCGCAGCCCGCCTGCCCGGCCCCGGCGAGATCCGGGCGCTGGAGCGGGCTGCTCTAGCCAAGCCCAGGGAAACCATGAGCCCCGCCGAAATCCGCGCCCTGGCCGCGGAGGCGATAGCCCACCTGCACGAGGTGGCCGGCAAGCTCGCGGAACTCTCGGCGATGCTCGGCGATGACAAGGCTGGCGAGAACAAGCCATGAGCGCGCGAGATGACGAGATCAGGCGGGTCGTGGCCGAGCTCGACGTTCACATCGCGGAAGTCGAGGCCAGCGTCGCAGTCCTGAAAGCGCTCCTGGCCGACCACGAAATCCCGTGCGAGGAAGACGGCCAGGAAGGCTCGGCTGGCCCAGAGCTCCGTTAGGAGCCTTGGGTGATGGCGTGCATGGGGCCATCAGGCAAACGTCCGTGTCACCCGGTATGAGTGGCGTGGCCGGGTTGCGTCCCCAGCCACTGGGCGATCTCGAGCGCGACGCCGACTTCGAGGCCGCGGCCGGCGAGCGGGAGCGGAAGCAGCCGTTCGGCGCGCTGGAGGCGGTTGAGGACCGTATTGCGGTGGGTGTACAGGGCCCGGGCGGCGCGGGCCGCGCTGAACTGTTCGCCGATGTACACGCACAGGGTGTCGCGCAGATCCGGGTCGGCGTCGGCGAGCTTGCCGAGGGTCCGCGCGACGAACTCGCGGGCGCGCTGTTCGTCGGCGAGGGCGAGCGCGACGAGCTGGACGTCGGCGAACCGGGCCACCCGGAGGTCCGGCCGGCGGGACATCAGCCGCTGGGTGGCCACCGCGTCAAAGTGGCTGCGCCGGAAGCCGTCGGCCCCGGCCCCGGGCGGGCCGACCGCGACCCGGACGCCGGGCTGGGCGGCGGTCGCCGCGGTGATCGCGGCGGCGCCGGCATCGGCGGCGGCGGCGAGCCAGGCCCACACCGAGGAGGAGCTGGCGATCACGGTCAGCACCTGCCGGGCCCGGGTCGCCGGGCCGAGCGCCTCGGCGGCGGCGGCGAGCGCGGCCTGGTCCGGGCGGCGGGGGTCGGTCCACAAGACGGCGGCGGTATGCCGGCGGCGCAGATCGTAGCCCAGCCCGGTGCTGGCCCGCGCCGTGGTGATGGGGGCACTGTCCAGGATGAGGCTGACCACCTCGAACCGGCGGGCGTGGCTGCCGCGGGCCAGTTCCGCGCGCTCCCGTCGCAGCTGCTCCGACAGCGCCGCCACCATGTCATCGACGAAGGCGGCCACCGACTCCGAGCCTGCCTGCAGCGCCTGCCGCAGCACCTCCGGGTCCTGCGATAGCGAGAACGCGGTGCGCATCCAGTACGCCTGCACGACGTTCTGCCCGGCGTGGTAGGTGGTGTACACGGTCTGCTCGATCCCGCGGCGGAAGGCCTCGCGGGCGATGCCGAGCACCTCGGGGGTCAGGTTGGCCGGCACCCGCCCGCCGGGGTCCCGCTCGATGCCAGCGACCCAGTGCAGCACGTTGGACCGGGTGCTCGCGGCGACCTCGGCGGCCAGCACCGGCTCGGAGCGCAGCGGCTCATCGGCCGCGGCCGAGACGGCCGCGAGCACCTGGTCCATCAGGCCGGCCGGCTCATCCAGGATCACCCGCGCGATCCGGCGGACCAGGTCCGCGGCCTGCGGTGACAGCGGCTCCGCCGCATCAGGCACGACCGCCATGCTACCGGCCTGTTGTGCAATCTGCCCATCAAGTCCGGTCCGATCTGGGCGGATTGCCGCACTAAAGCACCCGCCCTCCCGGTTGACATAGCTATCAGTCACCGCGGCGATCGCCGCCGGTTCTGAGCGCGGCGCGCATTCCGCACAGCACCCCTCCGGCCCGGAGCGGGTTCCGTGCTGGGCGCGGGCCGGAGCACAGGGCTCCGAGACCAACGACTCCAGGAGGCATCCCCAGATGAGGAAGCTCACCGTCATCCTCGCCGCTACGGCGGCACCCGCGGCACTAGCGGGCGTGCTGCTCGGCACCGCCGGGCAGGCGTCGGCAGCGACCGCCCCGGCGGCGGCCAGCGTAGCGGCTGTCCACGCCACTGCGCAGGCTCCGAAGGTGGTCATCGCGCACACCCACCGCTCCGGCGTGCCCGACACCACCGACCACGCGGGGCCGGGCACCACCGACTCGCCGAACGGCCCGCAGTGGGCGACCGACGACCTGGCGGCCACGATCACCGCGACCCCGGTCGCCGGGCAGCCGGACGTCTGGAACGTCCGGGTCACCGAGATCGGTACCTACCACGCCCAGGCTGACCCGCGCACCGGCCAGCCGATGACCGGCACCGGGCCGATGGCCGGCTGGATCGACTACCAGGTCACCAGCACGGGCACCCCGGCGGCGCGAAACCTGCCGGCGCAGTCGGCCGGGACGCTGCACACCGGCGACCTGATCGCCGAACTGTTCGGCGGCAACGCGACGATCACCGGCGGCGGGAGCTACTGGTTCGGCTACCTGCTGCCGCACGGCCAGGCCTACACCCAGCAGGGTTAGCTGGGCGGGCGGGCCCGCCGCGCCACCCAGGAGTCCGAACGGGCCCGGGTGAACGTCACCCGGACGCTGCGCGCCGTGATGGGTCACATCATGGCCGCGGCGCCGAGCGGCTAGCGGCCACGGCGTAGCCGCGACTGCCCGCGTACCAAGGCCCTTTCCTGCCAGGAAAGGGCCTTCGGCATCCCAGGGCCTGACCAGGGTGTTCCCCGGGGGCGCATGGGCGATGGCGCCGACGTCCGGCGGCGACCCAGACAACGTGACCATCGCGGGCCAGTCGGCCGGCGGCCTCTCGGTGCTGGCTCAGATGGTCTCGCCCGGCGCCCGCGGGCTCTTCCAGCGGGCCATCGTGCAGAGCGGCACGTTCGCCCTGAACCAGCAGCCGCTGGCCGCGGCCGAAGCCGCCGGCCAGACGTTCGCCAAGAACGTCGGCTGCGCGGACCAGACCGCGGCGTGCCTGCGCGGCGTGCCGGTCAGCGACCTGGTCAGCAACTTCGGCGTCGAGATCCCGGGCGTGGTCGACGGCTCGGTGCTCACCCAGCCGATCGGAACGGCCCTGGCCCGCGGGCAGTTCGCCCGGGTGCCGGTCATCAACGGCATCACCCACGACGAGGAACTGCTCTTCGTCTACGGCCTCGGCATCACCGTGAGCCAAGGCACGAACATACCGCTGGCCGGTAACCCGTTCGACCCCGCGAACTACCAGGCCAACATCGCCCAGGCCCTGGGCGTGTCGCCCGCGCGGGCCGCGGCGATCGCGAATGAGTACCCGCCCGGCGCCGACCCGGCCCTGGCCTTCAGCCTGCTCGTCTCGGACGCGAGCTTCGCGTGTCCGGCCCTGCAAGTCGACCGCTGGACCGCCGCCCGCGGGGTTCCGACCTACGCCTACCAGTTCAACGACGACAACGCGCCGCTGAACATCGTGCCACCGCAGGTGCAGCAGCAGCTGCCGCATCTGTCGACGCACGGGACCGAACTCCCGTACCTCTTCGACCAGCCGAACGCGCCGTACCCGGCCATGCTCACCAACGACCAGCAAGCACTCGCCGCCAGCATGCGGACGGACTGGGCCGGCTTCGCCGGCACCGGCAACCCGACGTCGCGCGCACTGCCGTGGCCATCGTTCAACGGCACCAGGGTGCTGTCGCTGGTGCCGTTGCAGTCGCAGGTGACGACCGACTTCGCCGCCGCGCACCACTGCTCGTTCTGGGCCGCCGGATGACCGGCTAGCGGGCCACTTCGAGCCAGAAGGAGAGAGCTCATGACGGGCTCGGCGGCGGCTCCCATGTCTACGCCAACACGCTGTACGTGCCGCCGCGGAAGTTCTTCGACGCGCCGGAGTGGACCCGGAGAAGATCCGGCTTGCGCCGGGAGCGGTGTCGATTACCTCCGGCGTCTGGCCCGACCCGGTGACCAGCATCGAGCCGGTCTACTGGGGGGTGGGCAGCGACCTGTTCGCGTTCCTGGTGAACGAGCACCGCGACGGCGCCCAGCAGCACCCGACCGCAGCGTTCGTCAAGGACCTGGCCGAGCACCCGGGCCGGGTCCTCGGTTACGACGACGCGCGCCACTGGTCGCAGCGGACCGTCATCATGTTGTGCTCGCAGACGACGGACACCTCGATCGAGCTGTACTGGGACGAGGGCCGGCTGCGGAGCCGGCCCGGGGCCGGCGCGGCGCCCGCCGTGCACATCCCGGTCGTGGAGAAGTTCGTCGGCCGGCTGGCCGAGACGATGGGCAGCGGCGAAGGCGCGCTGCTCTTCGAGATCATCAACCGCGGCGCCTCGGCGCACTTCGTCGGCGGGATCCCGATCGGTGACAGCCCCGGCAGCGGCGCCGTCGACCCCTACCTGCGCGTGTTCGGCCAGCCCGGGCTGCACGTCATGGACGGCAGCGTCATGCCGGCCAACCCGGGCGTGAACCCGTCCCTGACGATCACGGCCCTGACCGAACGGGCGATGTCGCTGTGGCCCAACCGGGGAGACGCGGATACCAGGCCGCCCCTGGGCGCCGGGTACGAGCGCGTCGGCCCGGTCATGCCGCAGCGGCCCGTCGTGCCCGCCGGCGCTCCAGGCGAGCGGCTGCGGGACTTGCCCCAGTAGCTGTCCCGGAGGGCCTTCTTGTAGAGCTTGCCTGCCGGGAGCCGAGGGAGCTGGTCGGTGAAATCGACCGACCGGGGGCATTTGAGGTGGGCGAGGTGCTCGCGGCAGAAAGCGATGAGCTCGGAGGCGGTGTCCGGTCCCGGGTCAATGCCGGGCATGAGCTGGACGACGGCCTTGACTTCCTCGCCGAGGTCTTCGTTGGGAACGCCGAAGACCGCGGCGTCGGCGACCTTGGGGTGGGTGATGAGGAGGTTCTCGGACTCCTGCGGGTAGATGTTGACGCCGCCGGAGATGATCATGAAGGTGGCGCGGTCCGTGAGGTACAGGTAGCCGTCGTCGTCGAGGTAGCCGACGTCGCCGACGGTGACCATCGACCCGTCGGGCGAGGTCGACTCGGCCGTCTTCTCGACGTCGTCGAAGTAGCGGAACGGCGACCCCGGCTTGAACCACAGCGTTCCGGGCGTGTCCGGCGGCACGGGCTCGAGGGACTCATCCAGGATGTGCAGTTCGCCGAGGACCACCTTGCCGACGGTGCCGGGATGGGCGAGCCATTCCTCGGAACCGCACGCCGAGAAGCCGATGGCCTCGGTCGAGGCGTAGTACTCCAGCAGGATCGGTCCCCACCAGTCGATCATCTGCTGCTTGACCGGCACGGGGCAGGGGGCGGCGGCGTGGATGGCGGTCTCGAGCGAGGACAGGTCGTACCGGCTGCGCACCTGTTCGGGCAGCTTCACCATCCGGCTGAACATGGTCGGGACAAGCTGGCTGTGCGTCACCCGGTAGCGCTCGACGAGGCTGAGGAACTGCTCGGGATCGAATTTCTCCATGATGATCACGGTTCCGCCGTTGCGGATGGCCAGGCCGACCGAGGCCTGCGGCGCCGAGTGATAGAGCGGGGCAGGAGACAGGCAGGTGAGCCCCTCCCGGTACTGCCACAGCTGGGTGAGGAAGCTGAACACGGGGAGTTCGTCACCGGGCGAGACGTGGTCGAGGGGCCGCAGGATGCCCTTGGGCCGGCCGGTCGTGCCCGAGGAGTAGAGCATCGGCGTGCCCAGGCATGGCGGAACACCACGGGCGCGTCCAGGTAGTCGGCCGGGTTGGCGATGATCTGCGGCCCGGCCTCGGCCGGCGGCCCCTCGTAGACGGCGAGGGCCAGCGGGTCGCCGGGATCGGAGCCGCCGAGGATCGCGGCGCAGTGCCGGCAGGCCACGATCGTCCCGCCGCCGCCGGGAGCGGGGGCCTGGACGAGATTGTCGTCGAGCCGCCGGGCCGCGGACAGACTGGCCTGGCCACCGGGTTCACCCGGGACCCGCGATCGTTCCCGGCGGCGCGCGCGGTGCCGGTCCCGTTCGGCCGTGGTGGCCGCGGGGTTGGCCGCGCCGTCCTCGACGACCACCCCGTGGACGGCGCGGGCCGCTTCGGCGGTCACTTTCTGCTCCCGCACGTCCCGGGCGACCGCGTGAGGGTCGCGGGTCAGCGGGTCGCCGTAACCGCCGCCGCCCTGCCAGGTCATGGCGAATACCTCGCCGGGGGCCAGGTAGCTGGTGGCGTAGTTCTGCCGTCGCCGAGCCCGGTTTCACGGCCGCCGCCGCCTCGGTGACCCAGGTGGTGTTGTCCGGCGCGAAGGTGCCCCGGGCCCTGTTCGACGACCTGGAACGACGCGGGCTGTGGTCCGGGCAGCTGTTCGGGATGGGCGAGGGGCTGTTCCTCACCACCCGTCCGGCCGCTCCCCGGGAGGCCCGCGCGACCACGGTCGGCACCCCGCTGTCCCCCCTGGACGACGGACAAGAAACGCCTGCAGGCCGAGATCGCGGCCACCCTCGCCACCGAGCTCGCCGATCTACAATCGCGGTCATGACCAGCAGCGCATCGCCGGGCCCGCGGACCGCTCGCCGGGAGCTGGTCGAGAACGAGATCTACGAGCAGGCGATCCGGCTGTTCGCCGAGCGCGGCTTCGCCGGCACGAGCCTGCAGGATATCGCCGACGCGCTCGGCATCACCCGCCCCGCGCTCTACTACTACGTCAAGAGCAAGGACGAGCTGCTCGCCAAGCTGGCCGCGGACGTGGCCGGCGGCTCCGCGGCCCAGATCACCGAGGTCGCCGCGCGCCCCGACCTCGATGCCGTCGGCAAGGTCCGCGAGATCGCCCGGCTGAACGTCGTCCGGGTCGCCACCCAGCCCGAGCGGTTCCGCCTGCTCATCCGCTCCGAGGCCGACCTGCCCCCGGAACTGTCGCGCGCCTACGACACCAGCCGCCGGGCCGTGCTGAAGGCGGTTACCGGCGTCGTCGAGGACGGGATACGCGCCGGCCGGTTCCGGCCCGTGGACGCCCGGGTGGCGGCGCTGGGCGTGATCGGCATGTGCAACTGGGTCGCCTGGTGGTTCCGGCCAGGCCGAGACGGCATCGATGCCGTGGCCGACCAGCTCGCCGACATGGCCGTCGCCGCGGTCCAGCGAGCCGACCACCGGATCCCGGAGGGCGAAGGGCCCGCCGCCGCGCTGAAGATGCTCCGCCAGGACGTCGACCACCTCGAACGCCTCCTCGACCTCTAAGCTGCACCGTCAAACTATTGACCCAAACGTAAAATTGCCGTAGGGTCCTGTGCTACGAGCACGACATCTGGATCGCAGGAGGCTGGACATGACCAGGCCGGACCACCGGGCGAAAGGCGTGGACCACGCCGCGTTCCCCACCTTCGACCCGGCGGGGACGGTGCGCTTCTACCGGGACGTTCTCGGGTTCCCGGTGGTGCACTCGATCTGCGCGGCGGGCTGGGGGCCGGAGGACCACCCCGACTTCATCCACTTCTTCTTCGACATCGGTAACGACGACCGGATCGCGTTCTTCTACTACTTCGGCATCGAGCCGTTTCACAAGAGCGGGCGGGGAGATGCTTATTCGGCCTTCGGCGCGGAGGTCCCGACCTACTTCATCAGGTCCCGGCACCTGGCCATCCACGTCGACGGCTACGAGGACCTGATGGAGTACCGCCGCCGGCTGGATGCCAGCCAGTGGCCGGTGGAGATGCAGATCCAGCACGAGACCATCGAGTCGATCTACACCCACGACCCCAACGGCTACATGGTCGAGATCACCCGGGCGATGCGGCCGGTGACCCCGCAGGAAGACCTGGACGCCAACCTGACCATCGACGCCTTGCTCGACGTCACCGCCGAGCCCGAGCCCAGCCTGGCCAAGCTGCTGGCCCGCAAGGCCGAGCTGATCGTCGAACGCGCCGCCCAGTGGGAGCTGGAGCGCACCGGGCCATGACGACCCTGTACGTGCTCGACGTGCCGGAGAACACCGGCGTCGCCGCGGTCGCCGCGGAAGATCCCGCCGTGTCGGTGGGACGTATCGGCCCCTACTTCGAGATCACCGCCAGCGGCGCGATCATCATCGACCGCCGCGCCACCGGGTGCCGGCACGCGGTGTGGTACAGCGCCGTGGCCGGAGTCACCCGCGACAGCCGCATCACCCAGCACGACAAGAACGCCCTGCGCGTGGAGCCCGCGTGAGTACCGCCCCGCTGGTCGGCTGGGTGCGGGCCGGTATCTGGTCGCCGGGAGCCGCCCGGAATCCACCATCACCTCGGTACACGAGCTGACCACCGCGGACGGGGCCACCGTCCGGGGCGTGCTGGCCACCGTGCCGGGTGCCAGCACCGTGGTCAGCTTGATGCATCCGCGCCAGGACCTGGCTCACCATCCGCTTGTCCCGCCGCTGCTGCGGGCCGGGCCGGCTGCTGCTGGCCTGCATCGACCCGTCGGTGGCGGACAAGCAGGGCCCCATGTCCGTCGTGCCCGAACTCGACCCGTTCAGCCCCGCCAACGGGTTCGCCGAGCCGTCCGCCAGCTCGGCTTACACCGCCGAGTTCCTGGCCCGGTACCGGGCCGCGCAGCGGGACCGGGTCGCCCGCATCGACGCCGTCGCCCGGGAGCACCTGGCCCGGACGGCCCAGGCCCGCGCCGCCTTCGGCGACACCGGCCGCGCGGCGGACCGCCGCCGGTCGCTGGCCCCGCGGATCATCACCGTGTTCCGGACCGACGCCGACCCGCGCACCGTCGACCTGTCCCTGGACCCCAGCGAACGGCCCTACGGATCGCTGTTCGGCCGGCGCCCGGACCTCATCAACTACGGCCTGACCGGCTTCGGCCGGCTCGCCACCCCCGAAGCGTGGCTGTCCACCTGGTCCGGGATCAGCTCCAACGCCGACTTCGCGCGCTGCGCGCCCGGGGTCACCGTCCCGACCCTGTTCATCGAGCTCACCGGCGACCAGGCCGCCTTCCCGGCCGACTCACGCCGGATGGCCGGCGCGCTCGGCGCCGCAGACCTCACCACCGCCACCGTCCGCGGCCTGCACTTCGGCGGCCCCATCGGCCACGGGGAGCCGGCCGGCAACGAGCTGGCCGCCACCGAGATCATCGCCTGGCTGGCCAAGCGATACGAACTCACCCCGCCAGCCTGATCGTCATGGCGCGGGCGGCGGCGCCACGAGCTGGACGAGGATCAGTTCGAGCCGCAGGTCGGTGACCCGCTGGACGAGGCCGGCCAGGGCGGCCTGATCGGGCAGTTCGGCCCGGAGGGTGGCCGTGCCGGGGCCCGTGCTGACCTGACAGTCATCGAAGGCCGCTCGGGTCGCGGATCCGGCCTGGCCCCGGAAGATGATCTCGTACGTCTGTGATGGCACCGCGGTTGGCTTCCTCCGCCTGCTGGTTCTTGGGCACCGTCAGTGTGGACGCCAGCCGGGGCGGCGTCATCAGCCTTTCGAGGATGATTCCGGACATCCGCGACGATAGCCTGCGATGGGGCGGACTTTAGGATCGGGAGCTACCACGGTTTACGGTGTGCTCCCGGGCCGGGGAGGGGGGAGGTGTGGTGACCGAGAGCGGCATGGCCGGGCGCGGGGTCTCGCCGGGGATGCGGTTCGCGCGGTCGAAGTTCCGGCCGCCCGCGCTGCCCGGCACGGTGCTGACCCGGTCTGTCCTGCACGACAGGCTTGCGGCCGGGGCCGGCCAGCGGCTGACCGTGGTGGTGGGGTCGGCCGGCGCGGGCAAGAGCGTGCTGCTGTCCAGCTGGGCGGCGGCCCGGCCGGCCGGCCGGACGTCGTGGCTGTCGTGCGAT
>Ga0335085_10003435_pt1 | contig 27430 bp, 27 predicted proteins | sample Lox_Sample_45_FD_206712 | JGI IMG/M metagenome (GOLD analysis project Ga0335085, IMG submission 206712) | Soil microbial communities from Loxahatchee National Wildlife Refuge, Florida, United States - Lox_Sample_4.5 | ecosystem: Environmental > Terrestrial > Soil > Wetlands | place: USA...
GCACCTACCTGCGTCTCGATGGCACGGTCGGCAGCTATGCGATCCTGGCGTTCGTGCTCGGAATGATCATCACTGCGCCAAGCAGCATGACTTTCCTTCTCCCGCAAACCGGCCCCGCGAGCGAGACCAGTTCGATGATCATCGTCCACGCTCTCGCTAGTATCGTAATTATCGTCGGAATCTTTATTGTGCCGAGGCTGTCGCTGGCGCTGCCGGGGATAGCGCTGGGCCGCACCGATGTCACGATTGGCACTGCATGGCGTGTCAGCAAGCGCAACACCTGGCGGATGGTTTGGGCCTACCTGTTCTGCATCCTGCCGTGGATGGCGGTCGGCGGAGCGATGTCGTACTGGCTGGTCCTACCCGGACACAACCGCGTCGTCGTCATGCTGGTGTCTTTGACGATCGGCTTGCTCTGGATTCCGGCCGGCATGATCAGCGTCGGCATGCTCTCGCTTGCCTATCGCCATTTCTTCGAGCGGCGGATGTAGCTCAAGCGCGAGCGGCGCCGAGTTAGTGCCACTCCCGCACGTCGACAAAATGTCCGGCGACGGCGGCGGCAGCGGCCATCGCCGGCGAGACCAGATGGGTGCGGCCCTTGTAGCCCTGCCGCCCCTCGAAGTTGCGGTTCGAGGTCGAGGCGCAGCGCTGGCCTGGCGACAGCTTGTCCGGGTTCATCGCCAGACACATGGAGCAGCCCGGCTCGCGCCATTCAAAGCCGGCCCTGAGGAAAATCTTGTCCAGCCCTTCGGCCTCGGCTTGCTCTTTCACCAGGCCGGAGCCGGGAACGATCATGGCGCCGACATTGGCGCTGACTTTCTTGCCGTCGACGACGCGGGCGGCGGCACGCAAATCCTCGATCCGCCCGTTGGTGCAGGAACCGATGAAGACGCGATCGATGGCGATCTCGGCAATCTTCTCGCCGCCCTGTAGTCCCATATAGGCGAGCGAGCGTTGCGCGGCCTCGCGCTTGTTGGCGTCGACGATGTCTTCCAGCCGCGGCACGCGACCGGTTATGGAGACGACCTGCTCGGGGCTTGTCCCCCACGTTACCAGCGGCGGCAGCATCGCGGCGTCGAGCCTGATCTCGCGATCGAAATGCGCGCCGTCGTCGGAGCGGAGCGTCTCCCAATAACGCATCGCCTCGTCCCAGGCCTCGCCCTTCGGCGTCCGCGGACGATCCTTCAGATATTCATACGCCTTGTCGTCCGGGGCGATGAACCCGGACTTGGCGCCGCCCTCGACCGACATGTTGCAGACCGTCATGCGGCCTTCCATCGACAGTGCGCGAATGGCCTCGCCCGCATATTCGAGCGCGTAACCGGTGCCGCCGGCGGTGCCGATCTCGCCGATGATGGCGAGGATGATGTCCTTCGCGGTGACGCCTTCAGGCAGCTTGCCGTCGACGACCGCGCGCATGTTCTTCGATTTCTTCTGGATCAGCGTCTGCGTCGCCAGCACGTGCTCGACCTCGGACGTGCCGATGCCGATCGAGAGCGTGCCGAAGGCGCCGTGCGTGCCGGTGTGGCTGTCGCCGCAGACCAGCGTCACGCCGGGCAGGGTAAAGCCCTGCTCCGGACCGATGATGTGGACGATGCCCTGGCGCTTATCGAATTCGTTGAAATACTCGAGACCAAAGAACTTGGCGTTCTCGGCGAGGTAGGCGATCTGCGCTTCGCTCTCGGGGTCGGGATTTTTCTGCCGCCGGTCGGTGGTCGGCACGTTGTGGTCGACCACGCACAGCGTCTTGTCCGGCGCGCGCACCTTGCGCCCGGAGAGCCGCAGTCCTTCGAACGCCTGCGGGCTCGTCACCTCATGCACGAGGTGGCGGTCGATGTAGATCAGACTGGTCCCGTCGGCTCCTTCGTCGACGAGGTGGTCGTCCCAGATTTTATCGTAGAGGGTGCGCGGGTTGGTCATGGTACACTTGGCCTTCAGCCGGAAGCTTAAATCCAGATATATTGGTCGGAGCGGCTTTTAGCGCCTGTCGAGCGCGAGGAAAAGGGCACGCATCTTCCCGCCGCGCTTACCTATGCGACGGAACCGGCGGCACAAGGACCGGAAACGCCATGCAACGAAGCGAAGCCTCGATCAGAACAACGCATGCCGGCAGGTTGCCGCCGTTGTCGGCAGCGAGTGGAGATCCGGCGGAATTGACCGGACAGGTCGCGGAGATTATCCGAAAGCAGGTTCAATTGGGAATCGATTGCGTCGGCGATGGCGAATTCTGGAACGGCCGGAACTTCCCGTACTATGCACAGCAGCTGAGCGGGATAACGACGCGCGCACTGCGGCCGGGCGAGCGTGGATCGGGGCGGGAATCGACCGGCGAACGCGACGCGTTCCCGAAGCTCTATGCCGACATGGATCGTGTCGGCACGATCTTCTGTGTCCCCGGCGAAGAACCGCGGTTTTCTTCGCCGACAAAAATGGTCGTCACCGGCCCGATCAAGGGAAGAGCGACCGATGCCATCCGGCGAGAGATCAATGTGTTTAAGGAGGCACTCAGAGCCGCAGGCGGCGATCATGAGGCCTTCATTTGCGTTTACGCTCCGGGCTGGCTCGATCATTTCATCTTCAACGAGCATTATGCGACCGACGAGGAGTTCGTCTTTGCGCTGGCGGACGCTGTGAGCGAGGAATATCGGGCAGTCGTCGAGGCCGGATTCATCCTGCAGATCGACGATCCCGGCGTGGTGACATCGTGGGACATGATCAAGCCGGCGCCGACGATCGCCGAATATCGCCGGTATCTGAAGATACGCATCGATGCGCTTAACCATGCGCTTGCCGGAATTCCCGAGGATCGGGTGCGTCACCACTTTTGCTGGGGCAGTTGGCACGGCGCTCACACCCACGATTTGCCGCTGAAGGAGATCATCGATCTCGTCCTCGAGGTGCGCGCGCAGACCTACAGTTTTGAGGCTGCCAATGTACGTCATGAGCACGAGTGGACGATCTGGAACAGCGTCAAGCTGCCGGCTGGGAAGATCATCATGCCCGGCGTAGTCGGTCATGCGACCAATCTGGTCGAGCATCCCGAGCTCGTCGCGCGGCGGATTTCAAACTTTGCCGCCGCGGTGGGGCGAGAGAATGTAATAGCGGGCACCGATTGCGGGCTCGGCTCACGCCTGCATGAGGAACTGGTCTGGGCGAAGCTGTCGGCCCTGACAGAGGGGGCCCGGCTTGCTTCGAAGACGCTCTGGGCGGGTTAGGGACTACTTCGCAGCTTTTGCCTCGGCAGCGGCCTCGTTTTGCGCGCTGTGATCCTGCCGCTCGACGATGCGGGCCGACTTGCCGCGGCGGCCGCGCAGATAATAAAGCTTGGCCCGGCGCACCTGACCGCGGCGTACTACCTTGATCGAGTCGATCATCGGCGAATAGAGCGGGAACACGCGCTCGACGCCCTCGCCGTAGGAAATCTTCCGCACGGTGAAATTCTCGTTCAGGCCGGCTCCGGCGCGGCCGATACACACGCCTTCATAGGCCTGCACGCGGGTGCGCTCGCCTTCGACGATCTTGACGTTCACCACCAGCGTGTCGCCCGGCTGAAATTCGGGGATTTCCTTGCCAGCGGAGAGCCTCGCCATCTGTTCGTTTTCGATTTCTTTGATCAGGTTCATGGCAAGTCTCCAACGGCTGCGCATCGGCTGCGCTGCGGCGCGATTTCGGCCGGGGTTAAGCGGGTTGGCGCAGCTTCTACGCTACCGCGCCGGATTTGTCACCTTCTCGTCACCCCGTATGCGAGCCGGTCCGAAAGCGCCGTAAATAGGCCGTCCAAAGGTCCGGCCGGCGCTCGCGGGTCAGCCGTTCGGCCTCGGCGCGCCGCCAGGCGGCGATCTTGCCGTGATCGCCCGACAGCAGCACCTCGGGGATCGCCCGGCCCTCCCAGCTCTGCGGCCGGGTATAGTGCGGGTATTCCAAAAGCCCTTCGGTAAAGCTTTCCTCGGCGCCTGACGCGGCGTCGCCCATGACGCCGGGGAGGAGCCGCACACAGGCATCGATCAACGCCATTGCCGCGATCTCGCCGCCGGACAGGACATAGTCACCGATCGAGACCTCCTCGAGGGCGCGTGCTGCGATGACGCGCTCGTCGATGCCCTCGAACCGGCCGGAGACCAGCACCAGCCCGGTTCCGCGAGCGAGCGCTTCCACCCGCGCCTGGGTTAACGGCTCGCCCCGGGGCGAAAGGAGGAGCCGCGGCCGTTCATCGGGGGCCGTTGCGTCGATGGCGCGGCCGAGCACGTCGGCCTTCATCACCATGCCCGGACCGCCGCCCGCGGGGGTGTCGTCAACGGTGCGATGCTTGTCAGTAGCGAAAGCGCGGATGTCGACGACATCAAGCGACCACGCTCCCGAAGCCAGGGCCTTGCCGGCAAGGCTTGCGCCTAACGGCCCCGGAAAAACATCCGGGAAAATGGTCAGTACACTCGCCCGCCACATCTTATCCTCGCGGCGAAATCACCATCCGCCCGGCGGCTACGTCGACGACCGGTACGTGAGCTTCGTCAAACGGGATCAGTTCGGTCTTTCCGCCACTATCCGGTTGCAGCTCGATCAGGTCGCCAGCGCCAAAATTATGGACGGCAATGACAGTGCCGAGACTTTGGCCGGACGAGTCGTACACGGCGAGGCCGATGAGGTCGGCATGATAGAACTCGTCGGGCTCCTGCGGCGCCGGCAAGCGCTCGCGCGGGACGTACAGCTTGACGTTGCTCAGTTGCTCGGCGGCGCCGCGATCGCAAATCCCGGAGAGCCTCGCCACGAAGTGATCCTTGGCCGGCCGCATGGTTTCGATTTCGAAGATGCGGCCGTCCTCGGTTTCGAGCGGGCCGTAACCGGCGATGGCCTGCGGATCGGATGTAAACGAGCGGAGCCGAACTTCTCCGCGCACGCCGTGAGCGGCGCCGATTTGCCCAAGGCAAACGCGAGCACCACAAACGCGCGCGGCGCCGGCCATCGCGCGTGCCGGTTAGGCCGCCGGCGGAGCTGCGGCGGCGGGAGCAGCGGCTGGCGCAGCTTTGGCGGCTTCTTCCCTGGCCTTGCGCTCCTTGCGCGGAACCGCCTTCTCCGGATTGTTGCGCTTCTCGCGCTTCATGATTCCCGCAGCGTCGAGGAAGCGCATCACGCGGTCCGAGGGCTGCGCGCCCTTGGCGACCCAGGCTTTGACCTTGTCCATGTCGAGCTTCAGCCGCTCGGCGTTGTCCTTGGGCAATAGCGGATTGAAAAATCCCAGGCGCTCGATGAAGCGGCCGTCGCGCGGCGCGCGGCTGTCGGCGACGACGACGTGATAAAACGGCCGCTTCTTGGTTCCGGCGCGGGCCATGCGGATAACAACGGACATATTCGTTTTCCTTTGTTGAGCGAGTTAGTGAGCTTGGGTGAGCAGAACGCGGCCTTTGGCGCCGACCGCGGTTTCGCCGTTCTCCTTGCGGATGCGGCCGCGCAGATCGATGACTTCGCCGTTGAGGCGTTCGTTATGTTTGACCGATACGACCAGCCATTCGAGAGTGATGGTCTCGTCAGCGTAGATCGGCCGCCGGAAGCGAACCCAGAATTCCAGGCCGAGCATCGCGCCGCGCTCGGAGAAATGCGAAGCGGTCAGCGCCAACAAATGCGCCGTCGTCTGCGGCCCGCTTGCGATCAAACGGCCAAAGCGTGATTTGGCTGCCAGCTCGGCGTCGTGATGCACCGGGTTGGTATCGCCGACTGCACTGGCGAACGCACTGACCGTGTTCGGATCAAGCGAAACCTGAGCAGAAAAGCGCTCGTGCGGCAGCGTCTGCATCATTTCTTTTTTCCGAAACCGGGAAATCCCGGCGGCAGCCCGCCGGGAAGCTTCGGACCAAGTCCGGGAAGTCCGCTTGGCAGGCCGGGAAAATTCGGCGGCAAGCCGCCGGCACCAGGCATACCCGGCATCCCGGCCGGCAAACCGCCGGGCATTTTCGCCGCAAGCTTCGCCATTTCTTCCGCGCTCGGCATGCCGCCGCCAAGACCGCCGCCAAGACCGAGCATGTTGGCAAGTCCGGCCATCGGGCCGCGCTTGCCGCCGCCCATTGCTTTCATGACGTCGGCCATGGTGCGATGCATTTTCAGCAGCCGATTGATGTCCTCGGGCCTGGTGCCGGAGCCAGAGGCGATGCGGCGCTTGCGGCTTGCTTTCAACACGTCCGGATTGCGCCGCTCCTGCGGCGTCATGGAATCGATGATCGCCATTTGCCGCTTGAGCAGCTTCTCGTCGAGATTGCGCTCGGCGATCTGGTTCTTGATCTTGGCGACGCCCGGCAGCATCGCCATCAGCCCGCCCATCCCGCCCATATTTTGCATCTGCGTGAGCTGTTCGCGCAGATCGGCGAGATCGAACGCGCCCTTGCGCATTCGCTCGACCGCGCGCGCCGCCTTCTCCGCGTCGATGGTGGTGCGGGCTTTCTCGACCAGCGCGACAATGTCGCCCATGCCGAGAATGCGGCCGGCGATGCGGGCTGGATCGAAATCCTCAAGCGCGTCGAGTTTTTCGCCGGTGCCGATCAGCTTGATCGGCTGGCCGGTGACCGCGCGCATCGATAACGCCGCGCCGCCGCGGCCGTCGCCGTCGACGCGCGTGAGTACGATGCCGGTGAGGCCGACGCGTTCGTTGAAGCTCCGCGCCAGATTGACGGCGTCCTGGCCGGTCAGCGCGTCGGCGACCAACAGTACCTCGTGCGGAGAAGCCGCGCGCCGCACCTCCGCCGCTTCGTTCATCATCGCTTCGTCAAGGGTGATGCGGCCGGCGGTGTCGAGCAACACTACGTCATAGCCGCCGAGGCGTCCGGCCTGAAGCGCGCGCGTCGCAATCTGAACCGGCGTCTGTCCGGCGACGACCGGCAAGGTGTCGACGCCGACCTGGCGGCCAAGCACCGCGAGCTGCTCCATCGCCGCGGGGCGGCGGGTGTCGAGCGAGGCCATCAGCACTTTGCGCTTCTGCGTTTCGGCGAGGCGCTTTGCGACCTTTGCGGTGGTTGTAGTTTTGCCCGAGCCCTGCAGTCCCACCATCATGATGGCGATCGGTGCGGGCGCGTTGAGATCGATCGGCTGGGCCTCGGCGCCCAATGTTTCGATGAGCTGATCGTGCACGATCTTCACGACCATCTGGCCGGGCGTGACCGACTTGATGATCGCAACCCCGACGGCGCGCTTCTTTGCTTCTTCGGTGAAGGCGCGCGCGACATCGAGCGCCACATCGGCCTCGATCAGCGCGCGCTGCACTTCCTGCAAGGCCGCCTCGACGTCAGCTTCCGACAGCGCGCCGCGCCGCGTCAGCCGGTCGAGGACTGCATTCAACCGCTCGGAAAGACTGTCGAACATTTTTCCCTTCTCACCTCTCCCGACAACCGGGCGAGGGAAAAAACACAAATGCGCCCGAGGGCGCATCGCGCTGTCGGGCGGTAACCTCCGGTCTCATGGGCCGGTCGGCGGACATTAACTTTGGTTCTCTTGCGAGAGCGGCCGGAAAATAGGTGCACCCCCGGCTTTCGTCAACCGTGACATGATAGCCGCCGCCACTGCCAAAGTCCTACCTATATAAACGCTCCAAATGTCGCGCTATTACAACGGTCCAGCCTCCGATCATTTCGACGGCGAGCGGTTCTTCGACCGGCGCAGCGCGCCGCCGCGAGGTCAGCCCGATCTGCTGCGCTGGATGGTCGACCGCTATTGGCGCGGCAAGAGAGCCAAGTGGCCGGCCTGGGCGCCGTCGCCTTACGCCGATCAGCCGCCCGCGGCTGTGGAAGGTGCGCGGTGGCGCATTTCCTACATCGGGCACGCCAGCTTCCTCATTCAGACCGCCGGTCTCAATCTGCTGCTCGATCCGGTCTGGTCGAAGCGCGCTTCGCCCTTTCGCCTGGTCGGGCCGAAACGGGTTAACGATCCCGGTGTGGCATTCATAAAATTGCCGCCGGTCCATGCGGTGCTGGTTTCGCACGGCCATTATGACCACCTCGACGTCGCAACCTTGTCGCGGCTGGCGGCCGGCCATCGTCCGCGCGTCATTACACCGCTCGGCAACGACGTGATCATGCGCAATCACGATGCCGGCATTGCCGCAGAAGCTTATGATTGGGGCGATCGGGTCGAGCTTGGCGCCGGCGTCGCCGTGACGTTCCTGCCGGCACGGCACTGGTCGGCGCGCAGTCTGTCCGACCGCAACATGTCGCTGTGGGCGTCGATGGTGATCGAAACGCCGGGCGGACGGATCTATTTCGTCGCCGATTCCGGCTATGACGATGGCCGGCATTTCCGCGAGGCGCGCGAACGCCACGGACCATTCAAGCTGGCGATTTTGCCGATCGGGGCCTACGAGCCGCGCTGGTTCATGCGCGACCAGCACATGAACCCTGCGGAGTCGGTGCAGGCGCTGATCGATTGCGGCGCGGAGCTCGCACTCGCCCACCATTTCGGCACGTTTCAGCTCACCGACGAAGCGATCGATGCGCCGCTCATCGCGCTCGACGACGCTTTGGAGGCTGCGGCAATTCCGCCCGAGCGATTTCGCACCTTGCAGCCGGGCGAGGTGTGGGAGCTTTAACGGCACGCGGCTGCAGGTGCGCCCTCGCCCGGAACGGGAGAGGGCACGATTATTTGATCAACACCAGAACGTTGACGACGAGATGATTCTCGCTTGTGGATAGCGGATCGGTGACATATTGCTCGATGAACATGTCCTTGGCTTCGAGCCGCCGCTCGTCGAGATAATTGGTGATCGCCTCGTAGGTATTGTCCAATCCATCGTATGATCCGTGATGGACAAATTTCAGCGCGCGTCCTTCCGGCGATGTGCCGACGCCGACGTCGCCGCGCGGCGGCGTCTTCGGCGCTTCGGTGAGCGGGATCGCCGCCTGGAACTGAAAGCCGGTATCGTCGGTCGACGTGAAGATGGTCATCGGCTCGCCGTCGGCTTTGAGATTTTCCTTGGCGATATAGGCTTTGAGCGTTTTCAGTGAGCCGGTAATCGTCTGGAACGCAGTATCCCAGTTTCCGGTGCCTTTCACGAAGACGATCGGCTTGGCGGTGAGCGTTGTTTCCTCGCCGAACGGATCGCCCGGCGCTGTGGTGGTTGGGGCGGCGGAGGGCGCGGGAGCAGCATCAGGTTTGGCGGGGGCGGCGGGCGCCGCCGGTGTCGATGTTTGCGCTCGGGAAGGCTGCGGCTCGGCAAAGCAGATGGCCGTCGCCGCCATCCCGATGCAAAGGGCGAAGCGGAGGAACATCATAGACTCCCGTATATGAGCCGGCGATCCTGATGGGAGCCGTCTCTCAGTTTCTCAATTGCAGATAATTTTACCACGACGCCCCGCGGCCACCGCCCCAAACGAAATCGTGCCACTGGCGTCCGACACCCAAGTCCTCATATAAGTCCCTACATTCGGGCATAATCATGAGCGCGCTGGCGAACTGCGATTTCGTCAAAATGAACGGTCTCGGCAACGAGATTGTGATCGTCGATCTGCGGCGAGCACCGAACCCGATCGAAGCGGGTGAGGCGCGCGTAGCGGCGCGCCAGGAGCCGTTCGACCAGCTTATGGCGCTCTATCCGTCGCGCGGTGGTGCCGATGCGTCAATACGGATTTATAACAGCGACGGATCGGAGGCCGGCGCCTGCGGCAACGGCATGCGCTGTGTAGCATCGCTCGTCAGCGCCGAGACCGGCAAATCTCGTCTCAACTTCGACACCACATCGGGCCTCGTCTCCTGCTGGCGCGCAGATGAAGGTTTGTTCACTGTCGACATGGGTGCGCCGCGCTTTCGCTGGAACGAAATTCCGCTGGCCAAGGAAATGCCGGACACGCGCGCGATCGACTTTCAGTTCGGGCCGCGCGGTGCACCGCTCTTGAGCTCGCCCTCGGTCGTGAACATGGGCAATCCGCATGTGATCTTCTGGGTGGAAAAGCCGCAATCCTATGATCTGCCGAAGATAGGCCCGCAGATCGAACACGATCCGCTGTTTCCGGAGCGCGCCAACATCACGCTCGCCGCGACGCCCTCGCATGATCGCGTGGTGATCCGCACCTGGGAGCGCGGCGCCGGGCTTACCAAAGCCTGCGGTTCCGCGGCCTGCGCCGCCGCTGTCGCCGCGGCAAGGCTCGGCCGCACCGGCCGCAAGGTTATCGTCACCTTGCCCGGCGGCGAGCTGGCGATCGAATGGCGCGAGAGCGACGACCACGTCTTGATGACCGGCCCGGTCGAATACGAGCACGCCGGACGTTTTGATGCGGCGATGTTTGCCGGCGCAGGCGCAGCGTAAGGCAATGAGCGTCGATGTCGTCACTTTCGGCTGCCGCCTCAACGCGGCCGAATCGGAAGTGATCCGCCGCCAAGCGGAACGCGCCGGTTTAAGCGACACCGTCGTCGTCAATACCTGCGCCGTTACCGCGGAAGCCGTTCGTCAGGCGCGGCAAACCATCCGGGCGCTGCGTCGCGAGCGGCCGCAAGCAAAAATTGTCGTCACCGGCTGCGCGGCGCAAACCGAGCCGCAGACCTTTGTCGCCATGGCCGATCGCGTTCTCGGCAATACCGAGAAACTCGACGCTGCGGCGTGGAATGATGCGCGCGCGGCGTTCGATCGTGGTGATGCGCCGAAGGCCGTGGTCAACGACATCATGGCGATCAAAGAAACCGCGCCGCATTTGATCGAGGGTTTTGCCGGCCGCGCCCGCGCCTTCGTCCAGGTGCAAAACGGTTGCGATCACCGCTGCACGTTCTGCGTCATTCCGTTCGGCCGCGGCAATTCGCGGTCGGTGGCGATGGGCGCTGCGGTCGCCGATGTGCAGCGTCTGGTCGGCAACGGCTATTGCGAAGTCGTACTGACCGGCGTCGATATCACGAGCTACGGCGCCGATCTGCCGGGCGCACCGAAGCTCGGCACATTGGTCAGGCAAATCCTCAAGCATGTGCCTGAGTTGAAGCGGCTGCGGCTTTCGTCAATCGACTCGGTTGAGGCCGACCGCGATTTGATCGATGCATTCGCCCGGAACGAACGGCTGATGCCGCACCTGCATCTGTCGCTGCAGGCCGGCGATGATTTGATCCTCAAGCGCATGAAGCGCCGCCACGCGCGCAACGACGCAATCGGCTTCTGCGACACCTTGCGCCGGCTGCGGCCGGACATTGTGTTCGGCGCCGATATCATCGCCGGGTTTCCGACCGAAACCGAAGCGATGTTCAAAAACTCGCTCGACCTGGTCGATGACTGCGGGCTTACGCACCTGCACGTTTTTCCGTTCTCGGCGCGGGCAGGCACGCCGGCTGCGCGGATGCCGCAGCTTTCCCGCGCCGTTGTCAAAGAGCGGGCGCGGCGTTTACGTGAGCGCGGCGCGATGGCGCTGTTGCGGCATCTCGATAGCGAGGTTGGCACGACGCGACGCGTGTTGGCTGAGTCGCGGACCCATGGCCGGACCGAGCAATTCACGCAGGTCTCGCTCGGGACGCCGGCCGAGCCCGGCGCGATTGCCGAACTAAAAATCATCGGACACGACGGCAAACGCTTGCTGGCGTCGTGAGTGCCGCGTCACTCGGCGGCCTGAGTGTCGGCTTCGCCGGTCCATCCACACTCGCCCAAGGCGGCGCGCATGTGTGACGGGACCGGCGCGCTGACACTGATTGGCGCGCGGTTCTTGTAGAGCGGCACGACGATTTCGCGGGCGTGCAGATGCAGCATCGGGCCGCCAGTGCGCGGCGCGTTGCCGTAGATTGCGTCGCCCAAAATCGGCCAGCCCATTTCGGCGCAATGGACCCGGAGCTGATGCGTGCGCCCGGTCAGCGGCTCAAGCGCAAGCCACGTTGTTTTTGCGGCCCTGCCAAGCACGCGCCACTTGGTCACTGCCGGCTGGCCTTGCTGCGGATCATGCTTCATCCACCAGCCGCGCGTTGCGTCAAGGCGGCCGAGCGGAAGCTCGATCGTCCCCTCGTCAGTTTCAGGCGAGCCCTCGACCACGGCCCAGTAGGTCTTGTCGATCGCGCCGGATTTGAACAGCTTGCCGAGCTGCGCCAACGCCTTGCGATGGCGGCCGAGCACGAGGCAGCCGGAGGTATCGCGGTCGAGCCGATGCGCCAGCGCCGGCGCGCGCGGCAGCCCGAAGCGTAACGCGTCGAAATGGTCTTCCAGGCTTTCGCCGCCTTTGGGGCCGCGGTGCACGGCGAAGCCCGGCGGCTTGTCGAGCACCAGCATCAGCCCGTCGCGATAAAGAAGCCGCGACACCATCTGTTCGGGGGTCATGGTTGCGTACCTTGATGGAACCGCTATCACCAATGCCGCGGCAGCGACAGCAGCGAAATGAACGACAGCACGACGCAGACTAAACGTAATTGGTGGCAACGCCTTACTGGCGGGCTCAAACGCACGTCGTCGGCGCTGGGCAGCGCAATCTCGGACCTTGTTGTCAAGCGCAAGCTCGATGCCACGACCATTGCCGAGATCAAAGATGTGCTGATCCGGGCCGATCTCGGCCTCGATACTGCGGAGCGCATCGGTACCGCGCTCGGCCAGAGCCGCTATGCGGCGGAGATTTCTCCGGAAGAAGTCAAAGCAGTGGTCGCCGCGGAAATCGAGACTGCGCTCACTCCAGTCGCGCAGCCGCTGGTGATCGATGCTGCGAACAAGCCGTTTGTCATTCTTGTCGCCGGCGTCAATGGTTCCGGCAAGACCACGACAATCGGCAAACTGGCCGCAAAGTTCCGCGCCGAAGGCCGCAGCGTGATGCTTGCGGCCGGCGATACGTTTCGCGCCGCCGCCATCGAGCAACTGAAGATCTGGGGCGAGCGGACCGGCGCGCCGGTGATTGCGCGCGAGGCCGGAGCTGACGCTGCCGGACTTGCATTTGATGCCGTGCGGGCCGCGAAGGAGAGCGGCGTCGATGTTCTTCTGATCGACACTGCGGGCCGTTTGCAGAACCGTACCGAACTGATGAGCGAGCTGGAAAAGATCGTGCGGGTGATCAAGAAAGTCGATCCATCCTCGCCGCACGCGGTACTCCTCGTGCTCGACGCCACCGTCGGCCAGAACGCGCTCTCGCAGGTCGAGCTTTTCCGCAAAGCCGTCGGCGTCACCGGCCTCGTGATGACCAAGCTCGACGGCACCGCGCGCGGCGGCATCCTGGTCGCCATCGCGGCAAAATTTTCCGTGCCGGTACACTTCATCGGCGTCGGCGAAAGCGTCGACGACCTGGCGCCGTTCTCGGCGCGGGATTTCGCCCGCGCCGTTGCCGGTCTCGATGCATAGTTTAAAAGCATTATTGAAGGCGCAGGCAAACATGACCACAACGGCTAAACCGCAGCTCAACCCGCTCCTCAAGCTCGCCTTCGATCTTGGGCCCCTGGTGCTGTTCTTCTTCGCCAATTCCCGCTACGGCATTTTTGTTGCGACCGGCACATTCATGGTCGCGGTGCTCGCGGCGCTGGCGGCTTCTTATGTGCTGACGCGCCAGCTGCCGATCATGCCGGTGGTGACCGCCGTCATTGTACTGGTGTTCGGCGGGCTGACGCTCGTTCTGCACAACGATCTGTTCATCAAGATCAAGCCGACAATCCTCTACGCGCTGTTCGGCGCAGTGCTGCTCGGCGGACTTTTTTTCGGCAAGTCGTTTCTCGGCATCATCTTCGATTCGCTGTTCCATCTCACCGACGAAGGCTGGCGCAAGCTGACGGTGCGCTGGGCGATTTTCTTTTTCGCACTCGCGGTGCTCAACGAGATCGTGTGGCGCAACACCTCGACCAATGTTTGGGTGGACTTCAAGGTGTTTGGGTTTCTGCCGCTGACCTTCCTGTTTGGCGCGCTGCAATATCCGCTATTGAGGAAATACGCCGTCGAGCCGGCGGAGTAAGGGAACCTCGTCATTGCGAGAAGCAAAGCGACGAGCAATCCAGAACCGTGAGGCCGGACCGGGATTGCTTCGCTTTGCTCGCAATGACGGTTTAGGAGCCCGCCGCCAACGCTTTCTCAATCTCGGGCTTAAGCACTGTGTTTAAGTTGTCGGGCGTGATCGGTCCCACCAGCTTGTAGGCGATGCGAGCGTCGCGGCCGACGATAAACGTCTCTGGCACGCCGTAGACGCCCCATTCGATTGCGGCGCGGCCGGAGCGATCGGCGCCGGCCGCTGCGAACGGATCGCCGTAGCGGCCGAGGAAACGGCGGGCATTGTCCGGCTTGTCCTTATAGTTGATGCCGACAATGCGCACGCGGCTGTCGCCGGAAAGCTGCATCAGCAGCGGCGCCTCGTCGTGGCACGGCACGCACCATGACGCCCAGACATTCACGACCGTCACCGCGCCTTTGAAGCTCGCCACGTCGAGCCCCGGCACGGCCGCGCCGTTGCGATCGAGCCCTGCGATCGGCGGCAAATCGGTTTGTGGCGCCGGATGGCCGATCAGGGCCGAAGGGATGCGCGAGGGATCGCCGGCATAGAGCCGGATCAGAAACAGCAGAACCAGTCCCAGGAAAACGAGCAGCGGCACCAGCACGAGGAGGCGCCGGCGTCCGACATGCGCGTTTTCTGTCGCAGCGTCGGTCACGCGTCCTCCTTTGCCTTTTCCATCGTCGGCCCCGCACGCCCGGTCGAGGAGCGCCGCGTAAAGCCGTGCTTTTCAAGATCCGCGAGTTTGCGCAATTGCGCGCGGTAGTCGAGCAGCACCCAACCGATGAGAGAGCCTACGATCACAATGGCGGCCGCGTAGGCGACGACGATGAAGTCCATGTGATTTGTCGCCTGCATCGTCAACTCGCGGCGTTGGCTTGCATAAGCCGCAGCGTCCGGACGCGGCGGCGCAGGATTTCGTTGCGCATGGCGGCGAGAAGGAGCGTGAAGAACAACAACGTGAATGCAATCGCCATGATCAACAGCGGGATGAGGATCGACCGATCAATGGTCGGCGCCCCGAGGCGAAACACCGACGCCGGCTGATGCAAGGTGTTCCACCAGTCGACCGAGAATTTGATAATCGGCAGATCGATCGCGCCGACCAGCGTCAGGATCGCGGCGGCGCGCGCCGCGCGCGAAGGATCCTCGACTGTACGCCACAACGCGATCACGCCGAGATAAAGCAGAAACAGCACGAGTACCGAGGTGAGCCGTGCATCCCACACCCAGTAAGTGCCCCACATCGGGCGTCCCCACAGCGAGCCAGTAACGAGACACATCAGGGTGAAGGCGGCGCCGATCGGCGCCGCTGCCTTCGCCGTGACGTCGGCGAGCGGGTGACGCCAGACCAGTGTGCCGAGCGCGGCGACGGTCATCACGCCCCACGCCAGCATGCCGAGCCACGCGCCGGGAACATGGAGAAACATGATCTTGACGGTCGCGCCCTGTTGATAGTCGTCGGGCGAGATTGCTGCCTGATTGATGCCGAACGCGAACGCGATCACTGTCAGGCCACCGAGCCACGGTAGCGTGCGGTTGGCGAGGTTGAGAAAGCGCGACGGGTTGGCGAGATCGGCGATGGCCATCGCAGTTTTCCTAGTCAGTTCGGCGTAGCGGCACAACATTGCCGGCGGCCGCACGCTTCAACTTTGCCTGAGCAGAATGACTATTCCATTTCCTGTCGCAGTGCGGCCGCGGCCGCGAACGGTCCGACCACCAGACTGGCAAGCGTCAGTGCGCAGAGTATCGTAAACGGAGTGCCAAAAGGCACCGGCCCGGTCACGGCTGCATTAGCTGCGGCGACGCCGAAAATAAGGACGGGGACGGCCAGCGGTAATACCAGCACCGCGAGCAGCAGTCCGCCGCGACGCAGTGTCACGGCAAGCGCGGCGCCAATCAGGCCGATGAACGTCAACGCGGGTGTGCCGACGAGCAACGTCAGCACCAGCGCGCCTGCCGCCCGCGCATCGAGATTGAGCATCAGCCCGATCAGCGGGGACGCGATGACCAGCGGCACGCCGGTCGTGAGCCAATGGGCAATGCCCTTGACCAAAACGACGAGCTCGAGCGGCGCGCGGCCGGTCAGAATGAGATCGAGCGAGCCGTCCTCGTGGTCGGCGGCGAACAGCCGATCAAGCGCGAGCAGGCTTGCCAGCAGCGCCGCGAGCCACAGGATCGCCGGGCCGATCCGTTGCAGCAGCGCGAGGTCCGGCCCGAGCGCAAATGGCACCAGCGTCGCCACGACCAGAAAGAACAGCACGCCCATCAGCGCACCGCCGCCGACGCGCACGGCGATCCGCATATCGCGGACGAGAACGGCGGCGAGCGCGGTCATTGCTGATCCACTATTTCGTCCAGCGGAGTGGGGGTGTGATCGAGCCGCAGCTCGGGCGCGCCGTCGAGCCCGATCGGGCCGTGCGTCGCGGCAAGGATCAGTCCGCCGCCGGCCAGGTGGACGCGCATAAAATCGCGGAGCCGTTCTTGAGCTGCAGTGTCAAGCGCGCTGGTCGGCTCGTCGAGCAGCCAGATCGGACGTTTGACGGCAAGGAGCCGCGCGATCGACAGGCGGCGGCGCTGCCCGGCGGAGAGATACGCGGCCGGCAGGTCGGCCAGCGAATCAAGCCCAACCGCCGCCAGCGGTCCGCCGACATCGGCAGAATCCGCGCCGAAAAAGCCCGACCAAAATCGCAGATTTTCTCCCACCGACAGAGAGGGCTTCAGCGCGTCCTGATGCCCGAGGTAGTGGGCCTGCTCGCCGACCGTCAATTCCGAATCGCCACCCTCCAGAGCAAGGCGGCCGCCGGCGATGCGGAGGAGCCCCGCGACCATGCGCAAGAGCGATGATTTGCCAGCGCCGTTCCGGCCGGCGACCATCAGGCCTTCGCCGCCGGCAACCGAAAAGCTGATCCCGCTGAAAACCTCGCGTCCGCCGCGCCGGCAGGCAAGATCAAAGGCCGAAAGCCGCATCGATGTTTCCAAACAATCCAACAATTTGAGGCATCATATCGGCCATTCCTTTGTCGAACTGGAACAAATCTTGTAAACGCCCTATAAGCCGCACGACGGGTAAACGGCGCGTTCGGGACGCCTGCCACGCCCGGCCACCAGCGGTCTGTTGGAGCCTGTTCCGGCGTACATCACCTCTACTGCGCCGGTCGGCGGCCGGCATGATGGGAAAATAATCCATGACCTCCCTCGATAGCTTCAAATGCCTGCGGCCGCTCAAGGTCGGCTCCAAGACCTATGCCTATTACAGCCTTCCAGTGGCGGAAAAGAACGGCCTGAAAGGGATTTCCCGGCTGCCGTTCTCGCTCAAGGTGCTGCTCGAGAATTTGCTGCGCAACGAGGACGGCCGCTCGGTGACCAAGGAGGACATCCAGGCGGTTGCGCAATGGCTCAAGACCAAAACGTCCGAGCGTGAAATCGCTTTCCGGCCGGCGCGGGTGCTGATGCAGGATTTCACCGGCGTGCCCGCGGTGGTCGATCTCGCCGCCATGCGCGACGCCATGAAGATGCTGGGCGGCGATCCGAAGAAGATCAATCCGCTGGTGCCAGTCGACCTCGTCATCGATCATTCGGTCGTGGTCAATTATTTCGGCTCCAACAATGCGTTCAAAAAGAACGTCGACGAGGAGTACAAACAAAATCAGGAGCGCTACCGGTTCCTGAAATGGGCGCAGCGCTCGTTTGAAGATTTTCGCGTGGTGCCGCCCGGCACCGGCATCTGCCATCAGGTCAATCTGGAATATCTTTCGCAGACGGTATGGACCGCGAAGACCAAGCTCAAATTCGCCGACAAGTCGGTCGCCACCGAGCTTGCTTATCCGGATACGCTGGTCGGCACCGACTCGCACACCACCATGGTCAACGGGCTGTCGGTGCTCGGCTGGGGCGTCGGCGGCATCGAAGCCGAAGCCGCGATGCTCGGTCAGCCCTATTCGATGCTGCTGCCGGAAGTGATCGGGGTGCGGTTCAATGGCAAGCTTAAGGAAGGCGTCACCGCGACCGATCTCGTCCTGACCGTCACCCAGATGCTGCGCAAGCGCGGCGTGGTCGGCAAGTTCGTTGAATATTTCGGTCCTGGCATGGCCAGTCTTTCGATCGCCGATCGGGCAACGCTCGGCAACATGTCGCCCGAATACGGCGCCACCTGCGGCTTTTTTCCGATCGACGACGACACCATCCGCTATCTGCGCGACACCGGCCGCGCTGCGGACCGTGTCGCGCTGGTGCTGGCCTACGCCAAGGCGCAGGGGATGTACCACACCAAGACGACGCCGGATCCGGCCTTCACCGAGGTGCTCAAGCTCGAGCTGGCCTCGGTCGAGCCTTCGCTCGCGGGGCCGAAGCGCCCGCAAGACCGGGTGCCGCTCAAAGAGGTCAAGAGCGGGTTTGCTTACTCGATGGATAAGGAATTCGGCAAGGGAGCCGAGATGGACAAGCGCGTTTCGGTCGAGGGGCGCGCCCACACGCTCGGTCACGGCGACGTGGTGATCTCAGCGATCACGTCGTGCACCAACACCTCGAACCCGAGCGTAATGATCGCGGCGGGGCTCCTTGCCCGCAAAGCGATCGCAAAGGGCCTCACCGTTAAACCGTGGGTCAAAACATCGCTGGCGCCCGGTTCGCAGGTGGTCGGCGACTACCTGGCCAAATCCGGCCTGCAAAAGGATCTGGACACGCTCGGATTTAATCTCGTCGGTTTCGGCTGCACTACCTGCATCGGCAATTCCGGGCCGTTGCCGGCGGAAATTTCCAAGGCCATCAACGACAGCGATCTGGTCGCTGCCGCCGTGCTCTCCGGAAACCGCAACTTCGAGGGCCGCGTCAACGCCGATGTGCGCGCCAATTATCTGGCGTCGCCGCCATTAGTGGTTGCCTACGCGATCGCTGGGTCGATGCAGATCGACGTCGCCAAGTCGCCGCTTGGCACCGACCAAAAGGGCAAGAAGGTCTACCTGCGCGACATCTGGCCATCGAGCCGTGAGGTCAACGAGTTCATCCGTAAGAACATCAACAAACAGATGTTCACGCGCAAATACGGCGACGTGTTCAAGGGCGACGCCAACTGGCGCAAGATCAGCGTGAAGGGCGCGCTGACGTTCCCGTGGGATGGCAAATCAACCTACGTGCAGAACCCGCCCTACTTCGCTCACATGTCGCGGCGGCCGGAGGCGCCGACCGACGTCATCGATGCGCGGGTGCTGGGGCTGTTCCTCGATTCCATCACCACCGACCACATCTCGCCGGCCGGTTCGATCAAGGTCGATTCGCCGGCGGGAAAATATCTGGTCGATCACAAGGTCAAGCCGGTCGATTTCAACCAGTACGGCACGCGCCGCGGCAATCACGAAGTGATGATGCGCGGCACCTTCGCCAACATTCGACTCAAGAACCAGATGGTGCCCGGCGTCGAGGGCGGCTACACCATCCACTATCCGTCGCGCCAGCGCATGACAATCTACGACGCGGCGATGCGCTACAAGAGCGAGCATGTGCCGCTGGTGGTTTTTGCTGGCAAGGAATACGGCACCGGCTCGTCGCGCGACTGGGCTGCCAAGGGCACGGTTCTGCTCGGCGTGCGTGCGGTGATCGCCCAATCGTTCGAACGCATCCATCGCTCGAATTTGGTCGGCATGGGCGTGGTCCCGCTGGTGTTCGAAGAAGGCACCACCTGGCAAACACTCGGCATGAAGGGCGACGAGCAGGTCACCATCCGCGGGCTGCATAACGATCTCAAGCCGCATCAGCGGCTGATCGCCGAGATCATTGCGGCTGACGGCGGCCTCAAGCGCGTTCCACTGCTCTGCCGCATCGACACGGTCGATGAGCTTGAATACTACCGCAACGGCGGCATCCTGCAGTATGTGCTACGCCATCTCGCGGCCTAGAGCATGATCTGAAAGATGTGGGTGCTTTCCGAAATGTTCAGGCTTCGCTGCTACGTGGGCTCACCGCGAAGTGAGTAGCGGGTGAGCAATGCGCCCGATATCAATGCACGCTCGCTAAATACCGAGAGGTTCTGCCGGGTGGAGATCGGAATGCTGCGTCGCGGCTTTGTATCGGCGCCTGTCGCTGCAGCGGTGCTGGTGGCCGGCTGCGCGCTTGCAGGCGCGAGCGAGCCGCGCGCGCTGCTTGAACTCTTCACCAGCCAAGGTTGTTCCTCCTGTCCGCCGGCGGACAAATTGCTTGGCGAGCTGGCGGAGGATCCGTCGCTCGTCGCCATCAGCCTCCCGATCGATTACTGGGACTATCTGGGTTGGAAGGACACGCTTGCCATCCCCGGGCATTCGTCGCGGCAGCGTGCCTATTCGCGCGTGCGCGGCGACCGGCAGGTCTATACGCCGCAGATCGTCGTCAATGGCACAACCCACGTCCTCGGCAGCGATCGCACGGCCATCGAGCGCGCAATCGCACAGACGGATCGCAATACCGCGATCATGTCCGCACACGTGATGGTGTCGGTCAGCGGCGGCGATCTGAATGTCAGGGTCGCTGCCGGTAAAGAGCATCTCGGCGGTGAAGTCTGGCTTTGTCCGCTCGAGAAATCCGTACCGATCGCAATCGGCCGCGGTGAAAACAGCGGGCACACGGTCACCTACTACAATGTCGTGCGGCGCTGGCTGAAGCTCGGAGACTGGACCGGAAACGACGCGACATGGAGTGTGCCGATTTCGGATTTCAAGACCGGCGGGATCGACGCCGCTGCCGTCATGATCCAACAAGGCTCCCGTGAAAAGCCGGGCATGATCCTCGGTGCCGCCTTTGTGCCGCTGGGCTCGCGGACGACCGAAGTCACCGCGCCGGCATTGGACGATCAGTCGCCGGCGAGAGAATAAATAACGGCGCTTTGAGCCACGCTCTGTTCCAGTAAAATTGCACAAATAAAAAGGCCGGCGAACAGCCGGCCATTACGCAACTCAAAACGCTACTCGAACTAAACGCTACCAAAAACACGCTACTGAAAACATTCTACTCAAAACTCTGGCCCGGTCCGCCCGCACCCCGGGGGGCTGGGGGGCTGAGGAATCCGGAATGCGATCCGGACCGGGCCTTGAGGCAACGATCGTTATTTCGCAGTCCAGCTTGGCGTGTGATTGGCCGAAATGGGGCCGCATTATGATTCGTTTAACGAAACCGTGATTCTGGCCGGTAAAAATGCCGCAGCCCGTAAAAGCCCTTGCTCCCTTCCGGTCGCACTGCCGTCGCCGGCTCGTTTTAGGCCTTCCAAGCCCCTTGCCCGCGCATCCCTCTGGCGCGATCATGAAGTGATCGTGAACCTTCAATGACAAGGGAGGCGCCGTATGGAATTCGGCGAAACCGAACCGAGCGCGTGGCGCGGGGGCGAGCTTCGGATGCCCGCCCCCGCAAGCAAGGTTACCTTCAGCCGGCGAGAGCTTGACCGCATTCTCAGTCTTTACGGGCGCAAGGTCGCAGCCGGCGAGTGGCGCGATTACGCCATCGATTTTCTTAAAGACCGCGCGGTATTTTCTGTGTTCCGCAAGGCCAGCGAATTTCCCATTTACCGGATCGAGAAGGACCCGCGGCTCGGACGCCGGCAGGGCGCCTACAGCGTGATCTCGGCAACCGGCCACATCCTGCGCCGGGGCCATGAGCTCGACCGGGTGCTGAGCGCGCTCGATCGGTCGCTGCGCGTCGTCGCCGGTTGAACGCGGCGGCTGATTCCGCCCGATCGCGGACGGTCGTTGTCACCGCGCTCGGAATCGCGCAGACGCTCGCCTGGGCATCGAGCTATTATTTGCCGGCGATACTTGCCGAGCCGATCGGTGCCAGCATTGGCGTTCCGCGATCCTGGGTGTTTGGCGCATTTTCGGGAGCCCTGTTGATTGCCGCATTCGCCGGTCCGGCCGTCGGGCGCGTCATCGACCGCCGCGGCGGCCGCGGCGTGCTGGTGCTTTCGAATCTGGTCTTGGCCGGCGGTCTCGTTCTGCTGGCAGGGGCAAACGGCCTCGTTGTGCTTGCTGTTGCGTGGGCCGTTCTCGGCATCGGCATGGCGCTTGGACTTTATGACGCCGGCTTCGCCGCGCTCGCCGCCCTCTATGGCCATAACGCGCGCGGGCCGATCACCGGCATCACGCTGTTTGCCGGCTTTGCCTCGACGGTGAGCTGGCCGCTGACGACGGTGTTGAATGACGCGTTCGGCTGGCGCGAGACTTTGCTGGTCTGGGCGGCGCTCAACGTCGTCATCGGCATTCCGCTCAATCTGCTGTTGCCGGTTGCTACGCAACGAGGGGATGTCGTGCGCGCACCGGAACGTTCGATCGGCTGGAAGCCATACAAGGAAATGTTTCTGCTCGCTTTTGTGTTCGCCGCTGTGTGGTTTGTGACCGGCTCGATGGCGGCACACTTGCCGGGATTGCTGGAACGCGCCGGTGCCACGCCGGTACAGGCGATCGCGGCTGCCGCTCTGGTCGGACCGGCGCAAGTGGCGGCGCGGCTGGTGGAGTTCTTTGTCCTGCGCCGGAGCCATCCGTTGATTTCGGCACGGATTGCGGCGCTGTTGCATCCGCTCGGTGCGGCCGTTTTTGCCGTCATCGGGCCGGCGGCGGCAGTGGCCTTCACGGTCTTCTACGGCGCCGGCAATGGCCTCCTGACAATTGCGCGCGGCACCGTTCCGCTGGCCGTCTTTGGTCCGCACGGCTATGGCGAACGTACCGGCCTTCTCGGCGCCCCGGCGCGCGCCGCGCAGGCGCTTGCACCATTGCTGTTCGGTCTTTTGCTCGACGTCATGGGGGCTTCGGTCATTATCGTTTCGGTTGCGCTTTGCCTCGCGGCCTTTGCGGCGTTGCTTTGTCTGCCAGCGGCCCGTTTTTCCGACTAGCGCGCCGCAAATTGCCGTGCGTCAGGGCGACGTCGCATCGGCGCTGCCGAGCGGACGTTGCATCAGCACGGTGTCGAGCCAGCGTCCGTGCTTGAAGCCGACCGACTGCAATGTGCCGATCAGGCGGAAACCGGCGGCGACGTGCAGCGCGATTGAGGCGGTGTTGGCGGAATCGCCGATCACCCCGATCATCTGCCGGAAACCGCGCACTTCTGCTTCGGTGATGAGACGCTCAAGAAGAAGCCGGCCGAATCCCTGGTGGTAGTAATCTGGAGCAATGTAAATCGAATCTTCGACGCTCCATCGGTACGCTGGCCGGACGTGGTAGGGGGCCGCATAGGCGTAGCCGGCGATTACGCCGGCGTGTTCCGCAACGGCATAGGGGTAATTCTTCGCCAGCAGCGCGTCCTGGCGGCGCGCCATTTCTGTCTGATCTGGAGGCTCGATTTCGAACGTGGCGGTACCGTACAAGACGGCGTCGGCATAGATACGGGTGATCGCTGCAATGTCGTTGGGTTCAGCCGGCCGAATGCGAATGTCGCTCATCGCTCGCCAGTCTCGCAAAAGAAAAACGCCCCGGTTTTGGCCGGGGCGTCGTATCGCAGTTATCCGCTTTCCTTAGCGCCGATCGCCGAACAGACGCAGCAGCATCAGGAACAGGTTGATGAAGTCGAGATAGAGCCGCAGCGCGCCCATCACCGCTTTACGGCCGGCGACGGTCCCGTCATCCATCGCCGAGTACATCTCTTTGATGCTCTGCGTGTCATAGGCGGTGAGTCCGACGAAGACCAGAACGCCGATCACCGAGATCGCCCAGCCGAGCCCGCTCGAGTGCAAGAACATGTTGACGAGGCTCGCGATGATAATGCCGATCAGGCCCATGAACATGAACGAGCCGACGCCAGTGAGATCGCGCTGGGTCGTGTAACCGTACAGACTCATCGCGCCGAACGTCGCTGCCGAGATAAAGAACACGCGCGTAATCGATTCATGCGTGTACACGAGGAAGATCGACGCCAGCGATAGCCCGAGCAGACCCGCATAGACGAAGAACAGTGTCAGCGCCGTTCCCGCCGACAGCCGGTTGATGCCGAAGCTGAGCAGCATCACGAGGCCGAGCGGCGCCAGCACCAAGAGCCACATCAGCGGGCTGCCGAAGATGGCGTGGCCGAAGGACGTAAGCTGAAGTCCGGCGCCAGTCTGAACGACGGCGGCCGAGAACGTAAACCAGGCAACCAGTCCGGTCAGCGCCACGCCGGCAGTCATGTAGTTGTAGACGCGGATCATATACGCGCGCAGGCCCGCATCGATTGCTACCTGATCCGTCCGGTAGCCGGTCCGGGCAGTCGCGACATTCCGGTCGAAGTCCGACATGGAAATTACCCCTGAGTTATCCCGGCACCTGCCGGGTTTTTGCCGCCGGGGATACCGGCAGCAGATGTGCCGGGAATCTAATGCCAAAGGGCTCCATGCGCCAGATGGCAGGACTGCGATATTTATGTCAGGTTACCGGCTGTTCATAATTCCGGCGCGCTAGAGATTCCTCAACACCTCCGCAGGCTTGTGGCCCAGCGCTGCAAAAGTTCCGGCAAGACCCAGTATAACCGTGACAAGTAAGGCGCCGAGCGCCGCCGCCAATGCCTGGGCCGGCGCCAACGCGAACGGAAATTCCATCACGCGCGTGACGACGAGCCGGGCGGCAAGCGTGCCGGCCGCGACGGCGAACAAAACCGCGGCGAGACCAATGAAAAGATATTCAAGTGCGTAGGCGCCGAGCAGGCGAAGCCGCGTCGCTCCCAACGTTTTCAGGATCACGGCATCGTAAATGCGAAAACGCTGCCCAGCCGCAAGTGCGCCGCCCAGGACGAGCGCCGCCGCGATCAGCGTCACTGCGCTGGCGCCGCGCAACGCCGCTACCAGACTGCTGATAAGGTGGTCGACCGCATCGAGCGCTTCCTTCACCCGCACGGCGGAGACGGTCGGGAACATATCGGCGAGCGCCTTGATCAGCGAAGTTTCCTCTGCCGCCGTACCGCGGTCGGCGAACGTGAGCGTCGCGATGTCGGTATGCGGTGCGCCCGCGAAAGTGCCGGGCGAGAACACCATCACGAAATTGATGCCGAGACTTTGCCAATCGACGGCGCGCAGATTGGCAATACGGGCGGTCACATTGCGGCCGAGCACGTTGACTGTGACGGTATCGCCGATCTTCAAATTCAGATCCGTCGCGGCGCGGTTCTCCAGCGAGACGAGCGGCGTGCCGGTATAGTTTTGCGCCCACCATTCGCCGGCGACCAGACGGGAGCCTTCCGGTACCGTCGCCGCATAGGTGATCCCGCGGTCGCCGCGCAGCACCCAAGCCGAGCCTTCGGCGGGCTTGAGGTCTTCGGCTTTGACGCCGTTTGCAGCGACGATGCGGCCGCGCAGCATCGGCACGCGCTCGATCGCGCCGTGTGGCGCATGTTCGTGCACGAAGGCGTCAAAGCGATCGGCATCGGCCGACGGAATATCGAGAAAGAAGAACGACGGTGCATGCTCCGGCAGCGCCGACGCGAACTGGCGATGCAGATTGCCGTCAATCTCAATCACCGTCACCAACAGCGACAAACCGAGACCGAGCGAGAGTACCACGCTCGGCGTCAGGGCGCCGCGCCGGTGAATGTTGGCGATGGCGAGCCGCAACACGGTCGAGCCCACACGCGGCAAACGGCGGGCGATCGCCATGGTCAGCCTCGCGATCAGCCAAAGCGCGACGAAGACGACAGCGGCGGCGCCGACGAAGATCGCGGCGAGGCGGCGGTCGTAGGCGAACAGGATCGCCAACCCGGCGAGCGCGGCAACGATCAGCGCGGTGGCAACGACGTAGCGCAGCCGCGGCCAACTTCGCTCGGCGGCGATCTGGTCGCGGAACAGGCTCGACACCGAAATATCGTGCGCGCGTCCGAGCGGCCACATCGCGAAGGCGAGTGCGGTCAAAAGCCCATAGGCGATCGACAGCGCCAGCACGGCAAAATTTAGCGAAGGCGCAACGGGCAGCGGGATCACTGCGCCGAAGAACGACACGATTGCAAACGGCAAAGCCGCGCCGAGACCGGCGCCAATCAGCGTGGCGAATAACGCGACGATCATGATCTGCGTGCAGTAGACGGCGAATACGCCGGCGCCCGTTGCGCCAAGCGTTTTCATGGTCGCGATCGCCTCGCGCTTGCGGGCAAGATGGCTTGCGACTGCGTTCGCCACGCCGACGCCGCCGACAAGGAGCGCGGTCAACGCGACCAGCGTCAGGAACTGGCTGAACCGCTCGACGTTGCGTTCGAGTTGCGGCGTGGCCTTGTTGCGGGTGCGGATATCCCAACCGGCATCGGGAAACTGTGTCTGCGCCTGTTTTTCGATCGAAGTCACCGCGGCATCGCTCGATCCCGCTGCGGGCAGCCGCAGTCGGTATCGCCAGCGCACCAGGCTGCCGGGCTGCAACAGGCCGCTGGCGCGCAACGCCGCCTGGCTCATCAGCACACGCGGCCCAAAGCCGATCCCGCCGGCAAGCTTGTCCGGTTCGGCGGTCAGTGCAGCGCGAAGTTCGATCACGGCATTGCCAATGGTGATGCGATCGCCGGGTTTGAGATCGAAGCGCGAGAGGAGCGCCGGATCGGCGGCAGCGCCGAACGTGTCGCCTTTTCGCGCCAAGAGCGCCGGGAGGCTCATCTCGGGCGCGGTCACGACCGTCCCCAAGAGCGGATAGGCGTCGTCGACCGCTTTGACTTCAACCAAAGTGGATCGTCCGTCGCCTGTGCGCGCCATGGTCGGGAGTATGGCGACCGCGGACAGCGTGCCGTGGGTGGCGAGGAAGGTGCGCTCGGCTTCATCCGCTTCGCGCTGGACCAGCGAAAAGGCGAGGTCACCGCCAAGGATCACGCTGCCGGCGCTGGCGAGACCGTCGGTAAGGCCTTTGGCCACCGAGCCGACCCCGGCGATTGCCAGCACGCCGAGCGCAATGCAGGCGATGAAGACTCCGAAGCCGCGCAAACCGCCGCGCAGCTCCCGCCAGGCAAAATGCAGCGGAAGCAACGGACCGGGCTTTGCGGACGGTGCAAGCATCACAAAGCCTTTGACAAAGCGCTGGGCATGACGCGGGCCAGCACGAAATGCGTGGGCCCGTAGGCGATCAGTGGCAATCCGATCAGTTGCCCGGCGAACCAAACATACGAGGGCACCCAGGTTTGCGCAGCGTAATCGCTCATGCCCCAGACGTAGTTGATGTTGACCGGCACCAACCCGGCATTTGGTGTCGGCGGCGGTAACAAAAAGAACGAGATCAACAGCAGCACCCAGGCGAGCGCGGTCCATGCCCAAAAAGCCCGCCGGTCATAGCCGATTTTCCACACCAGAAAGATCAACAGAAACGGCAGCCAGCCGTGAAACAGCGAAAGCAGACGCAGGAACAGCGATCGGCTGGGGTCGAACATATAATCGGTCATTCCAAGCAGCGGGAAGCCTGCTGCATTGCCGAGAAAATCGGCCACCCATAGCGCCTGCGGTACCAGAATGCCGATCGCGCACATGGAAATCAGCAGCGCATTCTCCGGCCAGATCGCAATCAGTGTGAGAATGAGCGCAACGTCGCAGAAATAGAGGAAATTGGTCGGTCCGTAATAGTGCCAATAGACCGGAATCAGCACCGCCATGAACGCGGTGTAAGCGACCTTCA
>Ga0335085_10003436_pt1 | contig 27428 bp, 25 predicted proteins | sample Lox_Sample_45_FD_206712 | JGI IMG/M metagenome (GOLD analysis project Ga0335085, IMG submission 206712) | Soil microbial communities from Loxahatchee National Wildlife Refuge, Florida, United States - Lox_Sample_4.5 | ecosystem: Environmental > Terrestrial > Soil > Wetlands | place: USA...
GAAGGCTCGACCCCCAAATAAAATACACTTGCGTCAAATGCTCGATCGCCGTTCGGCTCGTTTACGACACCGGCCAGATTTGCTTCTCCGTTTCCTCCATGCCGCCGGCCTTCTTGTCCAGCAACTTCAACGAATGTGGCTAAGAGCCTATCCGTAAATTAGGCATGGGAGCACATGCTCCAAAGGACAAAGGTACAGGCGAGATAAATCAGTGCCAGCCAGTGGCTCGACTTCTTGGCCCAACGGACCCACAAGGAGCGGAAGTCATCTTGCCAGGATAAGGTTCGCTCCACCACCCATCGTCGGGCCGGAGGCAGCTGAGATTCCAAGGGTGGCGGTGTCGGTCGAGAAGGATACGTGCGTTTACGGATGTGCGGGACGATCTTTCGTTTACGCAACTTCCCTCGAAAGGGATCTGAGTCGTAGCCTTTATCGGCGCACAAATGATGAACACGATATTGGGTTTTAGGTCGGGCAATAATCGGTCGGTCAACCCGGGTCAGGGCCCAGGGGATATCGTGCGCATTGGCCGCCGTGATGAGGATCGACAAAGGTGCGCCGCGCTGGTCAACCAAAATATGGCGTTTCGAGCCCGACTTGGCCCGATCGGTAGGGTTCGGACCCGTCAAATCGCCTCCCAGAGGAGCCGCCACCATCTTGCTGTCGATCGCTTGCCACTTCCACTGGATCCGTCGTTCTTGATCATCGTAGGTCCCCCTCCCTCGAAAGATCTTCTTCCACAATCCAGCTTCATTCCAGGCTTGAAAACGCGCAGGCACACTGCGGCTGGCTCCCAACCCCTCCTTTTTCAAACCTTTCCACGGACACCCACTGCGCAAGACGAACAAGATACCATTGAACACTTGCCGGTTGGGCAGCGCCGGTCTCCCGCGACTCCCAGCGGGCTTTTCCTTCGGAAGAACCTCCTGGATCTTTTCCCAAAGATCAGCGGGAACTTCCCAGAGCGGGGTATACCTCATGCGACACTCCTTGTAGAATGTTTGGTTCGCACCTACAATTCTGCATCCGGAGTGCCATTTTGTTAAGTTGCGATGATTTTACGGATAGGCTCTAAGATAAACAGGTCTTTAACTGGCCGTTTCTTAAACGTCGGTACATCGACTGCAAGGACGCTGGTTTGCGTCGTGAGGTGCCCTGAAAGGGAGGTTAAGGATTCACCCGGAAAGAAAATAACAGCCGCAAGAGGCATGCCTCTTGCGGCTGTATTCCGGAAGAACTTCGATTCTCATTTTCCTAGGGAGGGGCGCTGAATGGGCCGCTCCCATAGCTTCAGCCTGCCGCGCAGGCCGATCAGGGCCAGCTTGACCTTTGAAATGCGCAGGATGAGCAGCAGTGCGGCGATGCTTCCGTAGATCAGCGGTTGGGACAGGTTGCCTTGCAAGCGGCTCAGGCTTCCTTTGACCACCAGTAGAAAGTGGTAGACCACCAGCGGTGAGATGAAATAGACCAGCCTATGCAGGCGCTTCCAGTTCCTGCCGAGGCGTTTCATCCAGTACTTGAAGGAGGTCAGCGCCAGCGGCAGGAGCAGCAGGAAGGCGATCGCCCCGATGATAATGTAAGACTTGTTCCATACATCGCGCCAGACCGCTCCCAGGTCGAGTCCGTAGTCGATGACAAAGAACGTAAAGACATGCAGGGCGGCGTAAAGGAAGCCGTACAGGCCGAGCGCTTTGCGACGCTGGGTCAGCTCCCGCCAGCCAACGATGGAGGCCAGCGGTGTGCAGGCCAGCGAAAGCAACAGAAAGGTCAGCGCCTGGAGGCCGGTGCGCTGCTCGATCGCCTGGATGGGATTGGCCGTCAGCTGATTCGTGAAGAAGTCATACAGGATAAGCGCGAGTGGAATCCAGCCGGCGAGGTGGACGATAATTTGCAGGGGAGTGAAGGGCAGTTTTTTCATCAATAGTTCTTTTTCAAATCCATGCCTGCATAAAGGTCCGCCACCTGGTCGGCATAGCCATTGAACAGCAGAGTGTCCCGCCGCTTGAACTCTCCAATCCGCCGTTCGGTGGCCTGGCTCCAGCGCGGATGATCCACTTCGGGATTGACATTGGCATAGAAGCCATATTCATTGGGGGCGATGGTGCTCCACATGGTCGCAGGCTGATCAGCTGCCAGTTCGATCTTTATCACCGCCTTGATGGATTTGAACCCGTACTTCCACGGCACCACCAGGCGTATGCCGCCGCCGTTCTGGGCGGGCAGTTCGCCCCCATAGAGTCCCGTCGCGAGCAGGGTCAGGCCGTGCATGGCTTCGTCCATGCGCAAGCCTTCCTGGTAGGGCCAGGGATAAAACGGGTCCTTCTCTCCGGGCATTTCATCGGGTTTGAAGAGCGTTTCAAAACGCACATACCTGGCGGCGGAGGTGGGTTCCACGGCCTGGAGCAGTTTTGAGAGCGGGAATCCCATCCAGGGGATGACCATGCTCCAGGCTTCGACGCAACGCAGGCGGTAGATGCGCTCCTCGGGCTGGAATTTGGCGACCAGGTCCTCCACGCTGTAGGTCTGAGGCTTGTTCACCAGGCCGTACACCTGCACCGCCCAGGGAGAGGTGGGGAAATTCGCGGCCAGCTCCGCAACCCCTTCCTTGCTGGTGGTGAATTCGTAATAGTTGTTGTAGTGGGTGATATCCTGGAAGGTGTTGACCGGGTCGCCCAGTTCATCCTTCTTCGTTGCGGTGGACGAGTTGGCCGGTGTTGGTCCCGCCGTGGAGCCGCTGGATCCGGACAGCTGCGGGACGCAGGCGGCCAGCGCGACGCTGCCCGCGATCACGCCGGCTGCCTTGATGAAGTCGCGACGTGATAGATACACCTGCTTGGGGGTGATTTCAGAAGAGGGTATTTGAGGGATATCGGATTTTGTCATGTTCAGCTCCTTGTTTTATTTCACCGGCTCAGCCAGCAAGGCGCGGATGGCCTGTTCGGTTTCGGCATAGTTTCCCTCGCCGATATGAACGTACCGGATGCGGCCATTCTTATCGATCAAGTACATGGTTGGCCAATACTGATTCTTAAAAGCCCTCCAGTTCAGGCCGTCGTTATCCTGCACGACGGGGTAGGGAACATTCAGATTGCGGACCGCCTGTTTGAGATTACCCAGATCGCGCTCATAGCCAAACTCGGGAAAGTGGTTGCCGATCACCACCAGTCCTTCGCCCGCATATCGATCGTACCATTCCCTCAACGAGGGTAGCACATGGCGGCAGTTAATTCAGCCAAAGGTCCACATATCCACCAGCACGACCTTGCCGCGCAGGTCGGAAAGACGCAGGGGGGAAGAGGTATTGAGCCAGGTGTCGCCGGCCAATTCAGGTGCAGCGCCCAGATCCGGGTAGTGGGAGTCAGTGGATGAGGCGGAAGGTGCGGTGGGTGCAGCACAGGCGGTCAGGGCCAGGGCGATTAACACTAAAAACCAGCTTTTCATGGTCCGTGCTTTCTAAACCCCATTCTAGCCGACAGATATTACGTAAAGCTTACGGAAAGCTAAGGGAATGATTATAAGGTTCCCGCCCTGGCAGGAAGCGAAGGCCGGGGAAACAGTCAGTCAGGCCGGCAGGCGGACGTGGAAAGTCGTCCCCGTCCCGAGCCGGCTCTCGACTGAAATGTCGCCGTCGTGCGCCTGGACAATGCCTCGCACGATGGCCAGACCCAATCCCGAACCGCCCGAGCCGCGATTGCGGGACTTCTCGCCCCTGTAGAAGCGCTCAAAGATGTAGGGCAGGTCGTCGGGGCTGATGCCCTCCCCGGTGTCCGACACCGTGAGGTGGACTTCCGGCCCTGCGCGCCAGGCGGAAACCGTCACGGCGCCTCCGGCGGGGGTATGCCGCAGGGCATTGCCGATCAGGTTGTTGAGCACCCGCCCGATGCGCAGTGAATCCAGAGTGACCGGGTCCACGTCGGAGGCGGCCGAACCAGACAGGCTCACACCCCGTTCCTGGGTCAGAGCGGAGAAACTCTCGAGTGTATCCGAGATCAGATCGGACAGCGAGCAGGGCGCGGATTGGATGACCAGCCCGCCGGCATCAAGCTGCGCGACCTGAAACAGGTCGTCGATCAGCATCGACAGGTCACGCACCTGGCGCTGGGTGGTCCGCAGGTAACGCTGCGTCGTTTTCGGGTCGTCCACCACCCCATCGGCCAGCGCTTCGATCTGCACGCGGATGGCCGCGAGCGGAGTTTGCAGGTCATGCGTGGTCCAGGCCACCAGTTCGCGGCGCAGGGTGGCGAGCTCGCGTTCGCGAGCGTCCGCATCCTGAAGCTGCCCGGCCATGTGGTTGAAACTGGAGGCCAGGGCCGCGATCTCATCATGCCCTTCCACGGGTGCCCGTGCGGACAGGTCGCCCTGCGCGAGATGGTCCGCGGCCAGTTTAAGCGAAGCGATGCGGCGCGTGATGGCGCTCGAAATGAAGTAGCCCAGCAACATGGCAATGCCCGTCGCAAAGCCCAGCAGGACGACAGCCAGCTGCAGATCATGCCTGCTGGCGAACATCAGGTGCGCGGTGGCCCACACGTTGAAAAAGGTCAGCAGGCTGGCCAGGGCGTAGCCACCAAGCAGTGACAGGCGCATGGACGGGGTGCGTTCCAGCCAGCCGAGGCGGTAGGTGAAATAGGCGGCCAGTCCTGAAATTGCCGCCGTGAGACCGAGGAAGACGGCCATCAGGCTGAAGTCGCCCATCGGTGGATGCATGATGAGGTAAAAGGCCGTCAGCGAGAGCGCGAGCACCCCCAGCAGTCCGATGGCAAATCGCAGGAAGAGCGGCAGGCGGGTGGGTTTCATGGTTCGAACTTATACCCTACACCCCACACCGTGATCAACCGGACGGGATGCGAGGCATCCTTTTCTATTTTTTCACGCAGGCGGCGCAGGTGCACTGTGACTGTGCCGGGATCAATGTATTCCGAATATCCCCAGACACGCTCGAGCAGCTGTTCGCGGGTGAACACCTGGCGGGGATGTTGTGCCAGCAGCCAGAGCAGGTCAAATTCGCGGCCGGTGAGGGGGATCTCCTGCCCGGCGAGCGTGACCAGGCGGGTCTGCGAATCGATGCCCAGGTCGCCGAAGATCAGCGGCTTTTCAGCCCGGTACTCCTCGCGCTGCAGGCGGCGCAGCACCGCCCGCACCCGGCTGACCAGTTCCTGCGGGCTGAAGGGTTTGACCACATAATCGTCCGCTCCCAGCTCCAGCCCGGCAATGCGTTCCACCTCCTCGCGGCGGGCCGTGATGAAAATGACCGGCACGTCGCTGCGATCCCTCAGACAGCGCAGGATGGAGAACCCATCCATGCCGGGCAGCATCACATCCAGCACGATCAGATCCGGCAGGTGCTGATCGAGCAGTTTCAGCGCGGCCTCTCCATCACGGACCGCCTGGACGTGGTAACCGGCACGGCGCAGGTAGATTTCCACCACTTCGGCTATGCTGGGTTCATCCTCGACAATCAGGATCTCCGTTGCGTTCATGCCCTAATTATCCTCTCCCCGGCCGACAGCGCAAGGATGTAATGGTTACGAAATTCTTACAAAAACCGCCTGTTCTTCAGGCTCCCGTAAGGATTCCGTACAGACGGTGTAATCTGCACCGAATAAGATGAGCGAAACCATTCCACTCAACCTTTTCAGGAGGAACCATGAAATATCGCATGTTAATTATTGTTGCCGCTGTTTCGCTCTCGCTGGTCCTGAGCGCCTGCGCACCTGCCAGGGCATACACCGCCATGATGGACACGCCGACCGCCGCCATGATGCATGACACGCCCACCACCGATACCATGATGCACGACACGCCCACCACCGCCGCCATGATGCATGACACGCCCACCACCGCCGCCATGATGCATGACACGCCCACCACCGACACCATGATGCATGACACGCCCACCACCGACGCCATGATGGAATCCCCGACCTGGTTTGGAGCGTCCCTCACCGATGTCAATTCTGGCAAGATCATCAGCATCAATGGCTTCAAAGGCAAGGTGGTGCTTGTGGAAACGATGGCCCAGTCGTGCCTCATATGTATAAAACAGGAGATACAGGTGAAATCCCTGCATGAGAATTTGGGCATGCCGGCAAACCTGGTCACCCTCACCCTGGACATCGATCCCAATGAAAACATGGAGACCCTCAAGTCGTATGCCGCCAGCCATGGCTTTGACTGGATTTTTGCCGTTGCCCCGGCAGCGGTTGCCCGTGAAATTGGCAAGCTCTACGGCGATCAGTTCCTCAACCCGACTTCGACGCCGATCCTGATCATCGATAAAGAAGGCAAAGCGCACCTCCTGCCGTTCGGCATCAAAAATGCTGATGATCTGATGAAGGCCGTCCAGCCATATTTGACCGGGATGTGATCGCTCTGGGGACGCTCTTATATACGAAAGTTTCCAAAGCCGTCGCCATTGATTGGATATGACGACCTTGGCAAACTCCCGCTTTCATAAATACCCTGATCAATCTGGGTTTCTTCCCCTATTTCCAGGACAAATACCCGTCATAAAGGCGGGTGTTTGTGCTTTCTATCTTGGCTGGACAAGAAGGCCGGCGGCATGGAGGAAACGGAGAAGCAAATCTGGCCGGTGTCGTAAACGAGCCGAACGGCGATCGAGCATTTGACGCAAGTGTATTTTATTTGGGGGTCGAGCCTTCTTGAGCTGGTGTTTGACATTGCCATGGCAATACTCTGCTGGACTGAGTTCTGGAGCCTAAGCCGGTAATTCTTCTACCCAGATCTCGGGATGAGCAGCCAGAACGGCTTGTGTTTTCTTGCGAGACCCTACAAAATGCACAGCGCTATCTATTAATACGCACCCATAAAGAAGGACCGAAACACTTAACCTTAAACGAAAGAGACGGTTAACCAATCCGTCTCTTTCTTCGTTCAAACACTCAAGGAGAAGAAACCAGAATGGATCAGGCAGTCAGGCTCACCTGCGGCAGGTGCTGCATGGCTTCCCGGACGGCCTCGACCGGATAAGCGTAATCCTCCAACTCACCGGCCAAATATTTCTCATAAGCCGACATGTCGAAGTGCCCATGCCCGGAAAGGTTGAACAGGATGACGCGTTTCTCACCTTTGGCCTTGGCATCCAGCGCCTCATCGATGGCGGCCCGGATGGCGTGCGCGGACTCCGGCGCGGGGAGGATCCCCTCCGCCCGGGTGAACTGGACAGCCGCCTCGAAGGTGCTTTTCTGCGGCACCGCCACCGCGTCAATATAACCGGCATCGTGCAAGGCGGACAGACTGGGCGCCATGCCGTGGTAGCGCAGCCCGCCGGCGTGGATCCCCGGCGGCATGAATGTATGCCCGAGGGTATACATCTTGACGATCGGTGCCATCTGGGCGGTATCGCCAAAATCGAAAGTGTAGACGCCCTTGGTCAGGGAGGGAGCGGCAGTCGGCTCAACAGCCAGCAGGCGGGTGCGCTTCCCCTCTTTGAGGTTCTGCCGGAGGAAGGGATAGGCGATCCCGGAGAAATTGGATCCGCCACCCACGCAGCCGATGACCACGTCCGGGTATTCCCCAGCCAGGTCCATCTGCTTGAGGGCTTCCTCGCCGATCACCGTCTGGTGCATGAGCACGTGGTTGAGCACCGAGCCCAGGCTGTACTTCTTGGTCCCGCCGGAGGTGGCAGCCACCTCCACTGCCTCCGAAATGGCGATGCCCAGCGAGCCGTTGTTATCCGGGTCATTGGCCAGCAGGGAGCGGCCGTACTGGGTGCGGTCGGTCGGGCTGGCAAAGACCTGCGCGCCATAGGTCTCCATGAAAATGCGGCGATAGGGCTTCTGGTGATACGAAACCTTCACCATGTAGACTTCCAGGTCGATGTCGAAGAAATTGCAGGCCATCGCCAGCGACGTGCCCCACTGGCCGGCGCCGGTCTCGGTGGTCAGCGCCTTCGTCCCGGCCGCCTTGTTGTAAAACGCCTGGGCGATGGCGGTGTTCGGCTTGTGGCTGCCGACCGGGGAAACGCTCTCGTTCTTATAGTAGATATGGGCAGGTGTGCCGAGGGCCTGCTCCAGCCGGCGCGCGCGGATCAGCGGCGTGGGCCGGTAGAGTTTATAGATCTCGCGGACGGGTTCCGGGATCTGGATAAAGCGTTCCTGGCTGATCTCCTGCAGGATGAGCTCCATCGGGAACAGCACCGCCAGGAAGTCAGGCGTGACCGGCTCCTTCGTACCTGGATGCAGGACTGGCGCCGGGGGGACGGGGCTGTCGGCGTTGACGTTGTACCAGAACTTCGGCAGGTCCTCTTCACTCAAAATAAATCGGGTTTGGTTGGATTTGGCGGACATGGCGATTCTCTCCTTTTTGAAATAATTTGAATGTTGGATTCACAGGCTTACGGCACAAAGATTGGCCCGGCGGGGGAGGCGTGATCGTCCAGGAGGCGATCGGCCAGAACGTCCTCCGCGGTAAGGGAGGTGTCCTGGATGGGCGCGCAATCCCGTTCCTGCAGGTTGATTTCACTCCCCTGCGGGTCCGAGCCGGTGGTGAAGACAGATGGGTCATGTGGGTTCATTTCTTCCTCCTTAGGACTGGCAACAGATTAAATAAACACGCGTTCATCCCAATGACGGGACGAACGCGTAGTCCGTGGTGCCACCCGAATTAAGCTGCGGTTATTAACCAAAAATCCCGCCGGTGATGCGACGGGAGAAAGCCAGCTTCACTCTATTTCAGATACAGGCGCTTCCGCCGATATCTTAGCCCTGTAACGGGAGCGTCCCGGCCCGGGCTACTCGATGCCTCTTTCGCCCTGCAACTCAGAGGTCCATTCGGCGCTGTCGTTTCGGGCAGGACTTGCACCAACCGCCTGCTCTCTGTACCGTCGTACCGCGCGTACTCGTCCTCATCGACGTCTTTTTGATATTTCGCCCTATTATAAGCAAAATGCGAAGCTTGTCAAGACCCAATGACGCCATCAGACTAATGTATAATTACGCCGATGATCGAACTCACCATCCCCGGGCGTGGGGAATTGCATCTACAGCACCTGGTCACCGATGTGAACGGCACCCTAGCAGTCGATGGAACCCTCCTTGAAGGCGTCGCCCGACGCCTGAGCAACCTGCGTGACCGGCTTACGCTCCACCTGATCACCGCCGACACGCACGGGCAGCAATCCGTTATCGACCATTTACTGAACGTCACGGCGGTACGCATTAAGCGCGACAATGAAGCCTCGCAGAAGGCGGATTATGTCCATTCGCTCGGTGCCGACATGGTCGTGGCGATCGGCCAGGGCGCAAACGATGCCGGGATGCTTGAGGCTGCCGCGCTGGGCATCTGCATCCTCTCCACCGAGGGCACCGCCACGGAAACCCTGCTGGCTGCGGACCTGGTCACGCCCGACATCCATTCCGCGCTGGACCTGCTCGACAAACCCCTGCGGATTATTGCGAGTCTGCGTAAATGAGCGATTTCGACAACCTGCCAACGCCCGAGGAACCGCGCGAAGAAAAGCCGGGGACGTCCCAGCCCATGCCCGAGATGGACTTGCGCCAGCCGGTAAAACCGACCGCGCGCCGCCGCCGGCAGCGCCGGAGATTGATCCCGTCATCCTCCGACGAACGGGCCGAGTTTCTGGAGGAACTGGCCCACCGGGCCTACCCCACGCTCGAGTTCTTCATTTTTTCACTGCTTTGCGGGGCGGTCCTTGGGGCAAGCTACCTGCTGGATTCCCAGGCGCTGCTATTCCTGGGCATCCTGCTCGCCCCTCTCATGACCCCGTGGATCGGCATGGTGCTGGCCACGGTGACGGGCTCGTGGCGATTTTTCTTCCAGACCTTCATGGGTTTCCTGCTCGGTGCGGTGCTCATCTTCCTCACCGGATTGCTGGCCGGCTTCGCTGCCCGCATCTTCATGCCCATCACCCTGAACCAGGCCTTCGTCCACACCCGGCTGTGGTGGCCTGACCTGTTCGTCCTGCTGCTGGGCGCGATCCTGCTCCCCATCTCCATCGTCCGCTCCGAGGACAAACCCATCCTGCCCAGCGCGATGCTGGCGTACGAATTCTACCTGCCGCTCAGCGCGGCGGCCGTCGGCCTGGGGAGCGGGGTCAAGGGGCTCTACCCCGATGGGCTGGTGATTTTCCTCATCCACGTCGCACTCGCCATACTGGTGGGCATCATCACCCTGTTCATCATGGGCTTCCGCCCCTACACGCTGGCAGGATTCACGCTGGGGACGACCATTATCCTGATCACCCTCGTGACGCTTGTCTTCATCAGCGGGTTGTGGAGCCTCATCTCCGCCCAATTTGCCCCGACCTCCGAACTGACGCCAAGCCCGGGCGTGGCCGCCACAAAATCCACGTCGGCCTCCACCCCGTCCATCTCCCCGTCGCCCGTGCCCAGCGCGACGCCCACCCTGACAGATACGCCGACCGCGACCCCCACCGCCACGCTCGTCTTCCCAACGCCCGAGACGCCGACCGCCACGCCCTCGCCGATGCCCACCCCGATCTATGCAAGGATCTTCACGAGCAAGGGAAACGGTGTTATCGTCCGGACTCAGCCGAGCGGACCCATCCTCACCACGCTGGTCAACAATTTCCTGGTGGAAGTGCTGCCGGAACAGCAGGATTACGACCGCACGGTCTGGGCTCACATCCGCTTCACCACGAAGGATGGGACCCAGGAGGGCTGGGTCATCCAATCGCTTCTGATCACCGCCACGCCGGCCCCCAACTGGCAGCCAACACTGACACCCTCCCCGTAACAGCCTGAGAGCGGGAAGCAACTCCCGCTCTCTTAATCTTACACTCTGGAGTTCACTGAATGACAATCCATTTCGGTACGGACGGCTGGCGCGCCGTCATCTCAGACTCCTTCACCTTCGGCAATCTGCGCATGGTGGCACAGGCCATCGCCGATGCGGTTGCCTCCGAGCACTGGGACAGCGAAGGACACGGCAACGCCGCCGCCGACCCGCGCAAGATCGTCGTGGGTTTTGACACCCGCTTCTTATCCGACCGGTACGCCCAGGAAGTCGCCCGCGTCCTGGCAGCCAACGGCTTCACCGTCATGCTCACCCAGGCGGACGCCCCCACGCCGGCGGTTTCCTTTGCCGTGAAGAATCTCAACGCCGTTGCGGGGGTCATGATCACCGCCTCCCACAACGCTCCGCGCTATAACGGCGTCAAGTTGAAATCCTCCTACGGCGGTTCCTCCCTGCCCGAGCAATGCCGGCGGGTCGAAATTTATATCAACGACAACGAGGAACGCGCGCGCGGCCCCAACCTGATGGACTTCGAGAAGGCCCGCGAAGTGGGCCTGATCCAGAAATTCAACCCGCTCCCGGCTTACTTCGACCACCTGCGGAAGCTCATCAACACGGACATCATCGCGGACAACCCGCAGCGTTTCATCGTCGATTCGATGTTCGGCTCGGGGCGCGGCGTGATCAAATCCTTCCTGCAGGGCTCAGGCTGCGAGATTGCCGAGATCCGCGGTGAGATGAATCCCGGCTTCGGCGGGGTGCACCCCGAGCCGATTGCCCATAACCTCGGCGTGCTGGCGGGCGCCATCGGCACGGGAATGGGCAACTTCGGGCTGGCGACGGACGGCGATGCCGACCGCATCGGCGCCATGGATGAACACGGCATCTTCATCGATCCGCACAAGATCATGGCGCTCGCGCTGAAGTATCTGGTTGAAAAACGAGGCTGGACGGGAGCTGTCGTCCGCACCGTCTCGACCACGCGCATGATCGATCGCCTTGCCGCCCGCTACGGATTGAAACTCCATGAGACCCCCGTCGGCTTTAACCACATCGCCGATTACATGATGAGCGAAGACGTGTTGATCGGCGGCGAGGAATCCGGCGGGATTTCTTTCAAGGGGCACATCCCCGAAGGCGACGGACCGATCATGGGCCTGCTGCTGGTGGAGATGATTTCCGCAGGGCGCAAGTCGCTGCACGGCCTGGTGGAGGATCTGCTCGAAGACGTCGGACCGGCCTATTACGAGCGCACCGACCTGCGGTTGAGCCACCCGGTCTCAAAGGCAGAGATGACCGATTTCCTTACGAACAAGGCGCCGGCGGCCATCGGCGAGCAGAAGGTGGTCGAGGTCAGCAACCGGGACGGCGTGAAATACATCACGGCTGATGACTCCTGGCTGCTCATCCGCCCCTCGGGCACGGAGCCGGTGCTGCGCGTCTATGCCGAGGGGAGAAACCAGCAAATGGTGAAAGACCTGCTGGGCTATGGCCGGCGGGTGGCCGAGAGCATGGTCTAGAAATTAATAATAAAGAACCCCGGCTTCTTCAACCGGAAGCCGGGGTTTTGATTTAACCAGGGTTATCTGGCAGCAGGCGAACTGCGCAGCCGGCGCGCCAGGAGGATGATCGCGATCAGCACGAAGGCAATGATGAACAGGCCCGGCAGACCGACCTGATCCGCGAAACCGGTGGTGGGAACAGCACCCACAGGAGTGGGGGTGCCAGTGAGCAGGTTTTGCTGTTCAACCCACCCGTCCACTGTCCCGATACCCGGCTGGGTGAAGCGGATGTGGGCCCAGCGCGTCCCGTTAATGACCTGCGTCTCAGGCAGCACCTCCACCAGGATGCCGTTGTCCAGCGTGGCCAGGGTTGTCCCGCCAGGCGTGGCGTGGATAATGACACTGCTGCCGTTGTTGGTATGGATCCTGGCGACGGACTGCGAGGGCACGTTCGACAGGGACGACTGGTCAACCCAACCGTCCACTGAGCCGGTTCCCGGCTGGATGAAGCGAACATGCGCCCAGGTCTTGCCGTTGATATTCTGCGTCTCCGGCAGCACTTCCACGATGAAGCCGTTCGGCAGCGAGGCCATGACTGTCCCGCTGGGGTCGGTGTAGATGTCGGTCTTGCCGCCGGTGCCGGCGACGATCTTGGCGTAGACCGGTATGGGCACACCCGTCAGCTCGGCCACCGCCGCCTGGGTGTAAAGCGCGGCCACGGTCTGTGTGATCGGCTCGGGGCTGGCGGTTTCCGGCACGGATGTGGCGGTAAAGAAGACAACCACCGGCGTCGGCGAGGCAGCCGCGGCGATGGCAGCGGCGGTCTGGGTGGCCCCCATCTGACGGGTCGCGGCAATCGCCTGGGAGGTGGCAGCAATATCGGCGGAATTGAGGGTGGGCGTCGCCAGCAGGGCCTGGGCCGTGCTGGTCGCTCCACCGGCGATGGCGGTATTCGTCAGCAATATGGCCGCCTGCTGGGCGGACTGCGCGGCCCTCTGGCGCGGCAACAGGAAGAAAGCGTAGGCCGCCATGCAGAGCAGCGCCAGCAGAATGACCCCGCCCAAAATGCCCGCAGCGATCAGAAATGTCCGGTTGTTGGAGCCATCGGGTGAGCCGCCTTCCTCCCCACCCTCAGGCGATTCTCCTTCAGGCATCTCTGTGAAGGAGGACTGTCTGGACTCATCATCGTCAAAGATAAAGCTGTCTCCCATAAGTTCTTCTCCTCATAGCTGATATTATCACGAAAACATTATCCAAGAACTTCAAGATTAGCCAGCGGGACTATCAGGAGTTCATTGGATTCCAGGCGGACATCTGCACAGTTGGTCTTTAATCCGTTTGGCAGGATGACAGGGATTGACCGCACCGTCTCGATCGTGCCGACGGCTCCCAAGCGAGGGTTGCGCAACAGGCGGACAATCTGCCCGGGGGCAAATGATTCCAGATCACGAGGCAGCGGCGGTTCCTGATTCACCGGCAGTTGAATCACCACTTCAGGGCGGGTCCCGGTATAGCGGTCAAATGGCTCGGCGTTGATCGCCACGTCGCGTTTCGCATTGGTGGTCAGCAGCTTGTGGGCGGCCGCATTCATCTCTCGTTTTCCCAGCCCCTCAACGACCAGGACGGGAAATTTCATCTGCAATGCCAGGGGAACCAGCGACGGCGCCATGCTGCCCAGGATCATCCCGCGCACCGGCAGTTCGGCCGCATTGCGAAAAACCTTCTCATCCCCCACGTGGCCGCCCAGGATGATGGATCCGCGCAGGCTGACATCCACTTCACTGGGCGCAAGCACATGATCCGGCAGCTCCGCCAGGTTGAGCATCAGGCCAAAGTCCATGCGGCCGTTGCCCCAGATGCCCTGGATGAGGGCACCGGTGGACTGGATGACCACGCCGCGGTTTTCAAGGATCTGCGCAACAAATCCGGGGTAGCCGGCGCGCAGCTCAAAAAGTGTCTCACCTACTTCCAGCATCACCTGCCCGCCGCCGACGGCGACCACGCGTCCCTCGCGAGGGGCGCGCACCGACCTGGGGATGACGCCGCCCCCGCTGGCGAGCACCGCGTTCTTGGGGACCTTGTCGCCGCGCGTACATTTGATCAGAGGGTCCGCCCTGGCGGAGGGGACGCCCAGGGCGTGGGCGACATCGATCAGGATATGCTCCCGCGCAATGGTTGTTTCGGCAACCACGTCCGCGGGCGCCACTTTATCACCCGAGCGCACCTGGATGGTCCCGGCGGTCGGGAGCATGCGCGGGCGGATGATGGTGGTCAGAGGGATGATGTGAGTCACGGGCGCCAGCATGTCAGCCTCCCACCGCCCACAGCCATTTCTTGAGCAGATCCCGCCGCTTCGCCGGATCAGTCGGCAGACGCAGGGGGCGCCCCCGGGCATCGATCACCACGCCGAGCGCCGAACCCTGGACTCCATCCACGCGGTAGGCGCGCCCGTAGCCGATGCCGGCATCGGTTCGGCCGACCGGCTCCAGGCGGAGGTTGCCCGTCCGGCCAACCACCAGCGGGATGATTTCCAACGCGCCCTGCCTTACCTCCACCTGGGTCTCCTCGCCGTTGTCATACGTCAGGCGGGCACGCAGGATGGGGGTGCCGTAATTGGCATTGCTGAGCGGGGAGACCACTGATCCCAGATTGACAAACGCCCCCGATTCAATGACATGGATCGGGAGGATGGTGTTGCATTCGGCCGCCGCCCCGAGGATGCCCAGCAGGTTGTTCTGGTCAAGCATGAAGGTTGAGAAACCCGTCGGCTGGATCGCGTCCAGCAGCATGAGCAGGCTCTGTCCGAGGGTCGGCGCCGCGGCGAAAACGGTCCCGCTGGCGAAGATCGGGTCGAAGTTGGGCATCAGGCCGGCGCGCGGAGGGCGTGCCTTGGGAAGGTTGCTGATCGCCTGCCGCACCGCAAGGTAAAGAATGTGACGGGCGAGGGCCTGCTCAATGGCGAGGTCCTCCGGCGTGGCAGGGATGGTCGCCGGGTACAATGATTTCATGTAAATGTAATCGCGCACCACGTCGGGGAGCAGGTCAACGGCCAGCCACTGCATGATTTCTTCGAGGCTGGTGTGCCGCAGCAGGCCGCCGAGAGGTTCGCCCAATCCGAACTGAGGGAAGACATTCAGGCTCAGCCGGCCTCCCATCGCGCCCGAGACGGTGGTCGAGGAGGCCCCCAGGTCGATGTTCAGGATGGCCTTCTCGGAGATGTTGCTGAGAAAACGGATCATCCGTCCCTGTGCAAAGGAGGTCGGGAACAGTTTGCCGCCGGCGATGGCGCCGATCTCCTCCACGCCCATCATCTGGCGTTTGCGGATTTGAGGGTACATCAGGGCAAGTTCTTTTTCAGCTGGCTCAAGATTCTCGATCTCAAGCGAGGGGCGGATATTGGCACAAAAATGCAGTGTGGGCACGAGCTTTGTAAAGGATTCCCGGACGTCTTCGACAAGCTGCTGGTTCCCCGCATACAGCACAGCCGGCCGCTTATCCTCCGGCAGAAGGTAGCAGGACAGGCCGACGATCTCCAGGATTTTCTTCATGGTGTGGGAGGCGCCGCCCTCGGTCCCGCCGGAAATCAGGATCAGGTCCGGCATGAGGCGGATGATAGAGTCCACCTGTTCATGGGACTGGCGCTTGTCGTTCATCCCGATGGCATCCACCACGCGGGAGTAGGTCGAACGGGCCAGACGCTGAACGCTTTCGAGGGAAACCTCGGACAGCAGACCAAACACAACGGTCTTGATCGATGGCCCGGCGGAGAGGGTGCTGACCAGGTTGTCCACCCCGGTGCCTTCAGGTTGGGCCGGCAGGATGATGCGCTTATCATCATCCATCAGGGTGCGGCCGATGAGCACTTCAAGCTCCTCGATGGCCTGCCGGATGCCCTGGCCGAGATCGTTGACCGGGGCGGCGGCCGTCGTGGGGGAATGCCCGACCGCGATGAAGCGATACCGGCCGTCGACCACATCGAAATAGGAAGCCCGCGTGGTGGTGGTGCCGATATCAACTGCCAGGAGCGAATTGCCTTCGATCAGCGAAGTGGGCATAGGGTCTTAGAAAAGTGACAGGATAAAATTCCAGATGAAGGTGATGCGCCCGATCAGGGCGGAGACCGCCGCCGCATAGGCCCCCGTGAACAGCACACCGAAGGTCACGGCGATGAAGAACTGACCGATGAGTCCCATGATTCTCATGACCGGATTGGTTGTCCCGGCGCCCTTGCCGGACGCCTTGACACCAAAATGGAAATAGGCCAGGGTGGTGACGGTTCCCACCAGCATCACGGTGCCTTCGGAGAATCGCTCCAGAGCCGACCCAATCCCGCCGGCATTTTGAACGCCGAACGGCTCGATGGCGGCGATGAACTGCGGGACCAACGTGCCGATCAGGGCGCCCGCGATGGCGACCGCCGCACCGACGCCCACCATGAAGGCCATCGATGCGCCTCCCAGCCAGCCGATGCGCGGGAACATCTTCGCGAGCAGGAGCAGGCCCAGGAGCAATGGCAGCACCAGCGCGAAGAAGTTCTGCATTGGCGCGGTGATCAAGGGCATCAGGACCTTCGGGATGAGCACCTGGTAAAGGGCCACGGAAGCCACGTAACCCGCGGCGACGCCGACGAAAATATAAACTGCGATGCGGAAGAGCGGATTGTCCCCCACCAGGTAGCTCAGCACCATGATGGTCAGGAGGCAGCTGATGATTCCAACGATGATATCAATCGCCTGCATGGCCTATGCCTCTTCCTCTTTCCGTGTCCGGCGGGACTGCCAGGCGGCAAGCAGCGCCCACACACCGCCCACCACCACGATGACTTCTGCGACAAAGAAAGCGACCGCGAACGCATCCCAGTAAAGTCGGCCGATGCCCGGCTTCCCGGTGAGCAGCTCATAGGAGGCGCCACCGGCGAGACCGGTCACCATGCCTTGCACCTGCCCCGAGTCGTAATAAGGGCGGATCATCGGCTCTGACTGGGCGCTGATCACCATCAGCAGAGGTTTCGGCCCCAAAGGCAAACGGGTTTGTTCCACCCACACCTGTGCGGTCTCGGAACTATCCACCAGGACGAGCATGGCGTCGAAATCGCTCAACTGGCTCTTTCCGTTCAGGAAGCTGTCGGGGGATGACCAGACCTGATTCCCTTTGACGTCCGCCGGGATTACTCCCGCAGGATTGGTCGCAAAATTGTAGATGCCCGCCGCTCCACCCGGGAGATAGCCCAGGTTGATGTACTTGTCCGTGCCGAGGTAGTTGTAAGAGCCAAGGAAGGTCGTGAACAACAGGTTTGCCTGAACAGACCCGGTCGGCAGGGAGCTTACCACGGTAACGTTGGCACCTTTCGCCAACAACTGATCCAGGACAGGAGCGCTGGCAGCCCCCACTTCGGATGAGAAAGCCGGTTCGAAATCAGATACCACCAGCACGGTCGGGCTGGCCGGTAATTGGTTAATGACCTTTTGGGCCGCCAGCAGATCGGGCGGGTACAACGAGTTGACAGGAGTTAGTTGCGATCCCAACAAAATCGGGATGGAAACCAGGATGATGAGGAGCGCCGCAATCATCCAGCGCAGGAAGCGGTTGTAGTGCAGGCCGCCTCTGGACTTGACTTTGGCGGCTTCCGATTCGCTGGAGAGCAGTTCCTCCAGCAGTGCCGCATTGCTTTGCTGGCCGGCATTGACCAGGAGCTTGCTGGAGTAGACTCCCGGGCGGCGAATGGCAATCAACCCCGGCACGAAGGGCAGGACATTTTGAAAGCCGGCGAGAGGTCCCTGGCTTTCAACAAACTGCTCTTCCTCCACATCCCCGGCCGTTTCGGAGATGACCGATTCGACCGGGCGCATGGCCTGCACCCAGGCAGGCAGCTCGCCGGGCGTCAATGATTCGGAGGCAGCGGCAGCTGGTTCGGCTGTAGCGGAGGCGGCCGCGGCGGCCGCGACAGGTTTGACCCCGGCCAGCCAGTCCGGCATCTCCATGGAAAGGGCTTCCTCCCCTGCCGCGGAAGGCTGCTCGGTGAACACAGAGACCGCTTTGGCGGCACCCGTCGCGACAGCGGCGCCCTTCAACCAGTCGGGGACTTCTCCCTTCTCGGCCGGAGGCTGCTTGGGGGCAGACGGAGACCCTGGCAGGGAAGGCAATGGCGCAGTCGGCTTATTGGAGGCTTCAATTGCAGCCGCCGAAGGCCCGCCCGGAAGTTCAGAGAGCCACTCAGGGAGGCCTTCATCGATTGCAAACGCCTCGGGCCTTGAAGGGGTGAAGACCTCGGCGGGAGGTTGTTGAGCCGGCGGGATCTCGGTTCCACCAGGCCGGCCTGGTAATCCAGGAGCTTTTTCACCCTCAGGGGCCAGGGCGTCTGCAGCCAGCGCACCCGCGGCAGCGGCGGTCAGCCAATCGGGCATTCCCTGATCAGAGGCTGTTTTGGCAGGGGCAGGTTCAGCAGCGGGCTGCTGATCGGCCACAAACGCGGTCAGCCAATCCGGTTCCTGGGAGGGTTGCGAGGGCGCGCTGGGAGCTGCAGGCCCTTCCGCCCGGGCAGCCAGCAACCAGTCGGGAAGCCCTTCGGAGGGAGCGGCCGAAGCGGGGGTTTCCGAGGCCGGTGGTTGATCAGCCTGGAAGCTGGCCAGCCAATCCGGAACCCCGCCAGACGCCGCCGGCGGGGGAGTTTCAGCCGCAGGCTGAGCCGGTTGAGCGAAGGCAAGCCAATCGGGGGCGGATTCAGAGGGCCCCGCGGCAGGCGGAGTTTCAGCCGCTGCAGGCTGGCCTTCCTGCTGCGCCTTCAGTCGCTTCAGCCAATCCGTCACTCCCGTGGAGGGGGTTGGTTCCGCGGCTGAGGCCGTTTTTCCTTCAGCGGGCATATACCAATCAGACGATTCAGGCTTGTCGGGGCCCTGCTTACCAAATCCCGGCGGCTCGCCATAAAAGCCGGACCATTGAGAAGGTTGCTCACCTTTGGCTGCCTTTTGGTCCTCCTGCAGCCGCTGGAACCAGTCGAGGTTCCCTTCCTGGGCAGGCTGTGACTCTGCAGACAGCTTGGCTGCCTGGGTCTCTTCCTCGACGCTTTTCTTCACACCCAACAGCCAGTCGGGTATATCCTCTTCCCCCTCCTTGGATCCTGACAGGCCTGCCAGCCAATCCGTGGATTCGGGCTGGGTGATGGCAGGTTCCTCATGGCTGGATTCTGAGGCCAGTCTCGACAGGAAATCCTCATCGGATTCAGCCTGCGACTCGGGCGACGGTGCCGCCGGGGCCTCGGGGGGTTTGGGGGATTGCAGTTCCCCGGTCTCCTGTTTCTTCCGCAGTTCCTGCAGCCAGTCGGGCAGGGCATGCTCAAGTTCGGCGGTGCTTTTCTTGGTCGGTTCCTCGCCGGGGTGGATGGACTCGACATTCCCTGCGGCGATCTCATTGGTGAGCGGCGTCAGGCGCGCGCCGCACAACTTGCAGGTCTCCTGCCCCTCCGGGTTGAGCGTGGAGCACATCGGGCACCGCACGTCAGCCATTATTTACCCCCGTACGGACGGTCGGCACCGAAGAGGATCCGCAGGCCGGTCATCAGCGTGCCGAGTGCCACACCGAGCAGGATGCCGCGCGCACCTGCGGCGGCGGGGACCTGGGCGATGATGGGGCGCAGCCAATCGGAAAAGAACGGGATTGGGCCAAGGAACGGCAATGGCGCCGTCCCCAGAAAGATGATCAAGGCCGTGATGATGAAGGTGATGCTCATGAAGTTCGCCCGCCAGCGCAACAGGCGGATGGTCGCGTAGAGCAGGCTGACCGCCAGCAGCGCCATCAGGCTGGTTTCCACCGGGATCTGGACCGACAGGAAGACAAAATCCATCCCCGGGCTGGTCGGGCCGAGGAACAGCCCCAGCGCAAATGCGCCCACCAGGAAGATGAGCAGAATCACACTATAGGCAGCTTCATTCCTGTTCCTTAATTTTTGCGTGTGAACCGAGAACAGGTTGGCGATTCCCACGAAGACTGCCACGGCCGCCAGGATCATCGCCCAGTTCAGGAAAGCAACGCGCAGATTTACAAACAGGGGGACCCCGGGCAGGAAATATCCCAGCAGGACGACCACCCCGGAGGCGATGGCAATGACGGCGAGGAGGATCGTCGATAGGGTTCTCACAGAATACCAACCAGTCTCAACAACGCACCGACCACCATGGCGATGATGAGCACCCAGCGCAGGATATCCTGCACCCGCAGGCTGGCGGTGTGCACCGCCCCGGCCTGCACATAGGCTCCGACCGCATAGAGCTCCTCGCCGATCAACGGGTTGGAGCCGGCGGCGTAAAGCACCGCCTGGGCCGGGATGTTATCGCTGGCGACCACAGTGAAGTTTTCCTGGCGCTCGGCCGCATCCGCCATCAGAGCTATTTCAATACCAAAATTCCCCACCAGGACGTTCGTGGAGACGTTCTCATCGCGCATGACCGGGATGGCGCCGGCCGCGTAGGAAAAGGGGGTCAAGCCGGTCACCCGTCCCGTAAGGGCATCATAACGCTCCGGGGCGACCGCCGCCGTATAGGAGGCTTTGAGCGTATCCTGGGAAAGGGCCGCCAGCGCCCCATCGCCGGAGGTGACCACGGAGGGGCGATCGCTCACCGAAGTCAGTTCCGCGACACGCCGCACGGTGGCCAAGCCGACAAAGCCAGCCGCACTCCACGGCATGATCAAGCCCCCGCGGCCAATGGAAAAGTGAACCCGCGAACCGTCCTCGATGGCCAGGCCGATCGCCCGCCGCAGGCGGGCAAATGTAGGAATCTCGCGCAGGGCATACGGAAATTCCTTCCGCAACAAGGCGAACGTGAAAATCAACAGCGTGCTGATGATGAGCAGCGCCAGCCCGCCATACAGGATCAGATAGGAATTCGTGATGCTCACGGTGCGGCTCCTTCCTTCAGGAAGTCGATAAAAGCACGGGCCTCGGAGCGATCTTCAAGCAGACCTGCCAGAGTACTGGTCTGTTCAAAGGGTATGAACGGGGAAAGCAGTGGTTGTCCGATGTAAATCAACTGCGCACCCAACAATCCCAACGGCGCTCCAGCCTCGAGCGCCCAGGCAGCGAAACCTTCCATTCCCCATTTCTTTAAGGAATCGGCCCATTGGGTCCAAATGGTGCGCTTGGTATGCATCTTTTAAAGTATAGCATAAAAAATAGAACAACTGTTATGTATTGTATAACGCCTAAATGTGGCGGTCAAGCCACCGGAGGGGCATATTGACGGCGATATAAATGGTCAAAAAATGGACGATTTTACGAGTAGCTGGTGATTCCGCCTGACTTAGCGATTGTGGTCGGCATATTTCCACCATAGATATGTTCCTACGATACCCGCCAGGCTGGTCAGCGACACGATCCAGTAGCTGGCCGACGTCAGAGGATTCTTTCCCATCGCGTAGAGTGCCGGCACGGCCCAGGGGAAATATTCCCCCCAGCCGGCCAACCCCACCACGTTGGCCAACATCACCGCCAGGATCGCCATCCCGATCGGCAGCAGGTAACCTCGCCCTGCGCTGGCGAAGAACGCGAAAGGGGTCACGTCCGCAATCACCATGCAGGCGGTGAGCGCGATGACACCGCTGCCCCGGAGAATGACTGCGACCGAGGGACCCGGGAGCCTGATAAGCGCGCCCATCGCTAGGCCGGCGACGAGGATGACCAGGCTCAGCATCACCGACCAGATGGCCACCACGATGAATTTTGCCAGGAGGATGCTGGAGCGTTGAACGGGCACCGCCAGCAAATCCTTCAGAGTGCCATCGGCAAATTCGCGGCCAAATGTCCAGCTGACAGCCAGGATGAATAGGAAAAATCCACCGGCTGCCATGAGCTGACCGAACAATCCGAGGTAGGTCGGCCAATCGGTCGCGGCATAAGCCATCAGGTTCGCCTTCGCGCTGATCAACCCAAGCTGTTGCGAAACCTGAGGGTTCTTCGAGACGAAGATCAGGAAAGCGATTCCCAATGGCATAACGAGAGACCCAAGGGCGGTCCACAAGGGCATGCGGGAGCGGATTGCTTTTCGCGACTCGACCCAGATCATATCAGGAAGGCTATTCATGTGGCCCTGCCTCCATGCCCACCAGCCGGAGGAAATACCGTTCGAGTTCCTCCTCCTCGACCACCAGGTGGAGGGGGGATGTCCCGGACTTGACCAATAGCGAATTGATCTCGTCAGGGTGTTCGGCGGAATAGGCGCTCTTGAGCTCGAGGGTGTCATCCGGAAGTATTTCAGCAGGGTGGCCGGCGGCCATCAGCGCGCGGTATGCCGACCCCGTATCCCGCACCCGTACCAGAAGCCGCCGCCTTCGATTCCGCTCCAGTTCCTCGATGCTCAATTCCTGCAACAGCCGCCCCTCATGGATGACCCCGATCCTTTGGGCGAGGCGCGCGACCTCCGCCAGGATGTGACTCGACATGAAGACCGTCACGCCCTGTTCGCGGGTCAACTCCCGCAGGAGCTCGCGGATCTCGACGATGCCGGCCGGGTCAAGGCCGTTGGCCGGCTCATCCAGGAAAAGCAACTTGGGATTGTGCAGGAGGGCCTTGGCCAACCCTAGCCGCTGTGCGTTGCCTTGGGAGAGGGTACCCGTCCGCCGGCTGGCATAAGCGGACAACCCCATGCGTTCGATGGTGCGGCCTACAGCCTCCTTCGGTGTGCCGGGGTGCAGGCGGCGGGCGGCTTCCAGGTTCTCTTCGACCGTCAGTTCGGGATAGCTATGAGGTATCTCCACCAGGTAGCCCACTGATCCCCAGGGCTCCCGGCTGCCCAGGCGCACCCTTTTCTGCAATACGGTAGCGTGGCCGGTGGTGGGCCTGATCATCCCAAGCAGCATGCGGATGGTGGTCGTCTTCCCCGCGCCGTTGAGGCCCAGGAAAGCGTAGATCTCCCCCTCCGCTACCCGCAGGGAAAGGTGCTCGACAGCCTTTACGTCTCCATAGTTCTTCCCGAGGTCTTCCGTTTCAATCGGCAGGTTCACTTTTGTTTCTCCCGTGAATTCCTCGAACTCACAAATCATTATATAGCAAACAAGTCAAAGCGGCTTATGAGTGGGCGAGAAACATCGCAGTGAACGGCTGGCTATATTCTCCGAAAAAAGAGCCACCTAAACATCGATAATGGGCTATCAAATCTGTTAACACGATGGCTATCCTCCAAGGAATATTATTAAAGAGCGTCATTTCTCGATTTTTTCTTTATTCTGGTTCCAAGATTCATAAAGGAGTTATCCATGAAAAATCGAACCCGTTTTGTACTTTTTTCCTCCATCACGATGCTAGTATTCCTTGTCAACCTGGCGGTGCCTGTCGCGGCCTACGCCGACGACAGCAACCCGCCGGACGCTTCACCGCCGGCCTCGGCGCCGGCTGCCACAACCCCCGACTCGGCCTCCACCGCTGCCGCACCCGCCGCCGATACGACCGCAGCCCCGCCAGCGGCAGCAACTGACACAGCGACCACGGAAGCAGCCCCTGCGACGGACACGGCCCCGGTCGACCTGCCGACGGTGCTGGAACAGGCTCCCGCCGACACCCAGGTGGTCGTAGTCAACGATGTCGGCCAGGCCGAGCCGCTGGCGACGGTCAAGGCCGCTGAAATCCTCCAGACAGGCGACCCGGTCTGGTGCCCGGGGGCAAGTGTCCCCGGCTCCGCCGGATGCACAGGCAGTCACCTCACACTGGCGGACCTCGTCACAGATTTGAGCAGCGGCAGCTACTCCGGCCCCGGCACCATCTGGGTTGAATCCACCTACGCCGGAGACAGCAGTGCTGTCGGCTTCGATCACAATGTAATGAGTGGTCTGAGCGACCTGACCCTCCAGAGTTATGGTGGTCTTGCGACCGTCAACGTCCCGCTCGGCATCTTCAACTGGTCCGGCAGTGTCACAGTAAACAATCTCGATTTCTCTGTAGATGATCTTTCAACTGCTTTGTCCATCACCACGGATGGAACCATCGGTGTGAACACGGTTTCGGTTAAAAACGTCTCCGGCTCCGGCGCCTCCCTCGATTCCTCCAGTGATATCACGGTCACGAACAGCACATTCGACGGGAACGCCGGCAACGGGCTGGCCGCCTATTCAAACGGTAATATCACACTGAACACTGTTTCCGCCAGCAACACCACCGGCACCGGCGCCTATCTCAACTCGTGTCTCTACAATGGCAGCACCTGCGACGGAACAGGCGGCATTACCGTTGCCAACAGCACTTTCAACAATAACTCCTCCAACGGCCTGACGACCGACTCTGGTGCGGACACCACGCTGACCAACGTCACCGCCGACAATAACAACGCTGGCTCCTTCTCCTATGCTCTTGATGATTCCACCACCCTCCATAATGTGACCGTCAACGGCGGTAGCTTCTCGGGCAATGTCAACACTGGTCTCGAGGTGCGTTCGGATGGGGATGTCGCGCTGAATGGCATCACTGCAGACAGCAACAAGGCAGGAGCCATGGTCCATACCAACACCAGCATTTACAACGATGCCACACCCGGCACCGGCAGCATCACTGTCACTGGCGGCGAGTTTGACGGCAATGCCTGGGACGGTCTGGATGCCTGGTCCGCAGGGAACATCATCATTCAAAACACCGCTGAATTCTCCGGCAACCTGGAGGACGGTGCCTATTTGGATGCAACCTACGGTACCGGCACTATCGCCGTGTCGGATAGCACTTTCAACTCAAATGGCAACACCACGGATGGTCGCACTCACCATGGTCTTTTTGCCGTGGCAGACAACAACATCACGCTTACCAACCTGACTGTTGATGGCGGTAATGTGACCGACGTCGGCGCCTGGATCAAGGCCATCAACGGCACGGCAACAGTGCAGAATAGCTCTTTCAAGAACAACACGGAGACCGGCCTGACCGCCATCGGTGGCAAGGAGGTGGACCTGATTAACCTGGATGTGACCACCAACACGGGCGACGGCGCGCAGATCTACAGCACCTTCACCTATGCCTGCTTCGGCACCACCGGCATCCTGGTCAATGTGGTGGGCGGCGCCTACACCACGAATGGTCTTGTCCCGTTGATTATCAAGCCGGGCCCAGATGGCACGGTCACGGTTAGCGGGACACCGACCTTTGACGTGGGCGAATCCATGGTGATCGATCTGGGCAACCCTTGCATTGGCAATGAGGAGGAAAAGCCTGTTGAGGGCAAACCTGTCGAAATCGTTGAGGTGCCATTCAAGGGCGGCGAGCCGGTCCAGGAGGACTGCACCGACTATTCGAGCACTGTCCTGGAGCTGCCGGATGGCACGTGGGTGAAATTCCGTTGTCCGTTCGAAGGTTATGTAAAACTCGAAGGTCTGCTCGAGAATGAACTCCCCGGCCCATTAGGCGCGGGCTCAACGTTTGTCTCAGCGATAACCTATGGCATGACGGACCTCCAGAATGCGGCCATTACGGTCAACCCGGATGGAACCATCACCATCAAGTTCAAGATCCCCGAGGACTCGAAAGCCCGCTCCTACGACATTCTGTATTGGGATCCCACCGCCAACAACGGGACCGGCGCTTGGATAACGCTGCCGCCATACAAGAAATTCGACCAGCAGCCTGTGCCGCTCAACCCGAATGACCCCGAGGATAAACGGATGGTCACACGGGGCGTCAAGCAACAGGGTGAATACGTCACTGTGACGGTCAACTTCACCGGCACCTTCGTGCTGGTTGCGCGATAAACACCCGCTGCGATTGACAAACAAAACATGACTCATCCCGAATTTAAGGATGGGTCATGTTTTTAGTTAAAAAGTAGGCCTCCTGATGTATTCTTTAGGTGTCTAAGCCGAAGATACAAAAGGGGACCTACATGGTTAAGGATAAGGAAGAAACCGTTCGCACGCAAGAGGAGAAATCCGCCTGGTTGGAGAGGAAGTGCTATCACTATTTACACGGGCTGCTGGCGGCTCTGGACAGCTGCCTGGACCGTCGGCTGGTGGAGACCTTTCTGGGATTGGTGCTGGTGGTGATGGTGCACCGGCATCGCAACCAGGGTCTGGTGTTGAGCGAACTGGGGGGCTATTTGAAGCGGGCAGACCAGGCTCCGGCAGGGACGAAGCGCATCAGCCGCCTGCTGCATTCACCGAAGTGGTCGGCGGAGATGGTCGAGACCTATTTATGGACGCAGGCGGACGAACAGGTGGACAAGCTGGTCTCGGCAGGCCAGCCGGTGCTGGTGGTGTGGGATGAGAGCGTGATCGAGAAGCCGGAAAGCCTGCACCTGGAGGGGTTGTGTGCGGTGCGTTCCAGCAAGGCCAAGCGCCTGAAGCGGATCAAACCGGGCTATTTCAATCCTCCCGGGGGGAGACCGATCTGTGTCCCGGGATACCACTGGCTGCAGGTGCTGGTGATGGGCATGGAAGGTCCCGTCCATCTGGCTCATACGCGTTGGTGGAGCACACGCGGCGAACAGGCCACGGAAAGACGGGAAGTAGAGCGCCAAACCCTGGCAGAAGTCGCCCACCGCTGGGGTCCCAGAGCCTTGCATGTCTGGGATCGCGGTTTTGCAGGCAACCCCTGGCTCACCCTGGCCTACCTCCATGCCGTTCGGTTTGTATTGCGCTGGCCCAAACACTACCGCCTGGTGGACGAAAACGGTCTGGAACGCAAAGCCTGGGAAATGACCCGTGGCAAACGTTCGTGGGAACATCGCCTGATCTGGGATGCCCGCCGCCGCTGCCAGCGCAAGGTCGGCATTATCGCTGTCCCCGTCGCCGACCGCGAACACGGCCAGCCTCTCTGGCTGGTGGTCGCCCGCCCGGGGGCTGGCCGTGAACCCTGGTATCTGCTCACCAATGAACCCGTTCACACCCCGCAACAGGCCTGGCGCATCGTCTTCGCCTATGCCCGCCGCTGGAACGTCGAAATGTCACTCCGTTTTGATAAGTGCGAGCTCGCCTTTGAAAGCCCGCGCCTCCATAAATGGGAAACTCAGATCCGCCTGTTGTTGATCGCCACCCTGGCCCATGCCTTCCTGCTCTCGCTCCTGGCTTTCGAGGACGTGATCCTGCCTTTACTCAATCACTGGTGCCATCGAACAGGAAAGTGGAGCCTCAAGGTCAAGGCTCCACTTTATCGCTTGCGTTCTGCTCTCAGCCGTCTCTGGCTGGCTCATCCTCCCCCCTTGCTCCGCAGATTAAGTTCGGGGTGAGTCATGT
>Ga0335085_10003437_pt1 | contig 27420 bp, 26 predicted proteins | sample Lox_Sample_45_FD_206712 | JGI IMG/M metagenome (GOLD analysis project Ga0335085, IMG submission 206712) | Soil microbial communities from Loxahatchee National Wildlife Refuge, Florida, United States - Lox_Sample_4.5 | ecosystem: Environmental > Terrestrial > Soil > Wetlands | place: USA...
CCCAAGAAGTGCATGGACGAACTGAAGACACTGCTTGATTCGACCGACGCTGAAACCATCGACTTCGCGAAGGACGAATCGACCCTCTACTTCCGCATCGGGCAGCGCCTGCTGACCTCACGCCAGCTTACCGGCCAGTTCCCCAACTTCGAGGCGGTTCTTCCCAAGGACAACAGCAAGAGCATCACGTTGAACGGAGAAGAGCTGGGGCAAGCAATTTCGCGTGTGGCGCAGTTTGCCGACGAGCGCTCGCGCGCCGTGCGCATCAAATTGGAGAAGGGTGAACTGAAGCTCTCCGCATCGTCCACGGAGACCGGGGAATCGGAAGATTCGCTCGAAACCGATTACAACGGCGAGACGCTCACCATCGGCTTCAACGCACAGTACATCCTGGATTTTCTGAAGGCCGTCGGCGCCGGAGAAGTGAAGCTGGAGCTGAAGGATCCCCAATCCGCCGGCCAGCTCCGCCCCGCCGAGGGCGAGGATTACAAGTACCGCTACATCGTGATGCCGATGAGGATATGAACCGAGCAGCTTTCAGCATTTAGCTCTTAGCACTCAAGGAAATTTGTTCATAAGTGGTGGGTCTGCTTACTGCTGTTCATTGCTCCCAGTTTCCCTTGACCTCCGCCCCTCCCCCGCCGTACATTGGCCCCCATCTTTCCCAGGGAGGGTTGATCGATGCTATCCGGGTTCAAGCAATTCATCCTTCGCGGCAATGTGGTTGACATGGCGGTCGGCGTAGTCGTCGGCGCAGCGTTTGGCGGCGTGGTGGCGGCCCTCACGAAAGATCTGCTCACCCCCCTGATCGCGGCGGTGGTGGGCAAGCCCGATTTCTCGTCCATCGCCTTCGCCGTCAACGGGACACCCTTTCCGGTCGGCGACTTCATTAATGCGGTGGTATCGTTCCTGCTGATTGCAGCGGCCATCTACTTCTTCGTGGTCCTGCCCGTGAACACGCTGGTGGCCCGCATGCACGCCACGGATCCGGCGCCGGCGCCTACGACCAGGAAGTGCCCTGAGTGCAAAATGGATATTCCCATCGATGCGCGCCGTTGCGGACACTGCACTTCGCAGGTCTCGGCCGCGGCTGCCTAGGTTTCTGCGGGGCACGGCGTCTCGGCCGTGCCCTTTCCATCCTGTAACATGGACCGATGGGGTTCTCCCGCCTCGCGGTAAGCGCGTTGGTCCTTACGACAATAATCACACCTGCGGCGGCGCAGGTGCCGAGGGGATCCTCCTCTTCCAAGCCTCATGCCCATGCCAGCGAAGCCACCTCGACGGATGCGGGCGCGATCGTCGACGGCGTCTACCGCAACGACTGGCTGAATCTGAGCTACAAAGTTCCCTTTGGTTGGGTGGACCGCACCACTGACATGCAGGAAGGCAGCGAGCCTGGCAAATCCATGCTGCTGCTTTCGCTTTTCGAGCGCCCGCCGGAGGCGCCGACAGGAGGAATCAATCCTTCGACAGTCATTGCGGCCGAGAGCAAGTCGTCGTATCCCGGCCTCAAGAGTCCGGATGAGTATCTCGGGCCGATTCAGGAACTCGCCACCGCCCGCGGCTTTAAGCCAGATGGCGCCCCCTATGAGTTCGTCGTCGGAGGGAAGCGCGTGGTGCGCCAGGATTTCGCCAGAGGCTCGGGTGATTCGGCGGTACGCCAGACCTCGCTGGTCTATGTGCAGAAGAATTGGATTATCTCTTTGACCTTTCTTGGGTCCAGCCAGGACGAGGTCGACGACCTCGTCGGGAAACTGAGTTTCGGCGGTGCCATCAGCCCGCCAAAAACCGGAAATAAGGCGCATCCTGACCCCGCTAAGCCCCTTTAAAAGCACACGTTACCGACCCGGTGCAGGGGTCGAAAAAAGGCTCCGTCCATGCTATAATTTTGATTATCTTCCGGTGCATTAAGTATTTGTAATTTCAGTAGTTTGAGGTCTCTTGCGGGCACCGGGAAAGTACTGCCGGAGCGGGAAAAAATCCGGCCTTCCCACGGAGTGGAATGGCGACAAAAGAAATCAATACTGCCATCGTCGAAACCAAAACCAAAAACGGGAGGAATACCCCCATCAACGGAGGAAATGGCGATTACACAGCCGACTCCATCAAGGTGCTGGGCGGCATGGAAGCCGTGCGCAAGCGCCCAGCCATGTACATCGGTTCCACCGGTGAACTGGGGCTGCACCATCTCGTTTACGAAGTCGTAGACAATTCCGTCGACGAGGCGCTCGCCGGGCACGCGGACAAGATTGATGTCACCATTCACCTCGATGATTCGATCACGGTGGTGGACAACGGCCGCGGCATTCCGGTCGACAATATGGACATTGACGGCGAGAAAGTCTCCGCCGCGCAAGTAGTGATGACCAAGCTGCATGCCGGTGGCAAGTTCGACTCCTCGACGTATAAAGTTTCTGGCGGATTACACGGCGTAGGCGTGTCGTGCGTCAATGCGCTCAGCGAAGAACTCGAACTCGAAATCTGGCGTGACGGCTATACCTGGGAGCAAAGCTATTCGAAGGGCGAACCTACCAGCAAGCTGAAGAAGGCTGGCGCCGCCAAGGTGAAGACCGGCACCAAGGTTCACTTCCTGCCCGACAGGTCGATCTTCACGGTCACCGAGTACAACTTCGATACGCTGTCGCAGCGTTTGCGCGAATTGGCTTTCCTCAACAAGGGCTTGCTGATCACGCTGACCGACGAGCGTGTAACCGATCCCAAGACGGGAGAGGCCAAGCACGTCGACTTCAAGTACAACGGCGGCATCGCGGAATTTATCAAGCATCTGAATCGCGGTAAGTCGGTGCTGCACGACAAGCCCATCTACATGGAAGCCGAGAAAGACGGCGTGGTCATGGAGATCGGCCTGCAGTACAACGACGGCTACTCCGAGTCGGTCTTCAGCTTTGCCAACAACATCAACACCGTCGACGGTGGAACGCACCTCTCGGGATTTCGCACCTCGTTGACCCGCACCATCAACTACGCCGGGCAGCAGATGGGCCTGTTTAAGGACGTGAAAGAGAATCTGACGGGGGATGACGTCCGCGAAGGCCTGGTAGCGGTCATCAGCGTGAAGCTACCGCAGCCGCAGTTCGAAGGGCAGACGAAAGGCAAGCTCAACTCCGATATCGCGGGCATTGTGCAGGCGGTGGTGAATGAGAAGCTAGGCGCGTTCTTCGAGCAGAACACCACGGTTGCGCGAAAGATTATCAACAAAGCCATTGATGCGGCCCGCGCCCGCGAAGCGGCTCGCAAAGCCCGCGACCTGACGCGGCGCAAAGGAGCGTTAGACGGCGGAGGGCTGCCCGGCAAACTAGCCGACTGTTCCGAACGTCAACCTGACCGCTGCGAGCTGTTTCTGGTCGAGGGCGAAAGCGCAGGCGGCACTGCCAAGCAGGGACGCGACCGCCGCTTCCAGGCGATTCTTCCGCTGAAGGGCAAAATTCTCAACGTGGAGAAGGCGCGTTACGACAAAATGCTCGGGCACGAAGAAATCCGGGCCATGATCACCGCGCTCGGCACCGGCATCTCGAAAGAAGACTTCGACGCCAGCAAGCTGCGCTACGGCAAGATCATCCTGATGACCGACGCCGACGTGGATGGAAGCCACATCCGCACCCTGCTGCTGACGTTCTTCTTCCGCCACATGCAGGAGCTGATCAAGCGCAATAACGTCTACATTGCGCAGCCGCCGCTGTATTCGATCAAGAAGGGCAAGTCGCAGCAGTACATCAAAGATGACAAAGAGTACGTGAAGGTGATGGTGAAGCGTGCTTCAGAAGGGCTGGTCGTGCGCTACGGAGAAGGCGCGGCCAAGCTCGAAGGCGCAGCCCTGGCCAAGTTCATCACCGGGCTGAAGGATTATCTCGATTACCTCGACAAGCTCGACAAGCGCCTGCGCGATGAGAAAGTCACCGAGATGCTCCCGAAGATGGACCTTTCCAAGCGCGTCGACTTTGAGGGCGAAAAGAAATCAGCCCCCAAGAAAATCGAAAAGCTCGAACGCGAATTGAAGCGCCTGCAAAAGGAGCGCAATTTCAAGGAGGTCGAGAGCCGCTACGAAGAGGAACATAACCTCTGGGAGATCCGCTACGTAAACTCGCAGGGGGCGGAGCACCTCATCAACTGGGAGTTGGTGTCGTCCCCCGAGTGCCGGCAGCTGATTTCAAAGTTCAAGCAGATCGAAACCTACCTGGAACCACCGTTTGTGATCGAGTCCGTGCCCCGCGCAAGTGCCGCCAAGGCCGCCGAACCGGAAGAGGAAGAAGGTGGCACTGAGGCGGAGGGCGCAGAAACGCAGAAAAAAGCCACAGCCGCGCCAAAGAAGAAGCCCGCGATCACCGAGACGGTGGAAAGGGACAATGCGCGCGAGCTGTATGAGTTTGTCCTGAGCGAGGGCAAAAAGGAGTTCATAGTCCAGCGCTACAAAGGCCTGGGCGAGATGACGGCACAGCAGCTCTGGGAAACCACCATGGACCCGGAGCGGCGCACCCTGCTCTCGGTGAAGCTCGAAGACATCGCCGAAACGGAAACCATCTTCAGCACGCTGATGGGCGAGGATGTGGAGGCGCGGCGCAAGTTCATCGAAGAAAACGCCCTGGACGTGAAGAACCTGGATATCTAAGCCACGGATCGGTGTGAATTACGACGGATGAAAGGGCGGCCTCGAGCCGCCCTTTTTTATGAAGAAAATCGCTCTTGCAACTTCCCGCAAATTCGGTGTGCTAACTGACGACGATCAGCTGTTGATCGAGCCGCTCAAGCGACAAGACATTCAAGCGAAGCCCGCCGTGTGGAGCGATTCCGCGGTTGGCTGGCTTGAGTGCGATGCGGTCATCATCCGTTCCTGCTGGGACTACCATCTCTGCCTGCCGGAGTTTTTTGCCTGGATCGCAGCGCTTGAAGCAGCCGGTGTGCGCCTCTTGAATTCGCCCGAGACGATCCGCTGGAACGCCAACAAGACTTACTTGCGCGATCTCGAACGCCGCGGCATTCCGATTGTGCCCACGTTCTGGCCCGAGAAGCGGGTCAATCTGACGGAAGTTCTGCGTACGCGCGGATGGGAGCACGCCGTGGTGAAGCCGCGCGTATCGGCCACGGCCCACCGGACGATGCTGATCTCTGCCGAGGACGCCGAGCAGGGGCAGGCGCTGCTGGACGACTTGCTCGCCGGTCCGGGTGTGATGGTGCAGCGGTTCATGGACACGATTCAGACCGAGGGCGAGTGGTCCCTGATCTTCTTTGCCGGCAAGTTCAGCCACGCCGTGATCAAGACTCCGAAAGCCGGGGACTTCCGAGTGCAGCATGATTTCGGCGGAGCGGAACGGCGGGCTGAGCCTTCGTGCGAGATTCTGGAATCGGCAAAGAAGGCAATCAAGGTCCTTGACAGCGTTCCGCTCTATGCCCGTGTCGATGGCGTCGAAAGCGACGGGCAATTCCTGCTGATGGAACTGGAACTGATTGAGCCGGCGTTGTTTCTTGGCATGTCGCCGGAAGCGCCAGGATGTTTCGCAAGGGCGATCCTCCAGAGCCTGCGCCGGGCTGATTAACCCTTCGAACAAATTCCCCGCAAGCTGATTTTGCCGCCGCGTTCTCCGCACAAGGAGATGCGCTATGTCCACGTTCGTCGGGTCGTTAACGAATAAAAACAAATTCTGGGCATTCGGAGGTGGAGCTGCTTTATTGCTGATTCTGGCCGCGCTTTGTATGCCCACATTGAATCGCTCGCGGGACGCGGAGTTTCTGCGCCAGGAGCAAGCCAGCCGGGGTGGCTACACTGCTGACTTGGAGGCCAGCGACAAGGCGGCCGTCTCCGTGTCGTTAGCCACGCCCGGACCACCGCCGCCTCCGCCCGGCGATTCCGTTATCGCTGACCGTAAAATCGTCCGCACCCTCGCGCTGGAGATGACGGTCGCGAATCCGGTCGAGTCCGCAGAAAAGATTCAGGCGTTCGCCGCCGACCTGGGAGGCTACATCGAGTCGTCGCAAGTCAGCACCCAGGGGACGCCCAGCGCCAGCCTGACCATCCGCGTGCCTGCCGCGAAGCTCGACGAAGCGCAAGCCGGGCTGCGCAAAATGGCGACTCGCCTGGACAGCGAAAAGACCGACGCCGAAGATGTTACCAAGCAATACGTGGACGAAGACGCCCGCCTGCGCAACCTACGGGCGGAAGAGGCGCAATACCTGACCATTATGAAGAGCGCGACGAAAGTGCAAGACATGCTCGATGTCAGCGAGAAGCTCAGCGAAGTACGCGGTGAGATCGAGCAGCAGCAGGCCGAATTCGCGGCCCTGTCGAAGCAGGTAGAAACCGTAGCCATCACCATTAACCTCGAAGCTCAGGCCACAGCGGATGTGCTCGGCTTTCACTGGCAGCCGGGCTATCAATTGAAGCTGGCAGCGCACGACGCGCTCGATGGCTTGGCGACTTACGCGACGACCATGACACGCGTGGTGGTTTTTCTGCCGGTCATGCTCATCTGGGCGGCGACCGGTCTGTTGGGAGCTTGGTTGCTGTGGCGCGTTGGGCGATGGGTCAGGAGAACGTTGTTTGGACTGAAGCCGACCGCGGTGCCGGCGCAGTGATGCGAAGCTAGCGCAGTCTGCATCGGGTTCGTATCAGGGCACGCTTTCAGGCAGTGCTTTGCAGCGGCTAAATCCGTACTTGATACGAACCTGCGGCGTACTCAGTGATTGTCAGATCCGCCCATGGTTACTTCTGATTCCCTGCGTGTTACCAATTCCCCGCTGCAAGTTCACCCTTAGGGCGCGTTCTCCCAGCAGTACGAGGGGAGATCGCAATGAAGAAGCTGTTACTGCTTGGGCTCTGCTTATGTTCTCTGGCCTGGGGCGCGGCAAGTGATGAGAATGCGCCGACGCTGACCATTTATAACCAGAATTTTTTTGTGGCGCGCGAGCGCTTTCCCATGGATCTGAAAGACGGCGTGAATCAGGTGCAGTATGCCGGCATTGCCGCGCACCTGGAACCCGATTCGGTGATTCTGCGCGACCCGGCGGGACGGCCTCTGCAGATCCTGGAGCAGAACTACCGCAACGATCCGATTTCGCAGGAGTTGCTGCTCTCGTTCTATGAGGGCAAGACCATCGACTTCCTGGTGCAGCGCGGGGACAAGCAGGAGACGGTGAGAGGCAAAATCGTCCGCAGCGGTTACATTCCCAGCACGAACTACGCGAACGGATATCCGCAGCCGGGCTACGGGCAGCCGATCATCGAGGTCGATGGGGTGCTGCGCTTCGGGTTGCCGGGCCAGCCACTGTTCCCCGCGCTCTCGGGCGATTCAATTCTGAAGCCGACCTTGAGCTGGTTGATTGAGACCGACGATCCGGGCAAATTTGATGCTGAGCTCTCGTACGTCAGCGGTGGCATGAGCTGGCAATCGGACTACAACCTGGTCATCTCCGACAAATCGAACCCGAAGTTTGATGTGCTGGACATGGTGGGATGGATCACCATGCGCAATCAGAGCGGCAAAACGTTCGAGAATGCGCGCATCAAGTTGCTGGCGGGCGATGTCAGCAAATTGCAGGAGCCGGGAATGGCCGGCCGCATGTACGCCGCCGAAGCCAAGGCGATGGACATGAATGCTGCCATGGCGCCTCCGGTCAGCGAGAAATCATTCGATGAGTTTCATCTCTACACCCTGGCGCGCCCCACAACGCTGCGAGATCAGGAAACCAAGCAGGTGGAATTTGTCCAAGCGCTGGGTTTGCGGGCGCAGCGGCTGTACATCTACGACGGAGCCAAGACGCAGCAGTACGGCTATTACAGCCCCGAGCAAGTTCGGCAGGACCAGAGTTACGGGACATTGTCGAATCCCAAAGTCTGGATCATGGAGGAGTTCAAGAACTCGGAAGCCAATCACCTCGGGATTCCGCTGCCCAAAGGAAAGCTGCGCTTCTATCGCCGTGATACCGACGGGCATCTGGAGTTCGTCGGCGAAAACACCATTGACCACACACCGAAGGACGAAACCATTCGTGTCTACACGGGCAATGCCTTCGATGTTGTAGGCGAGCGCAAGCGCACCAATTACCACGTGGACTCGTCGAACAAATGGATGGAGGAATCATTCGAGATCCGCGTGCGCAACCACAAGAAGGAACCGGTCAATGTGCGCGTGGTCGAACACCTGTATCGCTGGACGAACTGGAAGTTGAGTGAGCAGTCGCAGGAGTCGGTGAAAAAAGACGCGCAAACGGTGGAATTCCCAGTGAGCGTCCCTGCCGATGGCGAGCAGGTTGTGACCTACACGGTGCACTATTCGTGGTGAGCGCTAGGCCGGGTATTTCGCCACGCGGTAGACGCGGGAGAATGCGAACCACACCACCGCCATGACCAGAATCAAGAAAAGGCTGCCCTCCGGCCCCACGGTTCCCCCGGTAATCCAGGGTGAACCGTGAAGCGAGGGATGCAGAAGGCGTCCGGGAGCGACTGAGCCGCTGTCCGGGACGGAATAGACATAGCTTTCGAACCAGTCCCAGGAGGCATGGAAGCCGACGGCAAACCACAAATCGCCGGTGCGGCGCAGCGTGAGGCAGAAAAAGAAACCGATGGCCGCCGCGCCCAGAATTCCCATCGCGCTCTCCCCCCGGTTGGCGGCGTGAATGCCGCCAAACGTGAGTGAAAGCAGGACCGCAGCCGGCCAGAATCCCATAGCTTCTGTCAGGGTGTACAGGGTGTAGCCGCGCAGCAGGAATTCTTCCGATAGGGCGACCAGAACAAAGAAGGCGGCCCAGAAGATGGCAAACAAGGCCATCCGGCGTCCGTGGGCGGAGATGGGGCCGGGTTCATAAGCGCCCACCGCCACAAGTACGAGGATCAGCAACGAGAAGGCGCCACAGCCCCACAATGCTCCGGCCCAAACATTGGCGCGCATCAATCCGCGGGCCGAAAGCCCGTAAGCACTGAAAGGTCGCTGTTCCATTCGGGCAAGGAACAAGGCTGGTAAGCTGACTGCCAGGACGAAGAGAACCTTGTCGAGAAACATCAGCCGCAGCAGGCCAAGATTGTGCAGACTGCCCAGAATGACCTGGGAAAGCAGAAACAGCACGACCACAAGAAAGAGGTAGACCAGAATGCGCCAGCCAGGGCGCAATCCTTCCGGGCCAACCAAGACGGCGTGGACCCGCTCGGCGAAAGAAGGCGAGAGATAGTCGCCGGGAAATTCTGGGAACTGAGTTTCAGGCGGCACTGCGGGTGCGGACGGCTTGGGGCTCTGGTTGTCTTCGGCCATTCGTGGAACACTTCCAAACGCGTACCCGACATGGTAAAACACGACTTCCTGCTCATGGGGCAATTTTTCATCCGCGAGCGTTTTGGACGGCCACAGCTGCTCGCGGGAGGCCTCCTTCTGCTTTTCCTCCTGCAGTGTGTATGGCTGGTGAAGCGCACCTCCGAGACCGCCGAGCCTGACCCCGGCGAGAGGTTTCGTATCACGGAAGGTGCCAGACAGTGGCGCGGAGGGCCACCGGCCGGAACCGCAGCCGCCGTGCCTTATCGTGCGGTCAACGAATTCGCCTATCCGGCGCTTGAAGCCCACGCGGGATACGATCCTGACCATTCCCCGCTGTGGTACTTGCTTTCGGCCGCCCCGCTGCTTCATTGGCAAGAACCGCTCCAGGCCGATCTGATCTCGCGCGAAACATGGCTTGCGCAACGCTGGCTGGAGCGCGTTCCCTATCTCGCGATGGGCCTGCTGCTGGGAGCCTCGTTGTGGTATGTGGCGCGGCGCCTTTACGGCAACGCCGGCGGCTACATCGCACTCACTCTTTATTGTTTCTCGCCGGCCGTCATTCGCGTGTGCACGTTATGGGACGCGGAGCCGGAAATTGGCGCCGCGTTTGGGGCCTTCGGAGCGGTGTTCACCGCGATTGCCGTGGCGCACACTCTCTACGCGCCTCGGGAAGTTGTCCTGTGGAACTGGCGCCGCATTTTGCTATTGGCGGTGGCGATTGCTTTGGCCGTCGGCTCGCAGTTCTCGCTGATCTACGTGGTGCCGCTGGCGCTTGTGTTTCTTTGGTATCTCGCTCCAGACCGGCGAGCAGCCGCAAGCCTGATCTGGCTGGCTTCTTGCGGCCTGGCATTTCTCGCCGTGGTCGGTTCGTATTTTCCGCATGTCGGCTCATTCTGGCAGGGCTTCAAACAAGCCGAGTTCGGTGTGGTCTGGGAAGCCTACGGCATGCTCGGTGCTTATACGCAGCTTCGCGACCAATTGGCTTCCAGCAGTCCGGCGCTGGTTTTTGCTTTGCCCGCGGCCCTGGCGGTCTACGTTGCCTGGCGCCGCGTCCGGTACTTCGGAAATACGGCTCCGCTCCTGGTGGGGGTTCTCTTCCTGTTGTTGGGTCTCGGCTCACCCCACTACCCGGGTCTCGGATGCAAGTTAGTTGCCCTGCCCTTCCTGTTTCTCTTCGTCGCGGGCGTCAGCGCCGATCTTCTCGAGACGCGATATCGAAACATGGTCAGCGCCTGCGTTGGGGGACTGCTGATGGCGTACGCGTTTTGGAATCTGACCGCCTTGATCACCGCCGGCCGCAGCTAAGGAGACTTTCGCTCACAGAAACCGGGGTGGCTCGTCTGATGCAAAGTGAGGTACCGAACCATGCCGACACCTGAATTTCGCAATCTGCGACTGGTTATGGCCGTCTTGTTCCTGGCCGCGACTGCTGCCTGGGCGCAGTCCGATCAGGACTTTCACTGGGCGGGAAAACTTGCTCCCGACAATGTCGTCGAAATCAAGGGAGTGAATGGGACGATTGAAGCCGAGGCTGGCAGTGGAGACAGCGTGGAAATCACCGCGGAAAAAAGCGGCCCGGATGCCGACAACGTCAAGATCGTTGCCGTTCCGCATGCTGACGGAATTACCGTCTGCGCTATCTATCCCCATGCTGATTCGGAGTGCGCGCCGGGCAAGGGGTGGCGTGTCGAGAATGTCCGCGGCGACCGCACCAAGGTTCGTTTCCATGTTCGCATGCCGGCTAATCTGCGGTTCTCGGGATACAACATCAATGGCGCTGTTGAGGCCGAGAACATCGGTCGCGTGGTCCACGCCAGCACCGTGAACGGTTCCGTCACAGTTTCTACCAAGGCGTGGGCCGAAGCGTCTTCCGTGAACGGAAGCATCGAAGCAACCATGGGTTCGGCCAACTGGGACGGCAAAATCCATATCGATTCGGTGAATGGATCGATCCATCTGACTTTGCCCGACACGTTTAATTCCGACGTGAAGTTCAGCTCGGTAAATGGCCGACTACACACCGACTTCCCGATGACAGTCGAAGGCAGCCTGGGTGGGCGCCGCGTAGAGGGGCGCATCGGCAACGGCGGCCGCGAGTTGATAGTCGAAACCGTCAATGGCAGTGTCGAGCTCCGCAAAGGTACCCTCTGAAGATTGGAATTCTATCTTCACTTGATGCGCGCCCTTCCTGGCGCGCATTTGTTTTGAGAGGTGCCTGCGGCCATGGCCTGTTAGGAGCTCTTAATCCCATCGAATCAAGAACGTAGGTAACCATGCGACTGGGTACGGATGGAGGGGGCCAGCCCCGGTGGTATTGAAAAATAAGGCGCAACTTAAGCCGATTTCCTCGGTTCTAATAAGTAAGGGCAGTACCGCCCTGGGGAGGGCGCGTTATGTTGGCAAATCTCGGGTATGATTCCCTCATGAAACGGTTTCAACGGCCTCTGGTCGTGGGCCTGGCAGTTTTGGCGCTGGGTTTGATTCCGGCTTCGGGACAGGTTCATGGTGTCCCGGCATCGGTGACTTCGATCGGTTTTGGAGGTCATGCCGGACCGCACGGTGTGCCCCCGAGCGTGACCTCGATCGGACCCAAAGGTCTGGCTCCGAACAATCAGTTCCCAACCCCGGGGACCTGCTGTATCAATCCGCTGGCGCCGTCAAAGCCTTACCCGAATCCAGGGAATAATGGTCACCACCACCGTCGCGATTATGGGTATGGCGGCTATGCCTATGCCGTCCCCTACGCCGTTCCTTATTACGCGGATGACCCCAACGCCGCGGAGGCGGCTTCTCCGGACGATCAGTACAACGGCGGCCCAACGATCTTCGACCGCCGCGGCGACGGACAGCCTGCGCCTTACCAGATGAGCCAGTACGCTCCGCCATCATCGCCCGCGCAGCCGGCTGCTCAGGCCTCGGATGGGGCGGCATCCGATCAGCCGCAAACCGTTCTGGTCTTCAAAGATGGACATCAGATCGAAGTTTCGAACTATGCGATCGTCGGCAGCACGCTCTTTGACCTGACTCCGGGACACGCGCGCCGCGTGCCGCTCGCAGATCTGAATCTGCAGGCCACCTCGCAACAGAACGACAGCCTGGGGATTGATTTTCAGCTCCCCGGTTCTGCTGGCACCAACTAAAGCGAAACTGCCTTCCGCTCTGTACCTGGGCGGAGGTGTGCCCGCTTTGAGCCTCGGCACGTAGCCACAATCGAATTGCTCGCCGCTTTCATCTAACAAAAGGACTGTGAAAGGCCTATTGCCACGGTGCGTATAAAAAGCATGATCCGTTTTCTGTTGTTCTTTGCCTTCCTGATCGTAGTTGCCATCATTCAAAGATTCTGGTTCGCCAATGCCTGGCAGTGGATCCAGGGCATCGTCCGCCCCAGCCTTCGGCACGCTGTCGAAGTCTTGTGGGTGCTGGCAATTGTGCTGTTCCTGTCGAGTCTCCTGGAGCCGTTCTTTGGACGAGTCTGGCCACGCGGAGGGATTGGCAGCGCGCTGGTCGCCATCTCACGAGTCTGGCTGATCGCGTCCTTCTTTGCCTTCTTTGCTTTTCAGGCCGTGGAACTTACTGGCTGGATCTCGCATGCTGCGGCCGAGGTGGTTTCTCCTGATCGCGCTTCATTCGATCCCGCGCGCCGCGATCTGTTTCGCTATTTCGCCTATCTCGCCGGAACGTTGCCCTTTGTGGCTGCGACCTATGGCTTCGCCAGCGGCCGCCTGAAGTACATGGTCGAGGAGGTGGACATTCCCATCACAGGTCTGCCCAAAGCGCTCGACGGCCTGCGCATCGTGCAGTTGAGCGACATCCACATCGGTGACTTCATGCCGCGCGAGGAAGTTCGGCGCGCCGTCGTGATGGCGAATGAGCTATGCCCTGACATCGCTATGGTAACGGGCGACTTCATCAGTGGCCACAATGATCCCTTGGAGGATTGCATTGCCGAGCTCAGCCAGCTGAAAGCGCCGCTGGGAACCTGGGGCTGCAACGGAAACCATGAAATCTATGCCGGAGCCGAAGACGCCGCCGCACAGCTCTTCACCCGCTATGGCATGCGCCTGCTCCGTCAGCAGAATGCCCAGCTTGATTGGTTGGGCGCAAAATTCAATCTGATTGGCGTGGATTACCAGCGCGATCATATGACGCCGGGACCGCACAAACGTTTTCTTGACCACATCGAACCTCTCGTACGGCGCGACATGCCGAACATCCTGCTCTCCCATAATCCCAATTCCTTCCGTCGCGCCGCCGAACTCGGCGTGGAACTGAGCCTGGCCGGGCACACCCATGGCGGGCAGGTGAAGTTCGAAATTGTCGACCACACCTGGAGTCCGGCGCGGCTGATCACCGATTTTGTCGCCGGTCTTTATCGTCTGCCACTCGGCCCGCAGGATGAAGGCGGATCGAACGGCGGCTCAGCCAGGACCGCATTTCTCTATGTAAATCGTGGCCTGGGGACTTTCGGCATGCCGGTGCGCCTGAATGTTCCGCCGGAGATCACGCTGCTTACCCTACGCTCGGCCTGACTGCGGTGTCCACGACGGTAACCGGTTCGGGCGCAATTCCTGGTTGACAACCCTGCTTTTGCCAATGCATATTTATGCATAGCTGTGAATATATTTCCGCTATGAGCAAAGCCACCCGGCAAAAAGCGATCCTGGAAATCCTGCGCAGGGAAACCATTCCCAGCCAGGAGGATCTGCAAGCCGCGTTGGAGAAGAAGGGATTTGAGGTCGGCCAGGCCACCTTGTCGCGCGACATTCGCGAGATGGGCCTGGTGAAAAGCGCGGAAGGGTACGGGCTGCCGCAAGGTTCGCCATCGGCCGAACCGGCATTGCCTTCCGTGCAGCGACTGGTCCGGGAGTTCGTGCAGGAGCTGCGCCTGGCGCAGAACCTGCTGGTCATCAAGACCACCGTGGGAAGTGCGCAGCCGGTGGCGGCAGCGCTCGATGGAGAACAGTGGTCCGAGGTCGTGGGGACCTTGGCCGGGGATGACACCATTCTGGTGATCTCCTCCGACAAAAAAACTGCCGCAGGACTGGCCGCGAGAATTCGCGGCATGCTGCGCTAATAGAGAGAAAGAAGGTGCTCCATAAGAAATGGGAATACGACACCAGCCGCTTGAAAAGCCCCCGGTTTTGCCGGTTGAGCCCGTAAGAGAAACACGACCCGACGATCTGGTTTCCGTCCGCGACCTGAGCCCCCAACAAGTGAAGGCGGTGATTGATCTGGCAGCCCTGATCAAGCTGCGCTCGTCGGCATTTCGTGGTGCGCTTGCCGGCAAACAGGTCGTGATGTTCTTTGAGAAGCCCTCCTTGCGCACACGCATCACCTTCCAGGCCGGCATGGCAAGCCTCGGAGGCGATTGCTTTTTTATGGATCAGACCGCGGCCCGCATCAACCAGCGTGAGACTCTCAGCGACATTGCTCACAACCTCGAACGCTGGGTGCATGGCATTGTCTTGCGGACCTTCGAGCATTCCACCGTGGAAGCGATAGCAACGCATGCCTCGATCCCGGTCATCAATGCCCTGAGCGATCTCGAACATCCCTGCCAGGCCCTGGCCGACTTCTTCACCTTGCAGGAAAAGTTCGGAAACCTTTCCGGCCTGCGTCTCACCTATCTTGGCGATGGCAACAATATGGCGCATTCGTTGTTGTTGACCGCGGCCTCGCTCGGCTCCTGCATTCGGATCGCAACCCCCAAGGCCTACGCGCCGAACCCCGCTATTGTCGATGCGGCTCGCGCCATCGCCCTTGAAACCGGGGCTTCGATTCAGATCCTGACTGATCCCGAGGAAGCCGTGGGTGGAGCAGACGCGGTGTATACCGACACCTGGGCGAGCATGGGCCAGGAGCACGAAGCTAAAGAGCGGGGCAAGATTTTTTCTTCCTATCAGGTCAATGACGAGCTGATGTCGCTGGCCGCGCCGCATGCCGTCTTTATGCATTGCCTGCCGGCGCATCGTGGCGAGGAGGTGACCGATGCGGTCATCGATTCCTCGCGATCCATTGTTTTCGATCAGGCTGAGAACCGCCTGCACATCCAGAAGGCCATTTTGTTAATGCTGCTAGGCGGCGGAAACGGTCGCATGCCGGCGAGGAGCGCTCATGCCTGAGAAAGTCGTACTCGCATATTCGGGAGGTCTGGATACCTCCATCATCATTCCCTGGCTGAAAGAAAACTATGCCTACGAAGTGATCGCCATGGTCGGCGACGTGGGCCAGGGCGACGATATCGAAGCCGTGGTCAAGAAGGCATACAATACCGGCGCCAGCAAGGTCGTTGTCGAAGACCTGCGCGAAGAGTTTCTGACTGGCTATGTGTTTCCCGCGCTAAAAGCCGGGGCAGTTTACGAAAACAAATATCTGCTGGGAACCTCGCTGGCGCGTCCCCCCATCGCCAAACGCCAGGTGGAAGTGGCGCTGCGCGAGGGAGCCAACGTCGTGGCCCACGGATGCACCGGCAAGGGAAACGACCAGGTGCGTTTTGAGCTGACCTATCAGGCGCTGGCGCCGGAGTTGAAGGTCATCGCCCCCTGGCGCGAATGGGATCTGAAATCGCGCGAGGACTGTCTCGACTACGCCGAGAAGCGCGGCATTCCCGTGTCAGCCAGCCGCGAGAAGATTCACAGCCGCGACCGCAACCTGTGGCACTTGAGCCACGAAGGCGGAGAACTCGAGGATGCCGGGAGTGCTCCATTTGAAAGCACCTGGCAGCTGACGAGTTCGCCCCAGGAAGCGCCTGACCGCGAAGAGCAAGTGGAGATCGGCTTCGAGAAAGGCACTCCGGTTTCGGTGAACGGAATGAGTCTGGATCCGGTTTCGTTGGTCGAGCTGTTGAACGAGATCGGCGGGCGCAACGCCATCGGGCGCGTGGATCTTGTGGAGAACCGTTTTGTGGGAATCAAGTCGCGGGGTTGCTACGAAACTCCCGGTGGAACGCTGCTTTTGACAGCCCATCGCGAGCTGGAGGCCATGTGTCTCGACCGCGAGCTGATGCATTTCAAGCAGGAGATCGGCCTGAAGTACGCCGAGATGGTTTATTTCGGAATGTGGTTCACCCCACTTCGGGAAGCGCTGGACGCCTTTGTCGAAACGACTCAGAGCAATATCACTGGCAACGTCGCTCTATCGGTGTATAAGGGGAACGTCAGCGTGGTAAGCCGTAAGTCGGATTACTCACTCTACCGCACCGATCTTGCGGGGTTTACCATGGGGGATAGTTACGATCAGAAGGATGCCGCGGGATTCATCAGGATTCTGGGGCTTCCTTCGCGCTCCCGCGCGCGATCGCGCATGGAGGTTGCTTGACGAAGATGTGGTCAGGGCGCTTCCGCGAGCCGCTCAATTCCGACTTCGAGCGCTGGCAGCGGTCGTTTCCCTTCGATCAGCGGCTGTTACTGTACGAGTTGGCGGCCAGCCGCGCGCACGCGCGTGCACTGGAGCATGCCGGAGTGCTTTCCGCCGAAGAGCTGGGAGAAGTCCTGCAGGGGCTGGAGGAGATCGAAGAAAAGGCGCGGGCCTCGGCTGAGTTTCTGCGAGACGATGCGGCGGAGGATGTTCACCACTTCGTCGAGAAGCAACTGGCAGCGCTGATTGGCGACACGGGATACAAGCTGCACAGCGGACGCAGCCGCAATGAGCAGATCGCGACCGATTTGCGGCTCTACGTGCGGAGCGCAATCGATGAATTGCGCGCCATGCTCGGAGAAATGATCGAGGGGTTTATCACTCGCGGCCAGCAAGCGGGCGATGCCGCCATGCCTGCCTACACCCACCTGCAGCGCGCCGAACCCGTTCTGGTTGCGCATTGGTTCCTGGCTTACGTCGAAATGTTCTTGCGCGATGCCGAGCGCTTTGCCGATTGCCGCAAGCGGGTGAATCTCTGTCCATTAGGATCAGGCGCCGTGGCGGGGGCAACGCTGCCTCTGGACCGCGAAACCATGGCCGCCGATCTCGAGTTCGCAGCCCCAACCGCCAACAGTATCGACGCAACCAGCGACCGCGACTTTGCGCTGGAGTTTGTCTTTGCGCTCAGCACGCTCGGTCTGCACCTCAGCCGCTGGGCCGGGGAGATGATCTTGTTTTCCGCCCAGGAATATGGCTTCGTCGAACTCCCGGAGGCGTATTCCACCGGAAGCAGCGCCATGCCGCAAAAGAAGAACCCAGATTTGCTCGAACTGGTCCGCGGCAAGGCCGGGCGCATCGCGGGAAGTCTTTCGTCATTGATGATGACTATCAAAGGCCTGCCGCTTGCTTACAACAAAGACCTGCAGGAAACGCAGGAGCCGCTCTTCGACGCAGCCACAACCGCGCTTAGCTTGTTGCCCTTGGTGACCGGGTGGATGAAATCGGTTACTTTTCGCTATGACCGCATGGAAACAGCCGCCCGGGGAAGCTTTATGAACGCCTGGGCCGCGGCCACCTATCTCGTGAATCGTGGCGTGCCCAGCCGCCAGTCGCATGAGGAGGTCGGCAAAGCAATACGTCTGTGCATCGAGCGCGGATGCGAACTCCAGGACCTTTCGCTCGAGGATCTGCGGAAGATTGATCCCGCGTTCGATCATGACTTCTATTCGTGTCTCCCGCTTGCGCAGGTGATCGCCATCCACGATGTGGCAGGTGGCACCGCGCCGGCGCGGGTGAGGTCCGCCATTGTCCGCGCTCGCCGGGAAGCAGCCCGGCTCCATCCCGAAGTCCCCATGGCGACCACGATTTAACCGCCCGAAAGTTTTCCACAGATGTTCCGCGTGGAACACATCGTCAGCATGGTTACGTCCTGACAGCTAAACGTCCTTGGCATTAACACGGTCGGAGATATGGTTGGTAAGTACTCCGCAGGTTCGAGCTCGCCGAGCCATGGATTTTTGTACAGCGGAGGAACATTCACGTTTCTGGACTACCCCGGAGCCGACTCGACGATTCCGCGGGGCAATAACGACTCCAGTCAGATTTCCGGGTGCGCAGGGTTGGGAAACGGTACCAGCGTCGTAGGTTTTGTGTACGATCAAGGCGCATTTACAACAGTCACTGCTCCTGGTAAAGCGGACACCGACGTCTGGGGCATCGACAACGCTGGCGACCTCGGATCCATCTTGCAACACTTCAGATAGCGCAGAATGTCCCCAAGAAATTGCTCTGCCATGTAGGCGTCGGGCATCGTGAAGCCGGTCTCGCAGTAGTTTGCTGAGAGATCGCACTTGGAAAGTTATCCGAACTCTTCAAAAAGATCGCCTGCACTTGGGCCTCAGTGTAGCCGTTCGTTTGCAGATCGTTTTTTATGCGGATGTAGTTACACTGCGGATAAAAGTCGGTGCTGTTTGCGTACGGGCAATCGTGCGAGGCGTACCAACCTGCCGGGGTCGGATCCCAGTTGGCAAGAAATTGAGAAGTCAGTGCGCCATTCCAAACAACGACATGTGACCCGACGAGCGGGGTGGCTGGACGTCTTTCGACTTCGTTGCCCTGCGCTGCGCTCAGGGCAACTCCGCTCAAGATGACAGTAGGGTTCCGGGCAAATGACGAGGGAACCGCAACCGCCACTTCCCGCGCTAGAAACGCATCTGCAAAGGCCTTGCGCGTGATATAATTCCAAGTAATCCAGGGCGACGTAACTTCCTATAAATGCAATCATTTACCGGAATTTGACGAACTGCAGTTCAGCCTCGGCCAAGTGCGGGCTAAGAGCCAGGAGCTAAGAGCTTTTTTATGGCAGACGACCAGAATCCCGAGCTTCCTTTAACTCCACCGCCTCCCGGCGAAGGTGGCAGTCCCGGCGCGCTGAATATTCAGCCGGTCAACATTGAAGAGGAGATGCGGCGTTCGTATCTCGATTATTCAATGTCGGTCATTATCGGCCGAGCTCTGCCTGACGTGCGTGACGGATTGAAGCCGGTGCATCGGCGCATTCTCTACACCATGCAGCAGATGGGTCTGCAGCCCAACCGCGCGACCCGCAAGTGCGCCAGAATCGTCGGCGACGTCATGGGCAAGTACCATCCCCACGGCAACCTCGCGGTTTATGACGCCTTGGTGCGACTGGCGCAGCCGTGGAGCATGCGCTATCCACTGATCTTCGGGCAGGGTAACTTTGGTTCGATAGACGGCGATCCTCCGGCGGCGGATCGTTACACCGAAGCTCGCCTGGAACGAGTGTCGACCGCGCTGCTCGAGGATCTCGACAAGGAAACCGTCGATTTCGTTCCAAACTACGACGATACGGAATTCGAACCCACGGTCCTGCCCACCCGAATTCCAAACCTGCTGGTGAATGGTTCCGACGGGATCGCGGTCGGCATGGCGACGAAAATCCCGCCGCACAATCTGGCCGAGATCGTGGAAGCGACCATCACTCTGGTGAACAATCCCAAAGCCACGCTCGCCGACTTACTGAAGTTCGTCCAGGGTCCAGACTTCCCGACTGCCGGCATCATCCACGGCAAAGCCGGAATCTTCGAGGCGTACAAAACCGGACGCGGACGCTTCATGATGCGCGCCAAGGCGGCGATCGAAAGCATCACGAAAGAACGCCAGGCGATCATCGTCACCGAGATTCCTTACCAGGTGAATAAAGCCAAGCTGGTCGAGCGCATCGCCCAGCTGGTGAATGACAAGGCGGTCGACGATGTCTCCGATATTCGCGATGAATCGGACCGCGAAGGCATGCGCATCGTGGTTGAACTGAAGCGAGGCGGCGCGCCCCAGCTCGTGCTCAACCAGCTCTTCAAGCACACTTCGATGCAGGAGAGCTTCAGCATGATCTTGCTCGCGGTGGTCAATGGACAGCCGCGCGAGATGGGCCTGGTGCAGGCCATTCAGCATTTCATCGATCACCGGGTCGACGTCGTCCGCCGGCGCACCGCCTATCTGTTGCGGAAGGCCCGTGAACGCGAGCACATTCTCGAAGGTTACAAGATCGCGCTCGATCATCTCGACAATGTCATCGCCATCATTCGCGGAAGCGCCAATCGCGCCGCTGCCCGTGAAAACCTGGTCGTCTACTTTGCCGGCAAGAAAATTGACATCAATGTGACCGGCCGGCCCCCGAAGTTGGATCCGGAGAAGCCCTTCACGGCGATCCAGGCAGACGCGATCCTCGAATTGCAGTTGCACCGCCTGACCAAGCTCTCGATCGACGAAATCATCAAAGAACTGAATCAGGTCCGCGAAAGCATTGCCGAGTATGAGTCGATCCTGGCCTCGGAAAAGAAACTGCGCGGCGTGATCGTCAAAGAGCTGGAAGAAGTGAAGAAGCAGTACGGGGACGAGCGCCGCACCCAAATCGAAGACGAGGCCGCCGAGATTGTGCTCGAAGACCTGATCGCCGACGAGCAGGTCGCGGTCACCATCAGCCACTCCGGGTATTTCAAGCGCACTCCGATCTCGACCTATCGCATGCAGAGGCGTGGCGGCGTCGGCCGTACGGGCATGAAGACACGAGACGAGGATTTCGTCGAGCATCTGTTCGTTGCCTCGACCCATGCTTTCATCCTGATCTTTACCAACATGGGGCGGGTGTACTGGTTGAAGGTCTACGAGGTCCCCGACGTAGGCGCCGCCGGCAAAGGCAAGCACATCGGCAACCTGGTGGCCCTCCAGGCAGGGGAGACGGTTCGGACCATGCTGGCAGTGCGCACCCTGGAGGAAGAAGGGAAATACATCTTCTTTGCCACGCGCAACGCAACCGTAAAAAAGAGCGAATTGAAGGACTTTTCTCACGTGATGGCGCGCGGCATCATCGCGATCAACATCGAAGAAGGCGATGAACTCGTGGGTGTCACCCTGACCGATGGAAATCAGATCATCTTCCTGGCTTCCCATGATGGTCAGGCCATCCGCTTCGAGGAAGATGACGTGCGTTCGATGGGTCGAAACGCCACTGGCGTCCGCGGCATGAAGCTCGATAAGGGCGACTATATCGTGGGGATGGCGACCACACCAAAGCCCGGGGCGGGACCGGTGAAAGAATCCAGCGACGGCTCCGACCTCGAACCTGAAAAGGGTACCTTGATTCTGTCCGTCACTGAGAATGGCTACGGCAAACGCACCGCTGCCGACGAATACCGGCTGCAGGCCAGAGCCGGCTCGGGAGTGGTCAACGTGAAAACTGCCGAGAAGAACGGCAAGGTAGTGGCGATTGCCCAGGTGACGGAGAGGTCCCAAGTCATGCTGATCAGCCAGTACGGCAAGATCATTCGCATGGATTCAAAGACCATTCGGGAGAGCGGACGCCACGCCCAGGGTGTGCGCTTGCTGCAAATGGAACCGGGCGACCGAGTAGCCGCGGCCGTCGTCATTCCGGAAGAGGAAGAAAACGGTAACGGCAACGGCACCCTGATTCAGTAGTAGCGGCAAAACTAGGACAACGCGGGCACAAATGCCCGCGTTTTCTTTTGCGAGCTAGCGAAAGTTCCGCGGATCAAAGGTGATGCTGACTTCCTGCGTGGTCTCGGCATCCGCCGGCGCATATCGCCACTTCTTCACCGCGTTCGTGGCAGCCTCGACCAGGGCAGCATTGCCCCCGAGCTGATTGACGGTGTCAACCGTGCCCTTGGGCGAGATCACGATCAGCAGGCGGACAACTCCCCCAATATTCGACCTCTTCAAGAGTTCGGGATAAACCGGTTCCACCGCGTAGATTCTCTTGCGCGCGGCTTTTTCAGCTTTTTGTGCCTGTAAGGACGTCAGAGATGACGTTACAACCAACGACGCCATCAGAAGGATGATCTTCGAGGTACGACGATTCATGCCAACCTAGCTCCATAGTCAATGGGGGCCCTGAAAGACATTACGCGAAACGGCTGTTGGCCAACATATGACCGAGGTAAGTCGGGCAAGCCGAGGTCGCGCGTCTTTGGTCACAATTCGTGGAACTTCGTTTTCCGTCTGCCAAACCCTACCGCAGAGGCGGCATCCTAACGTTTATAGAAAGTCATCTTGTATGGAGGGCTTGATTATGAAAAGGAGCAACCGCAAAGCGCTGCTCAGCATGTTGATGGGAACCGGACTTTATCTGCTTGATCCGCTTAGGAATCGCCTGGCCGATCGCCTCGACCACCTGAGCGACCGGGCCCAGGATACTTATGAAACCGCCAGCGACCGACTGGGGCGGGCCACTCGCGTGATCCGCGGTACTGATCGGCGGGGCCTGGGCACCACGGCGGGAGTTCTCATCGGCATGGGTTTGGGGGTGGGCATTGGCTTGCTGTTTGCACCGGCCACCGGCGAAGAGACCCGGCGGAACCTGGCAGCGAAAGTCCACGATTTCGGCGAGGGCGTCCGCAATCGCAGCCACGAAGCAACCGCTGCCAATTACTAGTCGGTTAACGCTGGGTCGCCGGGCATAGGATGCGTAGCCTGGTCCGCATGCGGCACCAGTTGGCGATAAACATAATTGGGTACGCTGGTATTCCAGTGACCGGAACTCTTGGCGTACCCGACCACTCCAAACAATAAACATGCAATACCGAGGGCCATGACCCAGGCGGGCATGCCTGGGTTTCGCTCTGCTACTTTCCAAGGAGTAATCTTCAACGCACCCTGCGCCGGGCAGGCCGCCACACACTCAAGACACCCTGTGCATTCCGCCGACTTGATACTAACCAGCTGATCGACAGCCAAATGGGACGGACACGCTTTCCGGCACTTGCCGCAATCAATGCAGGCAGAAGCCTCGCGCCTGATCCGCATCGGACTGAAGATTGCCGCCAGCCCCAGCAGCGCTCCATAAGGACACAAATAACGGCACCAGAAGTTCTGCACCAGGGTGGATGCCACCACAAGAATCCCCACGACGATCAGACCGGTTTCGCCGATGAAGCGGAAGAAGTCGAGCATCTTAACGTCGGTGATGACTCCATAAGGACTGCGCATGAAGGCTTCGACCGCGTGCGCCGACATGCTGGAGACGGCCCACACGAAGAATCCCAGCAACAGGTACTTCAGGCCGCGCAGAGGAATATCGGCCCAGCGCGGCAACTGGAAAGTCTTTCGGAAGAGCTTGTGCCCCAGCCGCCACAGATATTCTGAAATGGTGCCTACCGGGCATAACCAGCTGCAAAATGCCTTGCGGAAGAGAAACGCGACCGAGACAAAAGTGATGAGCAGGAACATCGCCGCCGGATGCGTGGCTGGCACTTTGCCGGTCAGCAGGAAGTACTTGAAATTCATCATGCCGGCGATCGGCAGCCACCCTTCCACCCCAGCCGGACGTGCCAGAGAGGCCGTGAAGTCCTGCGTCTCAAATTGCCGGACCCAGAAATAAAACGTCGTCCCGAGATAAACATTCCAGAGCAGGAAAACCAGTTGAACGCTGCGCCGCCAGGGTTGAGAAACATCAGGTTCGAGGCGCCGGACGAGCTTCTTCCTCGCTGGCTTCTGCGGCATTGTGAGCAGCCGGGTTGGAATCTGGGAGATCAGTTCGTTCGGAATTTGGGTGGCCATAGCCTCACCTGACGCCCTCATCGTAGCGGGCGAAATCACGCGCGGCTGTGACCTAAGTCACGGGTCTATCTCCGCGTGGGACAATGAGTTATGGCTTCCTTCGGTAATGGATCGGCCACAGCACCTGCCAGGTTTTTCCGCCATCCGTAGAGGCCTCCCAACTCCAGTCCAATTCACTGGCCGATATGTTTTTCCAAACCATTCGCTGCCACTGTGGTTTGCGATCCGGGCCCACCGCCTGACGCGTGAGAATCATCTGGCGGTCTTTGAATTCCCCGACGAAATCAAGATAAGCACCAGAGTTGTCGACCCAGGTTTGCTTCCAGTGATGCGAGCGCACATCGTAGAGTGACACACTTTTTCCCCGCAGAGGCAGAGACTCGCCCCCCGAGAAATTCTCTTCGACAACACAACCATCGAGGATCCGGCGAATGCTGTTCGAGCCGTGTCCCGCCGGGCCGCCTGGGGCCCCGGGCCAGGTTAACTCCCATTCCCCGACCCAGAACTCCAACTGCTTTTGTTCGGGCAGCAGGCAACGGTTGGTGGTGGCAGGCCCAGTTGCTTGCTGTTCCGCGGCCACCAACAATGAGCTCAAACCAAAGAGGAGAAGCAGAAATAGGATCTGTCCATTTCTCATAGCACGCCCCTATCGGAACTGAGACGTGGCCGAACCCTGAACGATAGCAGGCCGAGTGGAGAGAGGTTGGATAACAGTTTGTCAGTTCATGTGATACTGAGAGGCTTGGATCTCAGTCACGCGATCTTCCTTTTCGTCGCCGGCGTGCTCGGCGGTGCGATGAATGCCGTCGCCGGTGGCGGCAGCTTCATTGCTTTTCCTGCGCTTGTCTTTAGCGGCGTCCCCGATATTCCGGCGAATGCCACCAACACGGTCGCGCTCTGGACCGGGATCGTCTTCAGCGGCGGCGCCTTCCGTGAGCGTCTCGACGTGCCCCGCCGCGTGATGCTCCCTCTGCTCATCACCAGTTTTATCGGGGGTGTTGCCGGGGCCTTCCTTCTGCTCAAGACTCCGGAGCACACGTTTGCCAAAGTCCTGCCCTGGCTGATGGCGGGAGCGACGATGCTTTTCATCTTCGGGAAGAAGCTGGCACGCCGCGGCCCATCAAGCGTGAGCCACGAAGCGACTACGGCGGCGATTGCAGGCGCTTCCGTCTTTGAACTCGCGGTGGCTATCTACGGAGGTTACTTCGGCGGCGGCGTGGGAATCGTCAACCTGGCCATGCTGGCGGCCATCGGCATGACCGATATCCACGCCATGAATGCGCTAAAGAGCATTCTGGGAAGCGCGATCAACGGTGTGGCCGTGATTGTTTTTATCGTCAAAGGCGCGGTTTACTGGCCGCAGGCGGTCGTCATGATCGTGGGTGCTGCAATCGGGGGCTATTTCGGGGCACGCTACTCGCTGCGCCTGAACCCCTCCGTGATCCGCTGGTTCGTGATTCTGGTGGGCACGGGGATGTCGATCTATTTCTTCGTGAAGGCCTACCGATAAAAGGGACAGCCGGACGGCTGTCCCTGCCTCATTGCGAAGTTTTTGAACCGCCCTAGCTGATGGGCGACGAAACGTGCTCGTGCACGATGAGCCATTTGCCGTCTTGTTTTTGCCAGATCACGGTCCAACGAAACTGGCTCATCTCCCGTTTGCCGGCACTGGTGGTCATGTCGCACTTGACCGTCGCGGTCCCCCAGGTCGTGTCCCCGGCGGGATGGATCTGCGAGTCATCGTTTACCGTGCACGCGGCCGATTTGTAATCGGCCAATTCTTTCTTCACGCCCTCCGAGTATTCATCCCAGCTGCCGTACTTGAGAGGCGCGATGTCATAAAACGTGTGTGGACCTTTGGCGTAATACTCGGCCACATTGTCGGAGTTTAGAGTGCTCCAGCCAGCCCAGATCTTCTCCATCAAAGCCCGGTCCGGAGCGCCGGAGGCCATCATCTTTTTGGACGACTTGGTTTGCGCGGCTGCGGCAACGACCAGCAAGCACACGAGCAAAACGATGAGACGGTTGCGCATTCGATTTTCCCTCCCGGAAATCGGCAGCATTTTCGCACGAAGGACCCGTCATAATCGAGAGCAATGAGAAAGCCGGCAGCTTAGCTCCTAGACCGGAGGCGCGAAAATCATGACGGCTGGAAAGTGGCAGCACTGCATTTGCCTCAAGTGCTTTCGGAAGCGCCAGCCTCACGGAAAGTACGAGAGCTTCCGACACCCGAACGCCCAGCTCAGGGACTGGGAGATTTGTTGCTTCTGCCTTGGTAAGCACAAAGACGGGCTCCATTTGAAGATGAATCCTCGGAGTCGGGAGCTCAAGTGTCTGGGTCAACAGCGTGATCGCGTAGCGCTGTAATCTCCCGCAATCCGCTTTCGTTTGACCAATTTCCACAGCCCACGCTAAAATAACTGGGTTTGCCTGTACGCGCGGTTCCCCTCTGGAGCCGCCCGCATTCGTTGCCCGAAAGCGTCGACGCGGAGAAAACAGCAAGCACAGGAAAAAGCAGGTCCCCGCATCGCCCTAGTGTGCGGCGGGTGTCATTTGACGGAGGCAGAGCTATGTACGCGGTCATCCGCACCGGTGGCAAGCAGTACCGTGTCGCGCCCGGCGATGTGATTCGGGTGGAGAATCAGGGCGGCGAGAACACGGTGGAGTTCAACGACGTGCTCGCGGTCTCTGGCGAGGCAGGCCAGATTGGCAAGCCGGCGGAAGCTCGCGTGGTGGGCGAAGTGGTTGAGCAAGGCCGCAGCCCCAAGATCCTTGTCTTCCATTACAAGCGCAAGAAGCAGTACAAGAAGCTGCGCGGACATCGCCAGGGATTCACCGCAGTCCGCATCACCGAGATCAACTTCGATGGCCAGAAGTTCTCGGCGCCAGAACTTCCGAAGAAACAACCCAAAGTAAAGAAAGCGGCCGCGACGGAAGAGCACGCGGAAGCAAAGTCGGCGAAGGCTCCGGCAAAGAAGAAAGCCGCAAAGAAGTCTGCCGCGAAGAAGACGGCTAGCAAAAAGAAGAAGTAACTGCGAACTGACATCTAAGAACTGGGAACTGACATATGGCACACAAAAAAGGACAAGGCACATCACGAAACGGCCGCGACTCGAACTCGCAGCGCCTGGGATTCAAAGCGTTCGGCGGACAACTCGTGCCCGGTGGAACCATCATCGTGCGCCAGCGTGGCACGCGAGTGAAGCCCGGCTTGAACGTTGGCCGCGGCAAGGACGACACGCTCTTCGCCAAAGTCACCGGCCGCATCAAGTTCATGGACCGCGGCTCGATGGGCAAGTTCGTCATGATCGAGCCCGTCGAAGCAAAGTAACGAAGCCCTCGCGCGGATAAGATATCCGAGCTACACAGCCTCGGCCCCATGCCGAGGCTTTTGTATTCTGTAGTTTTGGCCAAGGGCCAACGACGAACGACCAAAGACCATGTTTATCGATGAGGCCACAATCCGGGTAAAGGCTGGCGACGGCGGCAACGGCTGCCTCGCCTTCCGGCGGGAGAAGTTCGTCCCCCGCGGCGGTCCTTCCGGCGGAGATGGCGGCAAGGGTGGCGACGTCATTATGGAGTCGAGTGAGCGCCATAACACGCTGGTGCATTTCCGCTTTAATCCGGAATACAAGGCTCAGCGTGGACGTCACGGCGAAGGTTCCAATAAGACTGGGCGCGAAGGTGAAGACATCACACTCAAGGTCCCTGTCGG
>Ga0335085_10003438_pt1 | contig 27417 bp, 24 predicted proteins | sample Lox_Sample_45_FD_206712 | JGI IMG/M metagenome (GOLD analysis project Ga0335085, IMG submission 206712) | Soil microbial communities from Loxahatchee National Wildlife Refuge, Florida, United States - Lox_Sample_4.5 | ecosystem: Environmental > Terrestrial > Soil > Wetlands | place: USA...
CCTCAACTCAAAATGTAGTGCAGACCTCGGACTTGCTTCTACTGAAAACAAAAGGGTTCCGAGGCGCAAATGCCCCCGGGTGCGAAAGTCAGGCTAGTTTAGCTGGCGGATCAATTCCGCCACTTTTCGCGCACCCCCTGTCAGGCGTCAGTTCGGCATTCTCGTCAGCCGACTTACCCCGCAGGCACACGGACCTGCCGGATCTCATTCGGCCCACGAAAGGCGCAAGGCACCGTCGAGGTTGCCTAAGCCGGCTTCTCGGGCACAGGCGCCGCCGTGTCGCCAGCGTCACTTCGCCGGCGGCCCTGCGGACGCGTCCGCCAGCACCTTAATCGACCGGTACGCTGCGACGCGCACATCGGCCGAGGGCTGCGGCGGACCACCGGCCGCACCGCCGCCCCGGCGAGGCGGAGTCGCTAAGCGGGTCAGCTCGGCATTCTCTTTCGAGAACCAATCCGTCCAGGAGGCCTGAGCCGCCTTCTGCGCGGCGAGCTCGGCTTTGCGGGCTTTGGCGCTGAGCTTCTTCCCGCCGGCATCTGCCGCGCTGTGCGGCGCCAGGTGATCCATCAGGCGCAGGCCGGCTTCGCCCAGCGCCGAAAGATCCTTGGAGATCGGCAACAGCTCGGCCATCAGCTTATTGTTCTCGGCCAGTGGCCGGAACTGCGCGTCGTTGCCGGCCCAGATTTCGAACTGCCGGCGCAGGCGCACCTCGTCGTCGCGATCGGCATGGTTGGCCACCCAGCGTTTGGCCGCCAGTTCCATCGAGCGGTCCAGCTCGCTTTCGGGAGGGCAGGCGTCCACGAAACGGTTCAGCGGCATGGTGCCGGTGGGACGGCCGGTGCGTCCGGTACCGAGTCCCATCGCCTCCACGGCATCGGCCAAGACGCGCAGCGGACCCACGGGTTGATCACCAGCGATGCGGTCCAGCATCGGTTCGAAATCGGCTCGGTGCATGACGCCGGTGAACTCCAGGTTGCGCGAGATCGGCTCCAGGCGCGTGTACATCGAATCCACATCGGTGACGTCTTTGGGCGACCACAGCCGCTCCGCGATTACCGCGGTGCGCGGCCAGATGCGCGAATCGACCGTCTCCTGGCCCACCAACTCGGCCCACATACAGGCCTCGCCGCCGAGTATGCGGGCAGCCTGCTCGGGCGTCAGCGCCGCGGCGTCCGGACCGCCCAGCGGGTCGATTCCGTAATGATACGACGCGGCGCTGAGGTGGTCGAGGTAATAGCCCCACGACAGAATGCCGCGATAGCCTTTGGCTGCAGATTCCGCCAGCGACTTCTGCCCGCGCCACGATTGAATCACCGCATCCGTCGGCAGGCCTGGTACGAGAATCTCGTCCCACCCCACCATGATCTTGCCGTACTTCTGCACGACCTTTATCAGCCGCTGATTGAAGTACACCTGGATGGCGGCCGTATCCTTAAGGTCGTGCGCTTTAGCGAAGGCTTGCACCGTATCCGACTGGTTCCACGCTCGCGGGCTGACCTCGTCGCCGCCGATGTGGAAGTACGGATCGGGAAAGAGCTGCGTCATTTCGCCGATGAAGCCGTCGAGGAACGCGTAGGTGCTTTCCTTCGACGGGTCCATCGCCGGGCTGCCGCGTCCGCCCAGGGTGAACGGACCGGGCGTAGCGGCCAGTTCGGGGTAGCCCACGAACCAGGAGGTCGAATGGCCGGGCACATCGAATTCGGGCACCACGCGGATGCCGCGATCGCGGGCATATTCGATGATGTCGCGCACCTGGTCCTGCGTGTAGTAATCGCCGTTCGACCCAAGCTGCTGCAGGCGCGGATAGCGCTTGCTCTCGATGCGGAAACCCTGGTCTTCGGAAAGGTGCCAATGCAGCACGTTGAGCTTCACCGCGGCCATGGCATCCAGGTTGCGCTTGACGACTTCGACGGGCATCCAGTGGCGGCAGACGTCCAGCATCAGGCCGCGCCAGGGAAAGCGCGGGCGATCCTCGATGTGAATGCCGGAGACCTGGAAGCCGTCGGGGCCGGGCTGAATCAACTGCGCAAAAGTCGCCAGGCCGTGGATGGCGCCTTCGGCTGTGGCGGCTTTGATTTGCGCCTGGTTATCGGAAACGTCCAGTGTGTACGATTCATCCTCACCGAGCGTGGGATACGCGGGGCCGCCCGCGCAGTCGATCAGCAGGCGATGGGCATCGGCTGCGGCAGGAGTGACTGGGGCATAGAGCACGCCTGTCTGCCGCGAGACGCGCGTCAGGAAAGCCTTCACCGCCGGTCCCAGGCGCGCGTTGGCGCCGCCCACGGTCTCGACCGTGAAATTGGCATCGATGGCCAGCTTGCCCTGCGCCGGCTGTACCTTAACCGGCATCGGCATGAGAGCCGGCACCGCGCCCCAGGCGGTCGCCGCCGCCAGAGTCGCCAGGAGAAATACCCGCATATTTAATGAATAGCAGATCGCAAACGCAGAATCGCTATTTTCGGACACGCAGGCCTGTGATGCCTCCGACGCTGGCCAGCACCAGCAGGCTTCCGGCGACGGTTCGCAGGCCTAGTTCCTCGCCACCCAGGAAATAGCCGACCAGCACGGCTACCACGGGATTCACATACGCGTATGTCCCGACCTTGGTGGGCGATTCATGATGCAGCAGCCAGAGGTAGGCCGTGAAGGCCAGGATCGAGCCGGCCACGATCAGGTAGAGCAGCGCCAGCCAGGCTTCGGTGGAAACCGAGCGAGGGTCGAAACGGCGGAACTCGCCGAGGGCCGTCGCGGCAACGGTCAGCAAGATGCCGCCCGCCAGCATCTGCGCGCCCGAGCTCATCACCTTCGAGGAGGGCAGCGGCAGCCTGCGGGTAAGCGCCGACGAAAGCGACCAACTCACGGAGGCGACCAGGAGAGCGGTCGCGCCGGTACGGTCGATGGGCGCGCCGCCCAGGCTCAGCGAGCGGCTCATCAGGATCGCCACTCCACCGATGCCGGCGACGAGCGCGATCGCCAGCCGTCCCGTGAGCCGCAGGGTGCGTAACAGGAAGATCTCGGCCAGCGCGATAAACGCCGGGATGGTCGCCATCATCACCGCGGCAATACCCGATGGGACGCGCTGCTCCGCCCAGAAGAGCAGGCCATAATCCAGCACGAAGATCAGAATCGCCAGCAGAAAGGCCGATCGCCACTGACGGCCGGTGGGCCATGCCTCGCCGCGAACTAGCGTCCAGGCGCAGAGTGCCAGTCCGGCGGTCAGGAAGCGCAGAGCCGCCAGCAGAAACGGAGGGACCTCGCGGACGCCCACCCGAATCGCCAAAAAAGTCGATCCCCAAACCAGGTACACCACCGCGAAAGCGGCCACGATCTTCCAGCGCGCAGGAGTCCCCATGGGTCTCCTGAAGGGATGCCGCAGTGGCCGGCGGGGATTCCAGCGGCGCCCGACGGGTTCCGCGGCGCCCGCGCAAAATGTGCCGCAAAACCGGCCGGTGTTCTTCGCCTTTCCAATTGAGGGGCGCGACAGCCTCAACGGAGGAACTATGCAGAAGCAATCCAGTCAGCGTATGACAGTCAAAACCAGGGTGCGGGCCGGACGGCTGGCGATCAATCGCAACCAGTCCGTCGCCGGTCGGCGGTAGAGGCGGCGATGCTGGGAATCGAATTACATGAACGTGCGCTGGCATCGGCTGCGGCCACTCGATGGGCGGAGGCGGAAGGCGATGCCTGGCAGTCGCTCGAGTGGTTTGCCCGCGAGGATGGCCCGGACAGCCCGGACGTCGCGAATCTCTCCAACCTGTTGGCGGAGATCGCCGAGGCGCAGGCGCAGTACGGCGTAGCGGAAATGCACTCCCGGCGCGCCTGCGGCATTATGGCGCGGCTCGGCGAGCGGTGCATCGGAGAGGCCGCGGATGGGATTCGGGTGGAAGCGCGGCTGCGGCTGGGATTGGCGCTGTGCGGAGGCGGGCGATATCGCGAGGCGCAAGGCTGGCTGGAGCAGGCTCTGGCACTGGCCGAGCGCACCGGATTTGGCCTGCCCGCTGCGCTGAATAACCTCGCGGTGCTCTCGAAATGCACGGCCGACTTCACCCCGACCGAGTTGCTCTATCGCCGCGGGCTGCGACTGGTGCCGCCCGATTCGTTCGAGGCTGCGACACTGCACCACAATCTCGGCGGGCTGGCGCATGCCCAAGGTCGCTTCGCGAGCGGCGAAGCGGACGCGCGCCGCGCCTGGGAGATTCGCCGGTCGGTGCTCGGCGAGAATCACCCGGATACGCTGGCGGACGCCTGCGCGTACGCCGCTCTGCTGGAGCACCTGGGCGCGGGCGATTGGTCCGAGCGGGTTTATCGTCATGCCGCGGCGGTCTATGAACAAGTGTTTGGCCCGGAGCACCTGGAGATTGCCATGACCCTGCACAATCTCGCGGGCCTGCTGGCGAATCGCGGTGCGGCGGACGAAGCCGATGCTCTCTACCGGCGCGCGGCAGCAATTAAGGAAAAGCGGCTCGGCGCCGTGCATCCCGACACGGCTCTGACCTGGCACAACCACGCGTCGCTGCTGGCCGAGATCGGTCGCTCCGACGAGGCCCGGCATCTGGCCTGCCGCGCACTCGAAGTGCTCGAAGTGGAACTGCCCGGCGAACATCCGTGGCTGGCGGCATCGCGTGAGTTATGGGCGTTCTTGCGACCAAATATGTGACGAGATTCGCTCATGTATAATCCTGCATGGTAGACGAAGAGACTATAACCGACTTGTTACAAAGGTTCGCCGACGGGGATAAATCGGCACTCGATGAATTGATGCCCCTGGTCTATTCCGAGTTACAAAGGCTGGCCGGAGGGTACCTACGCAACGAGCGTCCCGGCCATACCTTACAGCCCACCGCGCTGGTGCACGAAGCTTATGCCCGGCTGCTGAAGCAGGATCAGCCGGATTACCGTAGCCGTAGCCATTTTCTGGCAGTTGCGGCGCAGGTGATGCGCCAGATCCTGATCGACCACGCACGCACGCGCAACGCCGCCAAGCGCGGAGGCGGCCATGCCAAATTCTCGATCACGCAGGCTGGCGAAATCCCGGTGGACCGGCCGTCCACGTTGATTGCGATCGACGACGCGCTGAACGAATTGGCCCGCAAAGATGCTTTGAAAGCTCGGCTGATCGAGCTGCGCTTTTTCGGCGGGCTGACCGCGGAGGAGTCCGCCGAAACGCTGGGGATGGAGGTGTCCGCGGTGCGTAACCATCTGCGCCTCGCGCAGGCGTGGCTGCAACGGGAGCTTGACCGCACCGGCGCGACTGTCGCCAAGGCAGCCGGTTCTTAAGAAGCTCAATGCCCGCGGACGACTGGGACCGCATCCAGGAGATTTTTCTGGCAGCCGCGGACCTGCCGGACTGTAACCGTCCGGCATTTCTCGATACCGCCTGCATAGACGATGCGGAACTGCGCGCCGAAGTCGAATCGCTGCTGTGCGCCGATGCTTCGCCGGCCGTTCGATTGTCCGCAGTAATACAATCCGAGGCCGGCGCGGTGCTGCAGGAGATACCGCGGCCGTATAATGACGCCGGAGGAAGCTGGTGCGCGCCAAGTGCACGAAACTCATCCTGATCGCCATCGCCTGCCTGGCGGCCCATGCCCAAACGCCGGCGCCGGCCTTTGCGGTCGCGTCTATCAAACCGCCGACGCCACTAGGACCGATGGGGATGCGCTCCGATCGGAGAGGCGGTCCCGGGACGAACGACCCAGGCACGTACACCTGCGCCAACTGTCCCGTCAATTGGGTGCTCGACGAGGCATACGACTTGCAGCCTTGGGAATATGGCGGCCCCGACTGGGTGACGAACACGCGCTTCGATTTCACCGCCAAGGTTCCCGCGGGCACGACCAAAGAGGCGTTCCGCGCCATGCTGCAGAACCTGCTGGTCACGCGCTTCCAACTCGCGGTACATCGCGAAAAGCGCGAGATGCAGGTCTACGAGTTAACAGTGGCCAGGAACGGGCCGAAATTCCAGGAATCTCAACCCAAAGAGGCCAACCCGGCTGACGATTCGACAGGGCCGATGAAGCGCGACAAGGACGGATTCCCCATCCTCACAGCCGGTACCAGTATGGCGGTGATCCCTGGCCGTGCACGCATTCGCTCGGACGACCAGCCGCTCTCGTGGTTCGTCAGGTTGCTCTCGGGGCAGTTACAGGGTCCCGTGATCGACTCCACCGGTTTGACCGGCAAGTACGATTTCACAGTCTCGTGCGCGTTCAGCAACGACGGATCGGATGCCGCGATCGAGCCGTTTCGCCCGGCGCTGATCGAAGCGGTGCAGTCGCAGCTTGGACTTAGATTGGAACGGAAGAGAGGGCAGGCCGGAGTCCTGGTAGTCGATCACATCGAGAAGAAGCCTGTCGAGAATTGAAGCCGGCCGTCTATTGCACGACGGCCGGCTTAATGGGTGACAGCAAGGCCAGCAGATCGGTTTTTTCCTGAGCTGGCACCTTCAGTTTGTCGAGCGTGGCAACCAGATCCTCGACCACGGCCTGAAACGCCTCTTCGGTGATACCGCGGCCTTTGTGCGCCGCCATCAGGTCCGGCCCGTTGTACTTGCAGTGGCCGCCGGTGGCCTGGCACAGGAAATCGGCCAGGCCGGATTTGTAGGCCGCCGCCGCGGCGGGGTCGGAAGCCGCATGAGCAAACCATTTGTTGACGCGGCTATCGGCCAGGACGCGGGTCACCAGATCGTCCACGACTGCCTGAACAGCAGGCATGCCGCCGAGCCGGTCGTACAAACTCTGGTGCGTCGTGGCGGCGGTCTGTCCGTAAACCATGCCGGCGGCCATCGCCGCGGTGAGAATCGTGCGCTTTGTGAAATTCATTCGATGCCTCCACCTGATAATGCGTAACGGAGGCCGGGTTTTTGCAGCGGCGCGAGTCTTATTTCGGCAAGTCTGGCGCCGGCGCGGTCTTGGCACCCTCCTGCATGACGGTCGAAACGGCGGTCAGCAGGGCTTCCCAGGCGGCGCGTGTGTCGCGGCCGAACTCCGCGCCGAGCGCCTGCCCGAGGGCCCACACCAAGGCGGTGCGCAGTCTCTCGTAGAGGTAGGGCTGGACGCCGTAGGTGACGTGCTTGCGCCCGAGATCCAAGAGGTGCGGTGCCGTTTGGTCGAACCGGTCGAGCGCGTCGATGAGCGTCGTCAGGGTGCCCATGAGCTTCGCGGATTGCTCGTGAATATCGATATGAAACAGAGGGCGTGCCTCGGGCGCGATTTCGAAGAGGCGTCCATAGAACAGCACCAGGACAGAGTTTTCGTACTCCCTCATGGATTGAAGGCTCTCGCGCACGAGGCGCTTTTCGCGGTCGCTGAGCAGCAATTTCGGCGGCGTCACCGGGGCGCCTCCTGCAACGATTCGAGCTTGCGGGCGGCATCGCGGCGATGGCGTGCCGCGGCGGCGTCTCCGGGATGCGTGGCCAGCAGCGCGTCGGCGGCGGCGCGCGCCTTGCGATATGCATCGCCGGCTGCGGCGCGCTCGCCGCGCGCTACTAACAGGTCGCCCAATTTCTCCTCGGCAGCCGCCAACTCGCTTGCCGCGGCCTGTTGCTCGGCGCGTGCCTGCCACGTGGCGACCACCGCGATGCTGGCTGTGACCGTGGCGGCGCTGCCAGCCAAGGCCAGGGCGAGCCGATTTCGGCGGAAGAATCGGGACGCTCGATAGGCGGGTGAATCGGGACGAGCCAGCACGCGGCGGTATTCCAGGTGTCGCTTCAGATCGTCAGCCAGGTGCTCGACAGAAGCGTAGCGGCGTTCCGGCTCTTTGCGCATGGCGCACAGGATGATGTTGTCGAGGTCGCCGGACAAGCGGCGCGAGAGCGCGGTGCGGTCGCGAACGGCCACGCTCGGCGGCACGATCGGCTCGAGGCAGATGGCGCGTTCGAGCGCCAGCGGGCTGGACGCATCGATCTTATGGGGCTTGACGCCGGTCAGCAATTCGTACAGCACGGCGCCAAGCGAGTAAACGTCGGATGCCACCGTGACGGGATCGCCGACGATCTGTTCGGGGCTGGCATAATCCGGCGTCATCAAACGCTCGCCCTGCGTTTCGGCGGCTTCCCCTCCGGCGACCAGCAGCTTGGAGATGCCGAAGTCCAGAAGTTTGGGAGTGCCGGCGGCGTCGATCAGGATGTTGGCGGGCTTCAGATCCCGGTGGACGATGAAAGCGCGATGCGCGTAAGCCACTGCCGCGCACACCGGCAGGAATAGGCGCACGCGGCTTTCCACAGTCAGGCGATGCGACTCGGCATAGTCGGTAATCCAGGAGCCTTTGACGTACTCCATCACCAGGTAGGGAAGGTGATCTTCCGTGGTGCCGGCGTCCAGCAGGCGCGCGATGTTGGGGTGCTGCATGGTCGCCAGGATCTGCCGTTCACGTCGAAAGCGGCGGAAGATGAAATCGGTATCGAAGCCGGGGCGCACCAGCTTGATGGCGGCTTCGGATTCGTACTGCTCGTCCGCGCGGACGGCCAGGTAAACGGTGCCCATGCCTCCGCGGCCGATCTCCCGTATCAGGCGGTAGGCGCCCACGCGGCGGCCCTTGCGATCCGGACCTTCGACCAGCGCGGCGGCCTCGGTGCGGATGGCGGTTTGCAGGTGGCCGGCATCGCCGCCTTCGGCTTGGATCAGAGATTCGACCTCGGCGCGCAGGGCGGCATCGCCGGCACATAAACGTTCGAGCGCGGCGGCGCGCTCCGCGGGCACCAGGTCAGCAACGGCCAGAAAAATCTCCTGGACGCGGTCCCAATTGTCGTTCCGCATGATCGGGAGGCTGCTTAGATCAATCCTAACAGCTGCGAGCTATCAGCCAGCAGCTTTCAGCTACACGCGCACAGGCGCGGCCATACGCGAACACGGGGCCTTTAGCCAAACACCTGGCGGGGCCGCCCCGCACGGAATGTTGAGCTGATAGCTGACAGCTCGATTGCTGATAGACTCTCGGTAAATGAAACTGGCATGCACCGCGGTCCTGATCCTGGCGCAATGGGCCGGCGCCGGTCTTTTGCAGGCGCAATCGCGCGCCGATGAACATTGGGTTGTTACCTGGGCCACCGCCGAGTTGCTGTACCGCGCACCGGCGCCGCCCGCAGCCCCACCTGCCGGGCAGCAGGCACCAGTGGGCGCGCGCGGCTTCCACGACCAGACCGTCCGTATGATGGTGCGGACCAGCATCGGCGGCCGGCGCCTGCGGGTCAAGTTAGAGAATGCTTTTGGCAGCGCCCCGGTCGAGATTGGCGGGGCACATATTGCCCTGCGCGGCAAGGATTCCACCATCGTCGAGGGTTCCGACCGCGCATTGTCTTTCAACGGTAAACCCGGCTGTACGCTTCAGCCAGGCGTGGTGCTGGTCAGCGATCCGGTCAATCTTTCGTTCGATTCGCTCGCCGACCTGGCGGTGAGCCTGTATTTCCCAGGCGAGACCGGTCCGCCGACGAACCACTCGACGGCGCTGCACACCACTTACGTCCAGTCAGGTAACGTTACCTCAATGGCCACCCTTGCGGACGCGGCCACCACGCAATCCTATTACTATCTCGCGGCCATCGATGTGGAAGCCCCCGCGGCGGCGAGCGCCATCGTGACTTTCGGCGATTCGATTACCGATGGGGCGCGCTCAACCAGTGAGACGAATCATAGTTGGCCGGCGCTGCTGGCCGTGCGTCTGGCGGGCAAGAAAGAGACGGCCCACATCGGGGTGGCCAATGAAGGCATCGGCGGCAACCGCGTGCTGCACGACGGCACCGGCGTGAGCGCGCTGGGGCGGTTGGACCGCGATGTCTTCAGCCAGTCGGGGGTGAAGTGGCTAATGGTGCTGGAAGGCATCAACGACATCGGACACGCTTTCACCACGGCGGGCGAGAGCCTCACCGCCGACGAGTTGATCGCCGCCCATCGGCAGATCATCGAACAGGCGCACGCCCATGGCATCCAGGTGATCGGCTGCACCCTGACGCCGTACGAAGGCGCGGGCTATGCGCGCGACGAGGGCGAGGCCGTCCGGGCGGCTGTCAACAACTGGATCCGCACCAGCGGTGCATACGACGCGGTGGTGGATTTCGAAGCCGCCACGCGAGATGCGCAGAATCCCAAGCGCTTCCGAGCGGAGTTCGATCCCGGCGACCATCTGCATCCCAACAACGACGGCTATCAGGCCATGGCTGACGCCATCGACCTGAGCATCTTCACCCGCAAGCCAAAGAAGTAGGGCGACCCGGTTAGTATTGGGTATGGTTCCCCCATTACCGCGCCAGTACTTTGCGGGTGAGAACCATGCCGACCCGGGCCGACTAACCGGTCGATGATTCGGATGAAGATTCGAACCTGGGGCGGAGGCGAGTGGGACGGAGTCCTGCTGTGGCTGTGCGGTGCGACCATGCGGGTGGCGGTCACCGGCTCCGACGATGTAACCGAACTGTACTGTCACGGCGATCAGTGGTTTTCGGAGAACGGCGACCCGGTGCAGATCGGGTTTCACGCCCAGCCGCTGGGGCGCGGGGTGGCGGCGACGGGGACCGCCGCGTGCGGGCAGTGGGTGAACTGAGCCGCGCTAAGCCTTCACGAAGGTGGTGAGACCGCGGCGGCTGCGCTCGCGAAGCTGGCATTCGCGCAGGGTATCGGCGAGCGACTCCAGGTTGGGAACACCGTAAATCCAGAACTTCTCGAACTCGGCATCGGAGGAGAACAGGTGCAGAGACGCCTGGCCGAGCAACCGCATCCCCAGCGGTTTGCGGACCTCGAAGTGATCCACACGGAACAACTCCAAGCTCTCCTGCACGCGCGAGAGCAGCCCCAGGCTAAGCTTGATGCGCTGGGTGGTGATTTCGTAATGCGTGCGTTTGCTCTTCATGTAATAGCTGAGGCAAATGCCGCCACACACCACGATCAGCGCGAGGATCACGTAGAGCAGGTTGATAGACGGTCCGAGGAAGTATCCTGCCACAATAGCCGCCGCGGTGGCCACCAGCAGCGGGACGACCTGGCCGACGCTATAGAGGATCGCCGGGTTGCCACTGAAGAGGTCTCTCTCTACTTCGTGTTCTTTGGTGGCGGCATATGCCTGCAGGTCGGTGTTGCAGAAGCGGCATTTCAGCGCTACTGCTTTGATGGTTTCCCCGCAGACCGGGCACGCCTTGGTATCCGCGTCCATGAACGTTCCCTCCGATCCAGATCATAGCGCAACGGCAGTAGAAGGGGTGAGCGGCGCGCGCGGTACAATATGGCGGCATGCACGAGCGGAAACTGGCAGGGCGCAACGCCGTCATCACCGGCGCGAGCAAGGGACTGGGTAAAGCCATGGCACAAGCACTAGCCGCCGAGGGCGCGCGCGTGGCGCTGGTGTCACGGGATCTCGCCCTGTTGCAATCGGTGGCCTCGGAGATCGCCGCGGCGGGCGGAGAGGCCGAAGCGTTCCGCGCGGATGTCACCAGCGAAGACGAAGTGCGCGCGCTCGAAGCGCGGCTGGTGGAGCGTTACGGCAAGATCCACATCCTGATCAACAACGCGGGCGTGAATGTGCGCAAGCCCATCACCGACTTCACGCTCGAAGAGTGGCGGCGGGTGATGGACACGAGCGTCACTGCGGCGTTCCTGATGTGCCGGTCGATCATCCCGCACATGCAAGGCGAGGGCTACGGGCGCATCCTGAACATGACTTCGATCATGAGTTGGGTGTCACTGCCGGGGCGCGCAGCGTATGCGGCCAGCAAATCGGCTCTGATCGGCATCACCCGCACGTTGGCGCTCGAACTGGCGCCGGACGCCATCACCGTCAACGGCATCAGTCCCGGCCCGTGCGCCACCGAGATGAACCGCCCGCTGATCGAGAATCCCGAGATCAATGCGCAGTTTTTGGCCAGCATTCCGCTGGGCCGCTGGGGCAAGGTGGAAGAGATCGGCGCGCTGGCGGTGTACCTCTGCTCGGAAGAGGCAGGATTCATCACCGGCACCGACATCGTGATCGACGGCGGCTGGCTGGCGCGGTGAGGCGCGGTGTTCACCGCGAGACGCGGAGAAACACGCGGAGGATACTCTCTTTAATTTCCTGCGCGTTTTCTCGGTGTACTCCGTGGCTCACCGGTGAATGGGCTCCGGCCCGGGGCTATGCTTCGCCCTTCTTACGGATCTTGATGTCCAGGCGCTTGATCTTCTGATTGAGCGTCGAAAGCGGTACGTGGAAGCTTTCGGCGGTTTCGGTCTGACTCCAATTGCAGCGCTCCAGGCGTTCTATGATGACGTGGCGTTCGTAATCGTTCAGGATTTCGAACAGCGAAGCATCCGGCGGCAGCGGACCGCCATCGCCGCGCGCCAGGCGGACGCCGTTGGCCTGCAGGAGCGTGTCCGGAAGCACGTCGATGGGGACTTGGGTGTCGGTGGCCAGCACTACGGCGCGCTCGATCGCGTTTTCCAACTCGCGCACGTTGCCGGGCCAGCTATGCTCCATGAGCACCTGGGTGGCTTCGGGGACGAATCGCAGGGTCGAGCGGCCGAACGAGTCCAGAAATTTGTTGTTCTCGCGGCAGTAATAGTTGAAGAAGTGCTCCACCAGCGGCGGGATGTCTTCCTTGCGCTCGCGCAGCGCCGGCAGGGCGATGTTAATCACGTTGAGGCGGTAATAAAGATCCTCGCGGAAGCGGCCATCTTTGACATATTGGTGGAGGTCGGCGTTGGTGGCGGCCAGGATGCGCACGTCCACCTTGATCGGGTCAGTTGCGCCGAGCGGGGTGAACTCCTTTTCCTGGATGACGCGCAGCAGTTTGATCTGCGTCTCCGGGCCGATGGTGCCGATCTCGTCGAAGAAAATGGTGCCCTGGTCGGCAACCTCAAAGTAGCCTTTCTTGGACTGCACGGCGCTCGTGAAGGCGCCGCGCACGTGACCGAACAGCGTGGACTCGAGCAACTCGGCGGGTAGCGATCCGCTGTTGACCGCCACGAACATCCTGCCCGAACGCGGCGAATTGGCGTGGATGGCCTTCGCTACCAATTCCTTGCCGGTGCCGGTTTCGCCGGTAATCAGGATGGTCGAGCGGCTGGACGCGACCTGGCCCACCAGATCGAGCAGTCGTACCATGCGTTCGCTCTTGCCGATGATGTTGGGAAAGCTGTAGCGCTGTTTGAGCGCGCGCTTCAGATGGGTGTTTTCGAATTCGAGCCGCCGGCGCGCGATCATGCGGTCGATTTCAATAATCAGCTTCTCGTTGTCCCAGGGCTTGGAGAAATAGTCGTTGGCGCCGAGTTTGAGCGCCTGCACCGCGGCTTCGACCGAGCCGTAGGCGGTGATCATGAAAATGGGGGTTTCGCGGTCACGCTGGCGCACCTCGGAGAGTACTTCCATGCCGGACTTATCCGGCATCATCAGGTCGAGCAGCACCAGGTCGTAGGCGTGTTTTTCGAGGCGGTCGAGTCCTTCGGTTCCGTTCTGGGCAAGCTCTACCGAATAGCCTTCGGAGGTGAGTAGCAGCTCCAGGCCTTCGCGGATGTCCAGTTCGTCGTCGATAACGAGGACCTTTCCGCGGCCGTCTTGGTTTTCAGTTGCGGGATCGTTCATTTCAAGCGGCAGTTACCGGTTTGCGTGCCGCTCCGGCGAGCGGCAGTTCCAGGCGGAACATGGCTCCTCCGCCCGGCCGGTTGGCGACTTCAATCGAGCCACCATGCTCTTGAATGATACCGTATGTGATCGAGAGACCCAGGCCGGTGCCTTTGCGCGCGGCCTTGGTGGTGAAAAACGGATCGTAGATGCGGTGCAGGTTTTCGGGTGCGATGCCGTGCCCCGTGTCGGCCACTTCGATGTGGGCGCGCAGCCCCTCGGCCCACGACCGTACCTCCAGGGTGCCGCCCCCGCTCATGGCGTCGCGGGCGTTCAGGAAAAGGTTCAGGAACACCTGCTGCAGCTTACCGGTGTTCCCGTGCACCGATCCCAGCGATGGATCGAGGGAGCTCTGAATGCGGATACCGGATTTCTGAAGCTGGTGTTCCAGCAGCGACAGAGTCTCCTGGATTACCCGGTTCAGGTTGACTTCGCCGAACGAAGTGGTCGAAGTACGGGAGAAGTTCAGCAGCGAGTTGACGATTTCGCTCGCGCGGAAAGTCTGCTTGGCAATCTTGTCCAGCAGAATGGACTTCTGGTTGTCCTCGGCCACCTGCTTGGCCAGCATCTGGGCGTAAGTAGAGATGACCGCCAGCGGCGTGTTGACCTCATGTGCTACGCCGGCTGCCAGCAAGCCGATGCTGGAGAGTTTATCAGCCTGCACCAGGCGCTGCTCGAGCTCGGTGCGGTCGGTCACGTCGTCGAAGATGATCAGCCGCCCGATCTGCTCCTGGTCCTTCGAGACCAGTGGCGCGATGGCGATGTTCAAGGTAGCTTCGCGGAAGGCCGCGGGCGCGCCGTTCGAGTGGCCGTTGCCGTTGACGGGGACGGCCGCATGCGCCGGTTTGAGCACGAACTTGTAAATGTGATGGATGCCGATTTCGCCGCGCACGCGTTCGAATTCGGCGGACAGTTCGGCAGGGAACAGGTCTTCCAGCTTGCGTCCCAGGGCGCGGTCGCGCGGCACGCCGCTCAATTGCTCGATCTGGCTGTTCCAGCTTTCTACACGATCATCGAGATCAGCAGCCAGAATCCCCACGTTGATCGATTCGACGATGTTCTCGCTGAATTCCTTGAGCCGCTCGTATTGCTCAACCTTGCGCTGCAACGAGCGGTAGAGCGAGGCATTTTCGATAGCGATGGCAACGTAGCCGGAGAGCGTCACGAGCAACTCGACATCCACGCTCGAAAGATAATCGCCGTCGGTAGTGCGGCTGGCGCCCAGATAGGCGATGGTCCGCCCGCGAACGGTGCAGGGCAAGTAATAGGTGAGGTCGAGATCGGCGATGGTACGGCGGACGGAAGCCGGCCAGGCGCGCGAGATGGCGTCCAGTTGATGGCGCGTGCGCTCAAAAAACAAGTAGCCTTCGGGCAGCTTCCAGTTCAAGAAGCTGAGGTCCAGATCGTCGTAAGCGGCGCCGGCCAGGCGCGCATTGGCGCCCATGGCCTTCTTCAGGCGGAACGACGGACCCTCCGGGCCGGCGGCTCCTTCCTCAGCCAGGAAGAACGCCAGGTGCTGGATCGAAAGCGTCTGCAGCAACCGGTCGCCGGCCGAGGACAGCATGGTGTCGAGATCGGTTTCGGAGCTCAGCTCGCGGGCGAATTCCACCAGCGTGCGCCGGTAATCGTACCGATCGCGATAGAAGTATTTGTCCAGGCGCTCTTGAATCCAGGTGCGGATGGGCTGGAAGAGAAAGGCCGCGATCAGCATCACGGTCATCGGGACGGTCTGGCCAAGGCCCTGGAAGTTCTGCTTCACCAAACTGCCCAGTCCGAAGACGATGCCGTAGAAGGCCGCTAGCACGCACAGCGTGGCCAGCGTATAGGCGTAACCGCGGCGGAAGATGATATCCACGTCCATCAGCCGGTAGCGCACGATGGCATAAGCCAGCGTTAACGGCACCAGCACCAGGGACGCCACCGAAGCCTTCTGATAGTTCCCCGGGACCGCGCCGATGATATACGGCAGCACGTAAAGGACCGCGAACGGCAGCACCCCCGCAAAGGTGCCGTTGCGCAGCCATTTCACCTGCTGGCGGACGATGGGGTCCTCGGCCCGGCGGTACTCCGCGCTCAGGGCGAATCCGCCGGCGATATAAGGGACGCTGGCCAGCAGCATCCACAGGCGGTCGAGGCCCCAATTCAGCTCGATCAGTGGAAGGTTGATTTTCACACCACCCGACGCGAATCCCAGAAAGACCAGGAACAGGGCTGCTGGCGCGGCATACAGCAGCGTCACGGCGGACTTGCGGGTGAACCACTTGCTCGGCTCGGGGAAGGTCAGGCACAGGTGCAGAAACACCGCCGGGGCCAACAGCACCGCGGCCAGGTTGCCGAAATAGATCACCTTATCGAAGCCGTTCAGTTTGGCGGTGAAGTGGAAACAGAAGGCGATGAACGAAACCAGGCACAGGATATAGAAGTGCCGGGCCTTGTGCGCGCTGCCGCGGCGGAAATAGACGAACAGGCCGATAACCAGGTAGAAGAAGCCCACCACATACTGGATCAGGATGGCGCGATCGAACGGGACCTCGCCCACCACCAGGTTGTTCACGTCGAAGGCCCGGCCGTTGCGGACGACGCTGTAGGGCGCCTGCCGCCAGGGACCCACCGTCCACAGAATTTTGATGACGTCGGTGGACTTCTGAACCTTGACGCCGGCGATGCTCGTGAGGAAGTCGCCCGTGCGGATGCCGGCATGTCCGGCGGGGCTGTCGGGCGGTGCGTAGAGGGCCTGCACGCCGCCTTCGCGATCCACCCAGATCACGCCATCCTGGGGCAGGCGGAAATGCAGTTGCTCGTCGAAGTTAATGGCGGCAGCGACAGCGGCAGCGACCGTAAGAATCGTCAGTATGGCTGTTGACAGCTGGAACTTGAGTTCCTGAAACATCGTGGCCGCCCGAGTCCGCCCGGCGAGACAATTTTCCGCGGGTCAGAGAGCACGTTAAGGGCCGCGGAAAATTCTCCTTTTCGAATCCAGAATAGCCTATTTATCTATCACTTACAATTGGCGCACAGGCGTCCATCCGCTTTTTGGGAGAAGTCCACTATGCGGAAGTGGATTCCACCGATCGCCCATCCCATCCGGGTCAGTACTGTAACCGGCTCACATTCCGCTCTTGTGCGCATGGTTGCAACCATTCAGGTTTAGACGGTAAATGCTGTACACTGGATCGAGCAGTGTGAGAGATGGCGCTTCAGGTCCATCCGCGCGAACTCTCCCGTAGCGGTTGGGTCAGGTCTCTGTGCACTCTCAGAGGAACATGATGAGAACGGTGATCTTATGTGCCCCAGCCTTGGCCGTGTGGCTGGCCTCGCCGGCGGCCCAGGCGCAGACGCCGCAATCCCCGGCCGGGCAACCGCAGCAGCAGGAGGCGCCCGCGAAGAAGCCCGACCCTACCACCGGCGCGGTGAATCCCGCGCAACCCGGCACCCCTCCCGTTAGCGAGACCGATCCTCTCAAGATGGCCGCTCCCCAAGCCGACGGGACCCCCACTTCCAAACCCAACGCGCCTATCAGTGAAAAGACTTACGTGATCGGCGCGGAGGATGTGCTGAGTCTGTTCGTCTGGAACTCGCAACAGCTTTCCGGACCGCATACGGTGCGTCCCGACGGCCGTATTTCGGTGCCGCTGGTGGGCGAGATTATGGCCGCCGGGAAGACGCCTCTGGAGTTGGAAGCGGAGATCGCCAACAAGCTCAAGGCCAGCAACCTGATTAAAAACCCCAACGTGGCGGTGAGCATCACCCAGGTAAACAGTAAGATGTATTACCTTGAGGGTGAGGTCAATAAACCCGGCAAATATAGCCTCATCGTCCCCACCACGGTTCTCGAAGCGTTAGTCAACGCGGGCGGATTCAAAGACTTCGCCAATCAAACCCATATCCGCATTATTCGCGGCAAAGAGACGTTCAACTTCAATTACAAGCAGGTTATTAAGAACCAACATACGGAACAGAACATTCAGTTACTACCCGGCGATATTATCATTGTGCGATGAAGGGTTCTGGTACCGTATAGGGCAAACGACATCTCAGGAAGAAGCAGGAAGGGCAATTGAGTTATGGGTTCTCCACAGAGCGAAATCAGCGTATCCCGGCGGCCACCCGATATCGAAGATTACATCGATATGTTGCGGCGCTACCGGTCCTGGATTCTGGGACCGGCTTTTGCGGGTCTGGTGGTGGCGGTGGTGGTGGCTTTTCTCTGGCCGGATACTTATGTCTCGACGGCCGTGATGCGGATCGTGCCGCAGCAAGTCCCGGACCGGCTGGTGCCCGCCATGGGATCTTCGCAGATGGCCGAGCGCCTGCAGCAGATGGAGACGGACATTCTGAGCCGCGGCAGCCTCGCCGAGATCATCCAAAAACCGTCACTCGATTTGTACAAGAAGGATCGCCAGCGTCTCCCGCTCGAGGACGTCGTCCAGGAGATGAAGAACAAGCACATCTCGATCGCGCCCATCAACGACCCTTCGGCAACTTCGCTCGCCGGCGGCCGCTTCACCTCGGCCTTCCAGATCAAGTTCTCTTACATCGACCGCTACAAGGCGCAGGCCGTGGTGCGCGAACTGGTGACCAAGTTCACCGAGCAGAACGTCACCGTGCTGCGTAACCAGGCCAGCATGACCACCAGCTTCCTGAACGATGAGTTGAAGGCCGCCAAAGAGAAGATGGAGAACCTGGAAGCCCAGATCACCAAATTCAAGGTGGAGAACCAGGGACATCTTCCCGAGCAGGCCCAGGCGAATGCTCAGTCGCTGCAGATGGAGCAGATGGCGTTAATGAACTTGGAAAGCAACATCAGCCGGGTGGGCGAAGAGCGCATGCTGCTCGAGACCCAGATCCAGGGCAATAAGGACTCGCAGCTCTACTGGTCGTCGCATGTGAATGAGCTATTGCCCGGCGCGACCCCCCAAGCCGCCGCCCGCAATGAGACACTGGTCGGGCTGCAAGCCCGCATTTCGGCGGCCAAGCAGAACCTGGCGGCGCTCAAGAATATGTACGGAGACGCCTATCCGGATATCGGCGCGCAGCAGGCGCAACTCGATGTGATGGAGAAGGAGCGCGACCAGTTGGAGAAGGATTGGTCGGCGCAGCAGGCTGCCGCGGCCTTGAGCACGACGCCAACCGGTCCCAGCACGGTGGTCAATCCCCAGGCGGAGCACACCCTGCAGGAATTGCAGAACACCGGCCACATGTACAGCGCCCAGTTGCAGGCCAAGACCGCGGAGATCGCCGACTTGCGAAGGCAGGAGACCGAGGTACAGAAGCGCATCGCGGTGCTCGATCGGCAGATCCAGGAAGCGCCGCTCAACGAACAACAGTATTCGGCCCTGTTGCGCGATCTCAACCTCGCCAAGGCCGATTACGAGGACATGGTGAAGCGCCGGAACGCCTCCGAGATGCAGGAGCAACTCGAAGAACACAAAGCCGGCGAAACCCTCGAGGTTCTCGATACGGCCTCGCTGCCGGAAGTTCCTTCCGAGCCGAACCGCCCGGCGTGGGCCGGCGCCGGGTTGCTGGGCGGACTCGCCTTGGGCGTGGTCCTGGCGGGCGCCAAGGAAGTCAAGAACACTTCGCTGAAGAATCTGAAGGACGTGCGGGTGTACACCAACCTGCCGGTGCTGAGCAGCATCCCGCTGCTCGAAAACGGCCTGCTGGTACGTCGCAAACGCCGCCTGGTGTGGCTGATGTGGTCGAGCGCCATCATCATCGGCTGCATTTTGATGAGCGGTTCGATGTATTACCGCATGTCGGGTCTGTAAGGGGAACTAATGAGCCGAGTACACGATGCGTTGCGGCGGGCCGAGCAGGGGATGCCCTACCAGGACAGCGGACCGACTCCGCCGCCCGCGGCAGTCGAAGAACCTCAGCCGCCGCCGCGCCGACCGCCGGAGCTCACGCCCAGCACCCTGAACGGATCGCCGGGTTCGCTGCCGCCGGTGCGGCTGAACATTCATCCGGGCATGCTGGCCGAGGTCAAGATGCTGCCCTTCCGCCCGGCGCCCGAATCGCACCTGTTGGACCTCAACAATTCGCACGAGACGCCGGCCGAAGAGTTCCGCACGCTCCGCACCCGCCTCAACCACCTGCAGACCTTGCAGCCGCTGCACACCATCGTGGTGACCAGCCCATCGCCCGCCGAGGGCAAGAGCTTTACGGCAGTCAACCTGGCGCTGGCGCAATCGCACCTGGCGGAAAGCTCCGTGCTGCTGGCCGATTTCGACCTGCGCCGCCCGATTATGCACAACCTCTTCCAGATCGACAGGGCGCCGGGTCTGTCCGATTATCTGACCGGGCAGTGCTCGTTTCCGCAGGCACTGCGGCGGCTGGAAGGCATGAATCTCTACCTGCTGCCGGCCGGCTCGCCGGTGAAGAATCCACTCGAACTGCTCAACATGCGGCAGGCGAAAGTGCTCTTCGAAGAGTTGCCGCGCAGCTTCAACTGGGCCATTTTCGACACACCCCCACTGCTCTTCTCGGCCGACGCCAACCTGCTCGCCACCCTCGCCGACGGCACCATCCTGGTGGTCAAGATCGGCTCGACGACTTTCGACAACGTCACCCGTGCGATGCAATCGCTGTGCGAGAACAACGTGCTGGGCATTGTGGCCAACGGCGCGCGGGCTTCCGAGCTGTACAGCAAGTACACCTACTACTACTCGCGGTCCGAGTAGTGCTTCGTTTCGCGGCCTAATCGTAAAGGCTCTTGACTTTCTTTTTATTACGCCATACGCTATACCACGGTACGTAATACCGTGACCGATCCCAAGCTCCTCATCCTGGCCAGCCTGGCCGATGGCGACAAACACGGCTATGCCATCATCCAGGACGTGCAGCAGTTCGCCGGCATCCGCCTGGGCGCCGGGACGCTCTACGCCGCCATCACGCGCCTGGAAGATCTGGGCTGGATCCGCGGGCTCGAATCGGAGGACCGGCGCAAGCCGTACCGCATCACCGGGCTCGGGCGGCGTTCGCTCGAAGAGCAGATGGGCGCGCTCGACCGCGTGGTGCAGACCGCGCTCCGGAGGCTGCGCACCGTATGAAGCACTGGATCGCCAAACTGGGCCGGCTGTATCCGCGAAGTTGGCGGGCGCGCTATGGGCCGGAGTTCGACGCGCTGCTGGAAGAGGTCGCGCCGGACTGGCACGAGTTCGGAGACGTGCTGAAAGGAGCGGTGCACATGCAGATCCTGCGCGGCGAATGGCGGAAACCCGCGGCGGCGTTGGCGGTGTTGGGCGCGATCGCCGCGCTGACAATTTCGTTCACCGTTCCGAAGCGATACGTGTCGTCGGCGACGCTGAAGATCGCGAGGGCGCAAGCGGCTCCGCAAACCGCCGATTTTCTCGATCAGCTGACAGCCGACGTGCTGAGCCGGACCTCGCTGGCGGAGATCATCCGATCGCAGGACCTCTACCACGACGACCGCGCGCGTGTCCCGCTGGAGGATGTCACTGGACAGATGCGCGGCGACGTGCGAATCGAACCATCCTCCGAATCTTCGGGCGCCAGGGCACTTCGGGTTTCGTTCACGTATCCCGATCCAGTCAAAGCGCGGACCGCGCTCGGCGAACTGCTCAGCCGGATGATGAGCGAGAATCTGATGGTCAACTCCGCCCGCGAGCACTTGGCCGAGCAGATTTGGCACGAGCCTCTTGCGCCGGCCGAAAGAGGCGAAACGCTGGAGGTGCTGGCTGCTCCCAGCTTGCCGAAGCAAGGCTCGGGACCCAATCGTCTGCTTTTCGCGGCCGCTGGTTTGGGCATCGGGTTTGTGGTGGGCCTGCTCGCTGCCGCCGTACGCCGCGGTCCGCGACGGGCCTTCCAGGTTGCCGGCTGGGCCGCCGCGAGCGTTGCGGTGACGCTTGCCTTCTCTTACCTCATTGCCGATCACTACACCTCCAGCGCCACCCTGAAGGTGACCGCGCCGCTGAGCCCGTCGCGCTGGTTCGCCGTCGCGCCGCACGTTTCGCCACGCGACCACATCGAGCATTTGTCACAGACGATCCTCGGGCGCGACAATCTGCTGCGCATCATTCAGAACCCGCGCATTGACCTCTATCGCAAAGACCGCGCCCGCATCGCCGCGCTGCCGTACGCGGAGCAGGCGGCGCCACTGCAGGCGCTGGCCGACCGCATGCGACGCGAAATCATTCTCGACTTCCCGGCACCCTCGAAGTTCACGATTGCCTTCACTTATACCGACCGATACAAGGCCCAGACCGTCATACGTGAATTGACTACCGGCTTCATCGAAGAAGACGTCCGTGTGACGCGGGTGGCCGTTGCGGCTGACCCGGAATTGGTGCAGATGTCCGAATACAAGGTCGGCGAGAACCTCGAAATCCTCGACCCCGCCACGCTTCCCGAAGTGGCCGTCTCCCCGAACCACGCCGAGTTAGCCGCCGGTGGATTGCTTGCCGGTCTCCTCTTGGGCGCCTACCGCAAGCGCTCGCGCCGCACACCCGATCCGCCCGCCGCGCTCCAAACCGCTCACAGTTAAACTTCGGGCCTCGGCGCTGGTATCATGTGGCACGAGCCGCACTCTGGCATTTGAGTATCCTCCGGTATTAATTGAGTCCCCGCCGGGCGCACCGTACGAGGCGCTGGATCGCGAGACTCGGCAGGCTATATCCGCGGCGTGCGATTTGCCGGCGTGCTGAAAGGAGCGGTGCACATGCAGATCTCGCGCGGTGAGTGGTTGGAACCGGCAGCGGCGATGGCGGTCGTCGGCGCACTGGTCGCGGCGGGTATTTCGTTCGCAGTGCCGCAGCGGTATGTGTCCTCGGCGACGCTGCGGATGAAGACGCCGGAAGGCGCGCCGGCCCGCATCGATCCGCTCGACGAATTGATGGTCGCCGCCTTGGACCGCAGTTCGCTGGGGCAAATCATCGATTCGCTGGACCTCTATCACGAGCAGCGCGAACGCGTCCCGATTGAGAACGTGGTCGATCAGATGCGACGTGACCTGCAAGTCCAGCCGCTCGCCGGACCGCCAGGCGCTCAGGCATTTCGCATTTCGGTTACATATTCCGATCCCGATAAAACGCCAGCCGTCGTGGACGCACTGGTCCGCCAGATGAAAAAAGAGAACGAAAGCCTCGGCATGCACCGCGAGCGAATGTCCAAGGAGATCTGGAACGCGCCGCTTCCCCCGGCCGACGAAGGCGCAGCACTGGAAGTTACGGACTCTCCCAGCCCGGCGGAGCAAGGTACGGGACCAAACCGCCTGATGTTCGCGGCCTGGGGCTTCGTCATCGGCCCGTCGTTGGGCCTGGCCGGCGCTTTGGTGCGCGGCGGCCCGCGACGCGCCTTGCGGATTGCCGCCTGGGCCGCCGGCGGATCCGCGATGACGCTGGTGTTCTCGTACTGGATCCCCGACAGCTACACCTCCGTCGCCACCCTGCGGATCACCCCGCCGCTCAGCCCGCAGCGTTGGTTTGCGGTCGTTCCAGCGATTTCACCGCGCGACCGCTTCGAGCAGCTGTCGCAAAAGGTGCTCAGAAGTGAGAATCTGATAGGCATCATCCAGAAGCCCGCCGAGAATCTGTACATCCGAGAGCGCGAGCGTACCGAGAAGTTGCCGTCCCGCGAGGCGGACGCCACACTCCTGGCACTCGCGGAACGGATGCGCCGCGGCATTGACATGAGCTTCACTGCCCCATCTAAACTCGCCATCGCCTTTACCTACATAGACCGCTACAAGGCCCAGAGCGTCGTCCGCGAACTGGTGAACGGGTTCATTGAAGAGAACGTCCAGGCGATGCGGCCGTCCGATTCGGGAGCCAATCCCCAACTGGTTCGAATGTCCCAATTCAGAGTCGGCGAGAACATCGAAGTGGTCGATCCCGCCACCCTTCCGGAAATTCCAGTCTCGCCTAACCGCGCGGCGATAGCGCTCGGCGGATTGGCCGCCGGTCTGCTGGTCGGCGCCTACCTCGAACGCTCGCGCCGCACACCCGATCCGCCCGTCGTTCGTGAATCCGCGCACAGCTAACTTTTCAGGCTCGGTACCAGTATCCGCGTGGTACTAGCCGCACTGTAGCAATTTAGTATTGTCCGGTATTAATAAAGTCCATGGCCGGTATATTTTTCTTACTGCTGCCTGCTCCTATAAGCGACGGTGCAAACCATGGACAACAGCCGCAAGCATTTCAGTTTGGAGCAATGGGCGGATTTCGGCCGCGGACGGGCTTCGGAGGAAGCGCGCGCCGAAATGCAAGCGCACCTGGCAGCGGGTTGCCAGGGATGCACACAAATTGTGGAGCTTTGGGGTACGGTGCTGAATCTGGCGCATCGCGAGGGGACTTTCGAGCCGCCGGCCAATGCGCTGCGCTGCGCCAAGGCGCTTTTCGCCGCCTTTCGGCCCGTAAAAGAAAAGACCTTCAGCCTTCGTCTGGCGCATTTTGTCGGATTCCGACCGCCGGCGCTCCAGGGAGTCCGCGGCGGCGCCGCTCCGGCGGCCAGTCATTTTCTGTTTAAAGAAGGGTCGCTGCTTCTGGATATGTACATGCAGCCCTCTTCGTCGTTCGGTATGATTTCGCTGGTCGGACAGGTGCTGGATTCCACCAAGCCGGACAAGCCGTTCGAGAATCTGGAAGTTTTGTTGCTCCAGGAACGGGACACCCGTGCGCGCACGTCTACCAATGAATTTGGTGAGTTCTATCTGGAATTCTATCCCGGTGAGGATCTGTTGCTGACCATCGCGCTTGAAGACGGCAGTTGCCTGGTGACTCCGGTGCCGCCGCAAAATCCATCGCAGAGCTTTTTATGAGCCGCCGCTTACACACGCCCTTTTCGATGACCTGGTTACGCCCGCGCCTGGCTGCGCTGGCGATGATGCTGTTCTGCCTTCTGGCCGCCGCGCCGGCGCAGGCCGATACCAGGGTAATCGTGCAAGTGCAGGGCGGACTCCCGGCGGTGCAGTCGCTGTGCCACCTGCTCGGATGCACCGTGCAGTACGGCTTGGGCGATCCGCAAGGTCAGGTCTTCCTGGTGACCGTACCGCTCTCGTTGCCGCTGAACCTGGTGGTGAACCTCCCCGGCGTGCTGAGTGCGGAAATCGACCAGGTCGGCAAGGCCATGGACGCGGTGGCGCTGGGAGGCGTGCCCAGCGCGCTCTACGACGCTACTCCGGTGAATTACTACGGCACGACGGTGCGCGAAGGCTATCTCCAGCAGCCGGCTACTTCCATCCTCCGCCTGGCGCAGGCCCAGAACACCTTCCACGTCGATGGGACCGGGGCAACCGTCGCCGTCATCGATACAGGCGTCGATCCTACACACCCGGTGCTGCAAAACGTCTTGCTGACGGGTTACGATTTTACTCGCAACCGCGCCGGCGCCGATGAACGCGCCGACCTGTCGCAATCCACCGCCGCGGTGGTGGATCAATCCACGGCAGCGGTGGTCGATCAATCGACCGCGGCGGTGGTCGATTCGTACACCGCAACCTACCTCAATCAGTCGCAGTACCAGGATTTCGGACACGGCACCATGGTGGCCGGAGTGATCCACCTGGTGGCGCCGCGAGCCTTGATCCTGCCGCTCAAGGCGTTCCACGCCAATGGCACGGGCTACCTCTCCGACGTGGTCCGCGCGATTTACTATGCTGTCGGCCAGCATGCCCGCGTGCTCAACATGAGCTTCAGCTTCACCTCTTCGTCGCTGCAGTTGCAAACCGCCTTGACCTACGCCTCGGCCACCGGTGTGATCAGCGCGGCGGCGGCCGGCAATAGCGGACAGCAGACGCTGGTTTATCCGGCGGCCTACCAGTCGCAGGTGATGGGCGTGGCCTCCACTTCGAACAACGACACGCTCTCCACCTTCTCGAACTACGGCTCGCGCCTGGTTTGGGTCGGCGCGCCGGGCGAGGGCGTCGTGACGCTGTACCCGTTTGGCACCTATGCGGCTACCTGGGGCACTTCGTTCAGCACGCCCTTCGTCTCCGGCACGGCAGCCCTGCTGCTCGATCTGAATAGCTGGGTGAACGAATCCACCGCGGCGCAGTCCATCGCCCACGCCAAGTACATCAACAATGCCCTGGGCAACGGACGGTTGGATATCTACCAGGCGCTCCAGTCCTGGCAGTAAAGCCAGTGAGGACCGGCGCTTCCACTGCGCTGTTATCATCGGTAATTGGCAATCGAAGCGAACCCTGCACCTTCCTGGACGGAAGCGCAACTGGTCCGGGAGTGTCTCGCGGGCAATGAAACCGCGTGGTCGGCGCTCATCGATAAGTACAAGAACCTGATCTACTCGATCCCTATCCGCTGGGGCTTTTCGCAGGCCGATTCCAGCGATATTTTCCAATCGGTGGTGGCGGAACTGCTGACGCACCTGGGCACGTTGCGCGATCCCAGCGCCTTGTCCGGCTGGCTCATCCAGGTCACTTCGCATAAGTGTAGCCGGTGGCGCCAGGAGCAGCTTCGCGAGGCGCCTCCGGAGGATGCCGAAGCGGCCGCGGCAACCACGCCCGAGCCGGGTCCCTCGCCCGAGGGCCTGCTGCACGAGGCGCGCAAAGAACAGATTCTCCGCGAGGCCATTTTCCGCGCATCGCCGCGCTGCCGCGAACTGATCCGCATGCTGTTCTTCGAAAATACCGCGCGGCCGTACGAGGAGGTGGCCGCCAGCCTCGGCATCGCCCTCGGCTCGGTGGGATTTATTCGCCGGCGTTGCCTGGACCGCCTGCGCAAGTACCTGGTCGATGCCGGGCTGTCATGAGCGGCGCAGCCACTACTGGTGAAAGGCTGGCGAGCCGGGCGGAGGCCGGCACTCTCGATGCGGCCATTCGCCGCCATCGCGCGCTGTTTCGTCCCGCCGTCACTTCGAAGCTGATCGAACGCGCGCGCGATCGTCTGCGCACCAGCCCACAGGAAAGTTTGCGCCTGGCCGATGCCGCGTCGCGCATCGCGGAAGCGCTCGGCGATCTGCGCGCATTCGCACTGGCCCTGCGCGCCAAAGCCAACGCGCTGTGGTTCCTCAACCACAATCAGCCTGCGGTCGAATTGTACGGCCGCGCCGCCGCCATTCTCGAGACCCTGGGCGATGAGACTGAAGTCGGCCGGACGCTCAGCTCGTCGATTCAGCCGCTGATCCGCCTGGGCGATTACAATCGCGCGCTCGAGAGCGCCGAACGGGCCCGCGCGATCTTCCAAAAGACGGGCGACGAACTGCGCCTGGCGCGCCTGGACCTCAATGTCGCCAACATCCTGCATCGCCAGGATCGCTTCGCCGAGGCGCTCGAATCTTACGAGCAGACTTACCGCCGCCTGTTGCCGTTCAAGGACGCCGAAGGCATCGGCGTGGCGCTGCACAACATGGCGGTCTGCCTCATCGTGCTGGACGATTTTCCTCGCGCACTGGCCACCTACCGGAGCGCCCGCGATTTCTGCCAGCAACATGGCATGCCCGGCCTGGTGGCGCAGGCCGATTACAACATCGCCTACCTGTATTACCTGCGCGCGGACTACAGCCGTGCGCTGGAGCTGCTGCGCGACGCCCGCCAGGCCGCGGATAAAGCCGGCGACGCTTACCACTTCGCATTGTGCTGGATGGATCAATCCGAGCTCTATCTCGAAGTGAATATGCACGAAGAGGCCGCCGAAGCTGCCGAGCAGGCGTTCCACGGATTCCAGGCGCTGGCCATCGGCTACGAAAGCGCCAAGTCGCTGGCCAACCTGGCCATCGCGCAAGGCCGCATCGGCAACCTGCCGCGCTCGCTCGATCTGTTTGCGCAGGCGCGCGCGCTGTTCGTCAAAGAGGGCAACGAAGTGTGGCCCTCGCTGCTCGACCTCTACCAAGCCCTGCTGCTGCTGGATGACGGCCGTCTCGCCGAAG
>Ga0335085_10003439_pt1 | contig 27415 bp, 23 predicted proteins | sample Lox_Sample_45_FD_206712 | JGI IMG/M metagenome (GOLD analysis project Ga0335085, IMG submission 206712) | Soil microbial communities from Loxahatchee National Wildlife Refuge, Florida, United States - Lox_Sample_4.5 | ecosystem: Environmental > Terrestrial > Soil > Wetlands | place: USA...
GACGATGTGGTATGGTTTCTTCACGGCGGTAGGCTCCTTTCGGGATTTCAGTTTGGCAACCGGATTCTATCGAATCGGCGCCAACCGCCGCCTACCTACCTTCAACTAGACTCGGGACGCCCTCCCTCACGGTGGGCAATACATTGTTATCGCGTGATTATCGCGTGCGCTGCTGACACCAACAGAACAGATATTGTCGCAGGCTCTGACGACACCGACCAGTGTTTATGCTTGTGCTTGGTTCATACGTGCGGCTTTACAGCCGGATAGCAATCAGCGCAGGGCAAGCTGCCCGTTTGCGAGCAATGTGTCCTTCGAGTCTGATCTACGAAAGGCTCGCGATCTACGAAAGGACTCTTGCAAGACATGAAACGGGTAGCCTTTGAGATTCACGATTTGATCGGGGCCGATTTTACCGATGCGTTTCGGCCTTGTCTTCAGGCGATGCGATGTATAGGGAGATGCAGTCCAACCAGGCGGACGGCAGACATTTGTGCGGTGTTGGTGGCAAGGCAAAGAGCAGAATCGTCATGTATGACGTAACCGAAGAGAACCTGAACCTGGGTGAACAGCCGGTTGTGTCCATCTGAAGAACGGTGAGGCGCTCCGGCTACAAGAACACGAAAGGAGAAAGAGATGAGTGACGGAACAAAGCAGGAGTTGAACGCAGTTGAGTTGCAAGAGACGGGTGAGGCAATTGAAACGCTGTCAGCTAACCCAGGTGCCTTCAGCGCCGCCTATGAGGCCTTCATCGCCGGCGATGCAGCGAAGTTTGGAGCAGCGCTCGCCACAGTTGGAATTGAAGACAAATGCCGCTGGGTCTGCCGGTTTTTTTGCCGGAAGCGCTGTGTTGGAGTGTGCCGCAAGTTCTGTCCCAAGCCCTCAACCGTGGAAGTGAATGCCGACGAGATCCTGGGATTCGCAAAGGCGGTCGGTCCGTTGTTTCGCGACCAGGGCTTCGCCGGCCGGATGTGTGAAATTATCCGGTCTGGAAACGTCGAAGCATGGAACCAGGAGATCGAACGCAATAAGCTGCAGCAATACTGTTACCAGCTCTGCATCATTCTCTGTGCCGAGTGTTGCGAGAAGCATTGCCATAAGATCTGCCCTCCGTTGCCTTTGATCACGAGGGTCGGCTCCATTCCGATCACCCAGATCAACACGCTCGGTTACGGTAACGGGCCCAGCATTCCCGTCAGCTTCGTACCCCCACCGAATCCTCCGGCAGGAGTTGGCGACCACCCTTTTGGTGGTATGGTATGGCTCATGGGCATATTCAACATGCCCACCGCGAAGGAGTACCTGGTGGAAGTCTCCAACGCGCCGGGTGGACCATACAGCCCAATCCTGGTTGGGCCTCAGGGGGGATACGACCAGGTTCCGCCGCAACCACCACCGCCCCCGTTTCCCGAACTGACCGTCCAACCGCCCTTTCAACAGTTTCGCACCCGCAGCCAGTCTGGAGGTGTTGATCCGGGATGGTTTCAGATCGACGAACTCACTGACTCGGATGGTGGACGCCTTACCACCGGAGAGAAGACGCTGCTGATGTGGCCGACCGCTCCTCCCGACGGTGTTTACTACCTGCGGCTTCGCGTGAGAGACGGTGCTACCATGCGGGTCAGTAGCCCGCAGGTAGTGCGCCTCGACAACACTGGCCCGTTCCCGCTGCCGCGACCCATTATCACGCTGCAGTTGCAACAACCTGACGGCACGCGCGTCCCCTTGAAGTGCAGCAATGTTCACAAGGGCGACGGATTGATCGTGGTCACTGTCCAGGCGTATGATCCGAACATGAGCCAGATAGCAGTCACCGCTCGTGGCAATTCGGGGCTCTCGGTTCCTGTGGTGAGTACCACGTCGGTACCGCTGTCGGAGACTTACAATGGCGTTATCAGCAATCAGGGATACGTAGCTCCGACAGAGTTCTTATGGGATCCGTGGAACGATCCCAACATCGTTCCGTGTTGCTACCTGATCTACGTTGAAGTCTGGGATCGCGCCATCCTCAACAACAGCTGGAGTGGCGGACACTACAACGCCGGTTGGGAGGCCATTAACATTGGTCTCTGACACATAATGCCGTGGAGTCTATTCGACTCGTAACCGGGATGGAATGTCCCGTTCGGGGTCGAGTGGACTCCCGGTAGCGCTCTCAGCCTCGCCCCATTCTAATAGCGGCCCCTCATCTGCCGGTTCGTTACAGCTTAGTTCCTACTAATAGCTTAGTAGTGAATGTAGATAATTTTGTAGCTGTTCAGAGCCTTCTGCTTCAACAGGATTCAACAAGCCTCAACACGTCGCGCGTATCCCATTGAAAGCTACGTATCTGAAAACAAGGCACTTGCGAAGCTCTACGTCCACCGCCTTCTAATCAGTGGATCGCCTTATCAAATGTCCAGTGTTTTCAATCACTTACATAGACCGCCTGTTGAACCTTGAGGATCCTTTAGCTACATTTTCAGCTACAATCCCCGGCGGGAGCTTGCGGAAGGCCTGTAAAAGCGGGGTTCCGAGAGGGGCGACCGTCTGCTATTGCGGCAGGAGGTCGACCTGCGCCGTGACGTCGCTGCGACGAAGTCCCAGTGTGAGAATTTACCGCCAACTTACGCGCGCAAGCACTCCCCGAGGCGTTCAAAAGGTGATAAAATTTGCAACACTTATGCCCCTGTGTTTATGGATCTGACAGCACGTTCGGACTTTTTTGATCGTAATGAACCTGGAAAACAACTCACACTGTAACGTTTTGCCCGTTCGTGTCACTACACAAATGAGCACACGTCGAGATATCGAAGAAAGGGGCATCGGGGCATGAAATCGGTTGGCACCTACAAGGCAATCGGTGGTAGTTCACACATCATTCCAACGGGACATAAGCGGCTAAGGGCGACCTCAACAAGGCAAAAAATCATGGTGACCCTGATTCTGCGAAGGCGCACTGATGGCAAGAAGCTGCTGGAAGTGAAAGATTTTGCGGCGAAGGGAGAGACCGCCCGAGAGCCTGTGGACCGGGATCGCTTTGCTGCCGAGCATGGGGCCGATCCGGCCGAGATTGAACAACTGACCACATTCGCCAAGTCCAACGGGCTGACCGTGGTCGAGACCAATCCGGCCGCCCGATCCGTGGTTTTGCTGGGTTCTGTGGCAAAGATGAACAAGTTGTTCGGAGTGAAGTTGACCGATTATCAGGGTCCGCTAGGGAAGTACCACAGCCATACCGGCGAGGCGAGATTGCCTGGCGACCTGGCGAGAACAGTCACGGCAGTCATCGGGCTTCATAATCGGCCGATCCATGCGCGTGCGCACAACACCTTGCGGCGGGGCGGAGCGATGGATCCGCCCCACACCAAATCGGTCACCCCGCAGATGATCGCACAGTTGTACGATTTCCCGCCCGGAGACGGCGCGGGGCATACCATTGGGATTTACGAGATGGCAACCGTGGATCCGGATACAAACAAATTGGTATTCGCCGGCTACACCGCGCAGGACGTGAAGAACACGATGCAGGGCTTCGGTGGCGGCCTGAAGATTCCGACGATCATCGACGTGCCGATCGATGGGAGGAAAAACTCCGGTATCAACGACGGCGAGACGTTGTTGGATATCACTGTTGCCGGCGCGATTGCGCAGGGAGCGACCATTGCCGTCTACTTCGCCGGACCAGAGACGCAGAATATTGTGCACGCCCTCCAAAAGATGATCCACCCGTCCCAGGGCGACCCGGTCCCTACGGTCATCTCGATTAGCTATGGCTGGGGGCCGGACGACGATCAAGCCGGCTTCTCTAAGAATGAGTTCACGGAGTTCGGTCAGCTTTTCCAGGATGCGGCAAATCTCTTCATCACCGTCCTCATCTCATCCGGCGACAACGGATGCTACATTCCCACCCCGCAAGGGAGCACCCATGCCCAAGCAAGCTATCCAGCGACGGAGCCGTTGGTGGTCGCGTGCGGCGGGACAACGGTGGGAAACGTGAGTGGCTCCACGTTCGAGGAATATGCATGGAACGATGTTGGCGTTGGCGGCGGTCTTCCCGGCGCTTCCGGTGGGGGCATCAGCGCCAGATTCTCGGTACCCGGCTATCAGAAGGGCGCTGGCGTGCCGGTGCATAATTTCACAAAAAAGTCCGGCCGCGGGATTCCCGACGTGGCTGGCAACGCCAGTGAAAACAGCGGATATATGCAGCATGCCGCTGGCTTCCCGGCACAGCCGGTGGGAGGAACCAGCGCTGTCGCGCCGCTTTATGCAGGACTATTCGCGCGAATCAACGCGAATCTGGGAGTGTCGGTGGGGTTTGTAAATCCGGTCCTTTATAACATGGCCAAAACGGCCTTTCGGGACGTCGTCGCGCCACCCGGGCCTGCGAACAACTCCTTCCATGGCGTCACCGGATATCCAGTCGTCGCGGGCTGGGACGCCGTCACTGGATTGGGAAGCGTAAAGGGAGCGTCGCTGCAAGTCGCGCTGAAGACGGCGAACGCTGGAAGCAAGGCTCCGTCGGCGCTCTCGCATGCAGAAGATTTGCGGCTGAATTTTGATCCGAGGCAGCCTCAATCACGGTTTCAATCCGACCTTTCACCGGAGGCAAGAGCAGATGTCAGCAACCGAGTGGCGCACCAGGTTCCTTGGCCCGCGGCGTCAGCGCCAGTTCCAAAGCCGTTGAGTCCGGCCCCGAAGGAGACGGACGACCTGTCGAGATTTGCGGGTTATGACGCGATTGTGATGACCTACACATCGGCTGAAGCAGACACCTTGGCCACTCTCTTCACTCCGGGGCACCCGCTGTCAAGTTGGTACGAATATCGGCACAATATTGACGACTATATTCCTCTCGTTACAGGAAGGGATGCGCCCTTCAACACTGTGAAGGACGCACGCTATTATCACAGTCTAGGTCTTTACTTTCCGTGTACGATCGGAAAAGCGCGCGTTCTCCTTTTTAAGTCGGGGCTCCATTTAGATCACGATTTGAAGACCGTGACTGCGGAGACGGTCATTCCCTTCTCCAAGCTGCTGGTTGAATTGATGCAAACCGTCAAGCCAACGCTGTTCGTTACGACGGGCACCGGAGGAGGGATTGGATCTAACGTGAAACTTGGAGACGTTATCATTGCCGGCAGGGTTCGTTTTGACTGTCGTTTCCAATTCAAGAGTGAACCTTGGAAAGACGCCGTGTACAAGACAAGCCCCTTGCCGACAGGGGCGCTCGCGTTAATCACCCCTGCCTTGCTGGACGTCAACGGGGTAAGGGTTGCCCAAGCTACTCCAATTCCCGGCAGGGCAAGGCCCAAGGTGTGGAGTGGGCCGACCACAACGATCGTTACAACGGACAAGTATGCCTACGACACGGCGAACAACCAGCCCTTTCAATTGCAGGGCTTGGGGCAGGCGTGCGATATGGGAGACGCCATGGTCGGACAAGTGATGAGTGATATAGAAGGAGTTTCGTGGTTTGCCATTCGAAACGCCTCAGACCCGCAGATGCCAGTTCCTCCCGACCAAGGCTTCGAAAGTGTGGACTCGGAATCCAACTACATTTACTCCACCTACGGCGCGAGCACATCGGCCGCAAGCGTCGTCGCGAGCTGGGCCATTATTAGTTCGACGTTCAAGTAGGGGTGGCCCCACTAAGTTGAAGATTGAAGTGTTCGAATCGAAGGCGCTCTGGCAATATACGAAGGACGGCTATTGCCGGGCTGGCGGGACCGCCAAAATCGACGCAAGCGCAGTTCTTCCTTCGGCACCGATCGGTGCGCTGATCGGCAAACTGATCAGCGGCACAAGCGGACTTTCCGGCGCCGCCTGGCGTAGCCAGACCTACGCCAATGCTGGCCGGGATCAGGGCCTTTGCCGTGGGTACCTACTCGGTGATCGACGTAAAAGCCGAAGACAGCGGGCCCCTGTTTTTGGCTATGAACGATACGCTGGCCGGCTTGTCCCAACATGCCGGCAAGATGACTGTCAAGGTATCGACGGGAGCCTAGACCAGCCTGGAATTCGCGCCGCGGGGCCCCGTTAGCTCGCTGTCGGTATTGCAGCGGGGAGTTGCGGTCGGTACTGATCCTGCCAGCTTATTTGACAGGCCCTCCCGGCCGCCCACCTCTAACCAACCCAGCAGCTACGAACGAATTAGTAGAAAGTGTAGATGATTTTGTAGCTGTTCAAAGCCTTCTAGCGCACGTTCAACAAGCCTCAACAAGGCCGGAGCAATTCATTGAATTCCAAGTACTTGAAAACAAGGTGCTTTCGCGGCGGGCCGACGCCGCTTTCTAACATGTGGATCTCCGGTAAATACCCTATGCAATTTGCCCCGTGTTTTCAACAGTTTGCAAAAATCGGGTGCTGAAGCTTGTTGAACCTTGAGGACAATTCGTCTAAAGTTTTCGCTACAATTTCCGACGGGCGCCACCGGAAGGCCTGCAAAACGGGCGTTTCGAGTATGCCGACCCTCTGCAATTGCAGCAGACGGTCGCCGTCTCAAAGTCGCTCAAAAGGGTTCAATCCAGCGGTGAGACCTGACGGCGCGAAATGCCGCTCGCGACTGCCCCGGGGCGAGTGGGAGCGGGTTGCCTTACCGGAAAGTTCGAAGGAAGCTGAAACGAAACGACCGTTCACCTCACTACTATAGGAGGGGCTTCTCTCACATGTTACCTCCGGCGCGTCAGCGAGTGGTATGTATATGAACATAAAGGGGTTGGCCCTATGTTTTTTAGGTGTGGTTGTTCGAGAGTGATCACGTTATATGCGGACTCAGCAAAATGAATTCGCCAAAACACCTCCTCAGCAGCCGTCTTGCATGTGCACGCTGATCGGTTCCGCTAGGGACGAGGCTCTTCTAAGGATATGGAGGCGACGCACGCCGATTCTGCTCAACGCACGGTACCCTGGCAGACCCAAATCGGCCCCTTGCTTTCTCGGTGACAACAGAGGTTCACCTCTTGGGCACTCCAAAGAGGGACTGTAGATTTACGAGCGGGGTGGCGAAAATGGCGATGCTAAGACTGCGGGTTAATCGAAGCGACAGATCTCGAAGCGGACGGACTATGGTTGCTGCCAACCAGCAAGATTCGTAAGCATTTAGAACGCCGGAAACGTAACTCGTTTCGCAGGAAAGTATTACAACAAAGAATGCATTATCCATCTCAATAAGGAGAACTACCATGGGAATCGACACAGACTTTGAGTTTGCGCATAAGCATGCGGGCGCTCCATTAGCCGCCGTTGCGGAAGCCGCGGCTGACCTGCTCGGGCCGCTACGGGGCTTCGTGGGCCATCACAAAAAGAGGACGTGGAAGGGCCACGGATTCAATATGATTTGGAGGCCGAATCATGGGGGACAATCCGGCCCGAAGGACTTCTTCTTGGAACTGAACCAAACCACCGAGACGCTCGAGTTTACCGACATCACAGGAACCGGTGTGGGAAATAGGGGTTTTCTTCAGAATGATATATTTCTGGGAGCGCTGGGTTACCTGCAGCAGATCAAAGATCGGAAGATCGGGCCGCAACATTTTGAACCGGGCGTGTGGGCGAATGCCCCGGCTACCACTGATCCCACCGAGCCGACCACGGTGATCCGGATGGGCTCAATACCTCATGGCACGTCGATCAACCTTCAGGGCGTCGGGTTTGCAGCTCCTGCCCCTAAGATTGATCCCACTACCATTACCCCATTCGCGATCGGCAGCAAAGACGATGGTCTGACGAGTCTTGTTCACTTTCCCGAGGAGAAGAACGTCCAGACGGCGATGCCGTCGCGCACTCCTCCGTCGGACGTCCCTGGTCTGGATGACGCTCACCTGGACAACCCGAATCTATTTCTCACTGACGTCCTAGCAAAACAGACAGTGTTGTCCACGACCGTGCTGATCATCACTTCGGAAGTGAAATCGACCCTGGCTAATATAACCCCTCCCGATCCCAATGCCGGAGGTGGTACCGATAGCATTGCGTTTCTCGTGGGTGGTCCACCATCGAACGCTCCGAATGCCGCGCCAGCACGCGTCACAGCGATTTTTTGGATTGAACGTGTTCGCGACAAAGGCTCGGACGATGAGTTCGATCAGCTCCAATATACTCAGCGAGTGCTATTGAACTTCAACGGACTTAGCTGGCCACATATTTCGGTGGCTACGCTGCGAGAGGCGTAGTGCCCTACAAAAATAGATCGACATTGTCACGGAGTGGAGCACAATCAGTTGTGGCAACGGATAGAATATCTGCATCCGCTGCCAGTCGAATATCGATTGAATGTTGAGCGCAAACCACTTGAGACCGCAGGCATCACAGCCGTGCTGCGCGAGGGTTGACCCCGGTGGCTAACTGGGGATACGGACTTTCGTACTCAGGGTGGGGCAGGCCACAGGAAAAAACTAGCCGTGCTCCTGAATATCCTAGCGAAACACCCACTAGCGTGGAATGCAAAATCCGAGAATTGGGTTGCAGACAACGCTAAACACGCATTGGTGTACTTGGCGGACGAATAGAATTTTTAGCCGCCGCTCTTTAACATAAGAGGAATCGAAAATGAGAACAGTCGCTCAAATTCTATCCGCGGGAATCGCGAAGGTCGATGACCTTCGCGAGAGTCTGCAACTCGCAGCCCAACTCGAGTTCTCCACCATACCGCCGTACCTTTGCGCAAAGTGGTCGATTCGAGACCCCGGCGACGTTCAGGACACGATCGATGACATCATCATACAGGAGATGGGCCATATGGCGCTGGCGTGCAATATGCTGACAGCCATTGGCGGGTCTCCCTCGATTGCGAACGCGTCGTTCGTCCCCTCCTATCCAGTCACCGGATTGCCCGGCAACGTCCATCCCGATCTTGTGGTGGATTTGCTGCCGCTCAATACAATCGCTCTCGACTCCTTCATTGCCATCGAAAAGCCCGAGTTCACCCCGCTCGCGCTGGCGGCTGCGCAAATCTTCCCGACTATCGGAGATTTCTACGATGCGATCACGGTTGCGTTTCAGACGCTTCAACCGGCCATCGCGGCGGTTCATCAGGTGACGAACGCGCGTACAGGCGCTTTCCCGATTACTTCAATCGCGGACGCTCTGAAAGCCGTCAACCAGATCAAAGAGCAGGGCGAAGGGACGCAAACCACCCCCTTTGCCGCGGATTTCGATCCGAATGACCTGGCTCACTATTACCGGTTCAAGGAGATCCGCGAAGGCCACAGACTGCAGAAGGCGGCCGACGGAACCTTCAAGTTTGACGGCGCCCCGATCGCAATGCCACAGGTGTTCGCGTTCGCCGCGGCCGCTGGCCCGTCGGCGACGCTCAAGTTCAATACGATCCTCTCGGATCTACTCCGATTGCTGGAAAAGACCTGGACAGTGAATGCATCCAATCTCGGCAGCGCCATCGGAATGATGTTCAGCCTCGCCGACGAAGGGACACGTCTGATCGCGGCCGGCATTCGCCCCGACTTCAAATTCACTTCTCAATCCAACTTGAGTCATGCCGCCAGTTCACCGGCGCTGCGCGCCGTCGCCCCAGTTACGAAGCGATCACGTCGGCGGCCGCGCGTGATGCGCGTCAATACCCGCCAAGGTTCTCCGGCGGAATCGCTCTATCGCGCGGCTGCAGGACTTACGCCAGCAGCTCTGATCCCGGCTACGTTTACTCCGGCAGTTCCGGTGGCGGAGGCGATTGCGCCCGGGCTTCGTCCGACGCCCGCGCACGACCTGGTGTTCCGCAACGGCGCCACCGTTACGGATCTGCTCTACTTCAACTTCTTCGTCGGCGGCCAGGCCTCTTGGGATCCTAGCGACATAAGCAACATCCAAACGGCCCTCCTTGGCATAACGACCGACCGGCAGTTGAATAACGTGATGCAGCAGTACTTTACGCAACAGATCACGTGTCAATCGCTAGGCAGCGAAGTGCTCAACGGTCGCAAGCCCTCTGTAGTCTCTCAGGGCGATGTGGAAGACCTCCTGCGCCAACTCGCGACGACCGGAAAGCTGCAAACGTCGGATCCTACGCGCACTGTCTTCAATTTCTTCCTGCCTTCAGGCGTGGTTCTGAACGACGACCCTGGCGTTACCTCGAACCAACTTGCTCGACGAGCCGTGGCCGACCGCGCCATTCCGGACGACGACGACGGCGATTCCACGCAAGGACTGGGCGGCTATCATGGATCGGTCCACGTCGGATCGGACAAGTTCTATTACGCAATCGGCGTCTATTCAGAGGTGCTGCCCGATGGGACGCGTAACGGCATCCCCGTCTTCGACCAGCCCTGGAAGAACATAGTCGCCACGTTTTATCACGAGTTGCAGGAGGCCCGGACGGATCCGGATGTGGAGGATGCGATACGGACGAGTGAGGATTCGTTCCTTGGCTGGACTTCGCACCAGGGAGAAGAATGCGGCGATTTTCCGGTCTTCGAAGCAAAACCGCTTACGCTGGTTTTCCAGGAGGTTTCCCTGGAGAAGGGAGGAACAGCGCCGGTGCAGTTCCAGTATTCCAACGCGGTCCACGGTCCCGAAGGTCCAATCCCGAAACCGCACTAAAACGCCCGGCTTGACCAACTAATCGCTGTACGCGAAAGGAGAGGGTACCCGTTTCAAGGTGGCGCGCCTCGTCTAGGCCCAAGCTGGCATAACCAACCCGACCGACCTGGACACTCTACTAATACATTAGTAGATAATGTAGATGATTTTGTAGCTGCTCAAAGCCTTCTGCTTCAACAGGCTTCAACAAGCCTCAATACGCCCCGCGTATCTCATTGAAAGCTAAACACTTGAAAACAAGGTACTTGCAAGACATTACATCCACCGCCTTCTAACCAGCGGATCTCCGGTGAATACCCTATGTAGTTTGCCCTTTATTGTCAATAGCTTACAAAACTGGGGCGTTGAAGCTTGTTGAACCTTGAGGATACCTCGACTACAGTTTTCGCTACAAGTTTCCGGCGGGCGGCATCGGAAGGCCCGCAAAACGGGCGTTTCGAGAGTGCCGACCCTCTGCAATTGCGGCAGACGGTCGCCCGCCTCAAAGCAGTTAGCAGGGCTTCAGTCCAGCGGCGCAACGCCCGGCAGCGCCCAAGGCGGGCCTCTGTCATCCCGCCACAGTGGCGGAATGTCAGAGGGCCGCTCAGTGGTGGGCGACACGCATTCGACGTTCCAGGGCCGCAGCCTCGAGGCGCGCCGAAGTCGGTCTATGCCGATTGCCGGACAGGAGGGTTGTTCTCGACAGCAATCGAGCCGCGTTGCGGGAGGTTGACCGTGCACGAACTCGCAGCGGCCCAGGTTGCGTTCTTGTAAGGCGCAAGCCCGGCGCTGAACGACGGAAGACTTGCAGGGCGCGATGCCGCAGATGATCCGCTCTCCGTCGTTAGATGGTACACGATAATGCGGCAGGTTTCGGTACCTCAGCAGGGCTGAAGTTGGAGGAGCGCTCGCAGCACGCTTGTCTTGGTTGCGATGACGCGCCGGCGCGCTTTCGGATGCTCTATGAAGATGCCGGCCAGTTGCACCCGGGGCGAGTTCTGGTCCAACGGCCGGAGGGGAAAGACGCCTCCACCACTGACCCCTTCCAGCGAGCCGGTCTCCCAGCGCTGGTTGCCGTGCCGGACCTTCATGGCATCGATTTGCAGATGCAGGTGGGCCGGGCTTTCCTCTTGGGTAATCCGAGTGCCAGTATACAGAAACGGCTTCGGCCTGACGAGCTTTGCGCCTTCGTGTACGTCCATCGCGTGAGGTGCGGCGCGGTAGCCGATGACATGATAAAAGGCAAAATCGGCCCGGTCATCCACCAAATCAGCGTCTGCGTCCAGGAACATGGTTTCGGGATAGTCGTTTAGGAAATCGCAGGGAAGCAGTGCCAGATCATACGGATCCTTTTAAGCTGGACGACTGCGTTTGGACGAGGTTCGTATTGATGCTGCCGTCCGGCATGCCAACGTACATGCTCGTTCCTTCTTCGAACGGGGTGTCGCTGTTGTGCTTGAGCACGTGCTTGACGGTGGCAACCCAACGCTTGGCGGCGCGGCGGATGAGCACGCCGGAACCGAGCCCGTCAACGCCGTTGGCACCGGTGGCGCCGTAGATCGGCCGCACGTACTGAATCGCGCGCTCGGCAAGTTCGAGGCTGCGCTCGCCCACATATTCCCCAATGCTTGCGATCAAGGGTTCGTCCACGTTCGTACAGCAGATCAATATTATAAAGTCACGGAAGCCGGAGGATTGCCGGCTGGCGCGCTTTGCCCCGATCTATCTTTCTCCCGGCCCGCTTCCGCCGGCGCCTAGAGTGTCGCGCTTTTCGGGGAAGTGAGGTCTTGCGCCGATTCGAACTGAGCGACCTCCGCGACGACTTCGGGGACTTCGCCGAGGCCGGACCAGGCCAGTGGCACGAGGAAATGATTGCTCGGTCGCAGCAACAGACAGAAGTGCCGGATCAGCCGCTCCAGCGGAAGTTCTGCGGTGGGCACGCGGCTCTTCAGGCCCACGTCGTCAATGTGGCAAAGTTTCCAGCCATAAGTGTTGACTGCGTCGAGGCGGTCAAGGGTGCACTTGAACGCCGATTTCTGCTCTTCTCCCTTGAGTACCATCGCAAAGGGCATCCGCCCAGGCCGCCAAAATGCCACGGATGTCGTCCAGGCTGAATTCTGCGCCGGCATAGGCCTTTGTGAACGCCCACTGTGACGGGGAATTGTCAGACAGGATGATCGTCCGGCCGCTTGCATGCCGAATCGGGTTGCCGCGCAGGCCGCTCCGGCGGACGATGACGGGCAAGTCAGATGCCACCCAGTGCCCGACCAGGGCGTCCCAATGCTTCTTCAGGCCGCCGCCGATCCGCGGGTGCACGGGAGACGCCGCCCACATCGCCCCGACTCGTCGGAGGGCCCGGGAGATCTCGTCGGGCATGCTGCTGTCTGGTAACATCGCGATTTGGCCTCGCCTTCAAGTATGGCCGACTGCGTCGGCTTGATGCAGGGGCGGTACGCTGGCTGGTCAGGTTCGCCCGAGCAGCTACGCGGCGTTCTATGAGCGCCGGTAAACGGTGCGGAACATGCCCAAAACAAGAGTTGGCGACGTGAGGATATCCCGAATGCTGGTGCGAAGAGCTATTCTCGCCAGGAATCGGCCCCCGGCCCGGCTCTCTCTCTGAGTGGCGCGTGATCAGACCGCAATCCGCAAATTCAGTACTGATTCGTTGCCGCCCAACTTCCCTCTTGGCCGCGATCCGGCCACCCCAAGCGGCACGGAGGACTGACAATCAACTGCCCTCCTGACCACCCGTATTTCTGTCGACTTCCCGACTCTCCCTTGGCGGGCCGAATCCGTTCACTACCATCGGCTCCCATGCGACAGCGCCGATGCGCTTCATGTCACTTCGAAGGTGACTTTCCAGCATGAACGGTCCTGTCTGATAAACCACTGCATAGAATCGGATCCAGTCCTTTGACCCCTTGTAAGCCGCCGAGTCTTCAGCCAAACCACTGAATGCCACAGCCGCCTTCTGTTCGCTGTCAATATATTTGAACTCTATAGCGGCACCAACACTCCTTACCCCGCAATCAGGCTTGAAACACTTTATGGTTCCACCGATTTCGACCCTGTCAGTAAAGTCGGCGAAGGAAGCACTGAGATAGTCGTGCATATACATTTGCAGTTCGAGTTCTCGCGCCGGACACCGTTTCCATCTGTGGACCAATACGGGTGTATCACGCAGCATTTTCTCTAGCCTCGCGAGCGTCCACGCCTCTTCACTCGTGATCGCCGCACTGACACTCATTCTCAGTCCACCAACGATATGGTCGAGGTATGTCAGCGCCGGGCTTTCGCAATACTGATCTTCATCATCATCGACGGTGCTCCGAAGACCACCCCGTGGACTCTCTTCGAAAGTCTTCCACGCAGCCAAAAGGTCGGCTCGAACTTGTGTCAAATTACTCCCGTCGAGCACAACGAGAAGGGCCCTATAGGTCTCTTGTAGATAACCCGCCAACGCGCGCCTGGGATCTGCATATGTGCCGCCTTCGTACCCAAACCCAGGATCGCCATACTTTTCTCCAGTCACTTGCCATAGTGCATCCTTAGCGTTGCCGAGCAACTTCTCCAACGAACCCACCGCATTCTGCACGAAAGTTGTTTTCATATTCCACTCCGAACGCTAATCATACTCCTTGGGAAGCTAACTTCACGCGCTGCGCAACGGCCCAGAACGCGGCTTGACGGTTGCCGCCGTTTAGTTAAGCGCACAATTTCCGGCGGGCGCCACCGGAAGGCCTACAAAACGGGCGTTTCGAGTATGCCGACCCTCTGCAATTGCGGCAGACGGTCGCCGTCCCAAAGTCGCTCAAAGGGGTCAATCCAGCGGCGCGACATCGGCGTCACTCCAGGGGCGGTCCTCTGTCATCCCGCCGCAGTGGCGGAATGTCAGAGGCCCTCAGTGGTGGGCGACACGCATTCGTCCTCGAGGCGCGCCGAATTCGGTCTATACCGATTGCTGGTGCGAAGGGCTGTTCTCGACAGCTATGCGTGGCGCTCTTCGGGCACTTGAGATGTGCTCTAATCATCGTAGACGGCATCAGCCGCGACAACGATGATCTCCGCCGACATCTTCAATTTCGCAGTCCAGGGCAACGCCGTCCCGGTTGGGGAACCTGTTGCGACCCGAGAGCGAACGGCATTGGCCAGACAGACCGGTCGGCGCGAAAGTGGCAGGGCATGTTGTTAAAAAAGACCCCGACGCGCTCAGTCATCCACCGCGCCGACCATATTACGCACACATGACGATTATGAACGCCGAGGTTACGATGCTGCCGGTTAGCGCGGGTGACGCAACTCTTGTCGTATGGTCCGATCGCGACACGAGGCACAGTGTGTTGATCGATGCCGGGCTTCAGGAAGTCGAGGCAGCGGCGTACCTACAATCGATAGGGGTATTTCATCTCGATCTCATTATTTTGTCGCATCCAGACCTGGATCATCTTGGGGGCCTCTTGGCCATCATCAACAGCAGCGCAATGTCAGTTGACCGGATTTGGTGCTTCGACCTTGAGTTTCTTCGCAGTTTTGTAAAGACGGGTAGGATTCCTGATCCTCGACCCGCGACCCGAGAAGTAGTTTACCATTACGCTCTTTTATCAACCCTTGATCAATTTTCCGACATTTTGAGAGCGGCAAATGGTCGCGGTGTGCAAGTGCTTCAAGTTTCTGAGGGTTACAGACTCTCGCTAGGCGGCATGCTGTTTGAGGTGCTGTACCCGCCGCAGAGTTTTTACGACGCACTTCACAGTCCAAGCGCGCTCAAGCGGATGCTCAACAGAAAGTTACCCGACGACTGGACGGAAGACCGAGAAGACGAAGACGCGCGCGCGGGCAGTAAGGCCCACACATTGTCGCTTCGCGAGCAGCAAGGCCGCCTCACAGAAATGTTAGAAACACCCAAGATGCCTGAACATGGCGTCCTCTTGGGCGACCTAGAAGACGAGTCGAACGAACCACAAGAGAACCCTGAACAAGGCGAACCGGATTCTGAACAGTTGCCATGGAGGATGGTTGGCACGCTATACAACAACATGAGCATCGTCGTCAAGGTTACCGTCCTCGGCGGAATAAACCCGCCGTCGATACTTCTCCCCGGAGACTTAAGTGACTGGACAACCCTGGTGATGCGCCAATGGCCAAACTTGAAATCAGACATACTTAAGGTGCCTCACCATGGAAGCAAACGAATTAGTTTCGATTCAAAGGTTGCGAGGAATGCGTTTCATGACTGGATTTACCTCTTCGAACGATTTCACCCGTGGCCGTGGCCGTGGCCTTTGCACGCACCGTGGTCCAGAGATATGTGGTGGCGTTTTGACCGTGCGATATCTGGCGATGATCCTGCACGCCTACTTCAAGAGATAGTAGGCCCAAAACATCTTCTCGTTTTCCCGCATCCGCAGCACAAACTTCCAAGTATGCAATTCGCAGGATTTCGCGCAACCGTGATTGCGAATCGCGTGAACCGCGATCCCTCTGTTCTGTGTGAAAAGACGAATGCCCCCTGGCCATCGCGTCTGCTGGTCGGATTGGAGCGGAGCACTATAATTGACGTGAGGCCATGACACTTCCGAATGCCGACCGGTCCAACTCACACGGCGAAAGAAAGCGACGTCCTGTAACACCCTAGTCCATTGTCAGCGCCGGTCACTTCGATCACGTGTTTTCCTTGGGGTTCGACTCCTTTGGGCCGGATCCTCTCCTTATCGCAGCCGTCAGACGCAAATCTGAGGCGTTTGGTCTGAGCAGTTGAACGCTCGTGGCCTTCACATTACCTGTGGCGGAATCCCCTTCTACACCACCGACCGGGTTCGGCGTTCCGAACAATGTTGCGGATCGATGCCTGGTCGGTCAGCGTTTCCCTAAGCGTTGTATTAGCGAACCGTCGGAGTTTTGCGCTACTAATAAATTAGTAGAGATTGTAGATGATTTTGTAGCTGTTCAAAGCCTTCTACTTCAACACGGTTCAACAAGCTTCAACACGTCGCGCGTATCCCATTGAAAGCTAAACACCTGAAAACAAGGCACTTGAGAAACACTACATCCACCGCCTTCTAACATGTGGATCTCCGGTAAATACCCGGTGCCATTTGCCCTGTGGTTTCATTAATTTACAAAAATCGGGTGTTGAGCCTTGTTGAACCTTGAGGAGTCCTCGTCTACAATTTTCGCTACAATTTCCGGCGGGCTGCCATCGGGAGGCCTGCAAAGCGGGCGTTTCGAGTATGCCGACCCTCTGCAATTGCGGCAGAGGGTCGCCGTCTTCAAAATCGCTACGAAGTGGTGCAGCGGGCGTTTCCGTTCAGCCGATGGCCGGCCAGGCCGGCCTTGCGCATCCAGCCATTGCCCAATTTGAAAACTCACAGCGAATGGCGGCCCCAGTGCTATACTCAAACGGTCGCACTGTCGTCGGTACCTCGCGGACGACAGCATAATGGTGAGGTGAAGCGTCGCCCGGTCACGTCATAGCATGGGATCGCTCTCGTCCGTAGATCTGACAGCGCGGCGCGGAGATGTTCATGAGCGCTTCTGTGCCATCTGTGATGATTAGCTCAACAATCTACGACCTGAAACAGATCCGTGCTGACCTGCAACGGTTCATCAAGGAAGACCTTGGCTACGACGTACTTTGTTCCGATAGCCATTCATTTCCAGTCGACCCTACAGCGACAGCGATTGAGAATAGCATTAAACGTGTCCGGTGCGACGCTGACATTCTAGTGCTCATCATCGGAGACAGGTACGGTTGTGTTGATCACGCCACTGGCAAAGGTGTGACGCATCTCGAATATCAGACCGCACGCTCTAAGGGAATTCCGGTCTACGTATTTGTGCAACGGGATGTCCTATCCTCGCTGGACGATTGGCGCCGTGATCCCAATCGCAAATTTGCGCACATAATTGATAACCGCCTGTTTGAGTTCATCAACGAGGTGGCTGACCAGAGTCAGGATAATGTGTGGGTCACGGACTTTTTGGAGGCCGATGATATAGTTGCAGGTTTGAGAACGCACTTTGCAGTACTCATGTGCGATGGCCTAAATCGCATGGGTCGATGGCTGTCCATCGGTAAGGTCAAGGCCTTCAGAAGTACGATCGAGTCGAACGTCAATTACAAGAACTGGCGATTTCGTATCAACTGGCCGTTGGCTGACTATGGGAACCGATTGTGGATAGACGCCTATTCACGTGAAGTCCACTGGCGGCGCTTATTGGGAGCACTCGTCGCTGCCACGCAAAATGTGAGTGAAATCGGCAGCGTGTTTGGCGCCATGAAGCGGGCGGTGGAGGCGAACTGGGTACCGCCCCGTAAGCTCTCTGGTGCCATTCTCTTTCGAGAGACGTCAAGAGCGACGTTGGAGAGTGTACAGCGGCAGTTGGGCAGTCGGCCGTATGAAAAGAGAAAGCGCAAAGATGTTGTCGAAGAAGATGACCTTGAAAATTGCCGCAAGCACGTACTGATTCCCTTTAAATACATTGCAGACGTGAAGAGTCACGACTTGTACAACGATACCCAAGGACGTATCGCGCGGACAGCGAGCCTCGTCTGCAAGAATGTCCTATGTTCCACATATCAGATCTCGATCAGCCACGCGATGTGTCTGAGGGGGGAGAGAGGGCGCTCGCTGCTAGCGATGGCGTGTACTGCCCGGAATACAAACAAAGAGTCATTGGCTGTCGTCTCAGAAATTCCGGTCGTGATTATTAACGGCTCGAAGATCGAGTGGTACGGCCAACCTGGAATGCTGCCAACAACGGAGTTTAGGTCCCATTGGGCATACCACCGTGCCGTGAGATCGAGAGCCTATCGTGATGCCATCGTTCACTTTCATCCCATCGAGTTATTGGAATGGTTTGAACGCTTGACGGGGCGTATGCAGGCGCCGGCAGGCCAGCAATTGCGAGGGCTGGAGCGTATCGCGGCCGACAATGGCGTGATGCTTCGGATTTTTGATCAGTACGATTCCATTCCGGCAAGGGACCCGAGGTTCGGCGAATACATGGCGGAAGTTGCTGCCTCTCTAAGCGGCAAAAAAGTACCGGTGGTCACGATCTGGAAACCGAATCACGGTGTTTGGCTTTCGTGCTCAGGTAAGATCGAGGATCAGCCTTTGCGGGATGCGCTTATCAGAATTGATCAGTTGGCTGCCATTTTTCCGAAGGAATTGGTATGAAGCGTGCACATCATAGGAGAAAACGAGCTTGGCCCTGCCAGCCGCAGCGATGTATCGAGTGAAACACATCCGGCGTTAACTATTTTTCCGGCCGAGTTGTGGGATCTCAACCCAGGGTAGTGGGCTACCAAAGGAGTCCACTACCCAACCCGCAAGCATCCGTGAGTTTTCTGGCCGCGCGTTTCGTCCGAGATTCACGCTACTAAAGACTTAGTAGCGACTGTAGATGATTTTGTAGCTGTTCAAAGCCTTCTGCTTCAACAGGGTTCAACAAGCCTCAACACGCCGCGCGTATCCCATTGAAAGCTAAGCACCTGAAAACAAGGCGCTTGCAAAACGTTACATCCACCGTCTTCTAAGCAGAGGGTCGCCGGTTCGAGTCCGGCCGCGCCTACCAGCTAACCTGCGTATTATCAGTTGTTTACAGGAGATTTAAACTCACTTTCCAGCAGTGACGTTCTGTCACTGTGCCCAGAATTGTGCCTACCCTGTGCCTCGTGTGCGCGCTCCATCGCCGCACGGCCCGTCTCCAGATTCGGATGAACGTAGCGCCGGGTTGTCACAAAGCTGGTGTGCCCCGCGAAGTAGGCCAGCGAGTACGGGTCCATATGAGTCGCCCACCTGGTAAGACAAGTGTGCCGGAAGGTGTAGATCGGGAGATGTTCAAGTCCCGCAAGCGAACAAGCTTTGCTGTGCTGTTTCTTGATGCTGGATGGCTCGATGTGCCCGCTCTTGGTGGGCGCCGGAAAGACCCATTCCGAAGCTGCAACCGTTCGTCGCATCTCAAGAATCGCCTCGACGCGCTTCGGCAGCGGAAGTGACCGGCGCGCGTTCGCCGTCTTACCGAACGGGATATGCAGAGCACCGTCCCGGTATTGCTCCCACTTCAGCCGGTAACACTCCTCTGGCCGGAGTCCGCAATCGAGCAGAATGGTAGATACGTCTCGCAGGAGATACGGGTCTTGCGGTTCGATGGGCTGCTCTCCGCGTGCGGTCGCCCGAATACCGGCAAGGGCCCGCTGATAGGCCTGCAGCATGCTTTCACCAATTTCTCGCGCCGCCTTTGAGTACGCTGCCTCTTCGGTGTGGTTCAAGACGCGCTCGCGTCGCCGTTCGCCCGGCAACAAGGAGACGCGGGGCGCGGCGCGTTCGGACTTTCCCCACTCGACGGCGAGCCGCAATATCCGGCGCAGGACCTGCAGCGCACGGTTGGTGCTGGAGACCGCGTATTCGGCAAATCGCCACTTCGCGACGAATCCAGAGATCACCGCGGGCGGGACCGCATCAACTGGCGCATTTGCCAATGCTGCGTAACTGATTAGATGGCTGACCTGAACCTCGTAATAAGCCAAGGTAGTCGGCGTCTCCGCGAATCGCGACCGGACGTGCGGGAGGAAGTCGGCCTCCACAAACTCGGCGATGGTGGGAGCGGGCCTCTTTTCGCGGATTCCGACCTCGCCTTTTGCCAGGGCCGTTTTGTGTGCGGCCTCCATTTGCTCAGCGACCCGCTTGTTCGTCTGTTTGGTGCTCTCCCGGATCGGTTGGGCATTCCAGGTGAACCTGTACCACCAGACTCGGCCTCGTCGGTAAACAGCCATCGCTACGTTTCCGCCTTGGCCGGCACTGCGCTGCCGCGCCACTCCGCCGCGGCCGTCTTCCGTTCCGACCATGACATTAGTCGCGTGGTCTTGGTAGCACAGTCAAGGCGCATTTGGATGGGCTTCCGCTGCTCTTTTGGTGGCTCCGCCAATAGAGCAAAGTTCACTGTTCATCCTCCGCCGTTCCGTTCTCAGGGTCTCGAAGATGGCCAAATTCCTCGAAGGTGGCCAGGCCCGAAACTTGGGCATCTTCGGCGGCTTTGGCCACCTTCGGCGGCAAAGACCACTCCCACCCCCCGTCCATCGCTTCTTTCGCCTTTCGTACCTTGAGCGCTTTTGATGCCCGCTGAAGGGTCTTCTTTGAGATGCCCTCCGCCATGGCCCGATCAAATACATCCGCCGCCGCAACTGATCCATTTGCCAGGGTCTCCTGCAACCAATCAGTAGCCGCGCCCAAAGCCGAAGTGCTGCCCGACGCACCCTCGGCCTGCATGGCTTCGTCCGCCGTCATAGGTACAGGTTCCGAGTGCCACCAAACAAACGAAGTCTCCAGCGGCCCGGCGGGGCTTGGGATAGTCGCGCCTTCTATGTGGAACGCGAGGCCGGTCGCATCTGGCCCCAAGTTGTTCTTCATGGGCAGGAATAAACGGCGTGTCTTGTCCTGCGGATCGGTCGTGACGAGGTAGGCGGCGCGTGCTGCGGCGACAAACGCCAAGGAGCCAGTGACGCGCATAAGGGCTCGGGGGCCCATCGCCTTTGTCAGATGTGATATGGCGATGATGGCGACGTCGTGGTGCGCCGCCAATGCGCTCAAAGGCGCGAGCAGGCCTCGCACGTCAGCGTTCTTGTGGGAGTCGGTATCGCCCAGGTAAGCCGTGATCGGATCGATCACCACGGCCAATACGTTCTGTAACTCCGCTAACTTTTGGCCCAATGCCTGGACATCCGCCTGTAGCGAGAAAGTCCTGTCCGTGCGCCGTCCATCTCCAGCGTACCCAACGGTTACCCCGTCCACGACGTGAACACGGCTCAGGTCCGCTCCAGCCGCCTCCAGCCGTGGACGCAGGGTGTCCGCCGGGTCGTCTTCGGCAGTCAGAAAAAGCACGTGGCCGGTTTTGGATTGGTGGCGATCTACAGGCCAGCGCCCACCTTTGGTCACCACCGCTGCGATGCTGGCGGTAATCTGACTCTTTCCAAGGCCCGGTTCACCTGCGATGATCGTCAGTTTGCCCCGCGCGATGCGTCCCGGCCAAAGCCAACAGACGGGCTTCGCCTCGACATCGGAGAGACACCTTGTGGTTAGCGAACCCGTGGCAGGAGCTTCCGCGCTCCCCTGATTGTTATGCGGTCTATCATAGTATGACGCGACGCTTGCGGCGACACGCCGCACCTCTGCTTCGGGCAATGGCGGTTCGCAGCGAAGCCGATTCTCTTCGAGCAGTGCGGCTTCGATGGCCTCGCGCGTCATCCCACGCTTGCGCATTGTGCCGCCGAGAGAAGTCAAATGGTTGTTGCGCCTGCCTTTGGGAATCTCCTCGGAGCCAGGCGCCCCCATCGACTCCGCACGCGACCCGTTGCGCGCAGGCGCAACGAAGTCGAGTAACCATGTTGGCGGTTCGGCGAGGGTGAGCAGCGCTTTGGCCCCGGCAATGCAATCCCATTGGTACGCTTTGCCGCTTGCGTGAATAGAGGGTGGCGCGACTATATAGCCGCCATCGCCTTTCAGGTCGATGCCTCGCGCTAGATTCTTTGGCACAGGGCCGCCGCCGTGACGGAAGTACAGGTGGCGGCCGCCCCCACCCGTGATAGCTTCCGCGGTGTCCGGTATCGGACCGCATCGTTCGATGAGTTCACTACGATCCGCCGGCCCGCCATTCCGGGGGTCGCAATCCACAACGAGAAGGCCGGACGCGGTGCCGGTCGGGATACCGATGTTGGCATCCGGCCAGCGCTTCCACCACGCAGCGATGCATTCCTGATTCTGGGTGGCATCCTTGAAGCCGTGCGCAGTCCGGGGGTGTTTACCGGGATTCTGGCACTCCAGATCGCCACAGGAGCAGACACCACCACGTGCGCTGTGCAGCGGAATTACCGGGAAGCCGTGAGCCGCGTACCAGCCTGCGGCTCTTTTCAGATCGGGGCGAGCGGAATCTACCATTCGCCCCTCGCCCTCAGGAACGGCCCCACCGCCTCCAGTGCAGCTCGCGCGAAGTGCCGGTGCGCTTTCCGGGTTGTGAATTCGATGATCGGCTCGTAGTGAAACTTCCCCTCCGCCGTGCGGAAACAACGAGCCGGCAACCCTACCCACCGCCGCCCGCCCGAATCGACTAGGTGGCAGTTGTGAATTACGAGCCCGGATGGTAATGTGAGAGTCAGGAACCCCCGAATGGCTTGATTGTTTAGGGGCTTCCAGTCGCAAACGGTAATCGTTCGATGCCCGCCGCTAGCCCCGGCGGGTTTCGATTTTTGGGCCATCTCTCACCGTGCCCCTGCCTGTTGCTCTCCGCCGGACGGACGCGATTCAAGCCACACCGAAACGTCCTCTGGCTTATAGCGGACGGCTGAGCCAAGTTTCAGATACTTCGGGCCTTGGCGAAGCAGACGCCATCGCCTCACTGACGCCACGGAAAGCCCGGTGATGCGCGCCACGTCATACTCATTGAGAAGACAATCGATTGGGTTGTGAACTGTTTCCATTCAGTGCTCCACCCTTCGATTGTTAAATCACTAGTGGGAAGTGCTGTTAGGAAAACTAGGTGTCGAACCGGTTTTCCGGTCGGCTAATCCTGGTTCCTAAGATTGTCCCAGCCGATCAGACGCGCGGCCGCCTTGACACCCTTTAGGACGCTAGAATCATCCGGCACCCTACCCTTATCCTCTGCCGCCAACCGGTCAGCGATCTTCTTCGATGACATGCCGGCAAATTGGTATCGGACGAACCATTCGAGGTTGGCCGGATTATACTGCCGGCGTGCGCGAACCAGACCCTGTGACTCGGCGACTTCCCGCGTTTTTGTTTCGTATTCCGAGATCGCCTTCTCGAACCTCTCGCGTAAGGATTTGATATAAGAAGCCCACCGAACCCTCTGAACATCCCAGGGCTCATAACAGAAGTCAAACGCTCCCGGATTGACCGCAGCAAGGTTCACGACGCCGCGAAGAGGGGTCCATTTCAGCGATACTCGCGCCTCAGGATTATTCAGCCAGTACGACAGAGTTCGAAGTACATCATCGAATAGCCAGTCGGCGCCCGCATTGAATTCAGTTGCCCACTTAAGAATGGCGTTTTTTAACTCGTGCTGATTCTTGAGCCGAGCGTATGGATTCAGAGGATCGAGATGAAATCCGGCCTCTGTGATCTGATTGAAGATCGGGAAAACATCCGCCATAAGCCTTTGGAAGAAGATCGGATGGACTCGTCGTACAATTTCAATCATTCGCCGGCGGGCATGCCATACGTCATCGCTATGTTTGGGGTCAGATGAGACGTATTCACCGTATGCCAAGCGGGGTATTTTGCGTTTGGCCATCGCTCCCTCTGCGATTTCCCCTAGATGGAAGTAGCCGCCCCTGGGCAGGGTTCCCAGCTTTCGCCCCGGTTCATGACACCGAAGCTAGGGGGCCATCCCAAACATATCACGCCGCGATTGTTGCGGGTCCAACTCCGATCAAATTACGCCAGCCTCGCAGCACATTAGTGGCCCTTAGCGCTCCTTAGTAATAGATAACTACTTTTAAATGCAGCGGTTTACAAAGAATCTGATTAGCACATATAATCGTGCTTAGGCTGGACACGCAAAGGCGAAAGGCCAACGCTTCCCGTTATTGGAGACACAAGAGCCATGAACATCGAGATGTGGCCCATTGACCGCCCAAAAGACTACCCGAGGAACGCACGCAAATGGTCGGCGCAGGCAATCTCTAAAGTGGGCGCATCGATCCGTGAGTATGGATGGCGGCAGCCGGTGGTGGTTGACTCAAAAGAGGTGATCGTCATCGGCCATCTTAGACGCGCGGCCGGCAAGAACATCGGCGAGACCCAATGCCCGGTCCATGTGGCAGCCGATTTGACGCCGGAGCAGATCCGCGGCCTGCGCCTAGCCGACAACCGGACGAACCAGGAGTCCGTGTGGGACCTGGATTTGCTCGGCGTCGAGTTCCTGGAATTGAAGGCGCTCAAGTTCGACTTGAGTTTGACGGGGTTCGATTCGCGCGAGATCGACCAGTTCACGCTATCCGTAAATCCGGCTGAGGATGACGTCCCCCCAGTTCCCGAGTTCCCGGTGACGCGCCCCGACGACCTGTGGCTCCTCGGACCGCACCGGGTATTGTGTGGGGACGCAACCAGCCCCGAGGCAGTGGCCCGCCTGCTGGGCACATGCAAGCCGTTCCTGATGGTGACAGATCCACCCTACGGCATCGAGCTCGACTCGGAGTGGAGAGACCGAGCGGGCCTTAACGGCTGTGGGCCCGCCGAGCCCAGTTACATGAAGCACCGCACTACCGGTCACACCGAAACGAGTATCTCTGGAGACACGCGGGCCGACTGGAGCGAGGCATTCGCCCTGGTGCCGAGCCTGCAGATAGCTTACGTGTGGCATGCCAGCCTCTACACGCGCGAGGTGCTGGATGGTTTGCTGCGCATCGGCTTTCTGCACCACCAGCAGATAATATGGGATAAGCAACGCACCGTTTTGACTCGCACCCATTACTGGTTCCAGCATGAGCCCTGCTGGTACTGCAGAAAGAAGAACGCGCCGTGGTACGGACGCGCGGGCGAAAATTCCACGATTTGGGCATGCCCAAGTCCGAAATTCATAATGGGCGGGTCAAAGGAAGACGGAGACGAGAAACAGGACCACCCCACGCAAAAGCCTGTCGAGTTGATGCGGCGCCCGCTACTCAATCACACCAAGCGCGGTGAATCGGTTTACGAGCCATTCCTGGGTAGTGGTACTACACTCGCTGCTGCTGAGTTGACCGAACGTGTCTGTTACAGCATAGAACTTGATCCTAAGTACGTGGACGTCGCCATCCAGCGGTGGCAAGGATTGACTGGCAGGCAGGCCACCCTCGATGGCAACGGCGCGACCTTTGAGCACGTCCGCGCTGGCCGCCTGATGGAAGCTGAGGACCGGGACAAGGACGACGCCCTGCGGCTGATGGAGGATGCGCGCTAAGTTATTCCCGCGCATAAAAAAGAATGCCAGGCGGACGCCCAAAATACGAACCGACCGAGGCCGACCGGAATACGGTTCGCAGTATGGCGTCACAGGGATTCCCCCACGACACCATCGCTCAGTGCTTGGGAAAAAAGGGAATCGACGCGAAGACCATGCGGAAGCATTTTCGGCGCGAACTTGACACGGCTGTGGCGATCACGAACGCGAACATCGGAACTATGGTCTACCAAGCCGCGATGCGCGGGGAGGCGTGGGCGTGCTGTTTCTGGCTGAAGTGCCGGGCCGGATGGCGAGAAAAAGTCGAACTTGAGCACAGCGCTCCTGGTGGAGGCCCAGTGACACTCAACGTTATTGGAGTTCCTGCTCCCAAACCCGCACCTGATGGACATTGAGCCTCCGAATCTTTGAGAGGATGCGGATGCCGTCTTTATTTACGAGTCCTGTGTTAAGGCGGCCGACGGGGTAACAGCGCAGCGTGTGGGACTGACGTAGCATGTGGCGGCTGGTGTCGCGGCGAAAAGGGCAAGGGTAGGCCTGTGGTCCGCCTCGAAACGGGAAGCGCAACGTGGGGCCTTGTGCCGCCACGACTGGCCAATGGTTGCGCAGAAGCAAAAAAGCCCGCCGCGGCCGGAGCCGGGCGGGCGTGGGGGCGGGCAGCTGATGCTACTTAGGCAGGCGGTACGACCTCTCGCCGCCCTCCGGCTTGAAGCTCTCGACCGCGTACCCGGCCTTCTTCATCGCGCCGGCCATGAACCCACGTACAGTATGACGCTGCCAGCCCATGGTTTCCATGATCTCGGTGATGGTGGCGCCGTTCTTGCGCTGGAGCATCGCCACCACCTGGGCGGTCTTGCTGCCCTCGCGCGGAGCGCCAGCTTCCGCAGCCTTGGCGCTCTTCTTGCCCTTGGGCGCGTTCTTGGCGGCGCTGGTCTTCTTGCTGGCCTTCCCCTTCGCCGGCGCGCCCTTGGCGGCCTGTGCGCCACCTTTGGCCTTGCGTTCGGCTTTCGGCTTCTTCGTGCGGGCTGGGGTAGCGCCATCCTTGTCCAGGCGCTTGAAGATCAGCTTGGCGGCCTTGGCGGGGTCCTTGATCTCGGTGGCGGGCGTCAATCCCGGCAGGCTGTTCCAGACGGCCAGCAGGCGCTCCGCGGGCCAGGCGGTGGCCAACTGCGCCAACTCCTCGGCATTGCTGAAGGTATCGAAGGGCGTCGCGCTGCTGGCGGCGGCGGCTTCCGGAGTGGCGAATGCCACGACTACGTTCTGCTCGGTCACGATGTATGTTTTCATAATCCTTTTCTCCTTTTCCGCGCTTACGCGGTCATGACATGTGATTGATCGGAAGCTATTGAAATGCAAGGCCTTTCTACTTTAAATCGACAGGAGCGAAGGATTAGCGATTACGCAGCCCGAGGCTGACAGTAGATGGCGCGAAATGGCACGGTTTTGAAGCCCAAGCAAGAGGCTGCGATCGCAGCGCTGCCAACCAACCGCAGCGTGGATGAAGCGGCTCGCGCCGCGGATGTTCCTGCGAGAACCGTTTTGGCGATGGCTCAAGGAGCCAGAGTTTGAGAGAGCTTACCGCGGCGCACGCCGTGCAGCGTTCGGGCAGACCATCGCGCGTTTGCAGCAGGGTTCCAGCGCCGCCGCATCGTTGCTTCTGAAAGCAGTGGTAGACGCTAGTGCGCCGTATCCCACCCGGATCCGAGCCGCAGAAATCGTGCTGGACAAAGCGGCCCAGGCCATCGAACTGGAAGACATTGAGGCGCGCCTAGCGGCACTGGAACGCGCGGCGGAAGAAGCGAAGAACAAACAGCGATATGTGGCGTTATCAGGCCGGTTAATGGAAGGAAATGGGCAACCACGCTCTAATAGAAGCGAGGTTTGCGACGTAAGACTTTATTGCTCGCTTTCGAGTTACTCGCCAATTTTGCGATCTCACGCTTCATAT
>Ga0335085_10003440_pt1 | contig 27409 bp, 22 predicted proteins | sample Lox_Sample_45_FD_206712 | JGI IMG/M metagenome (GOLD analysis project Ga0335085, IMG submission 206712) | Soil microbial communities from Loxahatchee National Wildlife Refuge, Florida, United States - Lox_Sample_4.5 | ecosystem: Environmental > Terrestrial > Soil > Wetlands | place: USA...
GAGGCGCTTAGTTGGTAATAATCATGACGGGCTGCTGCAGCGTGCACGAGCTGGTGCAGCCTGGGTTCTGCGTGGGCGGGGCGACGTTGACCGCTACGGCGTCGTTGACGGTCTGAATGACAGAGGTGGACGACTGGTTGGCCACATAGATCTTGCTGGAGGTTGGTTCGGAGGCAATCCACACCGGATTGGAGCTCGGCGGCAGAGCTATCGTGTTCAGTACGGCAAAGCTAGTGGCACTGACATCCGTAACGGTACTGGAGACCGAATTGGCGACGAAAAACCGCGTGCCATTGGGTAGAGCAGTAACGGAGACCGGAGCCGAACCGACGTTTGCGGTTCCCAGCAGCGGAATCGCCGGCGAGCTATTGATGTTGACGTTCGATGCGTCAAAAACGTTGACTGTGTTACTGCCGCTGTTCGTCACGTAGAGCCGAACCAGCGTGGGATCAAAATAGGCGAACGTTGGTTTCACCCCCAGCGGCACAGAGGGAATCACGCTGTAATTGGTGGTGGAAATAATATTCAGCGCACCCGGATTTACTCCATCGCCTTCCGTCACCACGAAGATAGAAGCACCATCTGCGCTCGAGGTCAGGAATACCGGATTCAGGCCTATCCCGGCGCTCATGCCAAAAATCGCTGCGATCGACTGACTCGGCGGATCGTAGACCCAGATGCTGTTGTCCCCTTTACTGATGACATAGACTCGCCCGCCGCCGGCCGCTTGAACCATGGCGATCGGATTCACACCGATACAAATAGTGCTGCTGATAGCCAACGTGGCTGTGCTGAGCGTGCTGATGGAGCCGTTATTCGGGCATGCTGCGGTGGGCCCGGAGTTAAGAACATACATGACCCCGATTTGGGTGGAGGTCACGGCCACGGGATGAGATCCCGTCGGCAGATTGATGGTGGTCACGGCTCCTGTCTGCAGGATGGAAAACTCGCTGACGCTATCGTTGGCCGCATTGGTCACAAATAACACGGTCGCAGTGTTGCTCAAGAAAGCCTCATAGTTGGACCCCAGGCCGGTGGTCTGGACCTGAGTGACGCTGTCGCCCGAGACGTCGATCTGGGTCGTGGAACCGTTGCCGCTGGGGTTGAAGTTGAGCACGTATGCAAAGTGGGTCGTCTGCGGCTGGCCGCCGGGTCCGACGACAGGATTGGCCACCGGCCGATATTGGTCCCCGCAACCCAAGTTGAGCAACAAAAGGAAAGTCGCAAGGATCATAGCCCCGGCGCTACGCATTAACTTCATCCACACTCCTGGCGGTGCTGTCGGCAGCATATCGCGAAATGCAAGAGGAACTGATCATTGTATAGGGTGCCGCGGCGTCGCGCAGCGGAGAGGGTCTCTTGCCTTGAACCCCGGTAGGAGCCCAGCCGTCGCGGTAAGTGGTTCGTCGCCACCACACGTGGTGAGGCCGATCCAGCAAAAACAAAGCCCCGCCGCTTTCAGCAGGGCCAGTTGAATTTGCAGCGAGCGCCGCTAGACGCTGAAGGAAGATCCGCAGCCGCAGGTACTCTTTACATTCGGGTTATCAAACTTGAATCCGGCGCCTTCCATGGTTTCGACATAATCGATGTTTACACCCTTCAGGTACATCAGCGAAGTTGCGTCTACGTATACTTTCAAACCATCGAAGTCGAAGGTCTTGTCCATCATGCCGGCGCCATTTTCAAACTGCATCGAGTACTGAAAGCCGGAGCAGCCGCCACCGGTAACGCCCACGCGTAGTCCTGCAGGCACGGGGTTTTGCTGCGCCATAATCTCTTTGACCTTGGCGATGGCCGTGCTTGTAAGGGCCAAAGGTTTGGTGTCAACCGCCGGAGTTACGGTGGTCGGTGTGGTGGTTGTGGTTGCCATTTATCTCTCCTCAGGAACTGTCGGGATTATAACAAACTCGTCACGAACTGATAATGCGCGGAATCCGAACAAACAACTGCACTAAGTTGGATGCTGAGCAGACTCCGCGCGTCGCAAGGACTCGCAACTCGGGTTGGCTTCGCAAGTCCGACAGCGGATGGATCCCGATTGCTCCTGTGGCGCGCGGGCGCATAGGAAAAGCACTGACGACGCCGCGACAGCCAGCGGTCAGAAGTGATCATGCGACTGCGCTACACTGAACCCGTGCGCAGGCTGATTATCAATGCGGACGATTTTGGCTTGACCGCCGGGATCAACCGCGGGATCGTCGAAGCGCAGCAGCGTGGCGTCGTGACGTCCGCTACACTGATGGCCAACGCGGGTGCTTTCCATGAAGCGGCTGTTATAGCGCGGGGGCTGGCCGCTCAGAATGCCCGCTTCAGTGTGGGTTGCCACGTAGTGCTGCTCGACGGCCAACCGGTCTTGCCGGCCGCTCGCGTCGGTAGCCTGCTGGGTCCCGGCACCGGGAACGGAAGCCATTTCCGCGCCAAGCTCCAAGATTTCGTCCTGGCCGCCTATTTAGGCAGGCTCCAGCCCGACGAGATCGAAGCCGAGTCGACGGCGCAGATCCAGCGCTTGCGTGCCAGTGGACTCGAGCCCTCGCATATTGATACTCATAAGCACGCCCACATGTTTCCCATGGTGTTGCGGCCGTTGTTGCGGGCGGCACGCGCGCAAAGCGTCCCGGCGGTTCGCAATCCCTTCGGGCAGGTGTGGCCTTTTGCGCTGGCAGACACAGCACCGAGCTACCGGCTGTGGAAGCGGTCAGCCCAGCTCGGAGTGCTGCATAGCTTCGCCGCGAAGTTCCGGCGCGACGTGGAGGCGCACGGTTTGCGCACCACCGACGGGTCAATCGGCGTACTAGTCACCGGCTTTCTGGACTCGAAGCTCTTCAACAAGGTAATAGAAAACATCCCCGAGGGAACGTGGGAGTTCGTGTGCCACCCTGGCTATCACGATTCAGACCTCGACCAGGTACCCACACGATTGCGCCAGTCGCGCGCGCTGGAGCTGCAGGTACTGACATCGCCTGAAGCAAGGCAGGCGTTGCAGCGGCAGGGAATTGAGCTGATTAGCTACCGGGAGTTGTAAGTGAAGGTTGTTGCGTTTGTGGCTGCCTGACATGCAAAGCATTTCGCAACTCATCAGTTCGGCGCCGCGCAACGCGATTGTAACCACAGCCCCCTGCCGTGCCGATCTTGCCGGTGGCACGCTCGACATCTGGCCTCTGTATCTGTTCCACGCGGGCGCGGTCAGCGTCAACATGGCGCTGAACATCCTGACTGTATGCCGGATCGTGCCACAAGCCGGGCGACGCATCATTTTGCGATCGCACGACACCTCCCGCGAAGACCGCTTCGCCAGCCTCGATGCGCTGCTGGCGGCACGGTCATACCGCCACGCCCTGGCAGCCCATGTTGTGCGCTTCTTCAGACCCGAGCGTGGCTTCCTCCTGGAGACGCTTTCTGAAGCGCCGGCGGGCGCCGGAATCTCCGGGTCGTCAGCGCTCATGATCGCCACCAGTTCTGCCCTGGCTCGCTTGGTCGGCAGCGATGCAGACATCGAGCAGATTCGCGTGATCGCACAGGACCTTGAGGCTCAACTGATTCGCGTCCCTACCGGCTGCCAGGACTATTACCCCGCGATGTATGGCGGTGTGAGTGCGGTACACCTTGAGCCCGGCGGCGTTTACCGCGAAGCCATACCTGTACCGCTCCTCGAGGTGGACCAACGTTTCGTCCTCTTCTACACTGGAGCGCCGCGGCAATCAGGCATCAACAACTGGGAAGTCTTCAAGCAACACATTAATAGTGATCGGCAAGTCGTTAAAAACTTTGCTGACATATCGCGCATCTCGCAGGCAATGCATCGTGCTCTCGCGGCTCAGCATTGGGACGATGTGGAGCGCCTGATGCGGGAAGAATGGAGGTCGCGGCGCACCAATGCGCCGGGTATCACCACTCCCCTCATCGACAAACTGATCGCTGCGGCCCGACGGCACGGAGCACGAGCCGCTAAGGTTTGCGGGGCCGGGGGTGGAGGCTGCGTGATCGCCTTGATTGAAAAGGGCACGCGGCGCCGGGTTGAGGAGGCTGTTCGGCACAGCGGTGGCCAGCCGCTCAACTTCCAAGTAGCGCGCAGCGGCCTCACCCTCCACTCCGTTCCCAATCGGCACCGGGTCAAAGCATAGCCATGTTCACCACCAGCACAGGACGGCTCAGGCCGGTATGGTCGTTCGTAATCTCGATCGTCTTATCGTTTGCCGCGTACGTTATCACCGGAGTCATCGCAGAGGCAGTTGCCGGCCAGCATTATCTCTTGCTGGAGGTAATTTCCCGTCCCCTGGTGGCGTTGCTGCTGATTGGGGTTTATGTATGGCTGCTTACGATCGCCGATAACCTTCACGACCACCGCATAGCTGCCCAGGGATTGCCGCTGACGCTAGGCTGGCGCCAGCAATTCGTGACCGGATGCCTCCTGGGATCCACGCTCACGGTGTTGGCCGTAATGCCTATAGCCGTCTCAGGGAGCGGCACACTCAGTTTTCATCACGGTATTCATACACTCCTCAGGGCCGGAGCCGTCCTGTTTGTGCTTCTGGCGGGCGCGCTGGCGGAGGAGTTGATGTTCCGAGGCTATCCTTTTCAGCGTCTGGAGGAGGGAATTGGCGCCCTTGGAGCAATTGCTGTTTTCTCCGTCCTGTTCGGCGGCGTTCATCTGCTGAACCCCAGCGCCAGCGTTTGGGGATTAACCAACACCGTCCTGATTGGGATATTGCTCGCAATTGCTTACCTTCGTACTCGGGCGCTGTGGTTGCCCTGGGGTATTCACTTCGGCTGGAACGCCACGCTGGGACTTGTTTGCGGGTTGCCGGTCAGCGGGATCAGGACGTTTAACGTTCTGGTCTGGACTTCGACAACTGGGCCGAAATGGATGACAGGAGGCAGCTACGGAATCGAAGCCAGTGCGACCGGTACCGTGGCGGTCCTGATCGGACTCCTGGTTATATGGAAGATGCCTATCGCCAGAAGTGCCGGCTATGTGCAACTGGCTGCTGATGGTCCGTTGGCGGCGGCTGGTGATGCGGCCGCAGGCGCCTTCGACCAAGTTGGTGGTGAACAACGAGTGGAACAGGACGACGGTGGGCGATAGGCGAAGTTTCGGATCGACCTTCCCCCCGGATGACAACCGGCTGCTCAGGTTGGGCATATAATGAAGGCAATTTTGGACGCTCCATGAACCGCCCCCTTTCCCCGTGGCTGATGATCCTTGTGTTGCTGGCAACCTATGTCTGGGCGGATGACACCAAGACCGCCAACGCTTCTACGGAGAAAATTACGCCGCAGACCAAGATGCTTTTGATTCGCGATCTCACCGCGGAAAACTGCTTTGCCCGCCACACATTTCCCCAGGGGCACAAGGGCCTGGTGATCAAGCACGGCGTCGTCACCCCGAACGAAGCACAGGTGGCACAGATGATTTCCGAGAATGGATTAGCGGCCAAGCCTGGGGACAAGGTTGTTATTAGCAATGTCCTGATCCAAGACAAGGCGATCGTCATAGAGATCAACGGGGGGCCAAAGAAAAAGGAAAAATGGTACCAGCACGTTCAGGTCGGCATGGGAGGTGTCATGACCACGCCCGGGCCCGCCCCCAAAGGCCTGAATGCTACGGGATCGATGGTGACCCTGGATTTCGACAAATATGTTCCCGAGTTAACGGGCGAGCAGGTTCGGCAAATGCTGGCGCCGGTTCTGGATTTCAAAGCGCTCAGTCAGGCCGAGGCATACGAGAAGACCCTCCCCCCGAAAGTGCAAGAGGCAATCAAGAACCATCAGGTGCTGGTGGGCATGGACCGTGACATGGTGATCTATGCCAAGGGACGCCCGCCCCGAAAGATCCGGGACAAGGACGAAAAGGGCCAGGAGTACGAAGAGTGGATTTATGGCAATCCGCCTGAGGAGGTGGATTTCGTGCGCTTTCAGGGCGAGGTGGTGTCCCGCCTGGAGATCATGACGGTTGACGGTGCAAAGATTGTCCGAACGGAAAAGGAAGTTGACTTGCCTTCGGCGGAAACGGAGGTGGCCAAGAAAGAGGAGAAGCCACAGAACGCCCCCACGCTCCGCCGCCCGGGGGAACAACCAGAATATCCGGACAATCGTGGCGGCAGCTCGACCTATCCCCCTCGAAACGATCCCTACCCGACGCCGGGTGGTGCACCCTCACCTACGACCTCCCCAGACGGACTGCCACCGCACTCGTTTGGCGCAGCAGTCGTTAGCCCGTTACACTGATGATGTGAGGATTGCGCTCGGACAGATCAACACAACCATCGGAGATTTCGCAGGCAATTCCGCAAAAATCACTGATTACGCGCGACGCGCGCGGGACGCAGGTGTTGATCTCATTCTGTTCCCGGAACTTTCGATTTGCGGCTATCCGCCACGCGACCTGGTTGAGCGTCCCTGGTTTGTCGAGCGAAACCGCCAGGCGGCAGAGACCATTGCGCTTGAGACCACCGGAATCGCCGTGATTTGCGGTCTCGTCACTCCAGCGCATTCCACTACAGGAAAGTCGGTGTTGAACTCGGCAGCATTGCTGCGTGATGGGAAAGTCGCCTTTGTTCAATCAAAGCGTCTGCTGCCCACCTATGATGTCTTTGACGAGATGCGCAACTTTGCTCCCGCCGAGCGTCAGCAACTGCTTTGCTTCGAAAACAACCAGATCGCGCTCACGATTTGCGAGGATGCATGGAACGACAAGCATTATTGGGACCGGCCCTTGTATGGCGTCGATCCGGTCGAGGACCTCATTGGCGCGGGCGGCCAGATTTTGTTGAATATCTCTGCATCGCCCTTTTACCTGCATAAGCGCGAGTTGCGAAGAGACATGCTGGAGGCGATTGCGACTAAATATCGAGTACCTGTCGCCTTCGCGAATCAGGTCGGCGGCAACGACAGTCTGGTGTTCGACGGATCCAGTTTTGCTTTGGGCCCGGGAGGCGAGCTCATCGCACAAGCCAGATCCTTCGAGGAGGACCTGGTTTACTTTGACACCGGTTCGTTAACCGGAGAAATCCATTCCCAGGATGAGGGAATCGAAGCCAGCGCCTACGCCGCTCTGGTGCTGGGCACCCGCGATTATGTGCGCAAATGCGGCTTCCAACGCGTCGTGTTGGGGCTTAGCGGTGGCATCGATTCCGCCCTTACAGCCTGCATCGCGGTGGACGCTCTGGGTCGCGAAAATGTCATCGGGATCGGCATGCCGGGCCCGTACTCCTCAAAGGGCAGCCTCAACGATTCAGCGGAGTTGGCAAAGAGTCTCGGCATCCAGTTTGAAACGATCCCCATCGGTGAGATCTTTGGTTCCTATCTGAAGTCGCTCCAACCGGTGTTCTCGGATCGTGGCCCGGACGTCACCGAGGAGAACATTCAGGCCCGCATTCGCGGTTCGTTGATGATGGCCATGTCGAATAAGTTTGGTGCGCTGGTGCTGACCACCGGCAACAAGTCGGAGATCGGCGTGGGTTATTGCACGCTGTACGGTGATATGTGTGGTGGCTTAGCCGTCATTTCCGATGTACCCAAAACGCTGGTCTATCGGCTGGCACAGTATGCCAATTCGCGCTCGCCTGTTATTCCGTTGTCAACCATGGAAAAGGAACCCTCGGCCGAACTGCGGCCGAATCAAAAAGACAGTGACTCCCTGCCGCCTTACGAGTTACTCGACGCGATTTTGCAGGATTATGTGGAAGACAATAAGTCTCCTGAGGACATCGCCGGTCGGCATGGCTATGACCTGGCGCTCGTCCGCCAAGTCACCCGCATGGTAGACAGGAATGAATACAAGCGGCAGCAGGCGGCGCCGGGCTTGAAGATCTCTGAAAAAGCATTCGGATTCGGTCGGCGTTATCCGATTGCAGCCAAGACGGAAATGTGACTGTGAGTCTCTCCGAGCAGGCAAAACGGGACATTCTTCCCGCCCTGCGTCAGTCGTTGATTAACTTGTGTCTTACGAAAGGAACCATGAACTGGAGCAGTCGAATCGTCCTGATCTTCGCCTTGGGGCTGGGCCGCCTCATTTCCTCAGCGCAAACGCCGGCACCATCTGCCACGGGGGCCGCAAGCGGAACATCCGCCAACTCTGCGTCGCTTCCCAGCGAGGCCACGTTTAACGAGTTTCTAAAGAAGATGTTCGGCTGGAACTCGAATCTGACCTGGAAGGTCGTTGAGATCCAACCGTCGGAGGCAGCAGGCATCTCCGAGGCCCTTGTTATTTTCAACACCCCGCAGGGACAGCAGCAGCAGCGCATCTACGTGACCGGTGACCAGAAACACGCCTTCACGGGCGAAATCGTTCCCTTCGGTGCCGATCCCTTCGCCGCGGCGCGGCAAGCGCTGAAGGATGCCGGTGGGCCGTCACGCGGGTCGAAAGACGCGACCTTTACCATCGTCGAATTCGGCGATCTGCAGTGTCCGGCATGCAAGCAGGCGCAGCCTAACATTGACAAGCTGATGGAGGAGGAACCCAAGGCCAGACTCGTCTTCCAGAACTTCCCTTTGTCAAGCGTTCACAAGTGGGCCATGACAGGGGCGAAATACGTGGATTGCCTGTATCGCGTGAATAACGACGCCGCGGTGAAGTTCATTGGCCTGGTTTACGACCACCAGGCGGAGGTCAGCGAACAGAACCTGGACCAGATGCTAAAGGGCTACGCGAAGGAAGCCGGCGGCGATCCCGACGCAGTATCCGTCTGCGTTGCGAAGCCCGAGACGGAAAAGCGGGTCCGCGAGTCTATGGCTCTAGGTGAAAAGGTTGGGGTCAGCAGCACACCGACGTTCTATATCAACGGCCGACGGCTGGTTGGTTTTGGCAACGGTGTTCCCTACGAGGTGGTCAAGGAGATGGTGGACTTCGACATCGCCAACGCGGGGAAGTAGCTTCAATCAGTTCGAGGATATTGCAAGCCCGGAATTCCTTTCGCACCGTATCCAGTGGGTCCGGCTCCGCATTCTGCCCTCTAACCCGGCATGCAACTCCCGCTGACAAAAGTATTACAAACGAAACCTGCTTTCATTGTTAGTCTGTGAAGGCTTCGCCTCCGGGGCGCCCAGCCGCTGAGGTACACAACAATTCAGGGAGACCAATGCTTCGTCTACGTGAGCTAAACCTATTCACCACCTCCATCATGGTCGCATTTCACGTTGGCGCTATTGCAGCGCTGTTCATGTTCAGTTGGAAGGCCCTGGGCGTCGCCCTCGTGCTCTACTGGGTCGCCGGCAGCCTCGGCATCGGCATGTGCTATCACCGTCTGCTGACCCACCGTGGTTACAAGTGCCCGAAATGGCTGGAATACTTTCTCACCATCTGCGCTACGCTGGCCCTCGAAGGCGGTCCGATTTTCTGGGTAGCGACGCACCGCATCCACCATCAGCTCTCCGACAAGCCGGGCGATCCGCACTCCCCGCGCGATGGCGGCTTTTGGGCGCACATGGGTTGGATCCTCATGGGCAAGACCTTCCACAATAACAACACCGACCTGCTGGCCTATGTGCCGGACCTTCGCAAGGACAAGTTTCACATGTGGATCAGCGAATATCACTGGGTACCAGTCGTTGTGGTGGGCCTGGTTCTGCTGGCGGTCGGCGGCTGGAGTGTGCTGCTCTGGGGTATGTTCTTTCGGACTGTGTTTCTTCTGCATTCGACCTGGTTCGTAAACTCGGGAACCCACATGTGGGGCTCTAAGCGCTTTACCACCACCGACGACTCCCGCAATCTATGGTGGGTTGCGTACCTCAGCTTTGGTGAAGGCTGGCACAACAATCATCACGCCCATCCGCAATCGGCCCGCCACGGCCTGGCTTGGTACGAGGTTGACGTGAACTGGTACGGCATCCGTACGCTTCAGGCGCTCGGACTGATATGGGATGTAAAGCTGCCGAAGCTTGGTTCGTCGCGCATCAAGCCGGTGCTTGAGCCCGAGGTGGCGCAGGAAGAAGAACTGGTCTCGGCATAGCTTTACCTAACGCACGGAATGCTCACGATGGACGGTATGTGCCGTCCATCTTTTGCTTGGCGGCGAGCCGCAAGCCCGCCAGTTTGCTCCATTAGAATGACATCCTGGGTGAACGCACCAATGAACCGTTCCTTTCTTAACGCACCTTCACTTTTGTCATGTCTCTCATCAAGGTCCGTTCTGCTGTTAATTCTTCTGTTCGGAATTGTGGCCGCGGTGCCGCTCACCGCCCAAAAACAGACCGTCTGGGGCCCGCAGGAGAAGCCAATTTATGAGCAGATTCGCGGCCTTCGCCAGCTACCCGATGAGGTACGGGCGAAGACCACCAAGCAACTCGCGCTCGAAATCCGGCAATTGCCGGCGACGCCGAACAAACTGGAGCTGGCGCAGTTTCTGGCCAGCCGAGCCACCGAAGGCGACTTTGGCCACCAGACCCTGCAGGAAGTGGCGACCACCCTGGCTGACGCAGTACTTGAGCAACCCGTCCCCGACGAAAATGGCCAGCCCGCTGCCCCCTACGTTGAGCTGGCGACGTTGGTCCGTTACGAAAACGTGCAAACAACTTTGAATGCGCCGCAGCTCTCGGCGGCCATGGCCAAGTTGGAGGCGGATGACGCCGTCCGCCAGAAGGCCGATTTCACCCTGACCGACCTGCAGGGCAAAGCGTGGACACTTAGCGCACTTCGAGGGAAAGTCGTCCTGGTGAACTTCTGGGCCACGTGGTGCCCACCATGTCGCAAAGAAATGCCCGATCTTGAAACCCTGTATGACCGCTTCAAAGACCAGGGATTCGTCATCCTCGCAATCTCCGACGAAGAAGCCGCCAAGGTCCAGCCATTCATCGCCGAGCGCAAAATCACCTACCCCGTCATGCTCGACCCGGGACGGAAGGTCAACGAGCTGTTTCGGGTTGAGGGCATTCCGAAAAGTTTCGTCTACGACCAGGAAGGGAAGCTCGTCGCCCAATCCATTGACATGCGCACGCAAGGACAGTTCCTTGCAATGCTGAAGCAGGCAGGTCTGCAGTAGTCGGTAGCCAATAGTCACTTGGCAGGCGATAAGGGCAGGTCTGACTACTGCCTACTGGCTACTGCCTACTGGCTACTGCCTACTGACGACTGCTATCCTGACCTCGTCTCCCATGCGCATCACCAGCCGCAAAACCGCCATCGCATTTTTCGTCACCCTGGGCGTGTCGCTGGCTGTTGCCGCGATGGTGCTCAACATCAGTTGGATCATCCTCAACTGGCGGGAGCTGGTTCCGCTGATTCTGGGAGTCATTTTCTTTGGCTTCATCATTGCCGGAGTCATTCTCAACACCATCTTTTTGGTACGCGAGATTCGCCGCAACGAGCAGCAGGACAGCTTCCTGAATGCGGTTACCCACGAGCTGAAAACACCTATCACGTCGATCCGCCTGTATTTGGAGACTCTGCAGAAACGCGATCTCGACGAGAAACAGCGCAATGAGTTCTATCAGGTGATGCTGGAGGACACACAGCGGCTGATCGGCACTGTCGAGCAAGTCCTACGGGCGGCGCGGGTCGTGCAGAAAAAGGCGCCTCTGACGCGGGCGGAAGTTGCGGTGGGCCCGCTGGTGCAGGATGCCTTGGATCTAGCGCGTTCGCGTCATCATCTCTCTCCAGACGCAATGGACTGGATGCAGGATGGGCGTCCTGTTCAGCAGCTTTCCGTTATGGGCGACCGCGAGGAGCTTTTTACCGCACTGTCGAATGTACTCGACAACGCAGTGAAGTATTCGCCTGCTGATCCGAAGATTCGCCTCGAGGTTCTGACACCCGCTTTGCGCGAAGTGCTGATTCGCGTGCGCGATAACGGCGTCGGCATTCCTCGTAGCGAACTGAAGCGCGTTTTCAAGCGTTTCTATCGCGTGCTCACGCCCGGCCCAATCCAGGTCAAGGGTAGCGGTCTGGGGTTGTTTATTGTGCGCGCCATCGCGCGCCGCCATGGCGGTAATGCCTATGCCGACAGCGAAGGGGCAGCCCGTGGTACCACCGTGACCATTCAATTACCAAGGAACGTCCAGTGAACGAAATCCTGCTGGTGGAAGACGAAGAGCACTTGGCACGCGGACTGAAGTTCAACCTGGAGGCCGAGGGCTATCCCACCAGTGTCGTGGGCGATGGTGAAACTGCGCTCGACCTGTTACTGAAGAAGCGCGGCGAGTTTGATCTGCTGGTTCTGGACGTCATGCTGCCCGGCAAGGACGGCTTTACGGTGGCTACTGAGCTGCGCAAAGCCAGCAACTACATCCCTCTGCTGATGCTCACGGCGCGCGGCCGTCCCGAAGATGTGCTGAAAGGATTTGCCGCCGGCGCCGACGACTATCTGCCCAAGCCGTTCGACCTTGCCATCCTTCTGGCAAGGATTCGCAGCCTGCTGCGGCGCCGTGACTGGGGCCGCAGCCTGTTGACCGATCCGCCGATCGCGTCTCGCGTCGCTGCATCGAAGAACGCCGACGGGCTGCGCGAGTTCGACGTGTACACCTTCGCGGGCAGACAGGTGGACTTTGGCACGCTTGAGCTACGCGCGAACGAGAAGACCTTCCGCCTGACCCTGATGGAGGCCGAATTATTGCGACATCTCATTCGCAACAGCGGCAAGGTTGTTTCCCGCAAGTCAATCCTGCAGGAGGTCTGGGGGTTGCACGAGGATACGGACACTCGCGCCATCGACAATTTCGTCGTTCGTCTGCGCAAGTACATCGAGAAGGACCCCGCGCACCCGCAGCATCTGCTGACGGTGCGCGGCGTGGGATACCGCTTTCTGCCAACGCCGGCCACGATCTAGAGGGATGCAGCAATCATTTACCGTATTTCAATACCTCAATGTCCGTGAACTGCCGCGTTTCCGGCGGCCCAAACATGCGCTGCAGCTTCGCAGCCAACACCGCACTCATCGGCGCCGAGTTGCGAGATACAGAGTCTGCGCCGTAAAGCACGACCCAGACGTGAGGAAATTGCTGAGGGTCAGTATCGAGCGCTTGCAACAGGTTCCGCTCATCCTCCCCGCCTCCGTAGAACTGTGGCGCGAAAACGTGAAGACGCGGAGAGGCTTGCTCGTCACGGTCGCGGTAGTAGTCGAGCATGGTGCGTGTGTAAAAAGGGAAAAAAACGACGGCATCCCCAGGTTGTGCTGCGGCAAGGATCGCGTGGCTGGCAGAGCGCCAGTCCTCCCGCGGTTTGTGGTAGCCCTTCACAACCGCGATTGCCGACATGGTGCACAGGGCCACGACCAGGATCGCGCCGATGTGCATTCTCCTGAGGACAAACCCGCCGGCGCCGGCGAGCAGGAGCATTGCCGGTAGCGAAAAGATAAGGTATCGCTGCATAAAGATAGGGTGCCGCAGCGAAACCAGGGCAGTTATGAAGGCGGGCAAGAGACCCCACGATACGATCAACATTCCGTGCCAGAATGCGTCCGGATCGCGACGGCGAGTTCGCGTGATCGCAACCAAGCCCGCAACCCATAGAGCCAAAGCGAGATAGCTTTTCACGCCGCTGCCACCGAAGAAGTTGACCAGGTGCCATAGCTTTTTGGGGGTCGCTCGCGGCATCCAGATAAAGTGCAGGTTCTCAGGTGAGGCACGAAACACATACGTCAGGCCCGGCAAGGCGGCCACCAGCATCACCATCCCGCACAGAATCACGCGTTTCCATGTCACCGGGGATATTTTGCGGAACAGCAGGGAAGAGGCCTGCGCCACCAGCACCAACGCCGCGAAATCGTGACTGTAAAAGGCAAGGATACCGACGACGGTCCACCGTAACCAGTCTCGCGGTTGCCCGTGTTCCACGGAGCGTACGAAGTAGTACGAAGACAGCAGCACCAGGAAGATCGTCAAGCTGTAACTACGTGCTTCCTGGGAGTAATAAACGTGCGCCGGGCTAAACGCCAGCAATGCCGCCGCTGCCAGAGCCGCGCCCGCCGGCGCCAACTTCCGACCCACGATGTACAGCATCGGAACCGACGCAATCCCGAACAGTGCAGACGGCAACCGCAACCACGTCTCGCTTTGTCCTCCCAGGACCCAGGCTCGCATCAGCAGGAAGTACACGGTCTGCAGGTTGGCCTCGCCATGCCACCACACCCAGGCAAAATGGCTCCAGGAGGTACGGGCCAGCGTCACCGTGGCGCCTTCGTCGAGCCACAAGCTCTTGCTGCCGAGGTGCGCCAGGCGAAGCCACGCTGCCGCAATCGTAAGAAGCGCCAGAAGCAGCCAGGAACAGGGATTTCCGCCCTCGTCGGCCGGCATCGTTGCTTTTATTGCGCCGGCGGCCGGCACGCGCTCCTCGATTGGCGGCATGTCTACTGAATTTAGCAGCTTTCGGCCGGGAACAGATTTCCATCCCGTGAGCCCGAATTCGCGCTGCCGGTGTACGATGTTGCCTTCATTCTGGAGGTGTTCGTTGCCCAACCGTCGCCGCTTTCTTGCCGCCAGTGCCGGATTTGCTGCCGCGCTTGCCTTCCGCAACGAGTTGTGGGCGCAGCTGCAAGATCTTCCTTCTTCTTTGCCCGACGCGAGTCAATTCGCCGGCGATCAGGAAGCCTACTGGTCCGCACTGCGCAAGCAGTTCCTGATTCCGGAGGACGAGATTTACCTGAACAACGGCACAGTGGGTTCCAGTCCTGCTCCGGTGCTGCGCGCGGTCTTCGATGGGTACATGAGCACGGAAAAGCTGGATGAGTCCGATCCTGAAGACTATCCCATCTGGGGATACGCGGCGTGGAACCAGTTTCGCAATCCACTGGCCGCGTTCGTGGGATGCAACCGCGATGAGATAGCGCTATTGCGCAACGCCACCGAGGCCAACAGCTACATCGCCAACGGAATTGACATGAAGCCCGGCGACGAGGTGCTGATGACGGACCAGGAGCACCCCGGCGGGGAACAGCCGTGGAAGTTGAAGGCGAAACGCTACGGGATTGTAGTGAAGAAAGTCACCCTGCCGAAGCCGGTCAAGGATGCGCCGCAGGTCTTGAACCTGTTCAGCGATGCGATTACACCGCGTACCCGGGTGATCTTCTTCAGCCATATCACAACGGTTACCGGAGTGGTATTGCCGGCCAGGGAGCTGTGCTCGCTGGCCCGCTCCAAAGGCATCTTGTCGGCGGTTGACGGCGCTCACGTGACCGGGATGATGCGCCTGAATCTTCACGATCTCGGCTGCGACCTGTACAGCTCCAGCCCGCACAAATGGCTGCAAGCACCCAAAGGCTCCGGCTTCCTTTATGTGCGCAACGAGGTGATCGATTCCCTGTGGAGCACCGTCGTCACCGAAGGCTGGGACGATCCCAAGCTGCGCGCCGAGCGCTTTCAGCGCATCGGGTCGTCGAACGTGCCCTCGCTGTGCGGACTTCGGGCCTCCATCCAACTGGCCAATCAGATTGGAATGGACCGCATCGAGCGACGCCATCGTGAGCTGGCAGACTACATGCTCGCCGGGATGACGAAACGCGGCGCAGAGTCGTGGACGTCACCCGACCCGGGGCTTCGCTGTGCCATTGTGACGGTGAACGTCCCGCCAATTCATAACATGGAGATCGAGAACTGGATGTGGAAGACGAAGAAGATCCGGATTCGCGGCGGCTCGCCCTCGAAGCTGCGATTGTCAACGCCGTATTATCTGCAGAAAAGAGAGATTGACAGCTACCTGGATTCGTACGACGAATACAAGCGAGAAAACAAACTGGCGTAGCCCACTCTTCGCATCATCGCCGTTTCGGCTGCCGTATCAGGGCCGCGGACCGTGACCAAGCGCCAGCAGAGCCTTTATTTCACCACCCGCAAGTCGTTGGTCACCTGAAAGACGTCCGGCACACCCTTGGCAGCGATGGTCGCCATGTTCTTGTCCATCTCGCTGTTCACATAACCCTTCAGCGTCACGCGTTGGCTCTCCACGACGATGTGAATGCTGGGCGAGGCCTCCCAGAAGTAGCGGGAGAGCGAACCGGTGTTGGAAATGGCGCGATAAACTCTCTCCCGGGCCTGCTGGTCCATAGGCGACGGTGGCAGAATCTTGATGTCGTTGATGACCTTTTCCACACCTTCGATACGCTTCACCACCGCCTCAGCCTCCGACTTGGTGACCCCATGCTCGCTGGTTAGCACGCCGCTTAAGGTTACGGTGCGACCCTGAACGCTGTATTCCAGATCGTCGAACAGCGAATAGTAGGGCAGCATGAGGAGTTCGTGACGGACTTCCTTGGCGATGTGGCCTTCCGGCGTATTAGGGTAAACGTCGCGACCATAGTCGGCGACCACCGGACCGTTACTGGCCAGGATTGCTGTTTGTGATGGTTGCGCCGCCGGCGACATCTGCCCGAGTGTCATCGCGTTGAACGCAAACAGCACGATGATCAACCCTAGTATGTGCATGGCTTGTTCTCCAATCACCATGAGTTTAGATGCCGCCGGGAGTCCGTTGGCTTGCGCTACTTCCGGTTCCGCTGCAAGACTTAGCAAGCCGACGCGACCAGCAAGTCCCAGGCAACGCCGTCCGCTGCTTAGCGTATCTACTCAATAGGATTGCGCTATCATTGCTGACAGTTCGGATTTGGGGTGGCCAATGTTCAAGATCATCGCTGTGGAACGTGAATATGGCGCGGGCGGCAGTATCGTCGCGGCGGAGTTGGCGCGCCGCAAAGGATGGCAGCTTCTCGACCAGCAACTCACGTGCGAGATTGCCAAGCTTGCCGGAGTGCATGAAGCCGCGGTGGCGAAACATTCGGAGAAGTGTGACCCGCTCGTGCATCGTCTGGCCAAGGTTTTCTGGCGCGGCAGCTATGAACGCGCGCTCCCTATCGGCGATGACAAGATTTTTGATGCCGACGAGATGGTTGAGTTGGCCCACAAGGTGATCGACAAAGTGACCCGGGAAGGGAATTGCGTAATCGTTGGGCGCGGCGCTCCCTACATTCTCCGTCATCGCGACGACACCTTCCGCGTCTTTATCTACGGCTCGCGCGAGGAAAAAATTCGCCGCCTGATCAAGCTGAAGATGGACGAGCCGGAAGCGTCGTTGATGGTGGACACCATCGACAGCGAGCGCGCCGCCTTTGTCCGCAAGTACTTCAACGCCGAGTGGCCGAGCCGCCACCTCTACCACATGCTGCTGAACTCCGACCCGGGCATCGAGTACGCCACGGAAACCGTGCTGGCCACGATGGAAGCGCTGGAGCGGCACCCGCACCGGACCCAGCATTCGCACCATACCGCGCTGGACCCGATCTCACACCATGCGTGAAGCCGCGCAGCCGGTATTGTCACAAACTGTCATCCCGACCGATGGCTTCAGCCGCAAGGAATCTGCGTGTGAGTCTTGGTTGTTCATGCCGATACTGCGGCCACGCTTTTCGCCGCCTTCTTCTGTTCCTTCTGTGCTGCCGCCAGTAGCTTTCTAAGAATTCGCACGCCCTTGTCCACATGCTTCTCTTCCAGCAGGAAGGGCGGCAGGAAGCGCAGGACGGTGTCCTGCGTTACGTTAAAAAACAGGCCGTTGGCGTGCGCGCCTTCGAGGATCGGCTTGCCGGGGATTGCCAGCTCGAGCGCCTGAATTGCACCGATGCCGCGTGCTTCGACGGCAATGTCGAACTTCCCGACCATTTCCTGCAGTTTCTCGGAGAAGTACCCGCCGACGCGGCGCACCCGCTCCAGCAGGTTCTCGTCTTCCAGGATCGCCAGATACTCCAATGCGACGCGGCACGCCAGCGGGCCGCCGCCGAAGGTAGTACCGTGCTTGCCGGGTGAGATGTGCTGGGCGAAGTCCTGCTTGGCCAGGAAGGCGCCCATGGGCAGACCGGCAGCCATCGGCTTGGCAATGCAGACCACGTCGGGCATGACGCCGAAGTGCTGGAAGGCGAAAAGCTGCCCGTTGCGTCCCATGCCGCACTGAATTTCATCGAAGATGAGCGCCGCGTGATGCTGGTCCGCGGCCTCGCGACAGGCGCGCAGAAAGTCTGCCGATACTTCCTGAATTCCGCCTTCACCCTGAATCGGCTCCAGCACAATGCCGCAGACCTTTTCGTCCATGGCGGCGCGGAGCGCATCCTTGTCGTTGCGCGGCACAAAGCGCACGCCCTCCAGCATGGGATCAAAGTCCTTGCGATATTTTGGCTGGCCAGTGAGCGCCAGCGCGCCCATGGTACGTCCGTGGAAGGAGTTGTCCAGCGCGACTACGATGGACTTCTCCGGCCCGCCGGTAGCGTGACCGGCAGCGCGCACCAGCTTGAGCGCGCCTTCGATGGCCTCGGTGCCGCTGTTGGCGAAAAACGCGCGGTCCAATCCTGATAGGGCACACAGCTTTTCCGCCAGCAGCCCCTGGTACTCGTTGTAGTAGAGGTTTGAGACGTGGATGACCTTCGCGGCCTGGTCGCGGATGATCTTCACGATGCGGGGATGGGCGTGGCCCAGCGCGTTCACGCCGATGCCGCCGAGGAGGTCGAGATAGCGCGAGCCCTCGACGTCAAAGACATACACGCCCTTGCCGCGGGCGATGGCAATGGGATAGCGCGCATAGGTGTTCAGGAGATACTTCTGTTCGCGTTCGAAGATTTCCTGATAAGTCATGATGAGTCCTCGGCAGAAATTTTTATTGTAACGTCCAGGTCTGCCGAGTGTCCGCCCAGCGGGATACGTGCGAAATTGAAAGCCTGCCTTAGCTTACCGAATGGGACCTGCGTTCCGAACATGCGTCCCGCACCGCCCCATGACCGCGCTTTCTTTCTGCTGTCATCCCGAGCGAAGTGAGGTCCCCAGAGCGGGACCGAACGCAGTCGAGGGACCTGCGTTTCCAATCACAGCACACGCTCAAGTGAGCATCGTCACAAATATTCCACCCCTGAAACGCTGATACTTCAGCTGTGAAAGAACGTCCCCTCTACACGGTTTACATCATGGCCAGCCGTTCGCTGACACTCTACATCGGTGTCACGCGCGATCTTGGTCGGCGAATATCGCACCCCAAGCTACGCTCGCTCATAGCAGTTTTCCTACGCTGTCATCCCGAGCGAGGGCTGCGCACAAAGCGCATCCGCCTGTCTTTGGCGGGATGCGTTGCGCGGCCCGAGTCGAGGGACCTGCATTTCGATTCCCGCCACACGCTCACGTGGGCGAAGCCACTTCCACTGCGCCGCACTGCAACAAGTGGGCTGCCGTTTGATCCAATTCTGCGTGGAGCCGGCTTTGGTCGGACTCAGGTGGCTGAGGCACGTAAACGATCATTCCCTGTCGTGCACGCGTCAGCAGGACACGGTAACCATTTACACGGAATTGATGCTTCTGTATGTTTGCCGAAGTCTTCATGTTCCGCGGACGCCAATGCTTATTGTTGAAGCGATTGCTGACCCACTTTGCGCCATCCCATGTCAAATCGTCGCCCCAACATACACCCACCCAATCGAGTTCGAGACCTTGAATCTCAAACTGAGTGGCAAAAACCTCAAGCCGTGTCGAGCAACGAACGTCATTATCATCGTCCAGAAACCAGTTCTCCCAATCGAAACGGCGGTGGAAGTCAAACGAGGGCTCCATCCCGTCAGCCCGCAACCGCATGGCGTATGCCGAGCCGACTAACCCAGAGCGTGTGAAGCCTCGACGCTTCTCGCTGAGCCACATCCGTGTGATTGCCAATGAGCGGGTCAATTGGGGCCTCTCACCTAAGCTCTCAGAGATAGCCCAGGCCCTAGCTTTGTCGCCTGCGAGAAGGGCATTAACCCAATCGGAGATCTTTTGTGAGCGGATCGAACGAACTGCAACCCTTAGATGTAGCGATTCGTCCGTCTGTACACGCCCCTCCGCCGGCCCTGTCTCTTCGAAGAGAGTGAAATCAGGGCCGACCGTTCCACCTGATAATATCTCTGGCGAAGCCACGACATTCCATTCCTTGAACTTGGGGAGGGCACGGCCCCACTCCGCCAAACCAGCTTCGCCGCGATTGATCTCTTGGCCACCTCCTACAAGTGCGACGATAACCGCCCAATCCTTGTGGCGATCCATGATTTCGAGCATCATCTCTGGTTCCGACAGTTCTCGACCGACCCGTTGAGACTCGGCGAGATCCCAGGCCCGCTGCGCCTCGTCGAACACAATCACGTGCTGCTTAGGGATCTTGTCATTCTTGTGGAAATAATCGGCGAACCGATGCACGTTTTGGACAAATGTCTGTACCGTTAGGCTAGCGTCCGTACGAGTCATCCGATCGCGACTGACCACGTCGCGGATCAAAGCCTCGCGAATTATCTTCACTAGAGGACCATTCCCCGACAGGAAGGATCCAGCGTCCCGAATTTCCGGCTCGTGAACGGCATTGAGTCCAACCAGAGTCTTCCCAGCTCCAGGGATACCTGTGACAAAGCAAATCGTCTTTCTGCCATTTTCTCGAGCCGCAGACACGATCTTTACTATGCGGTCAGTAGTCCGTAGCAGGTCTTCGCGAGCTGCGCATGAATGACCGATCTCGAAGACGCTCATGTTCGAATACAGCGCGACCGCAGCGTCGATGATGGTTGGTATGGGCTTGAACTGAGCCTCGTTCCACGCATGGGCGTCGAGCTGAAGATGTTCCGAGTCATGAGTCCCCACAATTTGCTGAATCATCGGTCCGATCTCGGCGAATCTGGTAAACATGCAGGGTTTAATTAGATGATCAAACCTCGTTCGTTCGCGTCGCATGCCCACGTGGGCATTGGCGACGACCAGCGGAACGATACGCCGCGAGGCACTCTGTTCATGAAAGCAAGCGAGGTTGAGCGCGTAGTCGTCAACCTGCCTGGCGGCAGACGTGGGCGCAGCTCCGGTTTTGGCTTCGATCACAATGATCACGTCGCGCGCTAGTATCACCGCATCAATTCGTTTTCCGACCCGAGGGATGGGATATTCGAGAAGAATTGACCATTCACGTGAGTCTGGAACCTGGCCGAGCAACCACCGAACTGCAGTCTGAAATTCGGGCAGCTGAGCTTGCCACGCAAACAGTGCTTGTGGCTGCAGAGGAAATGCTGATAAGGCGTTTCTGTGATGAAGGGTAGTCTCGATCGTAGCTTGCGAAGCGCATGCGAACTCCTCAAACGAAGCGCGGTAATAGGCTGGCATGAACCCGCCAGGATACCTGTTCAAGAGGAAGGGGTCCAGTTACACTGACGGCGGGTAGTGGGTTCGTATCATTAAACTGACCCATTACCTGACGGCGCCCAGTCTAGGAAAAGGGAGGTAGGCATGTACGTGCTCCTGCTCGACGTCGCCGAACGCGATTATCTTCTATCTCTGCTGAAAAAAAAGCGTGCATCTATAGCCGCAAGGTTGACGGCACACTTAAGAGGCTCGGATGAGGTCTTCGGTGTGGTCATGTGGAGTGACGCTGACATTGCTTCGGAGCTCAAGGAACAGGGTGCTTTGGATTCCCCTGAGAACATTGAGGCCATACGCGAATCCTACGACGTTAGGCATATTGACGATGCAATGGTTGAGCGCGGCTGGGCTGCGTTGGAACAAGCTGTGACGGAGCTTACCGAATCATGAGGTCACCCGTGGCCCGGGGGGTAGGCCACAAGAGCAACCTGGATGATCACACTGCCCCGTGATGCGCGTCCTTGTCTCGAACCAAGCTCTTGTAAACAATCGCCGCTGAGAGGAGAAGGAATTGGTGTCTTTGGCAGCGGCCATGGGTTCTGGCTTAGGGGCTGGGTGAAATTGGGCCGACGGTTGCTGTTGCCACAAGAGCTAAGTATTCTCGAATGTTTAGGTTGCACTATGAGCTTATAAGCCCTTATAGCTCAATTATGTACACCGATTTTTTCACTAAGTTGTTGATTCTACATATGGCACGAATGGGGGAGGGTTACGGCGAATGGTATCGGTCATTGTGCGCATCGGACCTGCCTCAAAGTTACCTTGTGCGGGCTTTCGGGTACACTTCACGCATGTTGAGCGAGAAACAGTTTCGCGAGCGCACCAAAGTTGAGTTGCGGGAGATCGGCAAGCAGGTCGCCAGTCTGGCAGCCGACCGCGACATCTATCGCAAGCTGGAGACTGAGGTCATCCCTGGCAATCCCCGATTGCAGAATGCGCGTAGCGCCTTCCTTGTCATGGTGCGCGGCGCGTATGCCGACGCCATGGCTGTGCGCGTGCTACGCCTGCTTGATGCCGACAGCACCGGCCTGTCGCTGCGGCGGGTGCTGGCGCAGATTGCGGAGTATCCGCAACTGCTGCACGACAAAGTTGGCGATCGCGAATTTGCCAACGAATGCGCGGCGCTGGAGCGTGCCGCCGCCAATCTGCAAGCGGTCATCGACCCCCACTTCGCACCTCACGAGCGGACACCGGCAGCGCTGGCCGCGGTGCATCGCGCTGTGGATGAGGCCCTCGACACCACAATCTCGACGCTCGAGACCTACTACTGGGTAGTAGCGGAAGGTCACCTCGACCTGGATCCGAGCTACGCTGAGGATCCGCTGGCCGTCTTCGAGTTCGCATGGGTCGAAAGGCGGCCGGTGTGACCGTTTGAACAAGCACTCACCTGCAAAGCTCAGAACCCGCCATTGTTCGATTTCGAACGTCCGCTCTCAGGGGCGAACGCTCGACGTCGTCTTCTCGACTGCAAATTGTTGAATTTTCAAGCCTGAGACTGGCCGCCTGCCTGCAACACTAAGGACGGAATTGTAGCTCCAAAAGCGAGGCGCCGATGCACGCTCTCCTCAACGACCTTCGTTACGCATTGCGGCAATTGCGCAAGTCGCCAGGATTCGCGCTGACGGCGATTCTCACCCTCGGCCTGGGCATTGGCGCGAACACCGCGGTATTCAGCGTGATGAATGCGGTGTTGTTGCGGTCCTTGCCGGTGCCCGAGCCGAATCGTGTGTATAACCTCCGAGTTGCGGGACGACCCTTCGGCACAGGCAACACCGGCGACGATTCGACTTCGTTCTCCTATGCAATGTTTGAGCAACTGCGCCAGCGGCGCGACGTCTTCTCGGACCTGATCGCGGCCGCGCCACTGGCGATTGGCAGAGTCAGTGTTCGCTATGGGTCGGAGCCTGAACTTGCTGCCGGCGAGTTGGTGAGCGGGAACTTCTTCTCCGGGTTGGGCGTGCAAATGGCACGCGGCCGTGGGTTCACGCTCGAGGATGAAACCAGCCACGCACTCGTGGCCGTGCTCAGCTATGACTTCTGGACCCGCCGCTTTGCCCGCGACCCCGAGGTAATCGGCCAGACGATGTATGTCAAAGGCGTGCCGATGAGCATTATTGGCGTGTCCGCTCCGGGCTTCACAGGGTTGGAACGCGGCACGGGCGACACCGACTTCTGGATTCCCCTGCAAAACCGTGGGGACCTTAATGCATGGGGCGACATTGAAGACAACGGCACAACGTTCTATGGCCGTCCGACGTGGTGGTGCCTGCTGCTGACTGGAAGGTTGGCTCCTGGAGTTACTCAGCAGCAGGCTGTCTCGCGGCTGCAGCCCCAGTTTCAGAACGCGGCTTACATCGGCGTAGAACATCCCAAGGCAGGCGAAGAGAAACCGAGGCTCTCGCTGATTCCAGCGCGTGGGCTCGATGCCTATACCGACGATTATCAGCAGCCACTACGGTTGCTGATGAGCCTGGTTGGGCTGGTACTGCTGATCGCGTGTGCGAATGTCGCTCTGCTGCTGATCGCGCGCAACCAGGCGCGTCAGCGGGAATTCAGCCTGCGCCTGGCGGTCGGCGCCGGCCGCTGGCACCTGTTTCGGCAACTCCTGACCGAGAGTTTGCTTCTGGTGGTCGCAGGCGGTGTCCTGGCGTGGATCCTGGCGGTTCCGGCGACACGTGCACTGGCCGCATGGTCGCAACTGGAGACCAGCCTGCAACCCGACAGTTCGGTCCTGCTCTTTACACTCGGCGTGGTGGTGCTTGCCGCCTTGATCTTCGGACTGGCTCCTTTGCGCAACGTTTTGTCGGTGCCCGCCGGATTGGCGCTGAAGAGCTCCGGAACTGCCGCCGAGCAGGACAAACACAAATCCCGCCTGGGACGGATCGTGGTGGCAGCCCAGATGGCGATGTGCGTGGTGCTGCTCGTGGCTGCCGGCCTGCTGCTGCGTACTCTGCGCAACCTGGAAAATGTGCCGCTGGGCATGCGCACGGAGGGTCTGCTGGTTTTCGGGATTAACCCTCAGGGACTTCACTCCGACCGGGAGGCGATGCATTTTTACCAGACCCTATTGACACGCCTGCGGGCTCTGCCCGGGGTTGAGTCGGTCAGCCTCGTCGGCAATCGTCCCGGCGCGGGATGGAGTAATAACAACTATGCGATTGTTGACGGCGCCAGTCCTCACGTTACCTCCGGAGATTTTGCTCCACTTCGGGGTAACGATGTTGGACCTGACTTCTTCCATGTGATGGGAATCCCCGTGCTGATGGGTCGCGACATCACGGAGTCGGACACGGCCAATTCGCCAAAGGTCGCGGTCGTCAACAAAACGTTCGCCGAACGCTATCTGGCCGGGCAGAATCCTCTCGGACACCACGTCGGAGAGAAACCGCATGAAAGAACGATCGTTGGTGTAGCCGGAAATAACAAATACACCAGCCTCGATGAAAAAGACACTCCCATGATCTGGACCCCCTACGCACAGACCGGCGGAGTCGGCCAGATGAATGTCGAGATGCACGTCGCTGGAGAGCCGCTCTCACTGCTGCCCACTGTCGCCAGGGCTGTGCATGAAATCGATCCCAACCTGCCCTTGCAAAAACCGATGGCGCAGCGGGCGCAGTTCGAGGAATCCATCTCGCGGCACCGTTTGTTCTCCAAACTGGCCGTCTTCTTCGGATTGCTTGCTGGGCTGTTAGTAGCGACAGGACTCTACGGAACTCTCGCGTACCGGGTGAGCCACCGTACGGTCGAGATCGGAGTTCGACTGGCAGTGGGCGCGCAACGCCCACAGGTACTATGGATGATCTTGCGCGAGAGCCTGCTCATTGCGGCGCTTGGGGTTGCTCTGGGAGTGCCGTTGGCCGTGATGACTTCACGGCTGCTGCGCTCCATGCTTTACGCTGTGGGCCCGAATGATCCGCTGGTGTTGCTGGGATCCTTGGTAGCCGTAACGCTGGTCGCACTCGCGGCCAGTTTCATTCCTGCACGCCGGGCGGCAAGTATCGATCCGATGAGAGCGCTGAGGACCGAATAGCATCCAGCACCGCTCAGAAGATTCTTTCGACTCCTCTAACGCGCAGAGATCAGCGCTACTGATACCAGCGCGCCCACGATGCCCGCATTCTGTGTGGCTGAGAGGCGCTCCTTCAACAGCACCCGCGCCAGGATCACTGTGCTTGCCGGATAGAGCGACGACAGCACCGCCGCGACGTCGAGGCGTCCATGGCGAGTGGCCGCGATGAACAGCGCATTAGCGGCTGAGTCGAGGAGTCCGGATAGCAGAATCGGAATGAGGGCCGCGCGAAGCGGTCGGACGTCGCGTGGCGAAAACACGACGATCGCGAGCATCAGCAATGTGGAAGCTGTGCGTGCTGCTACCAGTGGCCAGAAAACTCCGTCATGGCCAGCTTGCTTTCCTGCCACCAGAAACAGCCCAAACATCACGCCGGCCAGCATGGCGAGCCCGATGCCCCGGTGTGAGTCGATTTCGCCGCCGGGTCGCGCTACCAGCCAGATGCTGATCAGCGCCAACACAAATCCTGCCAGCTGAAAACGGTCGGGCATGCCCTCGGTGCGGATACCAACGAGCACGGGCAACACTCCGGTGATTACGGAGGCAACCGGCGCGATGATGCCCATTCGTCCGATGGCCAGCCCCTTGTACAGCGCGGCAATGCCAAAGGCGCCGGAGACGCCGGCGGCCACCCCCCACTCCAGCGAGGCGCGCGGCGGAACAGGCTCGCGAGTGAGCCATGCCAGAAGCAGCATCAGGACCAAGCCGCAGGCATGGGCGCCCGCCACCACGCGAAAGACGTTGGCGCGCTTGGTGGCGATTCCGCCGGCGAAGTCGCCGCCGCCCCACACCGCAGCCGCGCCCAGACTGAAAGCCGCCCCAGTAACAGTTCCGAGATTCATGGGAGCGAAGAGAAGCCGAAGTTTGAGTCTTGGAGTCTCATGACGCAACTCATCATCTCATTCCTTCGGGATTGAGTCGCCCGAGTCGCATCTAGGTGGTCAAGGAAACAGGGAACCCGAATCTCCAGATTCAGGAAATCTATGGAGAATGGAAGTCCTGAGTTTCTGGCATGTTACATGGCACGAAAGTAACTCGCACTTTGGTAATCAGCAATCATTCCGAATTTCACAAACAAATTCCAAAAATAGTATGTGTTGGCAGGTTGCTGCTCTATAATATCGGAAACCATTAATAGCGATGGGTTTAGCGAGCCGCGAGTGGAAACTGGCGTGGCATCGAAGTTGCACAAGCAAGAGGGGCACGTGCGTGCCGATGCATTTGTGCGTCGCACCAGCCAGCCAGCTGCTCCGATGGCTCGAGACCTGCAAACCCGCTTCTTCGCGGTGTTCCTGGCGCTGCTTAGCGTCGCGGCTGTCGTATTTGCATGGATAAATTTTCAGAAGGAGCGGGAGTTTGTAGCTCCGTACGACGGCATCTGGTGGGTCGAAGACGCGGGCCACCTCCGCGCCGAGCGAGTTGATACCGACGGTCCCGGGCAAAAGGCAGGCATCAAGAAGGGCGACCTCCTGGTTGCCCTCGATGGCCGCAGCATAACCAACGTTGGCAGCCTCGAGCGCCAACTCTATCGCGTCGGCGTGTGGTCGAAGGCCAGTTATTCAATTGAGCGTCACGGTGTGCCGCTGGAAGCCCCCCTGATTCCAGTCCCTTCCGACCGTACTCTTTACGGGGGGTTGCGGCTCATCGCTCTCGTGTACCTCGGCATTGGTCTATACGTGCTGCTGCGGCGCTGGACCGCCCCCAGGAGCACGCATTTCTACATCTTTTGCCTGGTCTCGTTCGTTTTTTATTCCTTCCACTACACAGGGAAGCTGAACCAATTCGACTGGATTGTCTATTGGGCAAATGTGGTGGCGTGGCTGTTGCAGCCTGCGCTCTTCCTGCATTTTGCGTTGGTCTTTCCGGAGCGGCGCCGCTTTCTGAACCGGCGGCCGTGGTTGATTCCGGCGGTCTACGTACCCTTCATGCTGCTGCTGGCAGCACAAATCTGCGCCGTGGCGCTGTTCCAGCCGAGCGAGCAATTGCGCTGGACGCTGGACCGCATTTCTATGGGCTACCTCGCTGCCTACTTCGTGCTGGCGGCGTTCGTGTTGTGGCACAGCTACCGCAACGCAGACACGGCGATCCTGCGCCAGCAGATGAAGTGGGTGACGCGCGGAACCATTCTGGCGGTGGCGCCGTTCACCATCTTTTACGTAATACCATACCTCTCCTGGAGCACGCCCACCCTGGCGATGAAGGTTTCGGTGCTGTCACTAGTGTTCCTGCCACTGACCTTCG
>Ga0335085_10003441_pt1 | contig 27403 bp, 23 predicted proteins | sample Lox_Sample_45_FD_206712 | JGI IMG/M metagenome (GOLD analysis project Ga0335085, IMG submission 206712) | Soil microbial communities from Loxahatchee National Wildlife Refuge, Florida, United States - Lox_Sample_4.5 | ecosystem: Environmental > Terrestrial > Soil > Wetlands | place: USA...
ACGATCCGGCGCGCACACGCCGTGCAACCGGTGACCGCGCTGCAGAGCGAGTACTCGCTCTGGTGGCGCGAGCTGGAAGAGGCGATCCTGCCGACGCTCGAAGTGCTCGCCATCCGCGCGGGGCTTTCTTGCAGCTTGTCCCAGGGGACTGCGAGTCCTCTGTCAGGCTCCGCATCTCACGAACCGCCAGTGGGTCGGTTCCGAAGACGAGAAGCGGGTGGCGGTCGCGGCGGGACGTCCGGCTCCGCCGAACGGTGCCGCCGCGGGTTGACAGCGCCCGCCACGCGGTACGCCACACGCGCAGACGCGGACGATCATGCAAGCTCGCGCCTGCCCGGATCAATCGGAAAGGCGAGTGGTCGGTGTGATCACTCCGCCGCGCCCAACCGATCGACTCCAATCAGCGCCTTGCAGCCGCGGCTATGGATCGGCGAGGCCGGCGATGATCGCCCAGGTCGCCAGCGCGCCGCAGATCGAGGTGTACTTGCCGTAGGCGGTGTAGTAGCCGACCGCCCAGGTCGTCTGCTCGTTCAGATGGAACTGCTTCGCGGGCAGGTCGCCGTTGATCACCGGGTCGCTCATGTTGCGCACCACCGCCCAATTGGGGGGCGAGTCGAGCTCCGAACAGGCGAGCCCGAGCGCGGCGTCGCCCATCTCGACCGCGGCGCCTTCCTCGTCGAGCCGGTTCACGGTCGTGCCGTACTCGAAGTAGTCGGTCGTCAGGATCGGATGGAACTCGGGCATGTCCCGTCCTGCCTGCTCGAGCTTGACATCGGGCGTGTTCGCGGGCGGCGCCTTCGGCTTGCCCTTGAACGGGAACCGCTTCGTCGGCGGCGCGAACGGCGGCTCCGCCAGGTCCGGATCAACACTCGCCATCAACTGCTGCGCGGTCGCCAGGTAGCCGGTCGGGATCTGCCACTCGCTCTTGAAGACCTTGCCGTTCCAGGGCTCGTTTCGGAACTCCTGCTGCAGCCGAAACTTCGCCGCCCGCGTCACAACCACGTCCCCCAGCTCGAACGCCTCGAACACGCTGCCGGAGGTGCCAATCGTCAACAGCACGCTGGCTTTCGTTTCGGCGATGATCTGCTGGAAGAAGTCCTTCACCGGCAGCGTCGCCGTCCCCTCACCCGTCTTGACCCCGTCCTGGTTCAGGTGCAGCTCCGACTTCACACACAACACCCGCGTCTGGCCGACCGTGACCGGCATGTAGCTGCCCAGTCGCCGCGACAGGGCCGCCGGGGCGCCCGCGCGGATCTGTGACGCGTACTTGGACTGGAAGCCGCGCGAGTAGTGGTGCCAGTTCGCCGGGCTGACACCGGGAGTAAGGACATGCGCGAGCGCGGCCAGCTCGTCGACCGTCCACGTGACCACGACCACATCCGCACGAGGCAACTGCCGCGAAGGATCCGGCGCGGGCACGACCGGAGCCGCGACCGGGGTAAGCCCAGCCGGAAACGCGAACGCCGCCTTCTTCGTCGCCGTCGTCGCGGCAACAGCCATCAGAGGCGCAGCAGCCGACCCCTCCGTCTCGAGCTGCTCGCGGCCGCGCGAAAGCAGATAGCGAGCGATCTCCTTCCGCTCCGGATGCGCCTCCACCCCGCGCCGCGCTCGAGCCACACCACACCCCCCGCCGACCCGAGGCCCGCCGCCGCAAAGCGACACCCCACCAACACAGCCAGCCTAGAGCCAGCCGCCACAAGCAGTCAAGCACCTCCTTGGAGCCAACCGCAGTCACGACTCGCCCCAGACCGCCTACGCAGGGCGACCAGCAGGACCACTCCGCACGACTGTCTCCTGACGTCCCGATCACGCCTGTACAGCCGGCCTCTCACACGCGGAACTCGCTCCAGAAGCTCCAACGCCGCTCCAGACCAACCGAAATCCCGCCGCCAAAGGGCGATTGAGCGGCGACCGCTTACGCGTCCGACTTGGAATCGCTCCACCTGTTCCGCGCCTGGCAGGAGCCCGGGGTCGTCGGCCCGTCCGATCGCGACGCCCGGTGGCGTGCGCGTCTCCATGAGGCTGTCCGGCCCCTGAGCCATCTCTGCGCTGGCGTTGACATCGGCGTGGCGCGGGTGTTGGATCGGGCTTCCAGCACCGCACGGAGGTTCCATGCCCAGGACGGCTCCAAGCGATGCTGCGGCGCATCTGGCACCACGTGGTCGTGGCGGTCGACTCGGGCGAACCTCAGACGTCGAGCTCCGGTTGATGAACGGCTTCGAGTTGCTCTCCGACGGGGAGCCCGTCCGGCTGCCGCTCAGCGTGCAGCGCCTGCTCGCGCTGCTCGCCTGCCAAGAGAGGCCGGTGCAGCGGGTTTACGTCGCCGGGAAGCTCTGGATCGACGCGAGCGAGGAACGTGCGTCCGCCAGTCTGCGCTCCGCGCTCTGGCGCGCGAACCAGGCTGGCGTTCCTCTGGTGCGAGCCTTCGACTCGCGCCTCGCGCTGCATCCGGTCGTGCATGTCGACGTGAACGAGGCAGCGGCGCAGGCGCGCCGCATCGTCGACGGCACGGCCGACGACGTGAGCTTCGCCGGGTTCGCCTTGATCGGCGAGCTGCTTCCGGACTGGTACGACGACTGGCTGCTGATCGAGCGCGAGCGGTACCGACAGCTCCAACTCCACTCGCTCGAGGCGCTCGCTCACCGGCTCACCGGGCTCGCCCGCTACGCCGAGGCCGCGGAGACCGCGCTCACCGCCATCGCCGCCGAGCCGCTCCGGGAGAGCGCCCACCGCGTACTCATCCAGGTGTACAGGGCGGAGGGCAACGCGAGCGAGGCGCTCCGGCACTACGACCTGTTCAGGCGGCTCCTCCACGACCAGCTCGGCCTCGAACCGACCGCGCAGCTCGACGAGCTGGTCGCACCGTTGACGCGCCGGTAACGAAGCGGTGACGCAGGCGGTTCACGCTCCGCCCTCAGTGACCGAAGAGCAGGAGCGGACCGGCGTGCTCGTCGTACGCGCCTGGGTGACGCGCGGCAGCCGGACGCTGCTCGCGCGAATCACGGGCCGGGCAAACGTCGAGGTGAGCGACGAGACGACGGCCACGGTGTCGGGGTCCGATGCGGCGGCCGACCTCGTGCGCGACTGGCTCCGCGACTTCGAGGCCGCCGGGGACGATCCCGGCGGTGACGTGACCGTGACGGAAGCGTGACGCGGGCCGCCGAACCTTACGGCGGTACCACGACGAGGAGGATGGAGTGTCGAGCGCACTGACGTTCCCGGGCGTGTACATCGAGGAGATCCCGAGCGGGGTGCATCCGATCGTGGGAGTCGCGACGTCGATCGGCGCCTTCGTCGACGTGTTCCCGCGCGGACCGATCGACAGCGCCGTCGAGGTGCTCAGCTTCGGCGACTTCGAGCGGACCTTCGGCGGGCTCGACACGTCGAGCGAGGCGAGCTACCAGATCCAGCAGTTCTTCCTGAACGGCGGCACCGATGCGTGGGTCGTGCGTACCGGCGACGCCGGGACGTACAAGACCGCGCACGTCACCGTCGCCCAGAACCCCGCCGGCGCGGGCACGAAGATCGTCAACGTCTCTGCCGGCCGGCGCGTGCGCGGGGCCTCCGTCGACGACCCGGGGCTGTGGGGCAACTTCGTGCGTGTCGAGGTCGACTACGACGTCGCGCTCGCCTCCAGCTCGACGCAGTCGTTCACCGAGCTGTTCAACCTCACGATCAGCGAGATCTCTGCGGCGCCGGGCCGTCTGACGACGCTGCGCTCGGAGACCTACCGCAACCTGACGATGCGCGAGAACGTCGCCAACAACGCGCTCTGGGTGGTCAACGAGGCGTCGAAGATCATCCAGCTCGACCGCGACGGCCTGGGCGCGATCCCTGCCGATCCGAGCGGTTTCCGGCCGTGCGCGACTGGGACCCTCGGCGACGCGCTCGCGGCGTCGGACACGCTCCCCACCTCCGGCTCGACGTTCAAGGTCAACACGAAGACCGCGACGCTCACGTACACCGGCACGCCCACGCTGGCGGACTTCGTGGCGATCCTCCAGGCCGCGATCCAGGGCGCCGACCCGACCGATCCGCTCATCGCCGGAGCCTACGTCAAGCTCGTCCCGAACAATGCCGCCGGAACGGAGCAGCGCTTCCAGGTGATCGCGGGCAGGACTGGCGACACCTTCGACCCGACGGCCGAGCTCACGTTCGCCGAGGACGGCGGGACGACGGCCGCCGACCTAAAGCTCCTGGGCGGCGCGTCCACGGTCAACTACCAACAGATCTCGCTCGCGGGCGGCGCCGACGCGCCCGCCCCGACGTCGGCCGTGCTCCGTGGCTCGCAGAACGCGAAGACCGGGCTCTACGCGCTGGAGGACGTGGATCTCTTCAACATCCTCTGTGTCCCGGCCGCCGCGTCGCTCGACGACTCGAACTTCGACGCAACGATCTCCGAGTACGAGACCTACTGCGACGACCGACGCGCGTTCCTGCTCGTGGACGTCCCGGAGGAGATCAACGCTCCTGCCGACGTGCAGGCGTGGATGGCGAATCACGCAACCGTGCGGAACGACAATGCCGCCGTCTACTTCCCGCGGGTGCTGAGCTCCGACCCGCTGAACAACGGGCGCCTCCGCAACGCCCCGGCCAGCGGCACGATCGCCGGGCTCTTCGCGCGCACCGACGGCGAGCGCGGCGTGTGGAAGGCGCCGGCCGGAACGGAGGCGACCATGGCGAACGTCAGCGCGCTCCCGTACGTGCTGACGAACGGAGAGAACGGGCTGCTGAACCCACTCGGGATCAACAGCCTGCGCACGTTCCCCGTGTACGGCAACGTCGTGTGGGGAGCACGAACGCTCGACGGCGCCGACGCTCTCGCCTCGGAGTGGAAGTACGTGCCCGTCCGGCGCACGGCACTCTTCCTCGAAGAGAGCCTGTACCGGGGCACGCAGTGGGTCGTCTTCGAGCCGAACGACGAGCCGCTCTGGGCCCAGATCCGGCTCAACGTCGGGGCGTTTATGCAGAACCTCTTCCGTCAGGGCGCCTTCCGCGGCTCGACGCCGAAGGACGCGTACCTCGTCAAATGCGACTCGGACACGACGACGATCGACGACATCAACCTCGGTGTCGTCAACATCCTCGTCGGGTTCGCGCCGCTCGAACCGGCCGAGTTCGTGGTCGTGAAGATCCAACAACTGGCGGGGCAGACAGCCGCATAGGGAGGCGACGTGACCGAGTTCACCGTCAACGCGCAACGGTTCGACCCGTACAAGAACTTCAAGTTCCGGTTGAAGTGGGACGGCCGCTACGTCGCCGGGATCAGCAAGTGCAGCGCCCTCAAGCGCACGACCGAGGTCGTCAAGCACCGCGAGGGCGGCGATCCGAGCACGAGCCGGAAGTCACCGGGCCGGAACGAGTTCGAGGCGATCAGCCTCGAGCGCGGCGTCACCCATGACCTCGAGTTCGAGCGGTGGGCGAACAAGGTGTGGGCGTTCGGCGCCGGGCTCGGAGCGGAGGTCTCGCTGAAGGACTTCCGCAAGGACGTGATCATCGAGTTCTACAACGAGGCCGGCCAGCTGGCGATCGCCTACAAGGTCTTTCGCTGCTGGGTCTCGGAATACCAGGCGCTGCCGGACCTGGACGCCAACGCGAACGCCGTCGCCATCCAGCACATCAAGCTCGAGAACGAGGGTTGGGAGCGCGACACCTCGGTCACCGAGCCGACCGAGCCGTCGTTCACCACCCCGTAGGCCCTGTGACGGCCACGGCTTCGGACGTGCTCGCGGTCTGGGAGCGTGGGCTCTCGGCGCCGCCCGGCCGCCGGGCGCTCGAGCTGGCCGGGCTCGCAGACAGCAATCCGGGCGGACTCACGGCCGGCGAGCGGGACGCGACGCTGCTCCATCTCCGGGAGACGCTTTTCGGCGCGAGGATCGAGGGCGTCGTCGACTGCGCTGCCTGCGGCGAGCCGCTGGAGGTGACGACGACGACGCGCTCGCTGCTGGCGGCCGCGCCGGACGCGGTCGAGGGGGCCGCCGTCTCACTGGACGGCTGGGAGGTGCACCTCCGCCCCGCCACCGCGGCCGATCTCGCAGCGCCGGACTTGTCGGCGGCGCAACTGCTGGCCGCCTGCGTCGAGGAGGCACGGCACGACGGCCAGGCGGTCGACGTGGCGCTGCTCCCGCCCGAGGTCGTCGCCGCCCTCGACGAGGCGCTCGCGGCCGCCGACCCGCTCGCCGACCTCGAGTTCGCGGCGACGTGCCCGGCCTGCGGCGAGACCTCGACCGCGCCGTTCGACATCGCCTCGTTCCTCTGGGCCGAGGTCGACCGCTTCGCGCTCGAACTCCTCCGCGAGGTCCACGTGCTCGCCTCTGCGTACGGCTGGACGGAGGACGAGATCCTCGCGCTCGGGCAGCGTCGCCGGCTCTATCTGGAGCTGGTCGAGGCATGAGCGGGTTCGTCGCCGGCCTCGCCGCGCGCAACGCCGGCCGCTCGCGCGTCGTCGAGCCTCGACGGATGCCGTTCGAGCCGCGCGCGGAGCCGCTCGTCGAGCCACCGCACGAGGCCGTCGAAGAACCGGCGTCCGACCCGACCGCATCCGTGGAGCGAGCACCGCCGCTGGCGGCACCGCCGCGCCGGCCGGCCACGACCGCCGCGCGCCCGGCCCGCCGGCCGCCCGCAACGGTGCAACCGCTCCTCCCGCCGGAGCGGCCCGGCCCGGAACCGAAGCCCATCCGCGTCGAGGCGCGGGGGCGGGGGCGGCCGCCGTCGCCTTCCCCGCCGGAGGCGCCGACCGTCGCGGAGCCGGTCGTGGCGGTCGAGCCACCCGAGGCGCTGCCGCCGGGACTCGTGCCCAGGCCGTCCGTGCAGCTCGAGACCGTGACGCGGCTTCGCGAGACGGTGCGCGCCGCCGTGCCGCCGGTCGTGCACGTGACGATCGGCCGCGTCGAGGTCCGAGCCGTCCAAGAGCCCACCGACCCGCGACCGCGCCGCCGCCCGAAGCCGCCGCCGCCCATGACACTCGACGAGTACCTCGCCAGGGGACGGCCGTGAGCAACGCCCTCGGCCTCGCCGCGGTCACCGCCGTCCTCAAGGACATCCTCAACGACCGCGCGATCGACTCCGGCGTCGGCAACGTCACGGTCACCGCGAAGCCGCCGGACAAGATCGACACCGACTCGAAGGAGCAGACGCAACTCAACCTCTTCCTTTACCAAGTGACGCCGAACGCCGGCTGGCGGAACGTGGGACAACCGTCGGTCTCCACGGACGGCACGCGGCGGCTGACGAACCCGCCGCTGGCGCTGGACCTCCACTACCTGATGAGCGTCTACAGCGACGAGGAGTTCAAGGCCGAGGTGCTGCTCGGCTACGCGATGCAGGCGCTGCACGAGAACCCGGTGCTCACGCGCGAGATGGTACGCGAGCACTTCCAGGTCGACCCGACCGGGGTCACCGGGGCAGGCCTCCCGCCGCCGCTCGACTCGCTCTCCGCGGGCGAGCTGGGTGACCAGGTCGAGCTCGTGAAGATCTCCCCGCTGACGATGTCGAGCGAGGAGATCTCCAAGCTCTGGACGGCGTTCGGGGCGCACTACCGCACCACTGCGGCGTACCTCGTCACCGTCGTCCTCATCGAGGGCCGGCAGCCGACCTCCGAGGGGCTGCCGGTGAAGGAGCGGCTCGTCTTCGCGCGGACGCTCCGCGAGCCCCACATCGACGACGTGGCGAGCGACGGGATCGACCCGTTCATCGTGGCCGCCAGCAAGCTCGTGCTCACGGGCGAGCAGCTCTTCGACGAGAACCTCGAGGTCTTCGTGAACGGCCAGGCGACGACGTTCGACAGCGCGGCGAACGACCGCATCGTCGCCGACCAGCCGCCGGGGCTGCGCGCCGGAGTGCAGGCCGTCCAGGTCAAGCACCACATCCCGATGGGCGATCCGCTGAAGCAGCACCGCGGCTTCGACTCCAACGTCGCCGCATACATCCTGCATCCGACCTACGGCGGGCTGACGCTCACGCCCGCGCCGTCGGGGTCGAGCCCTTACACGGGCAGTGCACGCGTCACGGTCAACCCCGACGTCGAGAGGGCGCAGCGGGTCGTCCTTCTCCTCAACTCGCACTCGCTGACGCCGCCGCAGTCATACGCATTCGTGGCGAGTCCCCGGCAGAGCGACGGCGACCCGATCAACATCCCGGTGGAGGACGTTCAGCGCGGCGACTACTACGTACGTGTCCAGGTGGACGGAGCCGAGAGCCCGGTCGACCTCGAATGGGCGACCTCCACAACGAAGGTCACGATCTGACCGTGGCGGACACGGCCGGGTGGGAGGCGGCCAACCAGCAGGCGCTCGTCGGCGAGGTGGCGAGGGTGCGCGCGGCGCTGGAGCGCAAGCTCGGTCAGGAGCCGCCGGGCCCCCCGCCGCCGGCGCGGCCCGCTGGTGAGGCCATGGCGCTCGACGTCATCGTCTCCGCATTCGGTCTGTCGCCGTTCGAGCGCGATATCCTCCTCCTCGCCGCCGGGGTCGAGCTCGACGGCGCGCTGGCGGCGCTGTGCGCCCGCGCCCAAACTGGGGCGGGGGTCGCCGCGCCGACATTCTCGCTCGCGCTCGCGGCTCTCGACGAGGCTCACTGGAGCGCGCTGTCGCCGGACCGGCCGCTGCGCCTGTGGCGTCTCGTGTCCCTCGGCGCCTCGTCGTCGCTTGCCGCGGCACCGCTGACGATTGACGAGCGCGTGCTTCACTTCCTCGCCGGCGTGCAGACGACGAGCGCCGGGCTGCGGGGGATCGCGCGCCCGATCGAGCGAACGCCGTTACCCCCGGGTCGCGCCGACTCCGCGCGGCTAATCGCCGCGTGCATCCGAGAAGGCCGGCGCGCCGAGCTGTCCGGCGGGGACGCGGACGGACGGCGCGGCGTGGCCGCGGCCGCCGCGTCCGTGTTGGAGCTCGCCGCACTCGAGCTCGCCGCTGCGGATCTGCCGGCGAGCGCGGAGGAGCGGCTCGACCTGGCGCGGCTCGTCGAGCGGGAGGCGGTTCTCGGCGGCTTCCTACCCGTGATCGACGCCGGCGAGAGCGGCGCCGCCGCGGTTGCGCTGTGCGACTTGCTCGCCTCGCCGTGCGTAGTGCTGACGCGCGACCCGCTGCGGCAGTACCGCGCGCCACTCACCCGAATCGACGCCGGCGCGCTCAGTGAGGCCGATCGCTGCCGGATGCTCGTCGAAGCCGGCCGCGATCTCGCGGACGCGGCCGCCGCGGCCCAGCAGTTCCGGCTGGACTCGACCGCGTTGCAGGCCGCCGCCCACCTTGCCGCCGGCAACGGCTCCCTGTGGGACGCGCTGCGCGCCCAGGCTCGGCCGGGCCTCGACGACCTCGCCCAGCGCATCGAGCCCGCCGCCGGTTGGGACGACCTCGTGCTGCCTGCTCCGATCTTCGACACGCTACGCCAGATCGCGCTCCAAGTGCGCCGCCGGTCGCAGGTCTACGAGGACTGGGGCTTCGCCGGCAAGAGCTCACGCGGGCTAGGGATCAGCGCGCTTTTCACCGGCCCGAGTGGCACGGGCAAGACGACGGCCGCGGAGGTCCTCGCGGCAGATCTGCGACTCGACCTGTACCGCATCGACCTCAGCGCGGTCGTCAGCAAGTACATCGGCGAGACCGAGAAAAACCTGCGTCGCGTGTTCGACGCCGCGGACGAGGGCGGCGCCGTGCTCCTCTTCGACGAGGCCGACGCGCTGTTCGGCAAGCGCAGCGAGGTGAAGGACAGCCACGACCGCTACGCCAACATCGAGGTCAGCTACCTGCTGCAGCGCATGGAGGCCTACCGCGGACTCGCGATCCTCACCACGAACCGCCGCGAGGCGCTCGACCCCGCGTTCCTCCGCCGCCTGCGCTTCGTCGTCCAATTCCCGTTCCCCGATGCGACGCAGCGCGCCGAGATCTGGCGGCGGATCTTCCCCGCGCAGACGCCGCTCGACGGAATCGACGCCGTGCGGCTCGCACAGATGAGCGTCCCCGGCGGGACGATCCGCAACATCGCACTCTCCGCCGCGTTCTTCGCCGCCGACGACGGGGCGTCGGTGACGATGCGCCACGTGCTGCGGGCGGCGCGCGCCGAGCATGCAAAAATCGAGAAGCCCCTCACCGACACGGAGATCGCCGGATGGACGTGAGCCGCATCGAGGTCGAGATCGACAGCCTTGTGCTGGACGGCTTCGACCGGATCGACGGCCGCGCGGTCGCGGACGCGGTCGAGCGGACGCTCGCCTCGCGCCTCACCGCCGGCGGGATCCGACCACGTCCGGTCGACCGCATCGACGGCGGGTCGTTCTCTGTCCCGGCGCACGCGTCGCCGCGGGCGATCGGAAACGCCGTCGGACGGCGGCTGCACGGGAGTCTCGGCCGGTGACCCGCCATGTCGCGGTTGCCGCCCCGGCGCCGCAGGGGGTCTGCGGCGCCGGAACGTCGCCCGGCAGGCCAATCGCACAGCCCTTCCGTGGCGCCGTCACGCCGCTCGGCCACGACTTCGCCACGGTCCGCGTCCAGCGCGACCTCGCGACCCCACCGCCGCGCCTCGCGCCGCCGCCGCAGCCCGACCTCACCGACGCGCAGATCCGCACCGCGATGGCGTACAACCGCGAACGCTACGACGAGGCGAGCACGCGACTCATTCAGCGCCTCCTCGGCGGCCCCGTGACCGGCGACTGGACGGAGGAGAACATCGTGGCCATCGCGGCAACGCAGGAGGAGTACGGGCTGTTCAAGGACGGACGGGTCGGCCACGAGACGCTCGGCTTCCTCGACCGCGAGCAGCGCCTCGAGCGGGTTCCCACGACGACGCCGAACTGCCTCGTCTCGTTCCGGGTGGTCGGGCCCGATGCGCCGATCTTCCGGCGCCTGAACGCCACGCAGTGCTTCTGGGGCGGCCACTTCCAGATCGAGGCGGAGTTCTCCAACCGCTGCGACTGCTCGCAGTTCGAGTACCGCCAGTTCATCCGCGGACACCTCCTCCGCACGCGCGGGGGTGTCACGCAGGACATCGGAGACTGGTTCGCCAGGCTCCCGGCCGGACGCGTCACCGCAGCGTTCCAGGAGGACGGCGACACGACGAGGGCGCCAGTCAGCTACGGGCACCGCGACCAGTTGGGGTCCGACGATCCGGACGACCACTACGTCGCCGCTGATGAGAGCGACGACCAGGCGAGCGGCTGCCGCTACGAGGCCGAGGACTTTCCGGGCGGTCCGATCGACGACTGCGAGGCCGGCGACGTGTATGACGTCCAGGCCGACTTCCGCGGCGAGATCCAGCGCAGCGGCCGGCCGATAACGGTGCAGTTCTGGACGGCGGCGCGGCGGACCGGGTGGCGGCCGTGACCGTCGCCCGCGCCACGCAGCGGCGCTGCGCCTGCGGCGGGATCGTCGGGCCTGAGGGTGAGTGCTCCGCGTGCCGCGCCCGCCGCCTCGCGCGCCAGGCCGGGCCCGAGGTCGCACCGCCGATCGTCCACGACGTGCTCCACTCGCAGGGCCACCCCCTGCAGCCGGGCGTCCGGGCCGACATGGAGGCCCGGCTCGGCCACGACTTCTCGCAGGTCCGCATCCACGACGACACACAGGCCGTGCAGTCTGCCCGGGCGGTCGGTGCCCGCGCCTACACCGTGGGCCGCGACGTCGTACTCGGCGCAAGCCCATCGCCGACGCTGCTCGCCCACGAGCTCGCGCACGTCGTACAGCAGGGCGCGAAGGCGCCGCCGCATGGGCGGCTGGAGATTGGCCCGCCCGGCGACTGCTATGAGCGGGAGGCGGAAGCCGTCGCGCGGCGGCCGGCTGCCGCGGTCGCGCAACGCGCGCGGCCGAGCGTCCAGCGGCAGACGGGAGGCGGAGGTGGCAGCAGCGGCTCGACCGTGTATCTCTGCTCGAAGGCGCTCGAGAGCTCGCCCTTCGGCACACACGCCTTCTTCCGGATCGGCGGCAGTGGCGCGGGCAACCCGACGTACAGCCTCGAGCCGGAGGACCGGCACGGGCACGCCGCCGACGGCAGCCTCCTCGGAACGGGCTGCTGGCAGGGCATGCCGAAGCGCGACTACCCGGAGGACTACAGCGCCTCCGAGGCGCACTGCGAGGCGACGTCGCTCACCGAGAGCTGCATCGCCGGGCAGTACGCCGCATATCCGATCGGCAAGTACTGCACCCGCGGCCCGAACAGCAACACGTTCGCTGGGCATCTGGCCCGGCGCTGCGGGATGGCGAATCCCGATCCGCGGGGCTGGAACCCAGGGATCGACGACTCGCCGCCCGCCGCCGGCACGTACGCACCGGCGCCGGGGTACACGGTGGTGACGTGCATGGAGAACAACTGCATCGACCTCGACCATTCGGGCAGCGCCGACGTCACGCCCTCGGAGCCTGCCGTCCAGCGGCAGCAGGCCCAGCCGCAACCACAGCCCGTCGCGCAGTGCGGGATGAGCTGCACCGACCCTCGGTTTCTCGCGCTCGACCGTGCCAGCCGCGAGGCGCAGCTCAACGCGCAGTGCCCACAGGGGTTCACGGCGAGCGCGACGACCTTCTTCGGCGAGAGCTTCCCGGCGGCGACCGGCGCGACGTTGAAGCGGAGGATGCTGGCGGCGCAGGCGCCGGCCATGCGGGAGATGTGCCTGAACGGGACGGATCCGAGGACGCTGCACCTCCCCGGACCGATCACCACGTACTCCGGCCACAGCCCCGGTGAGTCCCAGGCGGTGGACATCGACGTCCACGGGCAGCCATACCTCATGCACGAGCGGTCGCATCAGATCCGGGGTGACCGGACGTCGCCGATGGTTCCCGAGACCGACATCGACAACGAGACGCGCCCCGCCTTCAATCGGATCGTCTTCTGGACGCGCTATCGCGGCTCGATTGTCCCCCGGGGAATCACGACCGTGAGCCGGACGACCGGTGCGACGCGCCTCACGTCGGCGCGGACGTGGACCGACCCGCTCACCGGCACGAGCGGGCAGACCACGGTCGGCGACCTCTACGACATCCTCAGCCGCGAGAGCCGCGCACTCGGGTCGTACTTCCAGCTGCTCGCGAAGTCCGACGCCGAGCTGGCGCAGGAGATCGACATCTTCCTCATGTTCAACACCGACCCGCCCGCGGAGCTGACCAGGCTCGGGCTCCCCCTCGACTCGACCCCACTGTCGGTGGCAGCCTTCAGGCGCCGGATCGCCGACGACTACCGCATCCTCGGCGGGAGCGCCGCCGAGCTGGCACGGGTCGCCGGCGGCCGGACGCCCTCGACGACGCCGCCGACGCACGTCGGTGACCGTCCGTTCGAGGGTCGGCGGCCGGAGGAGGGCTTCCTCACGCTCCCGCGCGAGGTGGTCGTCGCGCTCACCGACCAGGGGCTGACCTGGGGCGCGATCGACTTCGGGGGCGGCAGCGGCGACGTGATGCACATCGACTGCCGCGACATCCCGGGATGCTGACGGCCCGCACGACGATCCAGGCGCCGTCGCCGGAGGGGAGCGCGGCTCCGCGACGCGACGCGACCGAGCGCGCCGGGCCGCAGGCCGCCGCGGGCCACGCATTCGGAGACGTCTCCGTGCACGCGCCGCGCCTGCGCAGCCCGGTCCGGCTCGCGCGCGAGGTCGCGCAGCTGCACTTCGACGGCGTCCAGCTCACCGCCGCAAATCGCGGGGACTTCGTCTCGTGCGAAGCGTTCACAAGTAGCTCGGCGCCGACCCCGGAGGGCCGCTTCTGCGTGCGCCGCGAGGGCGAAGCCCAGCGCCTCGGAGGTGTGAAAGGCGCATGGGGCAGGGTCAAGGCGTTTTTCGACCCCGATAGCGATATCGCTCCGGTCCGCCAGGACCGCCGCAGGTGGTTCCTGATCGAGCCGCAGTTCCCCACGAGCCGATCGCGGATGCAGATCCACTACGGCATCGCCAGTGAGGGGTGCGTCACGGTTCGAGATTCGCTCTGCTTCAGGGTGGTCGAGTTGATGGTCGAGGGGGGCGACGTCGCACAGGGGACTGGGTATGACGGCTATCCGCCGGGCAACGATGCCAACGTCGTCAGGGAGGAGCGGCCCGTCGACTGCGTCGCCTGGCTCGACGTCTCGTACGGACCTTCGGTCTCCGAGAGCGCCGCACCGCCGCCCGTCCGCATCACCGCGCAGGAGGAGATGCCGCTCTATCGCACCCTGCGGCCCGGGTACACGGGGCCGGACGTGAAGACCCTCCAGCAGCGGCTCGCCAACGAGAACTTCGTGCTGTTCCGACCGCCGGTCACCGGCATCTACGGCCCAGAAACGGAGGCGGCCGTGATCGCCTTCCAGACGACGAACCGGCTGCACGTGGACGGCATCGCCGGTCCCGAGACGATCGCGCGGCTGCGGGCCCTCGAGCGGCGCTAACTCGGGCCGTCCGGCCCGTGACACGCCTGTGACGCGGAGGTGACGCCGGACCGGGACGCTCATGCGCATGGGTGACGGCCCGTGACCGGGTTTTCGGGCTCGCCCCGCGTCTTGAAGGGGGCGCTCGTCGCGGTGAAGCCGCTCAGTCCCGCATCCGGCGTGATCGTCTTCCAGTACAACCCGGACACGCTGACCCGGACGGTGCGGGCCCGCACGGCGGGCGCCGAGGGCGACAAGACCGAAGCGCTGCGACTGAAGGGGCCTCCCGACGAGACGATCAGGCTCGACGTCGAGCTCGACGCGGCGGACCAGCTGGAGGCGGGTGACCCGGACGCCGAGTCTTCAGGCGTGTACCCAGCGCTATCGCGGCTCGAGACTCTGCTCTACCCGAGTTCCGCGATCGTCATCGCGAACGAGGCGCTCACGCTGCTCGGCGTGCTGGAGGTGATCCCTGCGGAAGCGCCTCTCACGCTGCTCGTCTGGGGCCAGAAGCGCGTGCTGCCCGTGCGCCTGACCTCGTTCACAATCACGGAAGAGGCGTTCGATCCCGGGCTGAACCCGATCCGCGCGAAGGTCAGCCTCGAACTGAGCGTGCTCAGCTACGACGACCTCGGCCTGCTCAGCCCGGGCGGGGCGCTGTTCATGGCGCACCAGATCGCGAAGGAGTCGCTGTCCACGAAAAGCCCGACGCCGCTCGGGGCGACGGGCGTGGGGATCTGATGTTCGACACGGGGAGCCGCTACGCGAGCCTGCCGACAGCGACGTTGGAGCAGGTCGACCCGGACGGCTCGACCCGGCTAGTCGCCTACGTCACACGGCGGCTGATCACGACCGGGGCAGGCCCGTCGCTCGTCGTGCACCGCTTCGCCGCGGGAGAGCGCCTCGACACGATCACCGCCGCGTACTTCGGCGACCCGACGCGCTTCTGGCAAATCTGCGACGCGAACGAGGTGCTGCGCCCGGGCGAGCTCACCGCCGAGATCGGCAACCCCTTCGTCGTTCCGCTCCCCGTCGCCTGACCAATGCTGATCGGAGCCCTCGGCGTTCGCCTCATCCTCTGGGCCGGGCCCACGATCCCGCTTCCCGCGCCGCCCGGCGTGATGAAGTCGCTGACCCGGCTCACCGTCACGAACGACTCGCAGGGCCAGGACGGCTTCCAGTTCACGCTCACGCTCGGCAAGACGCTGCTCGGGGACTTCGGGACGATCTCCGACGGAACGTTCGACCCGATGCGCCGCGTCGTCATCGCCGTGCTGATGGGCGCCACCCCCGAGGTGCTCGTCGATGGGCTCGTGACTCACCTGCAGGTCGCGCCGAGCGGCGAGCCGGGGCAGTCAACGATGACCGTGACCGGCAAGGACGTGTCGCAAGCGATGGATCTCGCCGAGCGGAACACGGACTATCCGAACCAGCCGGACGCCGTGATCGTCTCCCGCCTCGTCGAGGGGTACCCGCAGTACGGCCTCGTACCCAACCCGACGCCGACTACGGACGTACCGATCATGCTGCAGCGGATCCCGCGCCAGCAGGAGACCGACCTGCACTACATTCGGCGGCTCGCGCGGCGCAACGGCTACGTCTTCTACGTCGAGCCGGTCAGCTTCGGGGTGAACCGCGCGTACTTCGGCCCGGAGACGCGCGTCGGTCAGCCCCAGCCCGCGCTGACGCAAGGACTCGGCCCGGCCGCGAACGTCACGTCGCTGAACTTCACGAACGACGCGCTCGCCCCTGTAGGCACGCACGGCACCTTCGTCGATCCGGTCTTCAAGCTTCCGATCCCGATCCCGACGCTGCCGTCGCTGCGGCTGCCGCCGCTTTCGCACAGCCCGGCCATCGCGTACCGCACCGTCCAGCTGCGCGCCACAGCCAAGGAGAACCCCGGCCGCGCAGCGACCGCCGCCGTCGCCGCGATCACCGACGCACCGGAGGCGATCGAGGGCACCGGCGAGCTGGACGGCGCACGGTACGGGTCGGTGCTCCGCGCGCGGCGGCTCGTCGGCGTGCGCGGCGCGGGCACGAGCTACGACGGGTTCTACTGGGTCAAGCGCGTCACCCACACGATCACGCCCGGCAGCTACACGCAGAGCTTCTCCCTGAGCCGCGACGGCACCGGCGCCCTGCTCCCGGCGGTCGTCCCGTGAGCGGCAACGGCGACAGCGAGGTCCGGTTCCTCGGCAAGTTTCGCGGGCTTGTCAGCGACGCTCAGGACCCGCTCATGCTCGGCCGGATCCGGGCGCAGGTGCCGGACGTGCTCGGCGACCAGGAGAGTGGCTGGGCGATGCCGGCGGCGCCGTTCGGCGGGTCGGCGGCCGGGTTCTTCGCGCTGCCGTCGGTCGGCTCCGGCGTCTGGATCGAGTTCGAGCAGGGCGACCCGGACTTCCCAGTGTGGACCGGCTCGTGGTGGGGCACCGCCGCAGACGTCCCGCCCGCACTCCTGGCACCGCCCTACGAGAAGGTGCTCGTCCAGACCGCCGGCGGCCACTCGATCACGCTCGACGACACCCCCGGCGTCGGCGGCATCACGCTGCAGACCGCGACCGGCCAGAAGATCACACTCAACGCGCTCGGGATCGAAATCGACAACGGGATGGGCGCCGCCGTGAAGCTCGAGGGGCCGGTCACGACGATCAACGACGACGGGCTGCAGGTGATCTGATGCCCCCGGTCCTCCAGCTCGGCGCGAGGATCCTCTGCGGGCACGGCGGGCAGGTCATTGACGTGATGCCGAGCCCGCGCGTCCAGGTCGGCGGCGCTCCCGCGCTGACCCAGCCCGGGCCGTTCGTCGTCGGCGGCTGCCCCAACGCGTCGCCGCCCGGGCCGTGCGTCACGGCGCAATGGATCACCGCGTCGACGAGGGTGCTTGCCGGAGGGCAGCCGCTGCTCCTGCTCGACAGCGCGGGCATCTGCGCCCCGACCGGCGTCCCCGCGCTGCCAGTCGTCGGCCAGATCCGGGTGGAGGCCGAGTGATCCAGATCGACTTCCCGTACCACGTCGACCCGCTCGGCCGCAGCGCCGCGACGACAGACGACGACCACGTGCGTGACCTGATCGAGCAGGTGCTGTTCACGGCGCCGGGCGAGCGCGTGAACCGCCCCACCTTGGGCAGCGGCCTGCTCGAGCTCGTGTTCGCGCCCGCAAGCGACGCCCTCGTCGCCGCGACCGAGATGACCGTCCAGGCCGCGCTGCAGGCGTGGCTCGCCGACGTCGTCGACGTGCAGCAGGTGGACGTCCTGGCCTCCGAGTCTACGATCTCGGTGACCGTCTCGTACGTCGTCCGCACGACGCAGACCCCGAGCGTGGCGACCTTCACGGAGGCGCTGTCCTGAGCACCCTCGAGATCGCCCGCTACTGCTGCCTCTCCGGGGGCCGGCGCGCGGCCGTCGAGGCGGCGCCCGCGGTGAACGGGATCGACTTCCTCGAGGTCTCGCCGGACCAGACCTCACTTGCCGTCACGTTCGTCCGCGATCTCGGCCTCGCCAGCCTCGCCGTCGCCAACGTTGCGATCGACGGCGGCGTGCGGATCACCGGCATCCTGGTCACCGCAGTGTCGGCGGCGGGCGCGGTGCTGACGGTCACCGTCGACCGGCCCGGCGACTTCTCCACGTACACGTTGCGCCTGCGCGCATCGCCGGACGACGACACGCCTCCGGCCGGCTTCGATCCGCGGCTCGCGAGCGTCGACTTCTCGTTCAAGGCAAGCTGCCCGAACGACTTCGACTGCGAGACCGAGGTCGAGTGCCCGCAGGAGTTCGCGCCGGTCGAGTTCGACTACCTCGCGAAGGACTACACGAGCTTCCGGCAGCTGATGCTCGATCGGATGGCGCTGCTCGTCCCGCAGTGGACGGAGCGCCACCCTGCCGACGCGACCGTCGCGCTCGTCGAGCTGCTCGCCTACGTGGGCGACCAGATCAGCTACTTCCAGGACTCGGTCGCCACCGAGGCCTACCTCGGCACCGCCCGCCGCCGCCCCTCGCTGCGCCGCCACGCGCGGCTGCTCGACTACCAGGCGCACGCCGGCTGCAATGCGCGGGTCTGGGTCGCATTCGACGTCTCTGCCACGGTCGACCTACAGGCGCGCACCGTCCTGCTCACCGGCAACCCGGGCGCGGCGGCGATGGTCGATCCGACCGACCTCGACGCCGCGCTGAAGACCGGGCCAGTGGTATTCGAGACCATCTACGGGCGTCGGCTGCTCGCCGCGCACACGGCGGTCGACCTCTACACGTGGAGCGACGACCAATGCTGCCTCGTCACGGGCGCGACGCGCGCGACGCTCACCGACACCGACCCGCGCTCGCTCGACCTCGCAGCCGGCGACGTGATCGTCTTCGAGGAGGTCCGCGACCCGGAGACCGGCCTCCCCCACGCCGACCCGGTTCCCTCACGGACGCACCCGGTGCGGCTCACGTCGGTGACGCCCACGGCCGACCCGGTGCCATCGCCAGCCGTGAACGTCATCGAGATCGAGTGGGCGGCCGACGACGCGCTGCCGTTCCCGCTCTGCGTCTCCGCGCTTGTCCACCCGCCAGACGGGAGCGAGACGCTGCAGGGCGCGATCAGCGTCGCGCGCTGCAACGTCGTGCTCGCCGACCACGGGCTCTCGGTGCCGGCAGAGCCGCTCGCCCCGGACGTCGTGCCCGACCCCGGAGCGCGCAACCGCCCATACCGCCCTCGCTTCCCGAGGTCGCCGGTGACCTTCGCGGCTCCGGTCGACCTCGCGGGCTCCGCGGCCGCCTCGGCGCTGAACGACCCGCGCGCCGCCCTGCCCGCCGCGACGCTCGCCGGACAGAACCTCGTCTGGGAGCCGGTCTGGGACCTGCTCGGCAGCGGCCGCTTCGACCCGGCCTACGTCGTGGAGGTCGAGAACGACGGCACAGCCGGGATCCGATTCGGCGACGACGAGCACGGCCGCCGGCCCGACGGCGGCTTCTCGTTCACGGCGCAGTACCGCGTCGGCAACGGCACCGCCGGCAACGTCGGCGCGGGATCGATCCGACAGGTCGTGCTCACCGGCACGGGCGTGAACCGCGTGTGGAACCCGCTCTCCGCCGTCGGCGGCACCGAACCCGAGCCGCTCGAGCAGATCCGGCTCGCCGCGCCCGCGGCGTTCCGCTTCCAGGAGCGCGCGGTCACCGAGGCCGACTACGCGACGGTCACCGAGCAGGAGCCGACCGTGCAGAAGGCGGCGGCCCGCTTCCGCTGGACAGGCAGCTGGTACACGGCGTTCGTCGCCGCCGACCGCACCAACGGGCTGCCCGAGGATCCCGCGTTCGTCGCAGCCACCACCGCCCACCTCGACGGCTACCGCATGGCCGGCCACGACCTCGACGTCGAACGTCCGTCGACCGTCCCGCTCGACGTCGCGCTCGACGTCTGCGTGGCGCGCGGCTTCTTCACCACGGACGTCGAGGCCACGCTGCTCCGCGAACTGGGCACGGTTACGCTGCCCGACGGCCGGCTCGGGTTTTTCCACCCCGACAACTTCACGTTCGGGACGCCGGTCTATCTGAGCCGCATCTTCGCCCGCGTCACCGCGGTGCCGGGCGTGCGCTGGGTGCAAGCGACCCGCTTCCAACGCTACGGCAAGGCGCCGAACGGCGAGCTCGCCGCCGAGGAGATCGCGGCCGGCCCGCGCGAGATCGTGCGGCTCGACAACGACCCGAACTTCCCGGAGAACGGGAAGCTCCAGCTCACGATGCAGGGCGGCGTGTGAGCGCGCCGGCCTGTAGCTGCGTCGACGCGTGCGGCTGCTGCGAGGCGCACGGCCCACTCACGCCGCTCGCGCTCGACAACCCGCCCGGCCTGCCGCAGATCGCCTACCGGGTGGGGAACCACGACGCCTTCAAGCAGACGATGCTCACCCGCCTCGCCGCCGAGCTGACCCCGCTCACGACCCGCGGCGACGAAGACCCGACGATCGGCCTCGTCGACGCGTGGGCCTGCGTACTCGACGTGCTGACCTTCTACCAGGAGCGGCTCGCCAACGAAGGGTTCCTGGGCACGGCAACGGCGCAGTTCTCGATCCGCGAGCTCGCTGCCGAGATCGGGTACGAGCTGTCGCCGGGCGCCGCGGCCTGCGCCTATCTCGCGTTCGAGCTGGAGACGGCCGAGGGCGCGCCGCAGTCGGTAACGATCACGCCGGGGGTGAAGGTGCAGAGCCTCCCGGGCCCGGACGAGCTCCCGCAGACCTTCGAGACGATCGCGGGGATCGAGGCGAAGCCCGAGTGGAACACGATCCGGGCGCAGGTCACCGAGGATCAGCAGCCCGGGTCCTCGTCGACCCACCTCGTCCTCGACGCCAGCGCGAACGTGAAGGTCGGAGACATGCTGCTGATCACCGACGCGGGCGGATCGCACTGGGGGCTCCGCCGCATCGAGTCGGTCGTCAACGACGCCGGCGGCGGCTTCACCACTGTCGGCTGGTCGGGTGGGTTGGGTGCCGGAGCGCCGCCCGGCGACTTCTCCGCCTACGTGCTGCGCACCCGCGCGTCGGTCTTCGGCGCGACGTCCCCGGACGCGCGCACGCTGCCGCCGAGCGTCGTCGAGAACTTCGACAGCGGCAACAACGGCTCCCACGACTGGTCGAACCTGACGCTCAGCGCGATCCGCGGGTCGCTGCCCGACACGACCGTCTTCCTCGACGCGGTCTACCCGCCGATAGTCCCCGACAGCTGGGTCGTGCTGGTCGACGAGAGCCAGGAGGCGCTGTTCTCCGTCGCCGGCGCCGTCGAGGACGGCAGGACCGGCTACGCCGTGAGCGCGAAGACGACGCGCCTGACCCTCTCCGCCTCGGCGTCCGCCTTCGAAACCTCGGTCCGCGCAATGACGGTGTGGGGCGGCGCCGCGGAGCTGCCGCTGGCGCGCGCGCGTGCGACGGGCGACATCGGCGGCGAGGAGCCATTGTCGATCCCGCTGGAGACCGAGATTCCGGCGCTGCCCGGCGACCGCGCACTGATCGTCTCCGGGATCCGGACGGACACCGGAGAGCGGGCGAGCGAGCTGGTGTTCACTGCGAAGCCGCAGGACGCGTCGCCGACGCAGTCCGTGCTCGCCCTGCGCGGCGACAGCCCGCTCGCAGGCACGTACGAACACGGCACGGTGACGATCGCTGCGAACGTCGCCTTCGCGAGCCACGGCGAGACAAAGGCCGAGGTGCTCGGCAGCGGCGACGCGGCGACCCCGTTCCAGCGCTTCACGCTGAAGGGCGGCCCGCTCACGTACGTGCCGAGCCCCGGCGCGCCGGGCGGCGCGGCGACGACGCTGACCGTGCGCGTCGGCGGCGTCGCGTGGCACGAGCACCGCGACCTGTACGGGCTTCCCGCGCACGAGCGCGCGTACGAGACCCGGCTCGACGACGACGGAAAGGCGAGCGTCGAGTTCGGCGACGGCGTCACCGGCGCGCGGCTCCCCACGGGCGTCGAGAACGTCACCGCGCAGTACCGCGTCGGCACCGGCCTCGCCGGGATGGTCGGCGCGGGCCAGCTCACGCTCCTGCAGAGCCCGCCGCTCGGCGTAAAGCGGGTGACGAACCCGTTCGCGGCCACCGGCGCGTCCGATCCGGAGGGCGGCGACGACGCCCGCGACCACGCGCCGCTCACGGTCCGCACGCTCGACCGGACCGTCTCGCTGGACGACTTCGAGGACTTCGCCGCCACATTCGCGGGGATCGGCAAGGCGCAGGCATCGTGGCTGTGGAGTGGCCAGCGGCGGATCGTCGTGCTCACGCTCGCCGCAGCCGACGGCAGCCCACTGACGCCCGACTCGATCGCGTTCGGGAACCTCTCGCAGGCGCTCGTCGCCTCCGGCGAGCCGCGGCGCGCGATCCGGCTCGTCCCCTACCGGCAGCTGCTCTTCCAGGTGGCGGCTCGGCTCACCCTCGACCCCGACTACGAGACGGCGACGGTGCTCGCCGCCGCGTCGGCGGCGCTGGAGGGCTCGCTGGCGTTCGCGAACCGATCGTTCGCCCAGCCCGTGGCGCGCAGCGCCGTGGAGTCGACCCTGCAGGCGGTGACGGGCGTCGTCGCGGTCGACCTCACGCTGCTCGACCTGGCCGGCGGCACCGCCGTGCGCGGCCTGCTGCTCGCCTCCGGCGCAACCGTCGAGCAGGGCGTCGTGCTCGGCGCGGAGCTCCTCCAGCCGGCGCCCGGCGGGATCTCGGTGACCTCGGCGTGATCGACGGCGAGACGCTGCTCGAGCTGCTGCCGGACCTCTACCGGCTGCGCGACGCCGATCAGGGCGGTCCACTCCAGGCGCTGGTCTCGGTGCTCGCCGAGCAGGCCGACGTCGTCGACCTCGACGTCGAGCTGCTCTATGACAACTGGTTCGTCGAGACCTGCGACCCGTGGCTGCTCCCGTACATCGGCGAGCTGCTCGCCGTGAGGCCGATCTACGAGATCCCGGGCGCCGTGAGCCGGCGGTCATACGTGGCGAACACGATCCGCTACCGGCGGCGGAAGGGCACGGTGAGCCTGCTGGAGCAGCTCGCCGCCGACGTCACCGGCTGGCCCGCCCGCGCCTCCGAGTTCTTCCAGCTGCTGGAGACGACGCAGTACGTCAACCACCTGCGGCCGGTCAACCTGCGGACGCCCGACCTGCGCGACGCCGACGGGCTGGAGCTGCTGGGCGGGCCCTTCGAGCGAGCGGCACACACGGCCGAGGTCCGCCGGATCGCCACGCGTCACGGCCGCTACGACATCCCCAACGTCGGCATCTTCCTGTGGCGGCTCGGCAGCTACCCGCTGGCGCTCGACGACGCCGGCGCGGAGACGCCGACGACGCGCGGCACAGCCTGCAAGAACGGCGCGTGGTTCACTTTCAACCCGGTCGGCCTCGATGCGCCGCTGTTCAACGACCCGAGCCGGGTGCGCGCCGTCACCGACCGTGTCGAGGAGGAGGACGTGCCCGCGAAGGTCCGGCGACGCGCGCTCTACGACGAGCTCGAGGCTCTGCGCCGCGCCGCCGCCGGCTGGCCTGCCGAGACGCCGCGCTTCTTCACGGACCGGCGCCACGTGCTGCGCGTGTGGACGCAGGCCGCCGACGGCGACCCCTTCGCCGAGGTGGACCCCGTGAAGATCCTCGTCGCCGACCTCTCGCTCGGCCAGCCCCCGCCGGCCTCGAAGAGCTACCCGCCCCCAGGCGGCGGCGCGCCGGTCGTGCTGCCCATCGCCGTCGCGGTCGACCCCACGCTGGGTCGGCTCACCTTCCCCTCGGGCGCCGAACCGAACGCCGTCGAAGTGGCCTACGCGTACGGCTTTCCGGCCGACGCCGGCGGCGGACCCTACGACCGGCGCGACTCGATCGACGACCGCTTCCTGACCCCCAGCGCGGTCTGGGGCGTCGGCCACGACGTGTCGATCGCGCCCGGCACGAACTTCGCCTCGCTCGGCGAGGCGGTGCAGGCGTGGAACGCCGAGCCGCCTGGAACGACCGGCGTGATCGTCGTCTTCGACAGCCGCACCTACGCCGAGAGCCTCACCGGCGCGCTCGCCGTGAAGATCCCGCAGGGGTCGAGCCTGCTGATCGTCGCCGGCGAGCGCCCGCCCGACAGCGCGACCGCCTTCGCGCCGTCGGGCGTGCGGCCCGACATGCGCGGCGCGCTCCACGTGCGCGGCACCGCGGCGGACGGGCAGCCGCCCGGCCTGTTGCAGGTGGACGGGCTGCTCGTCGAGGGCACGGTCACCGTGAAGAGCGGCAACCTCGGAACGCTGCGGCTGAGCAACTGCACGATCATCCCCGGCAAGGGCACGCTCGTCGCGGAGGCGTCGCCGCCGATCACCGACCTCGTCGCTGCCCGCGAGATCGACCTCGTCCGCGCGGTCGCGGGCGCCGTCTCGCTCGCCGACGACCGGTACGCGCTCAACGTCTCCGACTCGGCCCTCGACGGGGGGATCGACGCTGCGGTCGCCGACGTGTCGCTGAGCGGCGTCACCGTCAGCGGCCCGCTCACTGCGCGGACGCTCCGCGCGAGCGACTCGATCCTGGACGGCACGGTCACGGTCGCCCGCACACAGGACGGCTGCGTTCGCTTCAGCTACGTCCCCGCCGTCCCGGCCTGCCGCACGCCCCGCCGCTACCGCTGCCAGCCCGACCTCGCTCTCGGCGGTCTCACCGACCCGGCCGCGAGGGCCGCGGTCGTCGCCCGCGTGAGGCCTGCCTACACGTCCCTCGACTACGGCAACCCCGCATACGCCCAGCTCGACGCGCGCTGCGCCCCCGAGATCCGTACCGGCGCGGCCACCGGCTCCGAGATGGGCGCCTACACCGCCGTCCAGCAGCCCGCACGCGAGGCGAACCTCGACGTCGCGCTCGAGGAGTACCTCCCCTTCGGTCTCGAGGCTGGCTGGTTCTACGTCACGTGAGGAGCTGCCATGAAAGCTGACCTGACCCGTTCGACGTTCCGCCGCGAGAAGCACTACTCGAGCGTGCGGATGCAGCAGGGCCGCGTGCAGCTCGACGCCGACTGGAACGAGCAAGTCGACATCGACGCGCACGTCGAGACGACCACGCGCCTCGACGTGATCGGCGCCTGCGGGGCTCCGGAGGCGGCGCCCGGCTTCGCGCTCGCCGTGACCACCGACGGCCACGACCTGACCATCTCGCCGGGCCGGATCTACGTCGGCGGTACGCTCTGCGAGCTGGAGACGAGCCCGATCGCGGTCAGCGCGGCCAAGGGCGGATCGCTCGTTCTCGAGGCGATCGAGTCGGACGGCCACCGGCTTGCCGCCGGCGACTGGGTCTCGCTCGCCGCGGACGGAGTCGAGCCGGTGCTCGCGAAGCTCGCCGCGGTCAAGGGCCAGGCGGTGACGTTCGCCGCCCCGAAGCCGACCAATGCGTGGCTCGCGGCGCTCGTGAAGGCCGGCGACGCAACGCTCACCTGGGTGTGCACGTACCTCACGCAGCCGGACTTCCCCGGCGTCCGGCCCGACGCAATCGACGTGAAGGCCGGCGGCTACCTCGCGTACTTGGATGTCTGGCAGTTGCACGTAACCGCGCTCGAGGACGGCGAGATCCGCGAGATCGCGCTCGGCGGCCCGGACACGGCCACCCGCACCCGGACCGTGTGGCAGGTCAAGCTGTTCCCCACCCGCGACGGGGCGAAGGCGAGCTGCCGGAGCGTCCCGTCGACGTTCCCGAAGGCAAGCACCGGCCGCCTTGCCGCGCGCGCCGAGCCCCAGACCCAGTCCACCGACGTGTGCACGATCCCACCCGGAGCCGGCTTCCGGCGGCTCGAGAACCAGCTGTACCGCGTCGAGGTCCACGACGGCGGCCAGCTGGCCGACGGGACGAGCAAGGCGACGTTCAAGTGGTCGCGCGAGGACGGATCGGTCCTAGTCCGGTGGCTCGCCGACAAAGGCTCGGCCGCCGTCGTGGATAGCCTCGGCCGCGACGACGAGCTCGGCTTCGCCGCGGGCAACCTCGTGGAGCTCACCAGCAGTCTCGACGAACTCGCAGGAGCACCCGGCACATTCGGCACGGTCCAGGCGACGAGCCAGACGGACGCCGACGGCTGTCTGCTGACCCTCGCAGCCGCCCCACCCGCGGTCCCGGACGCCGCCTTCAACCCGAAGGTGCGCCGCTGGGAGGGCACCGCGAACATCGCCGGCGCTTGGATCGCGCTGGAGGACGGCGTCGAGATCGAGTTCGCGGACGGGCTCTACACGACCGGCGACTACTGGCTCATCCCGGCGCGGACGGCGACCGGCGACGTGGACTGGCCAACCGATGGCGTGAACCCGCTGCTGCGGCCGCCAGAGGGGATCTCGCACGCCTACTGCAGGCTCGCCGCGCTCGTCCTCTCCAAGACGTGGCAGGTGGCGGAGATCTGCCGGCCGGTCTTCCCGCCGCTCACCGGCGTTTCGTCCTCGGGGCCGGCCGTGGACCCCGGCATCCACGTCCTCGACGTGCGGACGGGCGGCGCGACGCTCGGCAACGACACGCAGGTAGCCGGCGTCACGCTCGCCCGCACCGGGCTCCAGATCGTCTGCGACGCCGACGTCGAGCCGGGCTGCGTCGCGAGCAAGCCGAACGTCCTCGTCACGCTCGACGTCCCCTTCCCCGCGACACAGGAGGAGATCGCGTTCTGGAAGACCTCGGACGGCAGCCCGTTCGGAACGATCCCCGTGACGCTCAACGCCGTCACCGCCTGGGACGACGCGGACAAGGCGATCGGCTGGAAGCCGCTCGGGGCGACGGCGTCCATCCTCGCCGGGCTCTTCGCACGGTTCCCGAAACAGAAGTCGCTGCTCGCCCACCTCACTGTCAAGGGGAACTTCGTATACGAGGCCGGAAACCCCCAGGTCAACCTCGACGCCGAGGTCTTCGGAGTGCTCGAAGGCACCACGCTGGGCGCGTTCTTACCGCAGAGCGGCGACGGCCGCCGTGGCGGCGACCTCGAGCTGTGGTTCTGGCTCGTGCCGGACCAGCTCGTCGTCGGCGTCCTCGGTGACTCGCCCGTGCTCACCCAGCCGGCGACGCAGCAGGCGGCCGCCGACGTCTTCGGTCTTGCCACAGACGGCCCGCAGCTCGCGCCGGCCATGCCCGCCGACATCGCCGTCAACGACGCTACGAAGGCCGATATCGCCGGCGCCCAGGCCCGCGCGGAAGCAGCCGGCCTCCAGGACAAGCCGCTCACCGCCGTGATCGACCAGAGCCTGGCCGGCGCCACGGATCTCCTCGTGGCGCAGATGAAGGCGATCGGCGTCGACCTGAACGTCGTCCCGCTGCTCGCTGATCAGATAATCGCCGGACCGACGCTTCCGGACGGCCAGAAGCCCGACCTCGTCATCGCGGGCCGAGACGTCGTCGATGCCGCCGCCACCCAGAACCCCGGCCTCCTCACGCCGGACACGCAGGCCTCACTCTAAGTCGGCGTCAGCAGCCCGACGAGGTTCCAGCGCTCCAGGCCGGCCGCAACCCCACGCTGGACAAGTCGGCGCACCGACCCCCTACCGTGCCGTAGGAGGTCGCTCTAATCGCTCGGGCGGCGCTCACATGGGTCGCAAGTCCGCATTCACACAGCCGTCGGCCTGACTCCCTACCTCCGGCATTGGATGTCGCTCAGCCCGTTCCAACAGCG
>Ga0335085_10003442_pt1 | contig 27396 bp, 37 predicted proteins | sample Lox_Sample_45_FD_206712 | JGI IMG/M metagenome (GOLD analysis project Ga0335085, IMG submission 206712) | Soil microbial communities from Loxahatchee National Wildlife Refuge, Florida, United States - Lox_Sample_4.5 | ecosystem: Environmental > Terrestrial > Soil > Wetlands | place: USA...
ATGGGAGAAGGCGCCTGCGTGCTCGTGCTCGAGGAGCTCGAGGCTGCAGAGCGCCGCGGCGCGACCGTCTACGCCGAGATCCTCGGCTACGCGATGTCGAACGACGCGCACCACCTGGCGCAGCCGGATCCCGAGTCTCTCGGCGTCGCGGAGATGATGCGGCGCGCGCTCGAGCGGTCCGGGATCGAGCCGCAGCGCGTCGGCTATCTCAACGCCCACGGCACCTCGACGCCGCTCGGCGACGCGGCCGAGACTCGGGCGATCAAGGAGGTCTTCGGGGAGCACGCCTACCGCCTCGCGGTCTCCTCGACGAAGTCCGTGACGGGCCACTGCTTCGGGGCTGCGGGGGCGATCGAGGCGATGATGTGCGTCCTCGCCGTGCGCGACGGCGTGCTCCCGCCGACCATGAACTACGTCCACCCTGATCCCGAATGCGACCTCGACTATGTGCCGAACGAGGCGCGGCAAGTGCAGGTCGACGTCGCCCTCTCGAACGCCATGGGCCTGGGCGGCCACAACGGCTGCGTCCTCGTCGGAAGGGTCTAGCGATGGCCTGGGAGGGCCCGCCCGCGCCGTACCGGATCGAGACGGAACGGCTCGTGGTCCGTTGCTACGAGCCGCGCGACGCGCCGCTCATGAAGGAGGCGATCGACTCGAGCCTCGAGCACCTTCGTCGGTGGATGCCGTGGGCCGAGCACGAGCCGCAGACGCTCGAGGAGAAGACGAAGCTGCTGCGGACCTTCCGCTCGGAGTTCGACGCAGGTGCGAACTTCGTCTACGGGATCTTCTCCGCCGACGAGTCGGAGCTCCTCGGTGGCACCGGGCTCCATCCGCGAATCGAGCCGGGAGGCCTGGAGATCGGATACTTCATTCGCGCGAGCGCGACACGGCAGGGCTTCGTCACCGAGTCGACCGCGGCGCTGACGCGGGTCGGCTTCGAGATCTGCGAGGCCGACCGGATCGAGATCCGGATCGAGCCTGGCAACGAGGCGAGCGTCGGCGTCCCACGGAAGCTCGGCTTCGTCGAGGAGGCGACGCTGCGCCGTCGCCTGCCGGGGCTCGAGGGTGAGCCGCTGCGAGACGTGACGATCTTCACGCTCTTCCGCGAGGACTTCGATCCGGCGGTCGCTGCGCGCATCCGCGCCTTCGACGCGCGCGGAGAGCGGCTGATCTAGCCGCTGAGCACGTCGCCGCTCAGTGCCTCGAGCGATGGCACCACGGCGTCCGCGAGCGCGAGCGCCTCCTCGTCGGGCGGATAGCTCCCGTTCGGGATCGCGACGACACGCATCCCGGCCGCCTTCGCCGAGCGAATGCCGGCGTGGGAGTCCTCGACCGCGGTGCACCGCTCCGGCGCGACGCCCAGCCGGCGGGCCGCCTCGACGTAGACGTCCGGCGCGGGCTTGCCGCGTGCGACCTCCTCGGAGGAGACGGTCGCGCGGAAACACCCCGCGATGCCGGCGAGCTCGAGCACGGCCTCGAACACCTCGCGGTTCGAGGACGACGCAAGCGCGAGCGGGAAGGCCGCCGCCGCCCGCCGCACCGCTTCGACCGCGTCCGGCAGCAGCGGCAGCTCGTGCCGGTAGGCCTCGAGCATCCGCGCGACGACCTCGCGGTTGACGGCGTCGGGCTCGTCCGGGACTCCCGCTTCCTCGTGGAGATAGGCCGACCACTCCGGCGCGCTCATGCCCATCATCGCCCGCTGCACCTCGTCGTCGTAGCGGCCGCCCCGCTCGCGCACGTAACGCTCCCGCACCGCGTCCCAGACCTCCTCCGACTGGATGAGGACACCGTCGAGGTCGAAGACGACTGCGTCGATCACGAGGTCGAACTGTAATTTCGGGCTCGTGCCGGCCATCTCTTCATCGATGGCAGACGACCGGGAGCGGTTCGAGTGGATCTACCGGGAGAACTTCCGAGCCGTGCTTCGGTTCGCCGCGGCGCGGATCGATCCCGAGCGCGCCAAGGACGTCGCGGCGGAGACCTTCCTCGTCGCATGGCGCAGGCTCGACGCCGTCCCCGCCGAGCCGCGCCCGTGGCTGCTGGGTGTCGCGCGGCGCGTGATCGCGGGTCAGTTCCGCTCCGACATGCGGCGCGAGGCGTTACTGCTCCGCCTGCGGGTCGGGCTCCCCGGAGACGCAGCCGGGGAAGCCGATCTCTCCGGGGCGGTCGCGGAGCGCGACCAGGTGCTCGCGGCATTCGCCGCGCTGCACGAACGCGATCGCGAGGCGCTCCGGCTCGTGACCTGGGACGGCCTCAGCTCCACCGACGCTGCGGAGGTCCTCGGCGTGACCCGGATCACCTTCGCCGTCCGCCTGCACCGCGCCCGGCGCCGGTTGCGGCACGAGCTGCAGCAGGGCGACCAGCAGCCGGAGATTCCATCGCTGAAGACAAGGAGGCAAGCAGATGCGCGCCAGTAACGAGCTCGACCGTCTCTCCGCCGCCGAGCCGGTGCAGCTGGCAGACCCGGAGTCGCTCATCGACCCGGGCGAGGAGGAGCGGATCCTCGAGGGGATCCTCGTCTCGAACCGGCCTGCTCGCCGAAGCCGGATGACTCTCCGTCGGCGGGCCGGTCTTCTGCTCGTCGGCGTCGCGCTTGCGGCTGCAGTCGTCGCCGTCGCGTCGATCGGCCATGGAAGTCCGAAGTCCACGGGTGGACCGGCGCACCACCAGATCTCTCTGAGCGGAGCGAGGATCCAGCTCGCCGGTTACCGCTTCAGGACGCCGGCCGGCTTCAAGAAGTCCACGACCGCCTGCGCTTCAGCTCCGTCGGCGGCCGACAAGCCGACGACCGTTCTCAACGGCTTTGCCGCCGCCGCATCGGCTGACGGAGGCTGTGTCGAGGCCGCGTACCTGATCTCCCCGAGCAACTTGCCGGGTGTCGATCTGATCCCACAGGACGCCAGGCAGGTCGATGTCGGCACGTACCAGGGCTACTACGTTCCGCCGGACTCGTCAGGAACGAGCACGCTCTACGTCGAGTTATCCAAGGCTGCAGGTGATTGGAACCTCGCGTACCTCGTGCTGCGCGGCCGGGGTCTCACGCAGGACGAGCTGGTCGCGGTCGCGGTCTCGGGCCTGCCGGGCTAGACCGAGTGGTACGTGCTCTCGCGGTAGACCAGGGCGTGGTGCGACGGGCCGTGCTCGATCGAGAGGACGTCGGCGATGAAGAACGTGTGGTCGCCGGCGTCGGTCTCGCTGCGGGTCTCGGCCTCGACCCAGCCGAGCGCGCCCTCGATCACCGGTGCCACCTGTCCCTCGCGGGTCGGGACGCCCTGCCAGTGCACGATCGGCGGGTAGCCGGCCGCGAACCGCTGCGCGAGCTCCTCCTGCTCGGCTCCCAGCAGGCTGACTGCGAAGCGGCCCGCCCTGCGGAGGAGCTCGTAGCAGGAGGCCTCCTTGCCGATCGAGACGCCGATCAGGGGAGGCTCGAGCGAAAGCGAGACGAGCGACGAGACGGTGACACCCATCCGGTCGCCCTCGACGTCGACGCTGAGGATCGACACGCCGTGCGGCCAGAGCCGCATCAGGCCGCGAAGCTCGTCTCCCGTCGTCATGGCGGAGAACGCTACAGGCGGGATGAAAGCTCGAGTGACCGCCCGCCGGCGGTCGCCCCTACCGCTATTCTCCTCGAGGTGAGAACCACTCAGCGCAAGGGCGATATCGCAACAGCACGGGCGATCGCGCGATTCACGTCCATGGGCTACGACGTTGCAATCCCGCTCACGGAGTCCGCGGCATATGACCTCGTCGTGGATGACAGTGAGATGCTCGCCCGCGTGCAGTGCAAGTACGTCGGAGACCGGCGCCGACAGGTTGATCTGCGGCGGATCCATTCGAACTCGAGCGGCTACGTCGTGAAGCGAACCTCTCCGGGTGACTACGACTGGCTCTTCGTTGTCGATCAAGACGGATCCGAGTACCTACTCAAGACTTGTCACGCTGGGCGCCGTTCCGTGACACTTCGCGACTCGGACATGCTCGGAGCGGTGGCAGAGTCTGGCTGAATGCAGCTGCCTTGAAAGCAGCCGGTCCACACCTGTGGGCCCGGGGGTTCGAATCCCTCCCGCTCCGCTCTGACAATCTCCACCGCGGCGTCTAGTGTCGCAGCCGATGGCGACCATGAAGGATCTGGACAAGCTCGCGCTCGCCATGCCCGAGGCGACGAAGGAGGTCGAGGACGGCCGGCCGACGTACCGCGTGCACGGGAAGATGTTCTGCTTCCACCGCGGCCCGCGGCCGGACGCCGTCGACCCGGAGACTGGCGAGCGGCTCGAGGACGTGCTCGCGTTCCGGGTCGCCGACCTCGGCGTCAAGGAGATGCTCGTCTCCGACGCGCGCGGCGTCTACTTCACGACGCCGCACTGGGACGGCTACGCCGCCGTGCTCATGCGCATCGGCGACCTCGATCGGCTCGATCGCGACGAGTTGCGCGACCTCGTCGAGGAGGCGTGGCTGACGCGGGCCCAGAAGCGGCTGGCTAAGGCGTGGCTCGCCGAGCGCGGCGAAACCTAGACGCTACCGCCCGGCGGTCTTCCCCCGGTCGAGGTCGGCACGCGCCTTCTTCGCGAGCTCGAGAAGCCGCTCGTTGTGTGCGCGCCATTCCTCGCGGAACGCCTCGATCTCAGCCTTCGTCCTCTTCCTCTTCGCCATCGTCCTCCACAAATACACCGTGGATGTCCCAGAGCGCCTGATTGATGTCGTGCACGGCGAAGAGTAGAGCCTCGACTTCGCCGCGATTGATGATCTGCTCCGCCACCGTTGAAGGGTGACGCGGCGACTTCGGTCGCGCAAGAGGCTCTTTCGGAGGTGTCAGGAGGTGATGCGCTCGGGCGCGCCGTACGCGCGCAGCACGTCCGGCACCTCGCCCTGGAGGTTCTCGAGAATCGCGAGCGCCATGCGATCCACGACAGCCGTGCCGTTGAGCATGTGCAGCGGCTCGGGACTCTTGCCGTCGCGGTAGCGGATGCCGAGGCGTCGCGCCTGGAAGTCGGTCGTGTTCGAGATCGAGGCCGTCTCGCGGTAGCGGTCCTGTCCGGGGAACCAGATCTCGACGTCGTACGTCTTCGCGGACGCGGCCGACATGTCTCCCGCAGGAAGGACGACGACACGGTAGGGGACGCCGAGCTCCCGGACGAGCTCCTCGGTGTTCGCGAGCAGGTATTCGTGCTCGTCCCACGAGTGCTCGGGCAGCGTGAGCGAGAACTGCTCCACCTTGTTGAACTGGTGGACGCGGAACATGCCGCGCGTGTCGCGGCCGGCCGCGCCCGCCTCGCGGCGGAAGCAGGGCGAGAACGCGACGTAGCGGAGTGGGAGGTCGGCCGCGTCGAGGATCTCTCCCGCGTGGAGGCTCGCCAGCGGGATCTCGGCCGTGCCGGAGAGGTAGAGGCCGTCCTCCGGGATCTTGTAGATGCTCTGCTCATCGGAGGGGAACGCGCCCGTCCCCACCAGGGCCTCTTCGCGGACGAGCACGGGCGGCAGCACGGTTACGAAACCCTTCTCCGCGAGCCGCTCGAGCGCGTAGCGGTAGAGAGCGAGGGCCAGTCGCCCTGTGTCGCCGATCCAGTAGCCGAAGCGGGCCCCGCTCATCCGTGCGGCGCGGTCCATGTCGAAACGGCCGAGCTCGAGGCTCTCCCTCGGCTCGGCGAGCTGCGGCGGCTCGCCCATGACACGCTCGACCCGGACGTCGTCCTCGGTCGCTCCGTCCGGGACGTCGTCGGCAGGCGGGTTCGGGATGCGGAGGCCGAGCTCGTCGCGCGCGGCCTCGGCCTCGGCGAGCTCATGCTCCGCACGCTGCAGCTCCTCCTTCACGCCGCGCAACTCCTCGAGCTGCTCGGGCGTCGGCTTTCCCTTCACCTTGGTGCGCGAACGGAGGTCGTCGACGCGCGGCACGAGCCCGCGCCACGCCTCGTCGGCTGCGAGCCAGGCGTCGAACGCCTCGGCCGCGCCCTTGCGCGCGAGGCGGCGCCGATATTCCTCCGGCTCGTTGCGGGCGGCGCGCGCGTCGATCACGTGACGGAGTCTAGGTACGCCTCGAGCAGAGCAGCCACGCCTTCGTCCTGCACGGACGGAACGACGAGATCGGCGCGCGCGAGGACATCGCCGTGCGCGTTCGCCACCGCGACGCCGAAGCCGGCCCAGTCGAGCAGCTCGCGGTCGTTCTCCCCGTCGCCGCACGCGACCGTCTCCTCCGGCCGGAAGCCGAGCCGGTCGGCGACGAACTGGAGCCCGCTTCCCTTGCTCACGTCGGGGTGCGCGAACTCGAGGAAGTACGGAAGCGACTTGGAGATGAAGAGGCGTCCGGCGAAGCGGGGCTTCAGCTCGGCCGCGAGCTCGTCGAGCGCATCGGGGTCGCCGACGGCCACGAGCTTCGTCGGCTCGCTTTGCAGCCACGCCCGCAGGTCCCCGACGGCGTGGATGTCGAGGTGCTGGAAGTCGGCGTAGCGCCTTGCTTCCGGCGTCACCTCCGCGACGTAGAGCTGGTCGTCGACGTAGCAGTTGAGATGGAACCCCGCCGCGACCACCGCGTCCATCGCCTCCCGGGCCGCAGCCAGTGGGATCGGGACGTGGAGGAGGAACTCGCCCGTCGCCGGGTCGGCGACGACCGCGCCCTGGTAGCAGACGACGAGATCGTCGAGTCCCGCCTGCTCGAGGTACGGCCGCACCGCTCTGAACATCCGCCCGGTGACGACGACGACATGGCAGCCGGAAGCGTGCGTCCGCCTGAGCGCCTCCTGCGTCCGAGGTCGCAGGATGCCGTCCTCGGCGATCAGCGTCCGGTCGAGGTCGAGCGCGAAGGCGGCGACGCGGTCCGGAAACGCGGGAGGAAGCTCTACGGCGCCGTGCCGCCGGTCGAGTCGACGACGTAGGCGGCCACGTCGGCGATCTGCTGCGACGAGAGCTTCGACTTGAAGGAAGGCATCGCGCCGCCGCCGTTCGTCACCTGCGCGGTCACGGCGCGGTAATCGGGCTTGAGCTGGTCGAGGTTCGGCCCGACGGTGCCGGTCGAGTGGGCGGCGGCCAGCGTGTGGCAGCTGCCGCAGCCGGAGCTCGCGAAGACCGCCTTGCCCTTCGTCGGGTCGCCCTTGAGCTTGTCGGCGGGAACGATCGGGAAGGTCGGAGCCTTCGGGAGCGTGCCGATCACCGTCTTCGGCGTTGCGGACGTCACCCCCTCGGAGTTGCAGCCCGCGAGCACGACGGCGCCGAGCAGCGCAGCGGCGATGACTGCTGGACGGCGCACCGCGCAGGACTCTAATGAACCGCTAAGACCGCGGAAGCGGGAACCGGCGAAACAGCCCCGCTGAGTACCATCCGACGTATGAAACGCAGAAATTTCGGACGCGACCGGGGCCTGTCGCTGCGGATGCTCTTCACTGGCGCGCTGCTCGGCCTGCTCTACGTCATCTTCGCCGTGGTCCTCTTCAGCGTCCTCAACGTCGGGCTCGCACCGATGCTCCTGATCGTGGTCGGCCTGGCCTTCTTCCAGTACTACACCTCCGACAAGATCGCGCTCGCGGCCTCCGGGGCCAAGATCGTCTCGCCCGAGGAAGCACCGGAGCTGCACGCGATGGTTGAGCGGCTCTGCGCCATGGCGAACCTGCCCAAGCCGCGCGTCGCGATCGTCGACACCGACGTCCCGAACGCGTTCGCAACCGGCCGGAACCCGAAGCACGCGGCGGTCGCCGTCACGACGGGGCTCTGGCGGCGCCTCGAGCCGCAGGAGGTCGAGAGCGTGCTCGCCCACGAGCTCTCGCATGTCGCGAACCGCGACGTCCTCGTCATGACCGTGGCGAGCTTCTTCGCGATGCTCGCCGCGCTCCTCACGCGCTTCGGTCTCTATGCCGGCATGTTCGGCGGGTTCGGCGGCGGCAACCGCAGCAGCAACAACAACAACCAGGTGCCGGTCTGGCTGATCGTCTTCCTCGTGTCCATCGTGGTCTACGCGATCAGCTTCATCCTGATCCGCACGATCTCCCGCTATCGCGAGTACGCGGCCGACCGCGGCTCGGCGATCATTACCGGCGCGCCGGAGAACCTCATGAGCGCGCTCCAGAAGATCTCGGGCGACATCGCCCAGATCCCGCAGCGCGACCTGCGCGAGGTGGCGGGCATGAACGCGTTCTTCATCATCCCGACCAACGTCAAGCAGGCCATGAGCGAGTGGATGATGGATCACCCGCCGCTCGAGAAGCGCCTCGCGGCCCTCAGTGAGATCGCCCGCGAGATGGGGCGCCCCGTCGGGTAGCTCAGCTCGGAAACGCTGCGCGTTTCCTCACTGTGAGAAGGAACTCCGCGGCCTGGAAAGCGTGGTTTCCGGCCCGCTCCGTGCTGTCTTAGTGACCCCTGAGCGACCAGGGGGCTTCGTGTGGAGACGTTGACAGCGACTCGCGTGAGCGAGAACATCGCTTTCAACGGCTGAGTTCTATGTCAACCAGGCAACCGTTCCGCTCGGCGTCGCGGTGTTTGTGTGCGCATGCGGGGCGACACGGGTCCAGTTCGGCTCCGAACCGCCGAGCGCTTGGGTGACGACCGCAGACGGCTCGGATCGTTGTCCACGTTGCGCGAGACAGCTGGACGATGTCCGAGCAGGACAGCCCGACGAGGCGGGCGATTCCGCACCCGCGCGCTGACGCTCGCCTGGGTGAGCGTCCTTTCGCCTGACTAGAGCGGCGAGTCGTACAGCGCGAGCCACTTGCTGAGGTCAGGCTCGATCGGGAGTTCCTTCTCGAGCTTCGCCTTCAGCTCCAGCTCGCGTGCATTGTCGCGCTGCTCCTTGGCGCCCGTGGGGACGAACGGCCACCACGTTCCCGTCTTGAAGCCGTAGATCCAGTAGACCGGCTGGTCGCCGTCGCCGAAGCGGAAGGCGGCGGCCAGGAGCTGGCTTCCGAATCCCCGGTCTTCGAGCTCCGATGCGACGGTGTGGACGCCGGTGACCTGATCCTCGAGGTCGGGGTCGCGGACGATCACCCACTGGAAGCCGAACGTGTCGGTCTTCCGGTCGAGCTCCGAGCCGCCGCTCTGGGCGACGCTCTGGAGGAGCTCCTCGATGTCCTTGTCTGCCTGCTCGAACTCGCCTGCCGAGAGCGGCTTGAAGATCGCCGCGCCTGCGCCCGCCGGTTTGAGCGAGCACTCCGTGTCGAGCGTGACGGCCGCGGTCGAGAGCGCGAAGAGCCGGTCGGCCGCCGGCTCCTGCAGCTTCTTGCGGCCGAAGAGGATGTCGCCGAACCGGCTCAGGACCCGGTGGTGTCCTCGACGGGCGCTGCCGCCGGCGCCGCGTCGGCGGCGGGCTGCTCGTCCGTCGCAGCAGGAGCTGCGGCTGCATCTCCTGCGCCGATCTCCTTCTGCGGCTCGCCCGTGCCGACCTCCGCCTTGAGCTTCGCGAGCTCGTCGTCGACCTGCGAGGCGGAGGAGATCTGCGAGAGCTCGCGGTCGAGCTGCGTCTGGTCGCCCGCGGTGAAGTCCTCGAGCGCGCCGCTCGACGTGAGCTCGTCGATCGCCGACGCGCGCGCCTGCATCTCCTCGGTCTTGTCCTTGGCGCGCTGAATCGCCAGCCCGGTGTCCTGCATGTGCTCGCCGATCCCGGTGGCGGCCTCCCCGACCTTCACCTGGGCCTCGGCGGCCGAGTACTGCGCCTTGAGGATCTCCTTCTGCGACCGGAACGACTCGATGCGGGTCTCGAGCTGCTGCTGGCTCTCGACCAGCTTCGCCTGCTGATCCTCCAGCTGCTTCACCTGCCCGTCCATGTCCTGCAGCTGCGTCTGGGCGATCGTCTTCTTCTCGAGCGCCTGCCGGGCCAGGTCCTCCCGGTTCGCGGAAACCGCCTGCCGCGCCTGTGTCTCGAGCTTGACGACGTTCTGCTCGAGCTTCTGCTGCTGCAGCTCGATCCGCTTCTTGGCCGTGACGACGTCCGCGACGCCGCGCTTGACATTCTGCAGTTGCTCGAGCATCTGCTCGTACGAGTAGTCGAGCGTCTGCGTCGGATCCTCGGTGCGGTTGAGGAGCGCGGAGTACTTCGACTTGATGATGGTCGCGGTGCGCGACATGAGGCCGGCCATGGAGCTAGCCTAGCTGCCGTGCTCGTCGAGCGCAGCATGCATCCCGAGTGGCTTTCGAACGCATACGCGCTCGCTGCAGGGGAGGGTGGCGCGGCGTTGTTCGTCGACTCCGGCGCCGACCTCGCGCCCCTCTTCGAGGCCGTCGAGCGGTGGCAGGCGACGCCGGTCGCGCTCCTGCGGACGCACGCACATCACGATCACGTGGAGCACGAGGACGAGCTCCTGCAGCGTTACTCGATCCCTGTCGTCGCCGAGGTCGGCGAGTGGAGATGGGACGGCCTGACCGTGCAGGCGCTCGCCACGCCCGGGCACTCCGACGACGGCCTTTCGTTCGTCATCGGCGAGGGGATGGTCGCGACGGGGGACACGTTGTTCCGTGACGCGGTCGGCGGCGGTGACGTGGCCGCCGTCAGGCACTCGGTGATGGACGTCCTGCTCGAGCTGCCCGACGACACGCGCGTCCTGCCGGGACACACCGACGAGACGACGATCGGGCGCGAGCGCCGGGAGAATCCCTTCGTCCGCGTCTGGAGCGGCGCCGAGCCGGAGGGAACAGAGCGTGTGCGGGTGGGTGGACGCGACGCGACGCTCATCGTCTGGTCGCCCGATTACGACGGGAACGGCAAGGCCTGGGTGCGCTACGACGACGGGAGCGAGGCGACGGTCGGCGGCTCGCGCGTCGAGCGCAGCACCTGAGAGGACCTGTCCGAAACGGACAGTACGTTCCACGCGTGCGGTTGATCGTCGCTCGCTGTGAGGTCACGTATTCCGGCCGCCTCTCGGCCGTGCTGCCGGAGGCGGTGCGGCTGCTCATCCTCAAGGGAGACGGTTCGGTGCTCGTTCACGACGACGCCGGCGGTTTCAAGCCCTTGAATTGCAGCTGGGAGACTGCCCGGCTCGCGTCGGAAGCGGGCTCACGGAGAGCTCGAAGGATTCGTGAGGAGCGCGCAGCACACTTACTTCCTTAGGTCCTGTCGGATCTCCTCCGCTACCGCTGGCGGTTCTGGGTGCCAGGCAAGAAGGCTCTCGATGAAGTCGTCCAGTAGGAAGTCGCTCGGATACATGGCTTCCCGCAGACCAGGCTCGGCCAACGCAGTGAGCAACACGCTCAGCAGAACCACGTCGGCGAAAGCCCGCCTCCAGACCTCGAATGATCGCGGGACGTAGATCGGGCCGTTGCTCCCCTCCCAAAACTCGATGTTGGCGGTCGATGGTTTGCCGTGGCTGAAGCTGTTCAGCTGGCGGAGGCTTGAAGCGACCCATTTGTCGTTATCCATCAGGCTGGGGTAACGGCGGCAGGGATCACGTTGGGCTAGCCGCTGCCGGGCATCGTTCATCCGGAGCTCGTACGTGCCGTCGTCCCAGGCCTTGAGCGTCTGGGCGTCTGGGATGGCCGTGAAATAGAGACCCGCGATGGCGCCTTCAAGCGCCAGTCGCAAGTCGCCCAGGCTCGCGCGGTAAAAGCCGCAGAGGGCCGAGTACAGAGAGGACTGCAGTTCGTCAGTAACGACGAAGCTTGCGACGACGATTGGCGTATCCGTCTTCGGCGGTTCGCCGCCCAAGTACTGCGCTGCAAGGGCGAGGCTGACCCAATCCCCCCAAGCCCCATACGCGCGCTGCAGGTCCGTGCCGTAGTGATCGCTGGTTCGAAGCGACACGTCATCAGGCAAGTTGGTGATTCCGTGCCAGACGCGCTCGTCGATCAGGTCAGACGGTGGGGGATCAGGGCCTTCCCAGAGAGCGAAGGCTTCGGGAGGGAGCTTTACTCGTCGCGCGCGAAAGTCATCCGCCACTTCGTCCACGCTGCCGTGGTCGCGGACCGCGCAAGTGGACGCGTCCGGTCGGGCCAGTACGGTCGCCTGGTGCGCCTGATCGTCGCCCGATGCGAGGTGAACTACACCGGCCGTGCCGCGGCCTTTCTCCCCGCGGCCGTTCGCCTCGTGATGATCAAGGCGGACGGCACCGTGATGATCTGGGACGATTCTGGGAGTTACAAGGTAAAGCCGCTCAACTGAGAGAGCAGCCCACCCGGCGAGCCGTCGCGGCTCCCGGCGGTCGTCAGTCCGGGACTTGCTCAATGACGTAGATGCGACCGTCGGGCGCGCGTACCCAGAACCAGGCGAAGCCATCGAGGGTCGGGTCATTGAACGCCTCTGCAGCCCAGACCGGCTCGTTGACGAGTTCGAGACCGGCGGCCTGTATCTCTGCCATTGCCTCTCGTATGTCGTCCACGACAAACGCGACGACGAAGTCTGCCTCGTCCGGGATCATGCGGATGTCGCTGTGCTCCGGGGCGTACACCTCGAGGAGGTCGAGCCGATGCGTGGGCAAACGCTGGAACGTCAGTGTCTCGCCGTCGCCCGCAGGCTCGAGTCCGAGCACGTCGCGGAAGAATCGCGTCATTCCGTCGACGTCGTGCGTCCGTAGGCCGATATAGCCGATTCGCTTGACACGCATGCTGCGCGGAGCGTAACCCTGAGGTGTCCGAAACGGACAGTAGGTTCCGCCGGTGCGCCTGATCGTCGCCCGCTGCGAGGTGAACTACACCGGCCGCGCTGCGGCCTTCCTCCCCGCGGCCGTCCGCTTGGTGATGATCAAGGGGGACGGCACCGTCATGATCTGGGACGATTCTGGGAGTTACAAGGTGAAGCCGCTCAACTGGATGACGGCGCCGACCTTCATCGCCGACGGGGGCGACCGCCTCGTCGTGACGAAGCCGAAGAGCGACGACGCCCTCGAGATCCGCCTGCTCGAGGTGCTGAGCGACGTCGAGCACGACATGGGGGAGTCGGCGGCGCTCCAGAAGGACGGCGTCGAGCGCGATCTGCAGGAGGCGCTCGCGGCCGCACCCGAGACGCTCGGCGAGGGTCTGACGCTCGTGAAGCGAGAGTGGGCGACCGAGGTCGGGCCGGTCGATCTGATGTGCAAGGACGAGGCCGGCAGTTGGGTCGCGGTCGAGATCAAGCGGGTCGGGACGATCGAGGCCGTCGAGCAGCTCACGCGCTACCTCGACTTCATCCGCCGCGACCCGGCGAAGTCCGCCTGCCGCGGAATCCTGGCCGCCGAGCGGCTCAAGCCGCAGGCGGTCGCGCTGGCGGAGTCGCGCGGGATCCGCTGCGCCGCTGTCGATCTCGCGGTTCTGCGCGGCGAGCGTGAGCCGGAGCTGACGCTCTTCGCGGCCTAGCCGATCGCATCGACGGCGGCCGCGACGCCGGCCCGCACGCCGTCCGGATGCCCATACGCAGCCGAGCCGAGGAGGAGCATCACGCCGTCGCGCGTGCCCGCGCGCTCGAGCTGCTCGCGGGCGTTCTCGGCCCCGACACCACCGCCGATGACGGCGGTCGCGGGCCGCGCGGCCGCGATCTGCTCCCGCACCTCGTCGTCGCTGTCGAACGTGCGCGGTGAGAACGACCCGACCTGGACGTAGTCGGCGCCCAGCAGTCGGGTCAGCTCCACGAGGACGCGCGCCGACACCGACACCGGTCCGCCGCGCCGCAGGAACGCGGCACCGACGCGGTGCACGAAGATCGGCAGGCCGTACCCGCGCAGCCGGTCGATCGAGCCGAGCCCGGCGAGGAACGCGTTGATCATCAGCGCACGCGCCCCGGCTCCGACGATCGCATCGACGTCGGCTCCGGTGACGTTCGCCGCGTAGAGGACGTGCTCAGGAATCGCGTCTTCGATCGCGCGAACACGCTCCGGCGAGGAGCGCTGCAGCTCGTCGTCCTTGACGAGAACGGCGCCGCCGGCGGCGAGCTCCGCCGCGACAGCAGCCGCCTCGTCGGGCGACAGCCCGAGCGCCGGCTTGACGATCGCGCCGACCGAGACTCCCGGGCCGGCCGGGAACCTCGGTCCTGGCAGGCCCGTAGGCCACTCCACCTCGACGAGCCGGCACGACTCGACGTCACCACGGTCGGCCCACTCGCCGGCGACGCACACCGCGAGGAGCTGCTCGGCGCTCGTCTCCCCGTCGAGCTCCGGGAAGTCGACCGTCACGCGGTCTCCCTCGACGCCGATGACGCGGGCACGCACGCGTGCCGGCCCGTCGGGGAGGCTCACCGACTGGAGGACGGCGAGCGTCTCGCCCCAGCCGGGCGGCCTGATCTCGTAAACCGCGCGCATCCTCGTATCGTAGGACCGTCGAAGCGGCCGAAGGAGGTTCTGATGGCAGTGAAGCTGCACCGCTGCAGCGTCGTGTGGATGAAGCTCGGCGGTCACCCGTGCTGGCGTGTCCAGAAGGCGCTGGACGACTCCGGCGTTGAGTACGAGCTCGTCAAGGAAGGCTCGTCGCTGAAGCGCTCGAGCCGCGAGACGACGATCGAGAGGACCGGCCAGAAGAAGTTCCCCTGGATCGAGTTCGAGGACGGAAGCGTCTATCGGGAGGAGTCGAAGGCCATGGCCGAGACGATCCGGGCCGGAAAGCTGGACGAGAAGCGGCCCGCCGCCTAGCTACACTGAACCGGCCGCGGGGCTATAGCTCAGTTGGGAGAGCGCCTGGATCGCACCCAGGAGGTCGCCGGTTCGAGTCCGGCTAGCTCCATCCGTTGTCGGACTTGCAGCGATTGTCCTGCAGGTGGGCCTCTCGTGTCCGATCGCTCGCGGAGGGAAAGTGGCGCGTGCGGATCCTCGGCGGCTTGAGGATTCGGACGGGCTCCGTCCATGCCTCAGCGCCTACCGCTTCCACTGCCCGACGAGCAGGTTCTCCATCCGCTCGGGCGGAAGTGCCGGCACCGACAGCTGCTCGAGCGGGGCGCCCTGGGGTCGTAGACCCTGGATGGCGATCGTGAAGTAGCGGCGCCAGAGGTCTGGATCGACATCCGCGGCGGCGTCCATCACGGCGCCGACCATTGTCTGTAGGAGACCGAAGTCTTGGGTTTCGCAGTCGGCGCGGACGACCCCGGCCGCCTTCCCGCGCTCGATCAGCTGAGCCGCGAGAGGGTGCAGTCGAGCGCGCAGCTGGCGTGCCCGATCCGGTGCATCCGGCGTGGTTCCGAGTAGCAGCTCCTTGAGCCCGCGGTTGCGGGCTTGATGTTCGAGCAGCTGCTCGTGTCCCCGGACGATCGAGTGCCACGGATCGGCGTCTGCCAGCGCCGCCTCGAAGAGGGCTGTCATCTCGGCCAGGTGCTCCTCGAAGACGGCGTCGATCAGTGGCTTCTTCTCGGGGAAGTGGCGGTAGATCGTGCCGACGCCGACGCCTGCACGAGCGGCGATGTCGTGCAGCGTCACGCTGAGGCCACGCTCGGCGAACAGCTCTTTCGCTGCTTCGAGGATCCGCTGCCGGTTGCGAGCCGCATCCTTGCGCGGTGGCTTTCCCGCGGTGACCATGAGTTGAGCGTAGCAACGAAACGGACAGGAGCTGTCCGGTTTGTGTTATCGTGACCTAACGAAACGGACAGCGCTCGTCCAGTTGCTGGCCCATTTGACTTGCGACGAAGAGGAAGGGACAGCGGAGAGCTATGGAAATCACGCGCAACAGCATCGAGACCGTCCGTGGCCCGGCTGACTGGTTCACCGGCACGGTGTTCATCGACACGGTCGCCGCAGCGGAGCCTCTGAGCTCGGCAGCCGTTCATTTCACACCCGGCGCCCGCACCGCTTGGCATACCCACCCGCGCGGCCAGACGATCTTCGTCACCGAGGGCATCGGCCTCTGCCAGCGCGAGGGCGGCCCGGTCGAGGCGATCCGTCCCTGCGACCGCGTCTTCTTCGAGCCGGGGGAGAACCATTGGCACGGGGCGGCAGCGACGCGCTTCATGACCCACATCGCCATGCAACTCGCAGACGAGAGCGGTAGCCCGGTCACCTGGGGGGAGCACGTAAGCGACGAGGACTACGCCAAGGCGCCTGCGATCGCCGCCTAGTCGCGGCGCGGGACGACAATGGAAACGAAGGGACTGCAGGAAATGTCAGATAAGAAGGTTTGGTTCATTACCGGCGCTGGGCGAGGCATGGGCGTCGACATCGCACGGGCCGCGGTTGCAGCGGGGCACTTGGTGGTCGCAACCGGACGCGACGTCGAAGCCGTCGCCGCAGCTGTCGGCGAGACCGGCGACGTGCTCGTTGTGGAGTTGGACATCACGAGTGCCGCGTCGGCCGACTTAGCTGTCCAAGCCGCGATGAGTCGCTTCGGCCGAATCGACGTGCTCGTCAACAACGCTGGGAACTTCTTCGCCGGATTCTTCGAGGAGCTGTCGGCAGGGCAGTTCGACCAACAGCTGAAAACGAACCTCGGCGGCCCGCTGAACGTCACGCGCGCTGTCCTGCCGGTCATGCGAAGCCAGCGCTCGGGGCACATCATCACCATCTCCTCGACGGCGGGCATCGTGGGGCAGGAGTTCTGCTCGGCCTATGCCGCGTCGAAGTTCGGGCTGGAAGGTTGGATGGAGTCGCTGCGGTTCGAGATCGAGCCGTTCGGGATCCACACCACAATCGTCGAGCCTGGCTTCTTCCGCACCGACCTGCTCACAAAGGAATCAACCGCATACGCGGAGCTATCGATCGAGGACTACGCGGAGCGCACCGCCGAGACACGGCCCGCCTGGGAAGCGATGAGCGGTCAGCAGACGAACGACCCTGCGAAACTCGCACAGGCACTCGTCACCATCGCTCGCGAGAAGCAGCCGGCGCTGCGATTCGCCGCTGGAGCGGATGCAGTGGCCGCCGTCGAACAGAAGGCCAAGGATTTGCTGGACCAGGTCGAGGCTTACCGTGACCTCTCGTCGTCGCTCGGCATCGATGAGCGGCAGGGCGTAGGGGTGAATGGGTAATGCGCGCAACGGTGATGTACGCCGCCGGCGACGTCCGGATCGAGGACGTTCCCGACGCCCGCCTCATCGAGCCGACCGACGCCGTCGTTCGCGTCACGCGCGCCTGCATCTGCGGCAGCGACCTCTGGCCCTACCAGTCGATGAAGCCGAGCGAGACCGGCCGGCGGATGGGCCACGAGTTCGTCGGTGTGGTCGACGCGGTCGGTCCCGACGTGCGCACGCTCAAGGTCGGAGGCCTCGTCGTCACACCGTTCCTCTGGTCGGACGGCAGCTGCGTCTTCTGTCGTGAGGGGCTCCACACCTCGTGCCTGCACGGCGGCCGCTACGGCTCCGACGATGTGGACGGCGGCCAGGGCGAAGCGGTGCGTGTTCCACAGGCGGACGGCACGCTTGTCGCTTTGCCGGTGGGCGAGGACGACGCGCTGATGCCGTCGCTTCTGACGCTTTCGGATGTGATGGGCACCGGCCACCACGCCGCCCTTCATGCACAAGTCGCCCAGGGCAAGATCGCCGCGGTCGTCGGCGACGGCGCCGTGGGTCTCTGCGGCGTGATCGCCGCAAAGCGCCTCGGCGCTGAGCAGGTCATCATGCTCGGCCGCCACAAAGACCGGATTGCGCTCGCCGAAGAGTTCGGCGCGACCGACATCGTCAGCGAGCGCGGCGGTGATGCGGTCGAGCGGGTCAAGGAGCTGACCGGCGGGTTCGGCGCGCATTCGGTGCTGGAGTGCGTCGGGCACACCCAGGCGGTCGAGACGGCGCTTGCGATCGCTCGCCCCGGCGGCGCCGTCGGCCGCGTTGGCGTTCCCCAGCACGAGGCGATCCCGATGGCGACCGAGACGTTCTTCGACAACATCACGATCAGCGGCGGCCCCGCCCCAGTTCGCGCCTATATCGAGGAGCTGATGCCCGACGTGCTCGAAGAGCGGATCAACCCTGGGCGCGTGCTCGACCAGGTCACGAATCTGGACGGTGTGCCGGAGGGCTACCGCCGGATGAACGACCGCGAGTCGATCAAGGTCATGGTGAAGTTCTGATGCCGAAGGCTCCGCTTATCGAGCTCAACAACGGCTACGAGATTCCCGCGGTCGGGCTGGGCGTGTTCCAGAGTCCGCCGGAGGAGACGACCGGCGCCGTCGAGGCCGCGATCGCTTACGGTTACTCGCTGATCGATACCGCTGCCGCCTACGGCAACGAGCGCGAGGTCGGTGAAGCAGTCCGCGCGTCCGGGATCGATCGTAACGAGATCTTGGTCGAGTCGAAGCTCTGGATCAGTGACTACGGCTACGACAACGCTCTTCGCGGCTTTGAAGGAAGCCTGAAGCGGCTCGGACTCGACTACGTCGACATCTACCTTCTCCACCAGCCGGCGCCGCGCGACTTCGAGGACACGATCGCCGCCTACAAAGCGCTGGAGAAGATGCTTGCCGATGGTCGCACGAGAGCGATCGGCGTCTCGAACTTCATGCCGGAGCAGCTGAACGAGCTACTGGCTCGAACGGAGGTCGTCCCGGCTCTCAACCAGATCGAGATCCACCCGTACTTCAGCCAGCCCGAGGTTCGCAAGGCAAATGACGACCACGGCATCCTCAACCAGGCGTGGTCGCCGATCGGCGGCGTCTACTCCTACGGCAAGCAGAGCAAGAGGGTGCTGGAGAATCCGACTCTCGTCGCGCTTGCCGAGAAGCACGGCAAGACCCCGGCTCAGATCGTGCTGCGCTGGCATCTCGACACCGGCCGGGCGCCGATCCCGAAATCTGTGAAGCCGCACCGCATCGCCGAGAACATCGACATCTTCGACTTCTCGCTCGCCGAGAACGAGATCGCAGAGATCGACGCGCTCGACACAGGAGTTCGCGGAGGACCCGACCCCGCCTCGATCAACACGAGCACCTACCAACACCGGATCGAGAACGACTGATGGCGCCCGCCTGGTCAGAGGACGAGCTGCAGCAGGTCGGCGAGGCCGAGGAGCTCGATCTCGCCTCGGTGCGGAGCAACGGATCACGTCGCAAGCCGGTGATCACGTGGGCCGTTGCGCGCGCGGCGACATTGAAGCTCGTGCCCAGCTAGGAGGAGCTCGCCATGACCGAAGTCGTTGTCGTCATCGGAGCGGGATCGATCGGGCAGGCGATCGCCCGGCGTGTCAGCGCAGGGAAACATGTTGTGTTGGCCGACCTGCGAAGCGAGAACGCCGAGGTAGCGGCAGAGGTGATGCGAGACGCCGGCTTCGACGTGAGCACCGCAACGGTCGATGTGTCATCGCGCGAGTCGGTTCACGCGCTGGTCGAGACAGCCACGACCTTCGGCGAAGTCACCGGCGTCATCCACGCCGCCGGTGTCTCGCCCAGCCAGGCCTCGCCTGCGGCGATCCTCGCAGTCGACCTGTACGGGACTGCGCTCGTGCTCGAGGAGTTCGGAAACGTCATCGCGCGCGGCGGCGCCGGGGTGGTCATCGCGTCGCAGTCCGGTCATCGACTCGGTGCCCTCACCGCAGAACAGAACGCCGAACTTGCGACGACCCCTGCCGACGAATTGCTTGAGCTCCCGATGCTCCGGCCCGACCAGGTGAGAGACCCTCTCCACGCCTACCAGCTGGCCAAGCGCGGGAACTCGCTGCGCGTAATGGCCGAAGCAGTCAGGTGGGGCAAACGAGGCGCAAGGGTCAACACGATCAGTCCCGGCATCATCTTCACGCCGCTCGCCAGAGACGAGCTGACCGGGCCGCGCGGCGAGGGGTATAGGCGCATGATCGAACGTTGCCCCGCCGGACGCGGCGGCACCCCGGACGAGGTCGGAACCCTCGCCGCGCTTGTCATGGGATCCGCCGGCGCGTTCATCACCGGCAGCGACTTCCTCATCGACGGTGGGGTGACCGCGTCCTACTTCTACGGCGAACTCGCTCCCGGTGAGCCGGCTTCGCCCACCGAGTCGTAGCTCGCAGCGCCGGTCGACCGTGGGAACGGGGCTATTCCTAGTCCCCCAACCGAGGGACACCCGATCCCCCGAGACGAGCTATGTCTCGATTGACTCCTGCGAGGAGTTATCGGGGACAAGCGAGCGGCGGCGAAATAAGGGGTGCGACCCCGCCCCCGTTCCCGTCGCTCCAGGCCCCGATCCTTTCAGGCGCCGGTGCTCAGGGAGTTTTGGAGCTCGCGGGTTGCAGGCGCGAGCAGGACCGCGACCTGCTCGAGAAACGACTGGTCGCGACGGTCGAAGGCGTTCGGCTGATCGGAGTCGATGTCGATCTCGCCGATCACGGTCTCGGCGAAGTGGATCGGCACGACGATCTCCGACCTCGTCGCGGCGAAGCAGGCGAGGTAGCGCGGGTCCGAGTTGACGTCGTCGACGATCTCGGTCTCGCCGCTGGCGGCGGCAGCTCCGCAGACCCCGGTCCCGACGGGGATTCGCACGTGCTCGGTCGCCTGGGGCCCGCGCCAGGGGCCGAGCACCAGATCGGCGCCCTCAAGCACGTAGATCCCGACCCAGGAGTAGTGAGGCACCGTCTCGTAGAGGTGGTCGACGATGTGCTGCGCATCCGCGCTGTCGCCTTCGCAGACCGCTCGAACGGCCTGGAGCTCGTCCAGCGGTTCCCGCAACGATCGGTCCATGAGAAGATCCTAGGTGTCCGCGCCTTCGGCTTTCGTTCGGCTGGGGAGAGGCGGGGACCCCGCTGCAGCTCCGAGCAAGCTGCGCGAGGTCCCCTTCCGCGCGAACTGGCCCCCTCCCAGGAATCAACAGTCCGCTGCAGCAGCTCTAGGGTGCTTCCAGCTCGAGAGGTGTCGTATGACCCAGGCGGGTCATTCCGCGCGTGCGGAGTCAGACGGTTTCGGCGGCGGGGTCGAACGTCTGCCGCACAGGGCGGCGTGTCCGCTCGGCGACGAAGTAGGAGCCGATCACGAGACACGCAGCGGCGCCCTGCGCCAGCAGCCCTTCCACGGTCGGGAAGGTGGCGAACCAGAGACCCACGAATCCCGGGAACCCAACCCCGATCGAGGTCGTCGGGATCCAGCCTGCGAGCTGCAGCTCCTGGACGCTCTCTCCCACCATGACGAGCAGGACGAAGCCGAGCAGCACCCCTGTGGCCACGAGCATCTTCCGGTAGGGGAGCCGGTGCTGTGCCGAGAAGGTGACCGCGCCCGCGGCGAGGGTGAACACGAGGCCGAGAGCCACGCCTTCGAGAACGGTCGTGGAACCCGCCTTGAGTCGAAGCGCCTGCAGGAAGATGACAACCTCGAAGCCTTCGCGGTAGACCGACGTGAAGCCAAGCACGGCGAGGCCGAGGAGCGCGCGTCGGCCGGCTTCGGGCGTGGCGATGCGGCGTCGGACGCGGTTGTGGGCCGAGATCCAGCCCGTCCAGTAGATCTTGTGGAAGAACCAGTTCATCACGACCAGGAGAACGGCGACCGCCAGCAGCCCGGTGGCGGCCTGGACGTCGAGGCCCGGACCGCCGAGCGCGCCGATGACCAGGATCGCGAGGAACCAGGTCGCGACCGAGACGGCGAGGCCGACTCCGGCTCCGGCGGCGACCGGCCGGCGGAAGCGCCCGTTCACGCCGACGAAGCTCGCAGTGAGGGCGGCGAGCACGAGGATCGCTTCGAGGCCCTCGCGGAAAACGAGCAAGCCGCTGTCGACGACGACGGCTCCGTGGCTCAGATGCGTGCCGGCGGCTGTCGGATCGGGCACGCCTCCAGGGGCCGTGACCGCTTTCCAGGTCAACGCACCGATCGCGGCGGCCGCAACGAGACCCCAGGCGGCGCGACGCCGCAGGCGTCTGCGGGTTGCGAGCTCCTCCGCTGTCGGACAGTGACGCTCAATCATGTAAGGGTTACCTTACAAGCGATGCAAGGCCGCGTCAGCGGAAGTCGTCGATCCCCCGTCCGTCCTCGTGATCCCAGCCGTACGCGGCGAGGTGACCCCAGCAATCCGGCTTGCTCCCGTCGGTGTCGGTGAAGCCGTACGCGTCCGCGAGCCGGCGGACGCTGGCGATCGTCCCCGCCCAGCGCTCGACGTCGTTGGTGTGGGCCAGTGCGGCGACACCGCGCGCGACGTAGGTGGGCGACTCCGAGATCGCGAAGCCCGGACGCTTCTCGCAGGCGTCGCGCCAGTTTGCCTCGGTGACGCCGAAGTTCTCCAGCATCTTCTCCGATCGCAGCCAGCCGGGTGTGACGCCGACCACCGTCACCGGGCTGTCCTCCAGTTCGGCGCTGAGCCCGATGACGATCCGTTCGACGTTCGCCTTCACGAGGTCGTAGTAGAAACCCACGTTCCGCCGGAACTCGGCGTTCGCCTCCGAGGTGCCGTCGGTCATCTCGACGACGAGCCCCCGGGTTCCATGAGCGTCGGCGGTGCGCAGCATGAGCGGGATGGCGGCGCGAGAGGTGATCAGGTGCGTGTGGACTCCCATCTGCAGCATTCGGAGCCCTCCGGCCCAGTCGTGCTCCCACAGAGGCTTGTCCCATTCCATGTACCGGTCGCCGCCGAAGATGTCGTTGACGAGGACGTCGAGCCGGCCGTGGTCGCGCTCGATGACGGCGACCAGCTCGGCAACCGCCGCGGGAACCTCGTGGTCGACGACAAGGGCGCAGCCGAACCCTCCGGCCGCCTCGATGAGCTCGCCGGTCTCCTCGATCGTCTCCGGTCTGTCGATCTCCGACCGTCCCGACGTCCGGCTGCTGCGACCGGTGGCGTAGACGAAGAAGCCTGCGCGGGAGAGCTCGACGGCGATCGCCCGCCCGGCGCCCCGGGTCGCGCCCGCCACGAGCGCGACCCCGGGTTGAACGGTGTTTCCTGCCAAGGCAGCAGGATCATGCCGCAGCTCAGCCGCGCGGGCCGCGGACCGTGATGAACGTCGTGCCTCCCTCGGTCTCGTAGATCGAGGCGCAGCGCATGGAGTTGTCCGTGACCGCGTTGAGGTCGTACGTTCGATTCGACTCCTGGAGCCCGAGGCTGCCGGCGGCTGCGCGCACCGACGCCACGGCGCTCGGCAGCGACTCGCAGGCGCGCGTGAGCGGCCGCAGCTTGGCTGCGAGCTTCTCGAAGGACGTCGCGGGCAGCCCACTCGGGACGCCCGTCGGCATCAGGGTGACCGACAGCGTCGAGGGGTCGACGACGTCCATGTTCCAGCAGGTGCCTGCGCCGGACTCGACCGTCGGGGCCTTCTTGGCCGAGCCGGCTGCGGTCGGCGGCGACGAACCGCCGGAGCTTGCGCCCCTGAGGGTGACCGTCCAGCCCGTGAAACCGAACTCGGCGAGTTTCGCCTGAGTCAGGCTCGTCGCTGCGGCGCTGCCGAGGCAGCTCGAGTTGAGGCCGTTGAAAAAGTCGTCGAGCGAGTTCTGGAGCTGGATCAGGTCGACGTTCTGCTCGGAGACGAGCCGCTTCCAGCCGGCCTGCGGCTTCACGCTCCGCGGAATGACCGTCACGCCGCCGTGGCCGTTGTCGTACGCGGCGAGCGGCGGCGGGGCGGTTCCGAACTCACGCCTGAAGTCGACCGCGCAGTCGCGAGCCGGGTCGCCGGAGGTCGAGGGGATGATCGCGTCGCTGCCCCGGATCAGGCACTGGACGCTCGTGGTCTCCCGCGCCGGCGAGCCGTGCAGGACGGCCCAGGCTGCTGCGGCAGTCGCGGCAGCCGCGACCACGACGAGCGCGAGTACCAGCGAGCGGCGGCGGCGGCGCTGCGCGCGACGCTCGTGCCCGTTCCCGCGGCTCCCGATGCGCAGGCTCGTCAGGCCGTCGAGCAGCTCGTCGCGGCCGGTGACGCCGAAGACCGCTGCCGCGTCAGCGTCGGAGACGGGCGAGAGACGCCGCAATGAGTCGGTCGAGTTACGTCCACTCATGGTCTTCTCCTCCGGTGAGTCGGATCTGCGGCGCCGGGAGGGCGTCGCGCAGTCGTCTGCGCGCGCGATGTAGCCGGAGCCGGACGACGGCGCGGCTCGTCCCGAGCGCGACCGCGACCTCGTCCCTCGTCAAACCCTCCCAGGCGACGAGCGAGAGCAGCTCGCGGTCGGAATCGCTCAGGTCGGCGAAGGCGCGGGCGAGCTCGCTCGTGTCCTCCGGCCGGTCGAACGCGTCGAATGCGCCCTGGTCGAAGTTGGCGACGAGCCGCTCGCCGAGAGCGGTTCGCCGGCGCGCGCCGCGACGCTGGTTCGCGACGACTCGCCGCGCTACCCCGTAGAGCCACGGGCGCAGCTCGTCGCCCTGGGGACAGCGGTCGAAACGGCGCCACAGCGTGGCAAAGGTCTCCGCGATCGCCTCCGCGGCGTCCTCCGGCTCCCGAACCCGCCGTAGCACGTAGCCGCAGATCGGTGCGTAGAGCTCACGATAGGCGGCCTCGAATCGTTCGCGGCGTGCGGCGACCCCTCCGTGCACTGCTCCATCCTGCTCACGAGCGTCGCCCTCCACAACCCGGGCATGTCCGGCTCGGCGTCCAGCGTTTCAGCGAGAGCGAGCTGCAGGCCCCCGCCCGGGCCTGCGTCTCGGTGGGAGCTCAGTTGGCGGATCCCGACGGGGGTGCTCCTTGCGGGCCGCCGGGTGGGGTCATGACGTCGAACGAGCTGTCGAGATGGATCTCGACGCTGCTGCCGTCCGACTTCGTCACGGTCACCTCGTAGCCGTCGCCGAAGTAGTCGGTCGTGACGTCACCGGCCGTCCCTCCTCCGGCGGCCTCGACCGCGGCGGCTTTGGCCTTGTCCGCGGCTTCGCCCGTGACAGGCTTCTCCGCGTCCTCGTGGGCGGCGGTCCCCGGAGCAGGCATCTTCTTGAACCCCGGCGGTGGATGCGCCGCCGCCGTGGGAGGTGCCGAGGTGGTGCCGGAGTGGGACGTCGCCGCGCCGGCCACCGCCGCTCCGCCGACGGCGGCTCCGCTGAGTGCCGCAACTCCGAGTCCGACCTTCTTGACCTTGCTGAGCATCGTTCGCTCCTTTCGTTCGACCGGGCATTTCCCGGGTTCGGGAACCACGATGCAGCGGCGAAGTTGGAAGGCCCTTCGGCGTCGCTAGGAAGGTGCTGAGGATGAGGTTCTCGACGCTTTCCCAGGAGATTCACAGCAAGTCGTGCCAAGGTTCGAGACATGAGCGAGGCGAACGACAGCGGCAAGATCCTCGTCGTCGACGACGAGCCCTCGATCGTGGACGCTGTCGCCACCGCTCTCCGCTACGAGGGCTTCGACGTGCGGGAGGAAGGGACCGGCCGCGGCGCGATCTCCGCGGTCGCGGATTTCGAGCCCGATCTCGTCGTGCTCGACTGGATGCTGCCGGATCTCGACGGGGTGGAAGTCGGGCGGCGGCTGCGCGAGCGGGGGTTCAAGACCGCGATCCTCTTCCTCACCGCAAAGGACGCGATCGAGAACAAAGTGGAGGCGCTGCGGGCGGGTGGCGACGACTACGTGACGAAGCCGTTCAGCCTCGCCGAGGTGGTCGCGCGCGTGCAGGCGATTCTGCGGCGTACGGCCGGCGAGCTTCCCGGCGACATGCTGCGGTTCGCTGACGTGTCGCTCGACGAGGCCCGGCACGAGGTGCATCGTGGCAAGGAGCGCGTCGATCTGACCGCAACGGAGTTCGCTCTGCTCCGCTACTTCCTCCTCAACCCACGCCGTGTGCTCTCGAAGAGCCAGATCCTGCAGAACGTCTGGCGGTACGACTTCGGCGGCAACTCGAACGTCGTCGAGACGTACGTCAGCTACCTGCGCAAGAAGCTGGACACGCTCGGGCCGCCGCTGATCCGGACGATTCGGCAGGCGGGCTACATGCTCGACACGGAGGAGTAGTGCTCGCGCGGCTCTCGCTGCGGGCGCGGCTCCTGCTCGGCCTCGTCATCCTGGCGGCCCTCGGGCTGGTCGTGGCCGACATCGCGACGTACACGTCGCTGCGGTCGTTCCTCGTCTCGCGCACGGACGCGACGTTGCGCGAGGAGCACCAGGCATTCGAGGGAGGTCCGGGCAGCGACGAGGGGCACCCTCCGCCCGACGTCTACTCGGAGCAGCGCGCGGCGAACGGACGGACGGTGCTGGCGCCGCTCGCGGTGACCCTGTTCCGCGGGCAGACGAGGCCTCCCGCTCCGCTGCTGCCGCGAACGATCCACGTACCGGCGCATGCGAATGAGGCGCCGGACAGGGCGAGCTACTTCACCGTCGGCTCGTTCCCCAGCGGGGAGCAGTACCGAGTGCGCGCTGCGATCGAGCCCGAGCTCGGCCACTCGATGCTCATCATCGCGGCGTCACTCCACGACGTGAACAGCACGCTCCACCGGCTCTTCCTCGTCGAGCTGCTCGTGACGTTCGCGGTTCTCGCCGCGCTCACCGCCGGCGGCCTCTGGGTGGTTCGGCTCGGATTGCGGCCCCTGCGCCGGATCGAGGAGACAGCGGTCGCAATCACAGCCGGCGACCTCTCCCGCCGAGTCGACCATCCCGAGCCCCAGACCGAGGTCGGTCGCGTCGGCGCGGCGCTCAACACGATGCTCGACGAGATCGAGGCGTCGGATCGCCGCCTGCGCCGTTTCGTCGCCGACGCTTCCCACGAGCTGCGGACCCCTCTGGCCGCAGTCCGCGCCTACGCCGAGCTCTTCGGCCGCGGCGCCGCTGCCCGTCCTGCCGATCTCGAGCGCTCGATGTCGGGGATCACCCGCGAGGCCGAGCGGATGAGCCTGCTCGTCGACGACCTGCTCCTGCTGGCCCGCCTCGACGAAGGCCGCCCCCTCGAACAGAAGCCGGTCGACCTCGCTGCGCTCACCGCCGAGGCGGTCGACGCTGCGGGGGTCGTCGATCCGGACCGGCCGATCGAGCTCTCGGCCGAGCCCGCAACGGTGACGGGCGACAGGGCACGGCTCCGGCAGGTGCTCGACAACCTGTTGGCAAACGCGCGGGCGCACACACCGCCGGACACGCCGGTCTCGGTCGAGCTCCGGCGTGTCGACGGTCGCGCCGAGCTGAGCGTGGCCGACCGCGGCCCGGGACTCACCGAAGAGCAGGCCGCACGCGTCTTCGAGCGCTTCTACCGGGCGGATGCTTCGCGTGCCCGGGCGAGCGGCGGGGCCGGGCTCGGCCTCTCGATCGTCGCCGCCGTTGTCGAGGCGCACGGCGGCTCGACGGAAGTGCGGCCGACGCCCGGCGGCGGCGCGACCTTCGTGATCACGCTGCCGCTGGGCGCCGGCTGAACCTCGCTGGGCTACGCGGCGAGGTCTTCGGGGAGAGGTGTCGCGAACGCGTAGACCACAGCGTCCTGCTTGCGGCGGCGGTCGAGCGTGAACGGGATGAGCATCGTCGCCGTGACGGCGAGAATCACACCGAGGCCGAGGATGGCGTTGAGGAGGATCGCGTTGTGGAGGGTCATGTCGCTCCTTGCAGTCGATTTCGGTACGTCCAGCGTTGCGGCCGGGAATGTGGCGGCCCTGGACGCGGCCTGGGAAAACGCTGCGAAGCGTGGGAGAGAGGCCGCTTTGCGCGGCCCCTCTCGGCCTTCGGGCTACTCCATCCGGAAGTCGAACCGGACGATGATCCCCGGATCATCACCCGCCGGGAGCTCGGGATCGCGCGTCGCGACCCACGCGTATTCGTGCTCCGGGTAGGCGACGACGTCGGGGAAGCC
>Ga0335085_10003443_pt1 | contig 27394 bp, 25 predicted proteins | sample Lox_Sample_45_FD_206712 | JGI IMG/M metagenome (GOLD analysis project Ga0335085, IMG submission 206712) | Soil microbial communities from Loxahatchee National Wildlife Refuge, Florida, United States - Lox_Sample_4.5 | ecosystem: Environmental > Terrestrial > Soil > Wetlands | place: USA...
GCGCGTAATCAAGCGCGTTCTTGTTGTCCTTGAGGTTGTAGTAGGCGACCGCGGTGACGGCGAGCATCACATCGTCGAGCGGCTTCATCGCCGCGAGCTGCTGGCTGTAGGTCACGACCTTCTGCCAAGCCTGGATGTTCTGGTCGACGATGATCGCGTCGTGCAGCGCGTTCTGCCTTTCGTCCACGCTCATATTGGCGAATTCGGGCGAGGCGATCACCGCATCGAACGCCGGCGAAGCGCCCTGGAAATCCTTCGCGTTCGCCGAAATCGTCGCCATGAACCGATTGATCATGAAATCGTCATAGGCCGAGTGGCTGGAGGCAGCCTGGGCTTCCTTCACCTTGGCGAGGGCGCCCTGGAAGTCGCCGGAATTGCCGAGCTTTTGCGCTTCGGTCAAGGCGGCACCGACGTCCTTGCTGACATGCTCGGCGGCAATGGCGGCAGAGGGAACAACCAGCAGCGCTGCGGTTGCGGCGGTTGAGAGCAGAGAGGCGATGGATGCCGCCCGGACGAACTTCCTGAACATGTGTTTCCTCGTGGCGTTGACAGCCGGTCCGTGCATGGCTCGCACGGGCCTGGGCCTGCTGTTTCCAGTCTAATGTGGCGGTTCTGTGGATTCCACGTGTGGCGCCCCGAAACAAGAGCAGGATTGCAACACCGCAATTTCTCTTGACGGCCGCCAAGAAGCCAACAATCTCAATCGGATGGATCAGGCGGGCGGGATTCTGGACGGGGCGGAGGGGATTTCCGTCGGCGGGTTCAACCGATTCATCGGGCCGCTCTACCGCCTTCCCGACGAGCCGGACGGGCGCACTCACTTCGCCTTCAAGGTGCTCGACAAGCACATGAACTTCCTCGGCACGGTTCATGGCGGCATGCTGATGGCGTTCCTCGACATCTCGATGAGCCGCACCTCGCGCCTTGCGAGCGGCGCCAAAAGCTGCAGCACGATTTCGCTCGACTGCGAATTCCTTGCTGCGGCCCGGTTGGGCGATGTTGTGGAGTCGCGCATCCGCGTCGCGCGCAAGACCAAAACCATGGCCTTCATGACCGGCGAGATTTCAGTTGGTGCCGACCTGCTCGTGACCGCGCAAGGCATCTGGAGGCTGGTGTTTTGAGCGAGGCGCCGCCCGGCTACGCGCAAGCCGAACTGCTCGATCCGTTCGAGGTCCACATCGGCCCGGTGTTCGAGCGGTGCGACGATGGCGGGCGACGCTTCCTGCTCATTGCCGATGAGCGGCACGTCAACATGCGCGGCGTCGTGCATGGCGGCCTCTTGATGACCCTGGCCGATCTCGCCATCGGGCAGGCGGTATGGGACGCAACCGGTCACGCCACCGTGGTGACGGTCGGCATGCAATCGCAGTTTCTCAAGCCGGCGCATGTCGGCGATCGCATCGAAGTCACCCCGCAAATCGTGCGGCGGACGAAGTCGCTGGTGTTCGCGCGCGGGGATTTCATGGTGGAGGGCGAGGTGATCTACACCGCAACCAGCCTGTGGAAGGTGCTGGCGAACCGCTAGCCTTGCGGACAGCGTAAACGGCTTCTTTACCATGCTGGCGCAGGCTTAATTGGCGATTTCAGGATCACCCGCATGCGTGACCGCGCGGCCGAGCTGGTGTTCGGAACGGTTCAGCTTGGATTGCCCTATGGCATCGCGAACCGCACCGGCAAGCCGTCGCGCGAGGATGCCGTCGCGCTTGTGCACCTGGCGCTGGAAAACGAAGTCCGCACATTCGATACCGCGCGCGCCTATGGCGACAGCGAAGACGTGCTGGGCGCGGCGCTGAAGGGCCGCGCGCGCATCGTCACCAAGCTCGGCCCGCTCGCTGATCTTGTCGCCAGCGCAACACGCGATGAGGTGCGCTCAACGGTCGACCGCAGCATCAGCGAGTCCCTGTCGGCCTTGCGTCATGGCCGTCTCGATTGCCTGTTGCTGCACCGCGCCGAGCACTTGACCGCCTTTCGCGGCTTCGTCTGGGAACGGCTCAAGGAGCTGGCCGCCGACGGAACGATCGGAACGCTGGGCGTTTCGGTGCAGTCGCGATCGGAGGCGCATGCGGCATTGATGCGGCCCGAGGTTCGCCACATCCAGCTGCCGTTCAATCTGCTGGACTGGCGCTGGAAGGCGTCCGGCGTGATCGATCGCATTCGCGAGCGGCCTGACGTCACGATGCACCTGCGCAGCGTGTTTCTCCAGGGATTGCTGTGCTCCGGCGACGCCACACTGTGGCCGCCCATGCCGGCGGTCGATCCGGTTTCGGTCATCACCTGCCTGCACGCCTTCGTCCGCACGTTTCGCCGGTCGGGCCTCGCCGACCTGTGTGTCGCCTATGCGCGCGCGCAAGTGTGGGCAAATGGCATTGTCATCGGCATGGAAACGGAAGAGCAGCTGCACGCCAATGTGTCGCTCTTCGGGCGCACGCCACTGACGGCAGATCAATGCGCGGAGATCGAATGCTGCCTTCCCCGTGTGCCGGTCGAACTTCTCAATCCCGCACGATGGCCCAAGCGCGAGCACCGGCATGCGGCCTGAAAGCGCGCTGCAGAAATTCCGGCTGGATGGGCGCATCGCGTTCGTGTCCGGTGCCGCCGGCCATCTCGGCAGCGCCATGGCGTGGACGCTGGCGCAGGCCGGCGCGCATGTGATCCTCAACGGCCGCACGCTTGAGAAGCTGACCGCGCTGCAGGAGCAGATGAAGGACGCCGATTGCTCGGCGGAATGCGCGGCCTTCGATGTGGCGGACTTCGCTCGGGTGCGCAATTATTTCTCCGCGCTGCCGCGCCTCGATATTCTGGTCAACAACGCCATCTCGATGCGGCCGGCGCCGATGGCAAAACTCGAACCTGCCGCCTTCGATGAAACCTATCGAAGCAGCGTGGTTGCCGCGTTCGAGGCAACACGCGCGGCGTTGCCCGCCCTGCGCAATGCGGTGACGCGGGCCGGCCAAGCAAGTGTCGTCAACATCGCGTCGATGTACGCAACCGTGGCACCCGATTCCCGCATCTACGCAAAGCCGGAACAGGCAAGCCCCGTCCATTACGGGCCCGCCAAGGCGGCGCTTATCCAGCTGACGCGCCATCTCGCCGCCGAGCTCGGCCCGGAGCACATTCGTGTGAATGCGCTGGTGCCCGGGCCATTCCCGCGGCCCCAGGTGACATCCGACGATCCGGAGTTCGCCACGCGCCTCGCCGCCAGGACGATGCTCGGCCGCACCGGCGAGGCATCCGAGATCGCCGGCCCGCTTCTCCTTCTTGCTTCATCTGCCGCAAGTTTCATCACTGGTGCGACAATTGCCGTTGATGGCGGCTGGACGGCTTGGTGAGATAGAAGGAGCGGGGCTGATGAATATGGCGTTCCTGTCTTCCTTCCGAACCGGCCGCGACACGGTGTATCCGGAGTCGCTGCGCGAGCAGCTGCATCATTTTCCGCTGCTGGCGGACATCGGCGATGCGGCGCTGCGCAAACTGCTGGCCGAAGCGAACTGGTTCGGCCTGCCGGGCGGCACGCTGCTGGCGCGGGACGGCGAGAACAACCACGCGCTTTTTCTCGTCGTTACCGGTGCGCTCGGCGTGTTCGTGGACGATGAAACCGGCGGCAAGCGGCTCGTGGCCCATGTTCCTGCCGGCGAAACCGTCGGCGAGATGTCGCTGATCTCGGGCGAGGCGCACACCGCCCAACTCGTCGCGCTGCGCGATACCGAACTCCTGCGCGTCAGTCCGAAGGCGTTCGATTCGCTGATCACGCGGCATCCCCGTGTGATGCTCAATCTCATGCGCATCATGGTCCACCGGTTGAGCGAGACGACGCGGCAGCCCGCCGATCATTCGCGGCCCAAGACCTTTGCCCTCATCCCGGTGCAGGACGGTCTTGCCGACGAGCAGATCGCCGGCCGCCTGGCCGCCGCCCTGCGCGACATGGGTTCGAATGCCGCCGTGCTTCGCTCCGACGTCGCGGACGAAACGGCCGAATGGTTCAACCGCTTCGAAGCGGCGCACGATGTCGTGTTCTATCGCGGCGATGCGCCGGACAGCGCATGGACCCATCTCTGCCTGCGCCAAGCGGATCGCGTGTTCCTGCTGGCGCGGGCAGACCGTCCGCTGCCGCTGAAGCCGCTTGATCTGCCTGCTTTCAAGGAGCGCGCGACAGGATTGCCGCAGCTGCTGCTGCTGCATCCGGAAGGGCGTTCGCAAAATCTTCCCGAACATTTCGCGCTCCGCAGCGGATTGTTCGAGTCGCACCATCATGTGCGCGCCGGGCGTGGCGAAGACGTGCGCCGCCTGGCGCGATTTATTGCCGGCCGCGCTGTCGGTCTGGTGCTGGCGGGGGGCGGCGCGCGCGGCTTTGCCCATATCGGCGTGATCAAGGCGCTGATGGAGTCCGGCGTGCCGTTCGACAATCTCGGCGGCACCAGCATGGGCGCCATCATCGCCGCGGGGCTCGCCTGCGAGTGGGGCATCGAGGAGCTGACCGAGCGGATGCGCGCGGCGTTCGTCGAAACCAATCCGTTGTCCGACTACACGCTGCCGCTGATCGCACTGGTGCGCGGCAAGAAGGTTTCCAACCTGCTGGCCGAGCATTTCGGCCAAATCCGCGTCGAGGAATTGCCGAAACCGTTCTTCTGCGTATCGTCGGATCTGACTTCGGGCCGCATCCACATCCATCGCGACGGCAAATTGTGGCGCGCGTTGCGCGCGAGCGTGGCGTTGCCGGGGATCCTGCCGCCCGTCACGCATCACGGACATCTGCTGGTCGACGGCGGCGTGATGAACAACCTGCCGGTCGATGTCATGAAGCTGACGGCGAGCGGTCCGATCATCGCTTCCGACGTGACCGGCGAACTCGATCTGCGCGCGACCGACGAGCGCTACGGCGAACGTCCGGTGTGGTGGCTCATCTGGGAGCGCATGAAGGGCACGCCGTCCATCGTCTCGATCCTGATGCGCTCGGGCACGGTCGGTTCGGAAGCCCAGCGCCGGCTGGTGCGCGAGCAGGCGGATTTCCTGTTCGAGCCGCCACTGGAAGATGTCGGCCTGCGCGACTGGAAGAAATTCGATCGTGCCATCGCCGAAGGCTATGCCCACGCCATGACCATGATCGAAAAGCACGGTCTGCCCCTTACCAACGTATGGACCGAAGGCCCGGCCGTGATGCTGCCGCAACGCGAGACTTTGACTGCCGTTTCGCCGTAGCGGGCTCTTGTGGTTCAATCATCGAATTCGAATCGAGAGGGAACGCCCATGGCTGCACGCAAACGTCGGACCAAATCGAAAGCACGCAAGGCGGTGAAGAAGGCGCGGCGCGCGGTGGCCGCCAAGGCGCGTTCCACGAAGAAAAAGGCGAAGAAGGTTGTGCGCAAAGCCGCCAAGCGCGTCTCGAAGAAGCGCAAGGCTGCGAAGCGGACCGTCAAGCGCGCGGTGCGCAAGCGGGCGCCGAAGAAGGTCGGCCTGAAGGACGTCGCCAGCGCGGCCGCCGATGTCGCATCAAGCGCCGGCCGCGTGGTCGCCGCGCTGCCCGACGCCGTGGTCGGCATGGTCACTGGCCATGAAGGCGGCAACGGCTAGCGGACCGCGTTGCCTTACGGTGCCGGCTTGCAGACAGATGCGTAGGTGAGCGGCTTTCCCTCGCGCCAGGGATGATAGCTGTTGGCGAAGCGGATGCGTTCGCCGTCGGAGGGATGCGTGGCCCGAAAGATCAGGAAGAACGTGTCCCAGTCCGCCGGATTCTTGTAGCGCGACATGTAGCCGGCTTCGAGCTCCGCCAGGGCCCGGTTCTCATGGGTCAGTTCCAGCCCGAAGCGATCCGCCTCGAATTCGATATGCCGCGCAAAGACATTGAAAAGCGGAAGTGCGCACAGCCAATACGCTGTCATGATCAGGATGATCAGCGGCAGTGATGCGGGATCCGACAATTCCTTGAATCCCATGCGCCGTCCAAAGCGCGCGATGGCGCCGCGTCCGATCCGGTCCGTCAGCCAGAAGCCGGTGAGCAGCAGGACTGCGATGATGGCGAGCGCCTTGTAATTGTCGCCCATCACATAGTGCTTGAGTTCGTGGCCGACGGTGAAGCGGATCTGCTGCGGCGTCTCGTTCTTGAAGATGTCGCCGTCGAGGATGATGCGGTTGGTCGGACCAAGCCCGACGACGGTGTCATCGTCGCCGCCGATAAGCACCGGAATGTTGTGCACTCCGCAGCGCGCCGCGAGCGATTCGATCTGCGCGTAGAGCGTTTTGTCCTTGAGCGGTTCGTAGTGCGTGGTGAGCGGCGAGACCCAAACAGGAATCACGGCCAATATGACGAACGCAACCGGCACAAGCGCTGCCGCGCCGTAAAGCCACCAGCGGCGCGGGCTCTTCCGGATGAGCGTGTAGGGAATCCAGAGGAACAGAGCCGCCACCACGACGAGCGCACCCGTCTCGACCGCCTGCTGGAGCGCCCAGCTGGCAGGGGTGTCGTGGAAATCCGCCGTGCCACGCAGGGTCCAGTAATCGCGATAGAAATCGAACGGCGCGCGGATGACAGCGACAAGGATGAGGTACACGACGGCAAACAGCGTCAACGTCCAAAACCAGCGTCCGCCCACCCGGTTGGCGCACCAGGTACGCACCCGCGCGCTTAAGCCTGTCACGAGAAAGAAGAGCGGAACGGCGAGCAGGAGAATCTGCGCCTCGGCCCACAGCCAGTTGCGGGATTCCATATAGGCGGCTGCGCCAGGCGGGTTGGGCGGCACGTCGACCGCTTGGGCATGTGCTGCAACAACGCTCAGTCCGAACACGACGCCGATGGCGCACCAAAGTGGAAATTTCCGCATTCTCCCCCGCTCCCCGGCAACTGGCACCGCTTACATCGTGTTGCCGATGCGAATCCGCAAGGTAGACCGCGCCTAGCCCATCGCTTTGCGCAGCGGCAACAGATCGGCAAATTGCGGCACACGCTTCTCCTGTTTCGCCATGAAGGCTTCGCGCATGTCGACTTCGGGATTGTACATGCCGGTCTGCCAGGTCGCGATGTAATCGAGCCCGTCGGCGATGGAGTGATCGCGCGCGTAGTTGATCATGACCTTCGAGCCGTACACGGCGAGCGGCGATTTCTCCGCGATGTCCCTCGCCACACCCATCACGTGTTCCAGCATCGCGGCTTGCGTCGCGAACACTTCGTTGACGAGGCCAAGCTCCATCGCGCGGCGCGCCGGCAGCCGGCGCCCAGAATAGGCGAGCTCACGCAAATATCCTTGCGGCAGGAGATGGCAGAGGCGCGGGAAGGTGCCGACATCCGCCGTCATGCCGAGATTGATCTCCTGGATGACGAAGAACGCGTCTTCCGTGGCGTAGCGGCAATCGCAGGCGCTGGTGAGGTCCACCGCGCCGCCAACACATCCGCCCTGGATGGCGGCAAGCACCGGCATGCGCACCTGCTCGAGCACGGAGAAGCTGTTCTGCAATTCGAGCAGCGAGGAACGCAGGCCGGCGCGCACGCGGCCACGTTCTTCCTTCGAACCGGCGGCAAACGTGCCGGCGGATTGTCCGCTGGTGAACACCGACAGATCCATCCCTGCGGAGAAATGCTTGCCGGTCGATGAAATGACGATCACGCGCGCCTTGGCACCCGCATCGATGTCGCGCACGATCTCCGGCAGCTCGCGCCAGAATTCCGGCACCATGGTGTTGAGTTCGTCGCCGCGCTTGAGCGTCAGGTGGGCGATGTTGCCGGCGATGTCGACATCGAAGCAGCGATACGTCACGGGGTCCTCCAGTGCTTGGCCGCGGCGATCCTATCGCACCTTCGGGGCCATTGGCTTCACTTAAGCGGCGGAGTAAAGCATTCGTCGAACAGCCATTGGGGACAACCATGCCGATTGTTTACGACGAACTGATTCAGGCAAAGGCGTCCGGCACCGCCTCGTATTCCGACCGCGAAACGATGCTGTATGCCTTGGGAATCGGCATGGGGCGCGATCCGCTGAATACCGACGAGCTTCCCTTCGTCTATGAAAACGGGCTCAAGGCCATCCCCACCATGACGACGGTGATCGGCTGGGGCCGGGCGGCCACGCTTGGACGATCGGGCATCAACTACATGATGGTGGTGCATGGCGAGCAGCGCCTCACCATGCACAAGCCGCTGCCGGCGATCGCCGACGTGGTGTTCGACGAGCGCGTGACCGGCGTGTTCGACAAGGGGCCGAAAGGCGCGATCATCCTGCTGGAGCGTGAGATGCGCGATCAGAAGTCCAACGACAAACTCTGCACCGCGACCGCCACCATCGTGGCGCGCGGCGACGGCGGGTTCGGCGGACCAAGCGAAGGCGCGCCGGAGCCGCATGTCCTGCCGACGCGCGCACCCGATCTTGTGCACGAAGGGGACACGCGGCCCGATCAGGCGTTCCTCTATGCGCTGTCGGGCGACCGCAATCCGCTGCACCGCGATCCCAGCTTCGCCAAGATGGCGGGCTTCCCGCGGCCCATCCTGCACGGGCTGTGCACCTACGGCACGGCCTGCCGCTCCGTTCTGTCGACCGTCTGCAAATACGATCCGGCGAAGATCACAGGCTTCGATGCGCGCTTCTCCGCGCCGGTGTTTCCCGGCGAGACGATCATCACCGAGATGTGGGTGGACGGACCGGTCGTCTCGTTCCGCTCGAAGCTGAAGGAGCGGGATGTCGTCGTGCTCAACAATGGCAAGTGCACGATTGCTGCCTGACGATCCGGTCGGCCACGCGCGCGCGTTGATCGAGCAGGGCCGCGCGGGCGAAGCGGTGTCGCTGTTGCAGGCGCTGATCGATGAGGGCCGCGGCGGCTTGCTGGCGCGGGTCACGCTAACCGATGCGCTGATTCAATCCGACGAATGCGCGCGTTCCGTGGAAGTCGCACGCGAAGCGGCGTCGCTCAATCCCAACATCGCCGTCGCGGTGTTGGCTTTGGGTCGCGCGTTGCTGGCGGCGGATGCGCTTCCGGCCGCCATTGCGGAAATCCAGCGCGCCTTGCGGCTTGATCCGGAAAGTGCGGAAGCGCGCTACCAGCTTGGCCTTGCGTGGCTCAAGGCCGGCGAGCCGGACAAGGCGCTCGCAGAATTCGCGCTGATTGCATTGGACGACGCACCGCCCGCGATGGCCGCGAAGATCGCCGAGGCGGAAGCGATGCGGGCCGCGCAGCGCTCGAATGCCAATTACGTCCAGCACCTCTTCGACCAGTTCTCCGCCGATTACGATGCCCGCATGATCGGCCAGCTCGGCTACCGAGCACCGTCGATCCTGCGCGAGCTTACCAATCTCGTCGTGGCGCCCGAACGGCCGCTTCGCATTCTCGATCTTGGCTGCGGCACGGGCCTGGGCGGAATGGCCTTCAAGGACCTGGCGTCGCGTCTCGATGGCATCGATCTCAGCCCGAAGATGATCGAGCAGGCCCGCGCGCGCGGCGTCTACGATTCGCTTGCCGTGGCCGACATTGAAACTGCGCAGGCGAGTGCCAGCACGTACGATCTCATTCTTGCCGCCGACACGCTCGTCTATTTCGGCGATCTCGAACACGTCTTTGCAAATGCCGCCCGCGCGCTTGGGCCAAACGGTCATTTCCTCTTCACCGTCGAACGAAAAGAGGGCAAGGGCTTCGAACTGGGACCGAAGCGCCGCTGGCGCCATGCGGAATCGTATGTGCGGGCAGAAGCGCAACGCGCAGGTTTCGAAGTGATCGGCTTGCTAGACTGCGTGCCGCGTCACGAAGCGGGCCAGCCGGTCGAAGGCTTTGCCGTGGCGCTGCGCAGGAAAGGCGAGACATGAGCCGGATCGGAATTCTCATTTTCGACGATGCCGAGGAGCTGGATTTCGTCGGGCCGTGGGAAGTGTTCACCATGGTCAACGAGGTGTTCGAGCGTGAAGGCAAGGATCGCCCGCACGATGTTCGCCTGATCGCCGAGCGCGATGCGCCGGTGCGCTGCCGCAAAGGCATGCGTGTGCTGCCCGATGTGACCACCGCCGATTGCGGGCCGCTCGACGTGCTGCTGATCCCCGGCGGCATGGGTACGCGGCGCGAAGTGAAGAACGAGGCGCTGCTCGCCTGGATCGCGCGGACCGCCGCGCATTGCCAATGGATCACAAGCGTGTGTACCGGCGCCCTGCTTCTGGCGGCGGCAGGCCCGGCGAAGGGCAGGCGCGTCACCACGCATTGGGGCTTCGTCGAGCAGCTGCGCGCGAGAGGCGAGGCGGCCGAGGTTCTCGAACATGTCCGCTATGTAAGACATGGAGACGTGGTTACCGCGGCCGGCGTTTCGGCAGGGATCGACATGGCGCTGTGGCTGGTCGGCCAGGTGCACGATCCGGCGACCGCGCGTGCCGTCCAGCATGCCATGGAGTATGAGCCCGCTCCGCCTTATGCCGCGGAGGTGTAGCGTCATCGCCTCTTGGTTCTGCCGCGCCAGATGTGCTTTCATCCGCGCGGCGATACTTCAGGAGTTGGCGGATATGGGCATGCGGGTTGGAATTCTGGCCGGGTTGATGGTGCTGATCGCGGCCCCGGCGTTTGCGCAATCCTGCGGCAGCCCGCCGATCGCGCCGGCCATGCCGTCCGCGGACTCGATCAAGAAGAAGGCCCCGGCTGCCGCCGCCACCGCCAAGCACGACGCGTTCCTCGACATCAAGAACTGGCAGGCCGATCTCAAGAACTATCGCGCCTGCGTCCAGGCGGAGAGCAGCCAGGCCAAGACCGAACTGACCGGCACGGATCCCAACAAGGATGCGGGCAAGGTGAAGCGGCTGAAGGACGAGATCGACAACGCCAATCACGAATTCGACTCGACCGTGAATTCGGAAGAGGAGGTCGTGAACGAATTCCACGCCATCCAGGTCGCCTACTGCACGCGCACCGACGTGGACCTCGCGACCTGCCCGAAATAGCGATCGTTCCGGATACGGATCGAATCAGATTATCTTCAGGCGGTGACAGCCGTCCTGCAGCAACTGCGCCATGAACGCCGCGCTCGCGGGCGTGAGATGTCGCGCAAAGCGATCCTGGAAGCGGCGCGCCGCGTCGCTGCGCGCGAAGGCGCCCGCAATCTGTCGCTCCGCAGCGTTGCCGCGGAAGCCGGCTTCACGCCGGCCGCGCTCTACGTCTATTTCCGCGACAAGGACGAGTTGATGCTGGCGCTGGCATCGGACGACCTGGCGCGGCTGGCGCAGGTCATGCGCGACGCGCGGAAGACGAGCGGCAGCGGATTGACGGAAGCGGCAGCTGCGGCGCTCGACCTTCTCGCCAACGCAGAGACGCTCGCGGCCGCGTCGGGCGCCATCGCGCCGGAAGCCAATGGCAGCGGTGTCGGCCGCCTGTTCAACGGGCGTATGATCGCCGCGCTGACCGCCCTGTCGGATGCAACCGGCGAACGCGCCAGGAGCCGCGAGGATCAAGCCGATGTCGTGCTGATGGCGGCGGCGCTCGCCGGTCTGGCCATCATGGTGCGCGGCGGCAGGCTCGAGGCCCTGGGCTTCTCGGCCGATGAAGTGCTCAGCCGGCTGGATGAGCGGTTCGGGCGCAGTGCGGGACGATCTGATCATTAGTGAAGCAGGTTGGTCGGAGAGAGAGGATTCGAACCTCCGGCCCCTAGCTCCCGAAGCTAGTGCTCTACCAGGCTGAGCTACTCTCCGATTTTCGCCCTGAACCGCGGCTGCGGTCGGGCGCGGGAGGGGCCTTATAGCGGCGGGCCTGCCGTGCCGCAACGTGTTTGAATCCGCAGGAATGAGCCAGTATGGTCCGCCGCCCTCGCGTGCCGCGATGGGGCGTCGCCAAGCGGTAAGGCACCGGATTTTGATTCCGGCATTCGGAGGTTCGAATCCTCCCGCCCCAGCCAGCCTATGCCTGTCGCGCCCTGCGGATTGGAAGAGGCGTCAGAAGACGATGCCGGTTTCGAACAGGAGCCGGGTCTGCGACTTGCCGGAGAATTTCGGGCCCAGCGCAAATCCCGGCGTGATGCCGCCCGCTTCGACATATGAAACGTCGGCACGGGCGAAGAACACGCCATATTGCAAGGTCGGCGTCGCGGTGAGCGACCAGGCCTTGCTGCCCGGACCATAAAGCAGGCTTGGTGCGCCGCTCTTCAGGCTGCCGGAAGAATCCTCATATTCGGCGCGGCCCGAAATGCTGAAATGCGGCGACACGGTGTAGGTCGCCAGCACGCCGAAGCCCCACATCGACGCGGACTGCGGAACGGACAGCGCATCGCTTGCCGGCACGCGGCTGTACTGGACGTAGGGATTCACCGCCCACGGCGCGGAGTTGTAGGTGTAGAGCAGGTTGAAGATTTCGCCATTGTTCTGGAAATACGGCGTCGCGAAGGTGGCGTAACCCGTTCGTCCGATGTTGGCGCCGCCCGCGAATGCAATCGTGTTGGCGCTGTCGATGGCGTAGGACGCGAGCCACGAAACCCAGTTGAAGCGGTTCGAGTAGTATCCGTCGTTCCACGACAGCGAGAGCGAAAACGGACCGTTGGCGTAGTTGGCCTGAATGCCGCGACTCACCGCCGGCTCCTGGTTCCACAACAGGCCGCGCTCGATGTTCATGTTTTCGAACGTGAAGGAATATTCCGCGCCGATCAGCGTGGGCAGCTTGCCGATCTCGAACGACAGGCTGTCGCTCGGGGTGATCTTCACGAAGGCCTGCGGCACGTAGCCGAATGTGTCGCTGTCCAGCCTGTCGGCGTGAAAATACTCGGTGCCGAGCGAGGGCAGGGAATAGGCGCCGGCCTGCACGTAGAACTGAAACCAGCCGTCCGTCTTCTGCACGAACATTTGGGCGTTGCCGAGGTCGACGAGAGCGTCATGGTCGCCCGGCATGGTATGGTCCTGCCACAGACCGAGGCCCGACACGGCGCCGGTGACGAAGACGTTGCCGAACGGTCCGGCATTCACGGAGAACGGATTGGCGTTTGCCGCGATCGGGCCGGACATGGCCGGTGTGGTCATCGGATCAGCCTCTACCGCAGTGCAAAACAGGAGCGCGGCCGCGCCGCCGGCGAAGGCGGTCAATATGTGATTCGGAAATTTCATTTAAGTCTCCCATCCCGTTACTTTCGTGATGCTTGAGACGGTCCATGAGAAATACAATGCTGCGCCGCGAACGAATCTGGGAGCAAGGGCTGTCGGGCGGCCGGTTTCGGGGCAAGTGTTGTTGCACTGCAACAAAACGGCGATTGGGGCAACTAGCGGTTGGCGCCCACCAGCGCCAGGTGCATGCCGCTGTCGATCAGCAGCGTCTCGCCGGTGACCTGCCGCGACTCCGGCCCCGCCAGGAACGAAATGGCGTGCGCGATGTCGTCTGCCGTCGCCACGCTCTTCAGGGGATTCTTCTCGCCGACACTTGTTGCAAGCTGCGCGCTGGCATCGTCGCCAAAGCGGCGGCTGAACCATTCGGTGGCGACATAGCCGGGACACACGGCGTTGACGCGGATCTCCGGCGCCAGCGCGCGGGCGAGCGACAAGGTCATCGTGTTGAGCGCGCCTTTCGACGCGGCATAGGCGATGGACGAGCCGATGCCTTCGATCGCCGCGATGGAAGACACATTCACCACCGACCCGTCGCCATGGGCTTTCAGATGATCGCGGCAGGCGCGGATCATCTGGAACGGCCCGATCACGTTCACCGCGTAGATGTGCGCGAAGTCTTCCGCCGACAGCGCATCGAGATCGGTGTGGCCGGCGAACTTCGTCGTGCCGGCATTGTTGACGAGGATGTCGATGCGGCCGAACGCTTCGAAGGCGGCCGCCGCCAGCTTGCGGCAATCCGCATCCTTCGCCACGTCGGCCTGCACCGCGATGGCCTGCGCGCCGGATTCCCCGGCCGCTTTCGCCACGGCGCGCGCGTCGGCTTCGCTCTTGCTGTAATTGATCGCGACGTGGGCGCCGCGCTTGGCAAGGAGCAATGCGGTCGCGGCACCGATGCCGGTCGCAGCACCGGTGACGATCGCGGCCCGTCCCTTCAAATCCCTGTCCATCTCTGCCTCGCTTCTACAATCGATTTGCGTTGGCGATGTCGCCCAGCCAATACGCACTCGGTTTCGGCTTGCGGGCCTGCGTGGTGCGATCGACTTCGACCAGTCCGAATTTCGGCCTGTAGCCTTCCAGCCACTCGAAATTGTCCATCAGGGACCAGTGGATGTAGCCGCGCACATCGATGCCGTCGGCAATGCAGTCGAGCACGCCGTCGAGTGCCGCCTTGGTGAAGGCGATGCGGCGGGTGTCATCCTCGGTGCCGATGCCGTTCTCGGTGACGATGATCGGGCAGCCGCTGACTTTGGCCGCGCTACGAATGCAGGCGGCGAGCGCTTGGGGATAAAACTCGTAACCCATCTGGGTGCGCTCGCCTTCGGGCGGCAGCAGGCCGGAAGCGCCGAAGCGGACGCGCGTGTAGGTCTGCGCGCCAACGAAATCGTCGCCGCGAACGGCTTCGAGGAATTGCCGGTTGATCATCTGGTCGGCGGCATCGCGCAACGCTTCGCCGCCCGGCTCGGCCTGCAAATCGTTGAGCGACAGCGTGATGCCGACCGGTCCCTTCACCATCGGTTTGAGGAAGTCGTAGGCCTTGCGGTGCGCGGCGATCAGGTTGGGTGTCGAGGCGCGGCCATCGCCGGAGAGATACGTGGAGAATCGCCCCGGCTCGCCGCCGGAAAGCCGCGCTGCTTCGGCGAGCGCGCGCTCCCGCTTGTCGCCACCGCCGATGCCAACCGCTTCGCGCATCATGGTGATCATCAGCGGGATGTTGGCTTCGTTGATGGTGCAGGCACACGAGATGAGATCGCCGAGCGCGCGGCCGGCGCGGTCGCAGTAGCGCGCGAAGCGATCGACCGACTTTTCGTTCTCCCAGCCGCCATCGCGCGAGAACCACAGCGGTGCGGTGAAGTGATGGAAGGTGACCATCGGGATCACGCGCAGCGCGTGGCAGGTCGCGATCATGCGGCGGTAGTGATCGAGCGCCGCAGCCGAGAAGAAGCCTTCCTCCGGCTCGATGCGTGCCCACTCGATGGAGAAGCGGTAGGTGTTGAAGCCGAGGCCTTTCAGCAGCGCGATGTCTTCGGCGTAGCGGTGGTAGTGGTCGCAGGCATCGCCGGACGGATCGGCGTAGAGCGAATCCTTGGCCATCTCCATCAGCCAGAGATCGCTGCCCCGGTTGCCGCCTTCCACCTGATGCGCAGCCGTCGCCGTGCCCCACAGGAAGGCGGACGGGAATTCGCGGCTCTTTGGTTCCATCGTCACGAGTCCGGCCCTATGGTGTTGAAGCACAATCCTACCCGGCAGCGATGAGCCCGCAAGCATCGGTCACGGCAGATCGGCAGAACATGGCGGCTGCACCTGGTGGCAAGGTCGCCGCCGGGTCGGCGCTGCGCATCATGCTGATCCGCCACGGCCGGCCAGCCATTCCGGTTTCGCCGCGCGCCTCGCATGGCGAATTCCGCAAATACATCGACGACTACGAAGAGGCGGGACTCGATCCGGCCGATGCGCCACCGGAGGAATTGCAGGATCTCGTCGCCGAGCTCGATGCCGTGTTCACCAGCGGCAAGAAGCGGGCGCACGAAAGCGCGAAGGTTCTGGCGCCGCACGCCGAGCTCGTCGTCGATCCGCTGTTCGTGGAAGCACCACTGCCGAGCCCGCGCATTCCGCTCTTGAAGATGCGCGTGCCGAAATGGGCGGTGGTGTCGCGCATCCTGTGGTACGCGGGCTATCACCCGGAAATCGAGAACTACCGCCGCGCGAAGCGCCGCGCCGTGCAGGCGGCCGACATCCTGGTGAAGCGCGCCGGCGCCGACGGCGCCGCGGCGCTCGTGGCCCACGGCTATTTCAATTACCTGATCGGCCGCGAATTGCGCCGCCGCGGGTTCGTCCAGTCCGGCACCCACCGCGCCAAATTCTGGAACGTGGTGATGTACGAGAAGCGCTAGGCGATCATCGCCGGTTTGCGATCCGCCCACGGCCGCGCCTGTTCGAGCTGCGCGGACAGGCGGAACAATGTCGCCTCGTCGCCATAGCGGCCGGTGAGCATCATGCCGACGGGAAGTCCATCCGATGACATGCCGAGCGGCAGCGAGATCGACGGCTGTCCTGTCATGTTGAACGTCGGGGTGTAGCCGAACGCGCGGCCCTGACGGCGCTGGAATTCCCGCGGCTCGAGATTGATCGAGTCGAGATGGCCGATGGGCGAGGCAACCGTCAGCGTCGTGGGCATGAGCAGCACGTCGACGCCGCGCCACAATTGCAGAATCTTGCGAGTGATCAGACGCAGCGTCTGCAGCCCCCATGCCACCTGTTCGCCGGTGACCTTCTTGCCGCCGCGGAAGGCGGCCCAGGCGAGCGGTTCGAGATCGCTTTCCTGCGGCTCGTGGCCAAGCACCTGCTTCCAGTCCTCGATGCTGGCAGCGAACATCGCACCCGACACGTGGGCCTGCGCGCGGTAGAGCGCCAGCCAATCGATTCCGAAGCTCGGCAGTTCCACCATCGTGTGGCCGAGTTCGCCCAGCAGCGCGACCGTCCGGTCGAACACATGTTGTACATCGTCGCTCGGCTTGATGCCGTGGCTCGTTTGAAGCGGCGACTCTGTGGAGAAGGCGATTTTCAGCTTGCCGGGCGGGGTCGCGATCTCGTCCATGTAGGGCCGCGACTTCGGCGGCGCAGCATAGGGCGCGTCGTCTTCCGGATAGCCTGTCCAGTCGAGCATGGCGGCGCAGTCGCGCACCGATCGCGTCAAGACATGATCGAGGATGAAACCGTGCGCGCGGTTTCGGTCGTCCGGTCCGCCGGGATTGCGATATTGCGTCGGCTTCAGACCGACGAGACCGCATAATGCGGATGGAATGCGGATTGAGCCGAGCCCGTCGCTGCCATGCGCCATCGGCACCATGCGGGCGGCGACCGCGGAGCCCGCGCCGCCGGACGATCCGCCGGCGCTATGTTCCGGATTCCACGGATTGCGGCAGATGCCGAGATGGCGGCCTTCCGTTGTGCCGGGAATGCCGAATTCCGGCGTGTTGGTCTTGCCGAGGAGCACGACGCCGGACGCACGGTAGCGGCGTACGAGTTCGGAATCTTCCGGCGCGACATAATTGCGCAAATAGGCGGAACCGCCGGTCATCGGCCAGCCGGCGACCGGCATGCCCAGATCCTTGATGACGAACGGTACGCCCTTGAACGGCCCGTCCGGCAACTTGCCCTTCGCCGCTGCAATCGCTTCGTCATAGGCCTTGTAGACGACGGCATTGAGCTTCGGATTGCGCTTCTCGATCCGTTCGATCGCCGCTTCAACCAGTTCGACCGGCTGCACGTCGCGTCGCCGCACCAGATGGGCGAGGCCGAGCGCGTCATAGTTGTCATAGTCTGCGAAGGACATGGTCACACCTTGATCTGTGCGTAGCGCGGCCACCATGGCTGCGCGACTTCCAGCTGCCGCGCCAGCTGTAACAATGTCAGCTCATCGCCGAAGCGGCCGACGAATTGTACGCCGATGGGAAGCCCCGCCGCATTCCAGTGCAGCGGCAGGTTGATCGCGGGCTGGCCGGTCACGTTCTGCATCGCCGTGAATGGCACATAATCGATGAGCGGCGCGAAGGATTTCTGCGGATCGCGCTCTTCCATGTCGAACGTGCCGAGCTTCACCGGCGGAAGGCCGAGCGTGGCGCTGAGCCAGACGTCGTATGTCTCGTGAAACTTCGCCGCGGTACGGGCGGCCATGCCAAGCGCACTCTTGGCATGCAGATACTGGCTCGCTCTGATCTGCCGGCCGAGTTCGTAAAGTCCCCAGGTCAGGCCTTCGAACTTGTCCTCCGACGGTGTCTGTCCCGTCAGCATTGCGATGTAGTCGATTCCGGCAGCGAGATTGCCGCTCCACAGCGCCATGAACGCCGGAACGAGCGTGCCCTGATCCAGGTCGGGCGCAGCCTCCTCGACGATGTGGCCTTGCGCCGCGCAGAGGTTCGCGGCCGCTTCGACCGCCGCGACGCAATCCGCGTGAAGCGCACCGTCGCCCAGCTTCTGCGTCGAGATCGCAATACGCAGTTTCTTCGGTGCGCTGCCCAGCGACTCAAACCACGATTGCGGTGCCGGCGGCGCCCAATAGGGATCGCCTGAAACATTGCCGGCCACGGCATCGAGCGCGGCCGCCGTATCGCGCACGCTCCGTGAAACGACAAGGTCGGCCACGAGGCCATCGACACTGTCCGGCAGATCGGGCGCGTAGCTCACGCGGCCGCGTGTGGGCTTCAATCCGACAAGGCCGCAGCATGATGCGGGAATGCGAATCGATCCGCCGCCGTCATTCGCATGGGCCAGCGGGACCACTCCGGCTGCAACAAGCGCTGCCGATCCGCCGGACGAACCTCCGGTCGAATGCTCCAGATTCCAGGGATTGTGTGCCGGTCCGTAGAGTTTCGACTCGGTCGTCGGCACCAGTCCGAACTCCGGCACGTTTGTCTTGCCGAGTGGAATGAGACCGGCTTCACGAAAGCGCGCTGTCAGCAGAGAGTCATGATCGGACGGAATTGGTGGAAAGAAGCGGGACGCCTGCCGCGTCGGCATGCCCTTCGCAAACGCGAAAATATCCTTCAGGAAAAACGGGACGCCGGCAAAGCGACCCTTCGGTGTCGCGCGCGCCGCCACGCGCGCGTTGTCATAATCCTTGAATACGATGGCGTTCAGCTTTGGCTCAAGCGCTTCGGCGCGGGCAATCGCCTCATCGACAAGTTCAGCCGGCGTTATGTCCCGGCCGGCAACGAGCTCTCCAAGCCCGACGCCGTCATAATTCGCGAACTCCTTGAACGACATCTTCCTCACCCCAATATCTTTGATGAAAGCCTAGCTCCCGCCCCAGGGACTGTCACGGTTTTCCGCGCCGCACCCGAGATTGTGGCGGCTCGGACCCGCGACTAGACTGGCGGCGGTGCGTGGGGAGGGGACAATCATGAAAATCGCGGTCGGCCGAGCGTTCGAAGACGCATACGGTTTTGCATTCAAGCGCTTCTTTTCCGTTCTTGGGACGGTCTGGTTGCCTTATGTGGTTCTGCTCATCGCGTTCGGTCTTTTCTTCGGGCGGTTCTTCATGAACTTCGCGCCGATCTGGCTGCATGCTCTGCACGGCGGAATGCTGCATCCGTATCATCCCGATCCAGATGAAGTGCGGCGGCTTGTCTTCGGCGGAACGAGTTTGTTCGCGTTCCTCCCGTTGCTGGTTCTGTTTGCGCTCTTCGTACGGTCGATGGTTTATGTCGGATTGCTTGAGCTCGCGCTCGGCATGCGCAAAGGACCGGTCATCGCCTATTGGTCGTTCGGCGCGCCCGTGTGGCGGCTGTTCGGCGCCTCCATCCTGGCGTTCGTGATCCTGTGGGTCATCGCGGCCGTGATCGGCGGGACGTGCGCCGCGATCTGGTTCGCGGTGGCGAATGTCGCTCAGGCAGGCTTGATCCGGGCGATCGCGGTCATCGTCGCGATCGGTCTGTTCTTCTACAGTCTGCCACGGCTGTTCTTCTTCCTGGCGCCTGTTGTGGTCGCGGAAGGCCACATGGGATTCGGCCGGTCCTGGCAGCTCGGCAGCGGCAACGTCCTGCGCATGATCGTCACCGTGCTGGGCGTCTTCATCCCGGCCTTTTTCGTGTTTGCCATCGTGTCAGGAGCGGTTCGCTTTGCAACGCTCGCGCCTGCGCTCAGCCAAATGGACGACAACACGACGCCGCAACAGATGTGGCAAATCATGACCCACCAGGGGCTCGCCTACATTGTTGTGGCTATCGTGCTGCAAGTGATCTATTCCGTGATCATCTTCGGCCTGGCGGCGGGATTGATGGCTTCTGCGTATCGTTCCGTTGCGCCGGCCGACAACGCGACATTGGCGGCAACCACCGGAAGTCCCGCATGAACAAAATTCCCGTAGGCCAGACCATCCGCAGCGCCTACGCATTTGCTTTCGGGCATCTCGGTTCGATCATCGGGCTGGTGTGGGCGCCGCTCGTGCTCGCCGCCGTGTTGCAGTTTCTGCCCTACGCGATGGGATACGATACCTCGGCGATGCCGGAAAACGCGACGGTTGCCGGACAGCGCGCGCTGCTTGGGCTGGGCACTTTTTTTCTCACCATATTGTTGCAGGCGATGATTGCCACGGCCGTTACCCAGTTTGCGCTCGGTCTGCGGCCGGGCGGCGCGATCTTTCACATCGCCGCCGGCCCGGCTGAGTTCCGCCTGTTCGGTGCCATTCTTCTCTACTATGTCGTCTGCTTCTGCATGGGCATGGCGTTCGGGCTTCTCGGTTTGGTGCTTGCAGCCGTTGCGAAGGCGCCGGCAGTCACACTGGCGGCCTCGCTGATCCTGATCGCGGCGCTTTGTGCGCTCATCTACATCGCGGTTCGTCTCGGCTTCCTCCTCGCGCCCGTGACCGTGGCCGAGCAACACGTCAGCCTGAGCCGCGGCTGGATCCTTATGAAGGGCAATTTCTGGCGCAGCTTCGCCGTGATCCTGTCCGTCATTGTGCCCTACATTTTGATTGTCTACGCGATCATCGTTGCGATGGTGGGGCCGGCTCACCTGTTTGCGCCGTTCCCGACCAATGCGGATGCCATCGCGGCGGACATGGAACAGCGGTTCGCGCCGCTGAGGGCGCACATGCCGCTCTATATCGGGCTGACCTTGATCATCGCGCCGTTCGGAATTGGATTGAATCTCGGCGCGGCGGCGGCCGCTTATCGCACGCTTGCCGCGGAAGCGCCGCGGGAAGCACCCACTTAGATCCGGAACTAGACTGCGAAGTAGAAGTGGTGATGGTGCCGGCAGCCGGGATTGAAGCCGGCGCCGCAGTCGGGACATTTGCTGTCACAAGCGAGATAGGCCTCGACCGAAAGCTGGCTGCCGCAGGCGCCGCACATCACGGCCTTCTCGTGCCACAGGTCTCGCGGCCAGACCTCGATGGGATGACCCGCCAGCGCCTCGTGGCAATCCTTGCAGGCATACCAGACGCCGCAGCATTTCAGCCTGATCGCGACGATATCGAGCGGCGAGTGCCAATGCGTACAGCGCGTCTCTGCATCGACCTCAATGCCGGCAACGGGCGGGCGCAATGTCACCGCTACTCCGCCGCTCGCATGCTCGGTTTCGCCGGCGCGCGGCCTTTGAGCAGCGACTTGAGATATTGTCCGGTGTAGGAGCGCGCGACCTTCGCGACTTCCTCCGGCGTGCCCGATGCGACGATCTCGCCGCCGCCATCGCCGCCTTCGGGCCCGAGATCGATGATCCAGTCGGCCGTCTTGATGACTTCGAGATTGTGCTCGATCACAACCACCGTGTTGCCGCTGTCGACCAGCTCGTGCAGCACTTCGAGCAGCTTCTTCACGTCGTGGAAGTGCAGGCCGGTGGTGGGCTCATCCAGGATGTACAAAGTGCGGCCGGTGGCGCGACGCGACAATTCCTTCGACAGCTTCACGCGCTGCGCTTCGCCGCCGGAGAGCGTCGTCGCCTGCTGGCCGATCTTGATGTAGTCGAGGCCCACGCGCTTCAACGTATCCAGCTTCTCGCGGATCGACGGCACAGCCTTGAACAGTTCCGCGCCGGCTTCGACCGTCATGTCGAGCACATCGGCGATGGAGTAGTCGCGGAACTTCACTTCCAGCGTTTCGCGGTTGTAGCGATGGCCCTTGCAGACATCGCACTGCACGTAGACATCCGGCAGGAAGTGCATCTCGATCTTGATGACGCCGTCTCCCTGGCACGCTTCGCAACGGCCGCCCTTCACGTTGAACGAGAAGCGTCCCGGCTGATAGCCGCGCGCCTTTGCCTCCGGCAGCTCGGTGAACCAGTCGCGGATCGGCGTGAAGGCGCCGGTGTAGGTCGCAGGGTTCGAGCGCGGCGTGCGCCCGATGGGCGACTGGTCGATGTCGATGACCTTGTCGAGGAATTCGAGGCCTTCGATGCGATCGTGCGGCGCCGGATGTTCGCGCGCCTGGTTCAGCTTGCGCGCCGCTGCCTTGTACAGAGTCTCGATGATGAGCGTGGATTTTCCGCCGCCGGACACACCGGTGATGCAGGTGAACGTGCCGAGCGGAATTTCCGCGCTCACGTTCTTCAGGTTGTTGCTGCGCGCCCCGACGACACGGACTTTGCGGTTGAAATTGCCCTTGCGGCGCTCCTTCGGAATGGCGATCTGCTCAAGCCCGACGAGGTATTTTCCCGTCAGGCTTTTGGGATTCGCCATGATGTCTTCGGGCGTACCCTCGGCGACGATCTCGCCGCCATGGATGCCGGCGCCCGGACCCATGTCGATCACATGATCGGCCACGCGGATGGCTTCCTCATCATGCTCGACCACCACCACCGTGTTGCCGAGATCGCGCAGACCTTTGAGCGACTCCAGAAGTTTCGCGTTGTCGCGCTGATGCAAACCGATGCTGGGTTCATCCAGCACATACAGCACGCCGGTCAGGCCCGAGCCGATCTGCGAGGCCAGCCGGATGCGCTGGCTTTCGCCGCCAGACAGCGTGCCGGAGTTGCGGCTGAGTGTGAGATAGTCGAGGCCGACATTGTTGAGGAACTTCAGCCGCGCGCGAATTTCCTTGAGGATGCGCGCCGCGATCTCCTGCTGCTGCCTGTTCAGCTTCTTGTCGACGTCGCGGAACCATTCGTCCGCCACGCGGATCGATTTCTCGCAGACCTCGCCGACATGCAGCCCGGCGATCTTCACCGACAGCGCTTCCGGCTTCAGGCGATAGCCTTTGCAGACATCGCAAGGGCTGGTGTCCTGGAAGCGCTCGAGGTCCTCGCGTATCCAGGACGAATCGGTTTCCTTGAAGCGGCGCTCGAGATTGGGGATCACGCCTTCGAACGATTTCTTCGTCTCGTAGCGGCGCATGCCGTCGTCGTAGATGAATTTGATTTCGTCCTCGCCCGAGCCATAGAGGATGACGTCCCGCGCCTTCTTCGGCAGGTCTTCCCACGGTTCGTTGAGCGAAAATTTGTAGTGCTTCGCCAGCGCTTCCAGCGTCTGCAGATAGTACGGCGAGGACGTTTTCGACCATGGCGCAATCGCGCCCTTGCGCAAGGTCAGCGATTCATCCGGCACGACCAGCGCCGGATCGAAATAGAGCTGCGTGCCCAGGCCGTCGCACACCGGGCAGGCGCCGTGCGGATTGTTGAACGAAAACAGCCGGGGTTCGATTTCGGGAATGGTGAATCCGGAAACCGGGCAGGCGAACTTCGACGACATCAGCAGGCGGCGCGGCAGCCCGTCCTTGTCCTTTTCATCCGCGAATTCGGCGATCACCAGTCCGTCAGCGAGTCCCAGTGCGGTTTCGATGGAGTCCGGCAAACGATTGCCGATGTCCTTCTTCACCGCGATGCGATCAACCGCCACTTCGAGATCGTGCTTCAGCTTCTTGTCGAGCGCCGGCACCTGGCCCAGCTCGTAGAACTTCCCGTCCACCTTGATGCGCTGGAAGCCCTTCTTCTGAAGTTCCGCCATCTCCTTGCGGTATTCGCCCTTGCGTCCCCGCACGATGGGCGCCAACAGATAAAGCCGCGTGCCTTCGGGCAGCGCGAGAACACGGTCTGCCATCTGGCTGACCGTCTGGCTTTCGATCGGCAAACCGGTCGCCGGCGAATAGGGCACGCCCACGCGCGCAAATAGCAGGCGCAAATAATCGTAGATCTCCGTGACGGTCCCGACCGTCGAGCGCGGGTTGCGTGACGTCGTTTTCTGCTCGATGGAAATGGCGGGAGACAGGCCCTCGATGTGATCCACATCCGGCTTCTGCATCAGCTCGAGGAATTGCCGCGCGTAGGCCGACAGCGACTCCACATAGCGGCGCTGGCCTTCGGCATAGATGGTGTCGAAGGCGAGCGAGGATTTGCCCGAGCCGGACAAGCCCGTCATGACCGTCAGCGTGTCGCGCGGGATCTCGACATCGACGTTCTTGAGATTGTGCTCGCGCGCGCCGCGGATGGAGATGTTCTTCAGCATGCTTCGTTCAAACGTCCTCTGGCGGCGGGCAAACGCGCAGTTTGAAGCCACGCTCCCGTGACAGCAACGGCGCAAACCTCATAACCCGGTGGGTGAACTGCCTCTTGACGGGCCGGAAAGGCTCGCGACGCAGCCCTTTGGATGTGGGGTCCGCACCCGCGGATTGCAAGACTCATGACGTGAACGTTACAGGAACAAATGACGCGAGTCCAACGTGTCGCCTTGCGGGCGCGCGCCAGACCCCGAAGGTGGCGCGCCATGACATCGGCCGACGTCGCCCTCGTTCCCGCACCGGCGCAGGCGCACCCTGCGAAGGGGCATGCACTGCCGCGCTATCGCGCCGACATCGACGGCCTGCGCGCCTTCGCGGTGATCCCGGTGGTGTTCTGGCATTACGGCGTGCCGGGATTTTCCGGCGGCTATGTCGGCGTCGATGTCTTCTTCGTCATCTCGGGCTTCCTGATCACGTCCCTGATCCACGCCGAGATGACGGGCGGCACGTTCTCCATCGCCTATTTCTACGAACGGCGCATCCGCCGCATCTTTCCGGCGTTGTTCGCGGTGCTGGCGGCGACGGTCGTGCTGGCCGCACTGCTGCTGTTTCCGTCCGATCTCAAACACTTCGCCCAGAGCCTGCAGGCGACCGTGCTGTTCGGTTCGAATTTCCTGTTCCGCAATCTCGCCGGATACTGGGATGTCGCCTCCGACCGCAAGCCGCTGCTGCACACCTGGTCGCTTGCGGTGGAAGAACAATTCTACGTGCTGTTTCCCCTCACGCTCTATCTGTTGACCAAGGCAGGCCGGCGCGCGGAGAGCGCCGTGATCTCCGCCATCCTCGTGCTGTCGCTGGCCGCGAACATCTGGGCGGTGCGCGTGGCGCCGGTGTCCGCGTTCTTCCTGCTGCCGTATCGCGCCTGGGAACTGATGCTCGGCAGCATTCTCGCGGTCGGAAGGATTCCGGTTCCGGGCAATCGCGCTCTTCGCGAGTTCGTGATGCTGGCCGGCGCGGCGCTGATCGCACTCGCGGTCGTTGTTTATTCGCCGGACACTCTGTTCCCCGGCGAGGCGGCGATCGTGCCGTGCCTCGGTGCCGCCCTCATCATCTACGCCGGCGCAGGCGAAAGTGCGGTGGGATCAATTTTGCGCTGGCGGCCGTTCGTGCTGATCGGCCTGATCTCCTACTCTTTATATCTGTGGCATTGGCCGCTGGTGGTGTTCGCGAAGTACGCGCTGTTCCGCGATCTGACAGCGACGGAAACCATCGCGCTGATCGCGCTGTCCTGCCTGTGCGCCGGATTGTCCTGGCGCTTCATCGAGCAGCCGTTCCGCGGCCGCCGCGAGCGCTTCACGCGCGCCAACATTTTCACGCTTGCCGCGATCGCGACCGCCACCGCACTCATCCTTGGCGTCGTGCTTCAGATGCACAATGGCTGGCCGCAGCGTTTCGCACCCGACGTGCGCGCCATGCTGGCGGCGGCCACGCACAACAAGCCGCCGAAGCAGCTCGGCTGCATCGACAAACCGAGGAAGCTCGACGCCGATGCCATCACCTGCACCTTCGGCGCGGCCGGCGCGAAGCCTTCCTTCGCGCTGTGGGGCGATTCGCACGCCACCGTCATCATGCCGCTGATCGCCGACGCCGCCATGCGCGCGCACCGCTCCGGATTGTTCGCCCGGCATCATGGGTGCGCGCCACTGCTCGGTGTCGAATCCTCGCGCGCGCATGGCTGCCGCGAATTCAACGACAGGATCGCGCGCGAGATCGCCGGCAATCCGGACATCCGCGAAGTGATCCTGCACGCGAACTGGGCGAAGAGCGCGGAAGGCAAAGCCTACGAGCACGACGATGCCGGCGACGTGTTCCTGACGGACCGGCAATCGCGCGCCGGGTCGCTGAGGGATGACCCGGCCGTGTTCACGCGCGGGCTCGAGCGAACCGCGGCGGCGCTGGCGAGCGCGCACAAGAAAATCATCATCGTCGCCTCGATCCCCGAGATCGGATGGACGGTGCCAGAGACGATGGCGCGCCTGGCGGTGTCGCATTCCACACGCGACCTGCGGCCGACGCTCGCCGACTACCTCAAGCGGCAGAAGACCGTGTTCGCTGCGCTGTCCGAGATGCGCCGCAAATACGGCGCGACGATCGTCACTCCGCACACGATCCTCTGCGCCGGCGGTCACTGCGAGGTCGCCGCGAACGGCATTCCGATCTATGTCGATGCCCACCATCTCACCTGGCGCGGCGCGCTTCTGCTCAAGCCGCTGCTCGATCCGCTGATCCGCTGAAATGCTGGGGATTGACTCTGGTCGAACATGAACATAAATAGAACAAAATGGCCGGACGCGTGGTGAAACCGCGGGTCCGCCGCTAGGGTCAATGGGACAAGTGCACGGGAAGGTTGGAGATGGCTGGAAGCGTCAACAAGGTGATTTTGGTGGGAAATCTGGGCCGCGATCCGGAGACGCGGCGGATGCCGAGCGGCGATGCGATGGTGACGTTCTCGCTCGCGACCTCCGAAAGCTGGCGGGACAAGGCTTCCGGCGAGCGCAAGGAGCGCACCGAATGGCACCGCGTGGTCATCTTCAACAAGAACCTGGCGGAGGTGGCGGAAAAGTATCTGCGCAAGGGATCGAAGGTTTATCTCGAGGGGCAGCTGCAGACCCGCAAATACACGGACAAGGACGGGCAGGAGCGTTCCGCCACCGAAGTCGTGCTGCAGAATTTCCGCGGTGAACTGGTCATGCTCGATGCGCGCGGCGAAGGCGGCGGCGGTGGCAGCCGTTCGAGCGGCGCCGGCGAAGCGCCGGCCAGCTTCGATCGCAGCAGCGACATGGATGACGAGATTCCGTTCTAGGTTTGCGGGCGTGCGGATTGGAGCAGCGTTTGTCGCGCTCGCTGGCGCAAGTCTGCTTTGCGGCTGCGCGATGCAGTCGTCCGGCGAGCAGGCGGCGGGTATCACAGAGCGTGCGATTGCGTCGGCCTACATCCCGTTGTCAGGCTCCGAGGATCTTCTGCTGGAAGGCCACGGCGCAGCGATCGTCATCGCGCCGGGAATCGCCGTCACCAACGCCCACAACGCCAATCTGCTGCCGGACGGCACCGGCATCATCGGCACATCCGTCGGTTACGATCTGCTCTTCTTCCGTGTACGGAACATGTCGCCGCCGCCGCCCATCGGCGAACCCTTGCCGACGGAACGGGTCGTCGCCTACGGGCAGGGCAGCGGCGGCGATCTGCGCAAGGCGATCGGCGTGGTGAAGTGGCGCGTCGCGCCGGTGCTGCCGCGCTGCCCGAAATGTCCGGAGCAGAAGGCCTTCGCCTATGAGGCCAATGCTGGCGCCGGATTCAGCGGCGGGCCGGTCATCGATGCCGCAACCGGCGCACTTGTCGGCATCACCTTCGGCTACAATGATGAGGAAAACAGCGGCA
>Ga0335085_10003444_pt1 | contig 27391 bp, 27 predicted proteins | sample Lox_Sample_45_FD_206712 | JGI IMG/M metagenome (GOLD analysis project Ga0335085, IMG submission 206712) | Soil microbial communities from Loxahatchee National Wildlife Refuge, Florida, United States - Lox_Sample_4.5 | ecosystem: Environmental > Terrestrial > Soil > Wetlands | place: USA...
TTATGAAGGTGGAACGATGTTGATTGCGAAAATGTTCGGCTTCAACAGCGCCACTGGGCTGGCTTTGGGCCTGGCAAGGCGATGCCGATCCTTCTTTTGGGGCAGTATTGGCGTCATTTGCCTCTTTGTCCTGACCAAGCCAAGGAGGGGGGAAGTTCACGAAGATCGCGGGAGGGCGCCGGAAATCCGCGCGAATGATCCACCAACACTACTAGAAGACCCTACGAACAGCCGCTCAGCCGTAAGCGAATGCGTTGTAGCGATTATTCTCCCAAATGTGGAAACAAGCGCCAGTCAAAGTGGATCTTCGCTTTTTCGAGTGGGCTCGCTACCTATTCTGCTCCGGACCATCTTGGGAATCAGGAAGGCTGGTCTTCGACGAATCGTGGTTGTTATCGATCCCATCGAAAGACCGAGGGTCGAGCAAGAGTTAGCTAGTACCAAGCGTATTCCTGAATCTGTCCAGTGGATTGATAAAGCTCCTGAGAGGACTCTTTTGCACCAATTGTCGGTTGTAAGTACTCAAGCGGGCAGCAAACAATTCGTCTTGATAGATGGGGGCGCGACCTATCATCCATCATTGCTTCGAATGGCCAGTGAGTGGAATAACGATGGTGCGGCTTTGGCACTGACGAGCGGAGATACACCTATCGGTATCTATGCACTCCCAGCCGAGACGATTTGCCGTCTCAAAGACAATAGCCCAGTAGAAATCGGCACGCTGGCGGAATTACACCCATTGCTCACAGCGAAGAGTTCCGTCGTTTGCGTACCAGTATCCGAGAACTTGTGGCAGCGCGTCATCACCCCGGAAGACCATCGGGTCGCCGAAGGAAAACTGGATTGCTGGCTGGTCAAGCCGACGGATGGCATCTTCGCACGAATGAATCGCAAGTTCTCGATCCCAATCAGCAGGCAGCTCATTAAGTTTCCGATCACAGCGAACATGGTAAGTATTTTCACGCTTGGTGTTGGATTCGCCGCAGGCGCATTCTTCGCCCGCGGCGGCTACTGGAACATGCTGCTCGGCGCGTTCCTCGGCTTGTGGGCAAGCATTCTGGATGGATGCGATGGCGAGGTTGCTCGCTTAAAACTCCTGGAATCCGATTTTGGCTGTTGGCTGGAGACAGTATGCGACTACCTATTCTATTTGTTTCTGTTTGTTGGGATGACCCTAGGCTTGTGGAGGAACTCAGGATCTAGAGCGTATCTGGCTTGTGGGGGACTGCTACTTTTTGGAGCGATCACAAGCTTCCTCGTAACTGGATGGGCGAGACAGCGTTTGGCTGCCGGACGCCCCGAACAGCTCTTGGGAATCTGGCAGAACCGTATGGAAAGTCGACCATCGAATCCATTCATGTATCTCGGTCGACATTTGGAATTCATCATCCGGCGCTGCTTTTTCCCTTATGCGCTTCTCTTTTTTGCTTTATTTAATATTATGAACGTGGCATTTGTTCTCAGCGCGCTATCCGCAAATCTGGTCTGGCCCGTCGCGCTGTACTCATCTCGAAATTTCGTCGGAGTCCCGGCTTCCAGCGTGAGAAGCCCTATGGCTTCAGCGTAAAGAGGTAAGTTGGCATAACCATGCAGGGAATCTTCAGCCGCATCCGCGATTTGGTCTTGCTCGAGGTTATTTACATGGGCGTGCCCGTGCTATGAGGTAGCCGAATGTGAGCAGTGGACAGCAGATCGAAGCAGGCAATTTTGCGCCTCCCTGCTGGGCGCTGCTCCCGTTCCATTCCATTCGGATCGTGAGCTGGAACATCAATCGCGGTTTGCAACTCCGAGAAGTGATCGAATTTCTGGCGAGCGCAAAACCGGATATCGCCTTTTTGCAGGAGGCCGATCTCAACGCACGGCGGACACATCATTTGAACATTGCGCGGGAAATCGCGAAGGAGTTGCAGATGAATTATGTCTTCGGACGCGAATTCGAGGAGCTGACTCAAGGATCCCGTAATTCACCCGCTTATCACGGCCAAGCTACTCTTTCTCGGTGGCCGCTATCAAATACTCGCCTTATAAGATTCCAGAAGCAATCCAATTTCTGGCGACCGCACTGGTTCCTTCCGGATGTCCCGCCTTTTCAGGAGCGAATTGGAGGACGCCTAGCGCTGGTCACCGAAGCCAACATCGCTGGGAAAATGATTGTCACATATAACCTGCATTTGGAAAGCAAAGGTGATAATGCGTTGCGCTGTTCTCAGCTTGAGGAGACACTGAATGACGCTCAACGATACGGCTCAAGAACGCCTACGTTGGTGGCTGGCGACTTCAACCTTGATGCGTCCCGCGGCTGTGCCGCTACCCTGACCAGCCGCGCTCAGTTTCAGGATGCATTTTCGAATCAGCATGTGCAAACAACCCCTCCACGCTCGTTGTTAGGTCGCGGAAAGGTGATCGATTGGATCTTTACACGGGGACCCATTCACGCTAGCCAAGCTGGGGTAAATCGCTCGGCCTCAGCCTCCGACCACTATCCCCTCTCGATCGCGTTGGCTTTCGATTAGTTCGAAAGCTCCATTAGGCGATGGGCAAGGCACATGACCGGGGACGTTGGGGGTACGTAGTGCGCAAGGAGGTTCGAGATGCTAAGAAAAACGAGAGAGAGCGTTTCAGTCTAACTACTTCAAAGCGGTTTGACGAGGTAATAGCAGGGGTAAACACCGCCATCGGTCATCCGGATATGGCTGAATTTGGGAGATTTACTCACGAAGCGCGCTCTTCTGCCGAAGTCAAAAGTGCAGTTGAGAAAGGCTTGAGCAAGGTAGGGCTGATGCTATTTATGCAGTTGGATCACGGCGCGGTTATCCGCAAAAGACATGGGTTATGAAACTCCGAAGATGATTCGCTTCGTCATTGGGAATCCCCTCATCATGAAGTAGATGGCCAAGCTCGTTCCAGATGCAGGCTCCTATGCCCCGGTTACGATCCTTGTCGACGAACGGCCCGATGTGCCAGTATGCTTAATTGAATCGTCTCACTATAGGGGTTCAGCACAAGAGTTGGGAACAATTTGGGAACAATAACCGCCGAATACCGCCACAAATCGTGATATAAGATGCGCGAAAGACACAGACGAGACAACTACTTAGCGTTTTAGAGTTTACCTTGGGCGCAGGAGGCCCCCGGTTCAAATCCGGGCGCCCCGACCACTATTTTCTTAGACTTGCGAGCATCTCAAAAAAGCCCTTCCCATCGAGTGTGGGGAAAATTACGGGGACCTATTGCACCATCCCCAACTTCGTCTCTGCTTCTTGTATTTTCACCGCACGGTACTGCTCGAGCTTAGCTGCAGCTTCCACCTTGTAGTGCTCGGCGATCTTCACGTACCGCATGGTCATGCCGATCTCCGAGTGTCCCAAGATTTTCTGCAGGATGGTCACATCGGTGCCAGACAGAATGGAACGCGTGGCAAAGGTGTGACGCAGATTGTAGAGGTCAATGGCACCCCTCAAGCCGAGTTTTCCGCAAACCCGATCGTGCGCTTTGCGTACCGACCCGAGATGGGCACCAGGTTTTCTTTTGCTGGGGAACACCCAGCAGTCATTGGGATGTTTCTGCCGACGTTTCTTGAGCAATTCGTATACCTCTTTGCTCATCGACAGACTGCGTTTGGCGTTTTTAGTCTTTCCGCGCACGATGAAGATTGTGCGGTTGAAGAAATCGAGATTGGCGTAGGTCATGCGGAACACTTCGTCAGGTCGCATGCCCTGCCCGAGCATAATGATCGCGACGCTCTTGAGGGGCTCAGAGGCCAGAGCCATATACTTGAGCTCCTCTTCGAACGAAAGAATGTGAACGTCCGGGATCTCCTCGGGAAACGGTCGCACTTTTCGTGCAGGGCTTTGCCAGAGAAGTCCATCGTCAACGGCCATGCTCAGAATCTTCTTGAGGGTACTCAGCTCACGGTTCACCGTCGCTGGTGAAACGGTCTGGGTCTCGCTCCCTCTCTTGAAGTCCTTCGCACGGACACTCTTGTATTCTTCGATCATGCTTTTGGTGATTTGGTCCAGGAATTTCCCCTTGAACCGTTTGAGCAGGAATTTGAGACTGTTGTTGTGAAGATCGATTGTGTTTTGAGCCAGTGGCATTTCGATCCGGCGAAGAAACGTTTTCACGTATTCTTCGAAGAGGGGTGGTTGTTCACGTGGACGCAGACCATGAGTTCCCTGGATCAGTTCGGTTTTCAGAACCGATTCCACGTTTTCGGCTGCGCGTTGGTTGGTTAATCGGGTCGACTTGTGATATCGGCGGCCGCCGAATTCAAAGTCGTAGTAGTAGTGTCTACCGCGTTTGTAGACTGCCAAACAAACTACCTCCTTTCGGGACTTTGGCCCGGATTAACCGACACTAGTCTTTTCGCAAGCCACGCGTCAATATCACTTTCCCGATAGCGCACGCACTTTCTGCCCAGCCGGACGAACGGTAGTTCTTTCTTCAGCCAGCGCCATTGCGCGAGGGTCTCCGGCGAAAGACCTGTCAACATGGCGACCTCGTCGGTCGTCAGAAGCTTTACCATGAAATTCCCCTGCGCCTCCTCTCGGTGTTTGTACATCCATATTGAAGTTGGTGTGAAATGCCGACACTGAGGTCTGAGGCTGAACTGCTGGTTTGGGGGAGGTTGATTTTAGGTCTCCTAAAATGGAGCGGAGGGAAAGCAGGGCGCGTGTTCGTTATGCCATTGGTTTTATTTGACTTCCGGTCGGGCCGACGTGAGCGGCTCAATCGGGGCGTTCGCCCCAAATTCTGACGTGGCGACCGGAGGCCGAACGGCCAGACCGGACGGAATGTTTCCTATCACCGTCCGTCTAACTGCCTCGTGGTCCGATTCGGACGAGCGTTATAGCGAGTTGGTTCGCTATAGGATGACAACTTTATCCTTGCCTCCGATATGAGCCATCAACGCCGTCAGCCATGTCTGAGGGTGTGGGCCATGGATGATGCGGTTCAAAAAACCGAGATATTCGGCCACGTTGTTACGGTTTTGTAGGATCTCTTCTCGTGTGGTCGAAGAATACAGTTTCAAAAAGTCGTGCATCGTCGAGGGCCTCGAGAACAGGTATGTGGCGTGGCCAAGTTGCGGTGTTTCAACCACCACGAGTGTTTCGAGATCAAAGATATATTCGGCCCTGAACAGATACAGGCGGCGAGCCCGCCGATAGAGTTGCTGATAATAAAACTCTTCGTAATCCGGCTTCCATGTGACCAGAGAAACATCAAAATCAGCGGGAATTCCTAGTCGCGAACAGATCTGCCGCAGGTCATCCCTCTCAACGGGCTTGGATTCCAGCTCGCACCGAACTTTCGCGAGCGCGTCAGCAAATTGCCCAAAGCGCATATAGTTGCTTCGCGCTTTCGCGATTTGATCGAGGACGTTATCCGGCAATTTTACTTCGGTCCGGCTGGGCAGCGCAGTTTCCCATGTCTTAAATTCCCAGCGTTCCCCGCGGAATCGGTATTCGCCGGTCTGGACGAAGGCTGCTTTGATCTCGGCCTGAACACCCAACAGATGCTTCCAGCGATTCCATCCTGGCTCCCACGAAAGCGGCAGTACACAAGGATCGAGACGAACGTCAAGTTTTCGCCGCGCATCCCGAAAGAGGGCTATATCCTTGTAAAAAGTGCAATGTCTAAGCGGCGCGCGAATGGTCTTGAGAGACTGGCGTGGTCGGAACGATAGGATGCGCGAGGCAAAGAATGTGGCGCCGTCACGCGAACGATTGCCTTCAACCAGCAAGGAACCAAATCCGTGGTAGGGGAACGGAACCGCAAATCCCGCATCAAGCAGCACATTGTCGTAGCATTCGCGCAGGCCAGGGTTTGAGAGGATATTGAACCCTCTTTCCAGACACTGAATCTCGGCTCTTGAACTGCGAGCGGCGCGAAGCTCCAGCGTGCGTAACCTGAACGCAATTCGCAACTCGGCTGTTGTTGCCTTTGGTTCAGTGCGCAGCAAATCATAAAACGACGGCTGCTCATTCCAAGCCCGCTGTCGATTCCCGACGTAGAAGTAGTCCCTCAAGGTTTCGCATCGCAAGCTTATGGAAGAGATCCCCAGGACTTTGCCTCGAACGTCTGCCCTGACCGCGGGACCGTCTCGGCCGTAACTGCGTTCGTTCCTAGCATAGTCGATTTGGACGAACAGGAAATCTCGTCGCGAGGTTGGTCTCTGAACGTAGACTTCGACACTTTCGTCCTTCCGAAGAAGGTCCGCCGGAAAGTAGAAGATATCTCCGGGACGGACGAATCGCGCGACATCAATGGAGAGTAGAAGTGAACCACCATCGTTGAAGACGCACTTTGCCTTTGAGCCCTGCGGTTCGAGCCGTGTTAGGACTCGCTCGCAAAGCTGGGGCGGCGCTTCAGTTTTGGCTTCCGTGGAGACCGCCATAGCGGCGCCGACTGTAGCATCGGCTGCAGCCTCGAACAAATCCGCGGAAAAGATCACACGCTAGCAAAACCATAGGAGGCTTAACAATGATCAGCATCGCTGCCGGAAGTCAGACAACCGACCGCATCATCGATGATGTCAGGAGTAAGCAAGTGAGCCGCTGCTCTAGCGATTTCGCGGAGATTCCCGGGCGTGAGCACGCGTGCAGCTTGGCTTTCGTTGGGTATTCAGTATGGCGACGCGAAGGCAACGGCGACGGGAACTCAAGCGACCAGCAGGTGTTTGTTATCCGAGACGGCCAGGTAAGGTCGCTTTCGCCCCGCCACGACCTCCGGAACCACAGTCCTTATGGGTTCAGTTGGGGCTATTCGGGCAGCGGGCCAGCGCAGCTGTCCTTGGCCATGCTGATGGAGGTCCGGCAGGACTGGATTCGTGTTCAGCGAATCTATCAGATCTTCAAAGAGCGGCTGATAGCCCAGATACCGCAGCACGTGAACTGGACCGCCGACGGAGCGGACGTATACGCACTCGTTCTGAAGATCGAGCGTGAAATGAAATAAGCGATTGCCCCGCGACGCTACCTCGCTCCATCGCCCCGAAACGTTCGTGCCCGTAGGTTCTTTCCTCGCATTTCAATGGGATCACCTTTGGCCTGGGCTTTAGCAGTCGTGAAGTGGGGAGGCTTTCATTGAAACTCTATTGTGCAGATCTTTTCTGTGGCGCTGGTGGGACCAGCAGTGGGTTGGTCGCCGCCGCCCGCGAGCTCGGACTCGATGTCGAACTCATCGCGATCAACCATTGGCCCGTGGCGATCGCCACACACTCAGCAAATTATCCCTGGGCGAGACACATCTGCGCCCGGATCGAAGAGGTCCAGCCCCGGGATGTTGTTCCCGGAGGACGGTTGCACCTGCTCGTTGCTTCGCCGGAGTGCACGTTCCATTCCGTCGCGCGAGGTGGCCGTCCCATCGAAGATCAAAAGCGGGTACCTGCGTGGGGCGTTATTCAGTGGGTGCAAGAACTGTTCGTGGATAGCGTCCTCATCGAGAACGTACCTGAGTTCAAACGGTGGGGACCTCTCGGGGCAAACGGCAAGCCACTCAAACGCAAGGCGGGCGAAACCTACCAAGCATTCCTTCAGGCACTTCGTTCCCTTGGCTATCGTGTCGAGGAGAAAGTCCTTTGTTGCGCCGACTATGGTGATGCGACAACGCGACGGCGGCTGTTCATTGCTGCTACCCGCAAAGGAGTTCCAGCGTGGCCCGTGCCATCTCACGGCCCACGAGAGAAGATCACAATTCAATCATCGCTTTTCCCCAAGTCTCTCCAACCGTGGCGGCCAGCCCGCGAAATCATCGACTGGGAGCTTAAGGGCAAGAACATCTTTGGTCGGAAAAAGCCGCTGGCGGAGAAGACGATGCGGCGTATTGCGGCCGGCATGAAAAAGATCAATGGCCTCGATATCGAACCATTTCTTGTCATGCTCTACGGTACGAACAAGACCCGCTCGGTCGACCAGCCGCTACCCACGGTCACGGCGAGCGGTCAGCACATTGGCTTGTGCGAACCGTTCTTGCTTTCACAGGCCTCAGGCGGAGCCCCAAGGCCAGTCGAAGAACCGGTTCCTACGATCTGTGCAAGAGGCGCGGTGCAGATGGTGGAACCGTTTCTGATTCCGTTTTTTGGAGAGAGAGAAGATCAGGAACCCCGCACGCCCACGGTTGACGAGCCAGTTCCAACGGTTAGGAAGGCTCGCCTCGCGCTCGAGGAGCCGTTCTTGGTAGCGGCAGGTGGACCAGAAGGCAAAGGCAGAAATCCGAAAAGCATCAATGAGCCACTCGATACCGTGCTCACGGAAAACCATGCCGCCTTGGTTCAACCATTCGTCGTTACCGTGAATCATGGTGATGGAGGCACTGTCCCAAACGACCGCTGCCGGCCTGTGGAGGATCCACTTCCGACGCTGACGTGCAAAAACGGATTCGGAGTTGTAGAGCCGTTCCTGCTTCCGCATCAGCACGGAAATGACACGGACCAGAACGTGAGAAGCGTCGAGCAACCGATGCCAACCGTCACGGCGACGAGTTCGGATGTGTTCCTAGTGGAACCGTATGTCTCAAAGTACTACGGGACTGGGATCTGCCAGCCAGTTGGCGAGCCATTGGATACGGTGACAACCAAGGACCGCTTCGGCCTGGTCGAACCGTACCTGATTCCGGTCGGTGATAACCGCTATCTCGGGATTCGCTTCCGCATGCTCCAGCCACACGAGCTGGCAGCAGCGCAGGGGTTTGCCAAGAGCTACAAATTTCATGGGAACAAATCAACGCAAGTGAAACAGATCGGAAATGCTGTGCCCCACCACACGGCGAAGGCGCTGTGCCGGGAGCAGCTCAAGAGATATGTGCGACGCAGTGAGGGGTCGTCGCTTTATCGGCAGCGAGCGTAGTTGAGGAGAACCAACAGTGAGGAAACTGATTCAGCGGAAGCGCCGGCTCATTTTGGAGACGCCCTGCGTGATACACGGGCGTCCCTTGGTAGCTGAAGTCGAGGCGTCCGGTGTAGCGTTGAGAGAAAAGGGACGTCGGACGAAACTCAACATTAGCTGGGCCCAGATTCACAACCGCGCGGCAGAGATTGCCGCAGAACGAGCCCGAGAAGCCCGCCGGCACCGCATAAAATAATGCCTTGCCTCTGGATCTGCACTACGTCGTGAACCGCTATCTATTCCGACTCAACCCGCATGCCCCCGGCTTCAAGGTTTTTCTATAGGCAGTCCCGACTGGCCAATGTTCTGTTCAGAGGGTTCGTCAGGCAATTCATCAAGGTGGCTTCACATGCTCCACAACTTTCAAGACACTCCATATATGTCAGGCGTTCAGAAAACGAAGGTGTTGACGGCCTGGGTACGCTTTCTCAAAGGCGGCCTGCAGTTCAGTCAATTCACCAAGGCACTCTACGATCACCTCATCCAGCATTGCTCGTTCATCGCGCACTACAGCCGCGCCGGTTTTTATAGTCACTATTTCGAAGACGGCGATTCGACCGCACTCTTTCTATCGCAATTTGACGCGCGAGGATCCTGCCTGTCCGTCGAATATGGCGGCCGCTATTGGCTGACCGGAGATCACGAGGATCTCAATCGGGCGATGATCGAGGAGGCCAAGGAGCTTATTCCATCGCTCGCAACAGCTGCCTATCGAAAACAGCAAGCCACTGACATCGCTAAGGCAACGGCCCTGTTCGCGAAGCATGGACTTCGCTGCGATGTTGGTGAGGAAAGCACCGACCAACCGCGCCTCAACTGCGCGGCGCGCTCACAAGGTCGCCTTTTTGGAGATACCAAGGAAAGAGTCTGAATAGCGGATCGACCACACATCAGCTCTCGGAGGTTCTCGATGCGTCTCGCTGGCCGTCAACGTCTTGGGTTCTACCCTCTTCCTGTTCCCGAGGCAAGACGAATTCACACCTTTCTTAGCTTCCCGGAATCGGACTGCTCGATCTTGGATCCTTGCATCGGCGAAGGCGTCGCACTCGCCGAGATCACGCGAGAAGCGCACGCACTGCGCTACGGGATCGAACTCGATGCACAGCGCGCCGTGCTGGCACGCTCGCAAGCAGATGAAGTGATTCACGGAAACTGCTTCGATGTGCAATGCCAGGTGGAATCCTTTTCGCTGATCTATCTGAATCCCCCGTATGACATCGAAATCGGTGAGGGAAAATCGCAGCGCATGGAGAAGGTGTTTCTTGAGCATGTACACCGATGGCTCAAGCGCGCCGGCGTTTTGGTGATGGTCATTCCGTGTCCATACCTCCGCGATTGCACTCAGCTTTTGGCCTTTCAGTTCAAAGACGTGCGCGTTTATCGGCTCACGGACCCCGAAAGCGTCAAATATAAGCAGATTGCGGTATTTGGAATTCGACTGACGCGTCAAGAGAGGGACCGACTGCAGGACGCAGACATAAAGCGCGCACGGCTTTGGTATGAATCGTTAGCCGCAGCTCCAGAGAAACTCGCTCCTCTTGGGGACACACCGGACTACGTGTACCGAGTACCAAACAGCGCGCCTGTGCGCATGATCTACAAGGGGCTACCTCTGGATCAAATCGAGGACCTGCTTCCCACTTCGTCGGCATACCGTCAAGCCTCGTCAGTCCTGTTCGCCGCCCCATCGGACGTTCATGGTCGCCCTCTGACCCCATTGCACGGCGGGCATGTCGGTTTGTTGTGTACCGCAGGACTGCTGAACGGGATTTTTGGTGAGGGCGACACTCGTCACATCGCGCATTGGCAATCCGTGAAGCTGGTGGACTCTTCCGAGGAGCAAGAGGAAGACGGCGCAACGGTGATCCGAGAGAAGGAACGATTTTCGAACGAGCTGACTTTGGTTTTCAGTACCGGGCAGATTGTCAGCTTGAAATGAGGAGTCGCGCCAATGAGTGACCGCTGCTATTCAACGCTGATCTGTGCTCGTCCGGATGCCGGCGTCTTCGAGAAGATGGGTTATACCATACAGGATGGACAGGCGATCACGGTAGACGGCGATGACATTCCCGGTGCCGTCGTAATGATCGCCGAGGAAGCCGAGAACGGAAAGTACGATGAGTTGACATCCCTGCAGGGAATTCCCTTCATCGTGTGTAACGGATGCTGTCAGGGCTGTTTCGGCGATCATCTCATCGCTTCCAGCGGCAGGCGATGGCATTACTCCGAGGCGCTCCACGAGAGTAGTTACCCCGCGGTCCGCGTGGATCCCGACGGAGCCGTTCAGCAATCGGAAGTCGATGATGCGCGAAAGTATTGGGCCGTGTATAAAGACGCTATCGCGAGCATCAAGAGAACCGCAGCGAAGAATGGCAAGGACTCGTCGAACGTCACGACCGGGTCGCACTAACTGTATTCTTCGGAGTGCTAAGTTGCATTGGACTTTGGCGCAGATCGGTCAACGAACTGGCGTCGCTCCGTGAGGTAAATCATCATGGCACGAAAGACGAAACGCATCCCGACTGGAAGCAACAAGCGAGAGCAACGGTTCCGCAAGAAATATCCCGAAGTGCATGGCAGGGTGGTGGACTTCATCACTCACGAGGTCCAGGACCATACGCTGTTTGTCAACATTTGGTTTAAGGACAGGACGAAATTCTCTCTCCGCTGTAGCTGGGATATGGTTATCGTCGGCGCTGATTTCAGTGAGTTGAAGGGCGGCAATCTGAAGATGATCCGCGAGTATATGCGGCCGATCCCGCGATAAGCCGGCGCGTACGCCGGAAGCTGCTTTCTTCCGCGCAGGACCTCCCCCCGCATTCCCGGTTTCGGTAGCCAAAAGCAAATAACATTCCTCGCCGTTATCTCTATTTTTGAAAGCACCCCACACAATGCAGAACGCACACGACCGTTTCGGACGATTGGAGTTCGTAAAACAGACGAAGGACACTACGACGCGCGTCCGCGTTTTTCTCGATCGCGCCGTCGTTGACGCCCCGAGCGACCAGCGGAGCCAGATGAGCGTGCACCTGATCTCGCTGATCGGAGGAGATTCCGAAGTTGGTGCGCTCTGGGCAGGAATCAGCGAGGGCACGCCATTTCAACTTCAACTGCCTGGAGTCGCTCCCAGAGCTGCGTCGCTGGGACCCGAAGCGCAGTGTTTTCGCGGCAGCGTTGTCGTCTCGAATCAAAGGCGGCCCACTCGTCACCTAGTCGCGATCTCCTCGGAGTTGGCCAAGACCAAACCGGGAGCGGACCGGGAGGGTGCGCGAACGGTTCTCTGCAATGACGATTCCAGCTTTGTGCTGTATCGCATTGCTGCCCGGTTCGGTTTGCCAGTGGCGCCGGAATGGGCTGCCTGGTTCATGAACGAACTCAGCACCCGAAAGGCGATTCGCCCACTGCTCGGCCTAGGATGTTCACCCGTGCTCGTAAATGGCAACAAGGCGACATTCCTCAAGTGGATCGGCCAAGGCCTAAGGGCTGGTTCTATTCGGATTCCAGAGGCGACTGGACCCATCGTCTGGAACTTACCGCCAGACTTTTTGGCGAGAGGCTGGCCTGAAACGACGCAAACGCGCCGCTTCACAGCCTAACGGGATACGGAGATGCGTATGCGGATTATTGTCAAAGTTTGGAGCAGCGATTCCGAGCGGGGCTTGGGGTACGACTACGCGATCATAGAGTGCAACGAAGCACTTTTGAAACGGTCCCTGCACCGAATCGGCATCCTGCGCAGCCAGCGGGCTCTTGATCCCTCGCTCGACGAGATGTGCTATTGGGATACCTCTGCTGAGTACTTCAGCCTATGGGGCCACCCTTCGTCACCTGAAGCAGAGAATCAATCTTGCGAGTTGGCGAAAACGATTGATGCTCTCGAAGTGGATAACCGGGAAGTCGTGATTGTCGCCGAGCAACTCAACGTGCCCCACGAATGCACGGGAACCGTGGAATGCGCAGAAATGATCGTACACAACGAAGGAATCACGTTCAGCGCACTACTGAGACACGACGATGTACGTTTGACGACGGCTGAAATCTCCCAAGAGTTGCTTGAGTCCGTCCTCACGGCCAACAAGTAGGCATTCGCCCACACTTCTCTCCGCTGTAACTCCCTCCAAAAGCTCGGAAAGGACTTGAATATGCAACTTCCAAAAGACATCAGTGAATATCTACGCGCGAATGCATCTGAGCTCGCAGCGAGAATCCTGCGCAGTTTCCCACCTCTGCAGGGAGTCGATGACCCCGAATCACTCCTTGTCGAACAGCTCCGGCGCACGCCCTTCCCGGCGCAAGTCCTGGCAATCATGGGTGTCGTCAAGCGTTGGAGCCAAGCGCGTGGCGCAGCCGTAATCGCCGAATGCGGTACAGGAAAGACGCTGATCTCTCTCGGAGCCGTACACGTCCATAGCGAGCGCAAGCCCTTTACCGCGCTGACGATGGTCCCACCCCAACTCGTCGAGAAATGGGCGCGAGAGGCCCTGTTAACCTTGCCCCGCGTGCGCGTGTTCTTCGTCGATGGCGTGCGAAATCCCACCAGTTCGGCTGCTCACGCAGGCGTAAACGAGGTTCGTTTGCGAGGCGGTCGAATCGTTCGGGAAGGTCTGCGGACGACATTGACGGAACTGCGCCTGCGGAAAACTTACCGCACCGCGCGTGCCCGCTGGGAATCGATGTGCGGGCTTCCAGCTCTGTTCGTCGTCGGTCGCGATCGTGGAAAACTCAGTTATTTCTGGCGTCACGCATATGCACTTGCGCGCTCCGGCCGCTATCAAGGCAGCGTGATCAACGCGGAAAGCGGTGCACCTGTTTATGTCGGCGAGGATGGAGAACGGTTACTCTGCGACGACTTCAAGAAGGCGAAATTAAGCGAGATGCTGGGCGGAACGAACCCAGAGCAGACCGGCAAGTCACGGCGCCCTGTCTACAGCCCATTATGGCAAGCGGACGGATCGAAGGTTCGGCGCTTTGCGCCGGTCGACTTCATCGGTCGTTACATGCAGGATTTCTTTGACTATGCCATCGCCGACGAGGTGCACGAACTGAAAGGCGATACCGCACAGGGCAATGCACTGGGCACGCTCGCTGCTTGTGCGAGACGAAGCGTAGTTCTCACGGGCACCTTGCTCGGCGGCTACGCCGACGAATTGTTCAACATTCTCTACCGATTGCAACCAGGGCGGATGTCGGAGGAAGGCTTCGAATATGGGGAGCCCGGTCTGCGTTCGTTTACTGAAACCTACGGCTTACTTGAAAAGGTAACCGTCATCGAACCCTCCGACAACGCCTGCTCGGAGGCGCGGGTAACCAAGAGAATTCGCCGCAGGCCTGGCGCTTCGCCGCTCTTATTCGGCCGTTTCCTGATGAGTCTTGGGGCGTTCATCTCGCTCGAGGACATTTCCGAGGCGTTGCCGCCCTATCGAGAGGAGGTCGTGGCGGTGGATATGGATCCGCCGTTGCTGGAAGCATACAAGAAGCTTGAGGAGGACGTGAAACAGGCACTGCAGGCACACAGACGCAATCAGACAGTAATGAGCGTGGCACTCAATGCGCTATTGCTGTATCCGGATCGGCCGTTTGGGCTCGGCAGTCTATATGGATATGAATATGACCCTGAGACGAAAAGGCGCGAGCGTTTTCTGATTGCCGAAACGGCAGATCTGAACCAGCAATATGTTTATGCTAAGGAGCAACGTCTCGTCGATGAAGTTAAAGCCGAGCTTTCTCGGGGACGAAGATGCCAGATCTATGCGATCTACACTCAGAAACGCGATGTCACACGAAGACTCGAGCGGATTCTTGTTGACGCAGGAATCCAAGTGGCCGTCCTCACAACCGACGTGCCCCCAGAAAACCGTGAGGCTTGGTACGAGCGGCAGCTCCGCGAGGGCGTGCAAGCAGTTATCTGTCACCCCAAGCTCGTCCAAACTGGTCTTGATCTGATCGAGTTTCCCACCATTCTGTTTTACGAAACAGGGTATTCCATTTACGTTCTCCGGCAAGCTAGCCGGAGAAGCTGGAGAATCGGCCAAAGGCTCCCTGTGAAGGTAAAGTTCCTGCATTACCGCGATTCGATGCAGGAAACCTGCCTCCGCTTGATGGGCAGGAAATTACTGGTGTCCTTGGCGATGGAGGGCAAGTTCTCATCGGAGGGCCTCCAGTCCATTAACGACGAAGACGACATCCTGATGGCCATGGCACGAGAGTTGGTCACCGAGAAAGGCATCGGCGAGAAGGCCGATGAGGTCTGGAGCGCGATCCAGAAACGGCAAGAAGCCACTCTCGCCACACTGGTCGTGCCGGGCTCGGAGCAAGAAACGGGGATCGAAGTCGTCCCCCCGATCGTTCCACCAATCGAACCGCCTGGAACCCGACTCGATCCCTGGGCAGCAATTCGTTCTGGCCTCAACGGGTCGCACGCCAAAACATCTCGCAGATCCAATTCAACGCAACAGAGCGACCAACTCGCGTTGTTCTGACCCTAGCCCTCAGCATCTCCGCACGGAGTAACGAATCCAGAAAAGGAGCACGACGATGGGTATTCTCGGCTTGACTCATAACGAAAGCGGTGTTGCATTTGAAAAACTGCCGGTGACGATCAAAGTCGCCATTGGAGAAGGCCCGGACCCGAGCAATGAAAAGGGCCACCCTCGCAGGCTCGATCACTTTGTGTTCAAGCGGAGGACCTTGCGTGGGCAAGAGGCTGTCTGGGTGCCTGCCGCCGACATCGCTCAGGTATACGGAGACAAACCAACGGAAATCGGAATCGTCTTTCTCAACGACGATCCACGAGAAGTCCTTCGAACCGAGTATGCGTTCTGGACCACCGGGACGTGTAAGTGCCATGGCGAGCTTGTCCAAATTGCGAACGGCCACGGCGTACGATTTGAGATGCAGGCGATCCGAAGGACCAAGGACCATCCAGAAGGGGAACCGTGGCCCGGCAACTATAGGTATCTGGACGGTCCCAAGAAGGGCCAGCCGGTTGAGCCCTGCGGTGATGAGTGTCCTGATCTGGACCGCGGAGATTGCAAGCCCTCCGGAGACTTGTATTTCCTTTTGGAAAAGTATCCCGTGCTCGGATCGATCTGCCGACTCCACACGAGCAGTTATCGCTCAATCCGCAACCTGTCGAACGGCCTAATGCAAATTCGCCGGCTCAACGGAGGCCATTTGACGGGCGTCAAAGCGATCTTAAAGGCGTCGCCCGAGAGGGTGTCCTATGCAGGTGCTGATGGGACTCGTCATACTTCAATCGCGCATATCCTGAGTCTTGAAATCGGGGCGCGGGATCTGCGTACTCTCGTTGCCACAATGACGGAGCCCGTACGGTTGTTAGAGGAGGGCCGAGCAGCATTCGATCTGTCGCGAGGAGCCCAATACATCGCCCGAGAGACCGAGGCCGAGCGCGCCGGGGAGATCGCCAGCGAATTTTATCCTTCAGTAGAAGAGCGAAATCCTTCCGAAGAAACTGCTGATGACATCGGCGAGCAATCTGAACAGCTAGCACAGATCTGCGAATTAGCGCAGCGCCTTGACTATAACGACGGAAGGACCAAGATGCTCATCGGTCAGTGGAAGCACGATCTCGTAGGACTGGAGCGGAAACTCAGAAACCAGGTTGAAGAGATTTCGCAGGCTGCAACAAGTGTGAACGGAAAGCTGCGCTCAAATCGCCGAAACGGTTCCACTTCCAAACCCGTTCCTGACGCCAACGGCGAGCCAACCAACGCTGGGCCACAGAACGGTGTTACTGGCTTCCTTTATTAACGGTTTTAGTAACTGCCCTAGCCCCTCAAGTCTTCGATCGCCCGATACCAATCGACCTCTGGCGATCCGAACGGTCTACCGCGCCGCTCCCAGTGGTAGTAAGCGTGTAAGGCAATTTCTTCATGGGCAATTACGCGGTTCGTTTGCTCCATTTCAGACGGCAAAATGCTGGCGTATACGGTCATCGTTTCCCAGATCTTGAGCTCGTAGAGTGCGCAGAGCGGGTCGTCGTGCGCGCCCCCTCGCCGTATTCGCAGGCCTGGCCCCAGATGAACGGGTCCCATCGCAAACGCGGCCATTACTCTGTTCACAAATTCCGGAGTGTCCGTGGGAAAGAGAATTGTTATCTCGTAAGGAGGTTCAACAATCCGTCCGCTGGCGAGCCAATATTCGCACCCACGGACGATTTTTCGAATTACGGCATGAACAGTCTCTGCTTCCATGGTGAGTTGCCTCTGCAAGCTCAGAGGTGCCTCGGGATGGGGACCCAATCCGGGAATAATGTGGGGCAGCATATCCGGCGAATAGGGCTGGGCCTCATTCAGGAGTCTGCGTCGCCTTGCCGCCCGGTGAAGCATTTCTTCATCACGTAGGCTACTCACGCCGATGCCCATCGTTCTTCGTACCCGTTGGTACAACCCTTTCGTGGCTGGTTTCGTCGGGTCCATGCAACACACAAAAAACACCAGGAGGTCTTTTTCCAGCCGGCCGAACTCTTCATTGCATGCCCCGCAGCTCGGTGCAGTCCATCGTTCCACATCTTTCGGGGTGTTGTCCGGATACCAAGAACTCGGAAAGACGTGATCTTTAGTGGGTTTGGCCAGGCGTTTCCGGCAATGAATACACCGGCCGCCGCTCTTTGGCCGTCTGATTCGTGCTGTTGGTGGCACGAGGTTAGGATGCGCCTTGCAGGCTGAGTTCGTAAAGAGAATCTCTCTGATCAAGCAACACTCATGATTTTTCATCGGCAACACGCGGTTAGGGACGCCTTAGTTCGCAACGGCTCCGGACCGCCTGGCTGATTGTGAGCGCCGCCGACTTTTGAGATGCTGTAGATTCTCGTGCGTTCCCAAATACCTCCAATAGCCCACGGATTCTAGCAGGAGTCGGCGTGCCAGGAATTGAACGTTGGAAACCTCGTAGACGGACAGAACTCTGAGATAACCTTTGTCGTCCTGACTGTGGGCCGCGATGGTGCTGCGCAAAAAGCTTGCGTAGGCGATGGCGTCACTGATGTGCATTTCCCCGTCACGGACCACATCCGTGATCGCCCAACGGGCGAGTTTGGCGATTTCCGGCGACCGTTTCATCTCAATCCGTGTGCGCTTTCCACGTAGATTCCAATAGAACGATTCCGAGAGATTGACCCCGGCTCGTTCTAAGCGTTGCTCCAACTCATTCCGAACCGCCGGATTCCATGCTCCATTGATGCGGCTTGGGTTCTGGGTGCTGGCGCGGATCGTGAGGCCTAGTTCTTCAATGGAGGAGTAGGCCGAGGTGATGGCTGTTGCCATGCGAATGTGGTCTTCGGGAAAAACCGACTTTGGGATCTCCAGGCTGTGCGTCGGATCAAGTTCGATCGTTGGCACAGACAGGATCTCCATACTGATTTGTAGGCGAGCGACCGCGTAAATGAACTTCCGTTTCTGCGAGACTTTGGCGGCAATCAAACAGGCCAGCGGAATATTGGGGCTGGAGTGAAATGCCGGACGATCACCGGGACGACGATCCGAGCTGGGAGCGGATAAGCCTTCTACAGGTGAGACAGTTTGAGGGCCGGAAGAAAACATTCCAAATAGATTGGATCCCTGCAAGAGATTGCGAACGTTATAGATCATGTTGGAAGCGTGTTGAGCGGCCACCTGATCGCGAGCCGCAATGATGACTTCTTTATAAGGATAAAATCGGTTCCCCGAGTATTCACCGCCTTGGGGAAGCTCAGTTTTCTGCTTTACGAAACGAACTGTCCAACCGCGGCCGCGGTACGGAGGAGTCGGATATAGGTGCCAGTCCGAAGTGTGAAGGCCCGTGTGGAATGGAAGCAGCTTGGGCACGGTCGTTACTCATTTTACGTTTCGTGGAGAACTTACAGTCTCCCACGAGAAACGTTTTGTGTTCTGTCCGCCACGGTCGTTCCGCCATGGATACAGCAGCGAAAACTGAACACGCTATATGACTGAAAACACAGTCGGGACGAGCGAAATCCGGCCGAACAGCTCTGCTGTCCATCTTATGGCTCGTTCCACGGTTTCATTCCGGGGATTCCACGCCAGATCGTCCCTTTTTCGATCTTAAACCGCTCATCCGGCCCGCCCTCCTGAGTCCTCAGCCAGACGAATCCTTCATTCCAATAAGAGGACGTTTCCATGACAACAACGGTTCCTGCTTCGTGCCAGATTCCACCGCTAAGCCAATCAAAGCGCGAGGACATGGCGTGCGAGACGCTCTACATTCAAAAACATATCCTCGGAGCCACCCTCGGCGATTCTCAACCAGCCGCACGTGGGATTGAAATTCACGAATTGTTGGCGATGTATATCAATCATCTCGTTACAGCCGGACGGCGGACGGACCTTGAGGTTTTCGATCGATTGATGCAAGGGCTCGGCGACGATGCAACCGAGGCAATTTCACGATTCAGAAACAACCATGCATTCGATCCCGAAAAGATCGTCGCGACGGAACTTTACATCGCCCTCGACAATGATTTCCGGCCGATCAAAGAGGCGAATGAGCACGCGCAGCTAGCCAGCTATGAAGGTACGCTCGATCTGGTCATGCTCCACTCGATGACAGAGGCAGAAATCAGCGATTGGAAGAGCTACTACCAGATTATCGATGCGGACACCTTCCAATCGAAACTTTATCCTCTTCTACTAATGTGCCTCAATCCTTCGCTTGAACGGGTGAAGTTCGTCCTGGAGTTCATTCGTTACGGAGCTTCTCGCTGTGTCGAGTACACGCGGAAGGACTTGCCATGGCTCAAGGAGTTGGCGCACAGAGAACGCACACGGCAAAAGAAACTCCATGAGTCAGCCGTTTCTGATGATCGCGATCTCAAGGTTTCTCCAGGAAGGCACTGTACTTGGTGCCCGCTTCTCTTAAGCGGCTGCCCGGTAGCTGAGACGAATCCGTACTCGCAAATGACGGCTGAACAAAGGCTCCGCTTCGCCCTGTGGCTTCAAGAAGCCGAGAAGCAAAACACGAAAGTGCTGAAGGACCTCGTGGTGGAACATGGGCCGATCTATTGCCGCGACGGGAACGAAGGCAAATACGTGGCTGATTTCGTACCGGTAGAAAAGAGATTCTATCCATACCGGGATGCCGGTTCAATTCTCGATGAGTGGTTCGCTACACATCCTGAAGAACAACCCCTACGAGACAGGTTGACTATTTCGGGCCTCTCTTCCGCGATTAAAGCGGAGAAGCGCACTGGGCTGGCGCAGAAGCTCGCCGGAATCGTGGAAGTGCATGTAGAAACCGAACTCCGGATAGGGCGGACAACGAGCAGCAATAAGGAGCGTAGTTGATGAGAATTCAAAGATTAGTCTTGAAAAATTTCCGATCCCACAAAGACACCGTGCTGGAACTCGACCGCTACAATTTCATACGAGGCCCAAATGCATCGGGCAAGAGTTCTATACAGATAGCGCTGGAATACCTCCTGACCGGTCGGTGCGCCACGACAGACGCGGCCGGACGAGGAGCGGAAACCCTGATCCACTCCGGCGAAAAGGAACTCGAGGTCTCGGCGACACTGGTTGGCGGACGAACCATTTGCCGCCGGCGGACAGGGAAATCTCAAAACGTTGAGATCGATGGAAGGAGAGCGCCAATTGATGTCGCTGAGGCATTGTTCAGCCAGAGTATAGGTACAGCTGATCTGTTGTCTGCTGTTCTGAACGTCGACCGCTTTGTAAGAATGTCCGCGGCGGACCAGCAGAAACTTCTGGCGCAATTGGTCCCAGCCAAAACTGAGTTGCCACCTGAGATTCGTAATGCCCTGGACGCGCTCAACGAGCGAGAACCAGAATTAAGGGATGTAGCGAACATCGAAGCTGCGTATAGGCGCTATCGCGATTTGGCGGTTGAGGTGGCGCGCACCTTGGACGCTCTCGGGCAGGTCGCCGAACCCGCCTCATCGTCGGAACTTCCGGCGGCTTCGGAGGTTGAGCGAAAGATCCAAGAGCTCCGACGAGAGAAGGAACTTCTGCTCGTGCAGAGGAATAAAGAAGCGGCTCGCTGCTGGCAGACTGCGCAGGCGGCATCCAAGGTTCACCAAACTCACCAAGGATCTCTTGCATTGGATGAAGACCATCACGTTCACATCCGCGGTGAATTGGCGCAATTGAACGTGGAGCAGAAGTCGATCGAAATCGCTCTCGCGGCGCTCGAAGAGACGAACGACAGCTGCCCAACATGCGGCCAGGCGGTTGCGGCAGAAGTGAAAGCACAACGGGCGGCGACGCTCGGTGAAAGGCGAGGTGAAAGCGAAGTTCTGATCCAGGGAGCAAGAGAAGAACTAAGCGATTGCGAAGCGTCATTTCAACCTGAGGACGCTAACTCCAAAGCCCGCAGAGAGGAGCGCCCCACGCTGCCGTTGGCAGCCGGGTTCGCCGCGGATGGTCTCGAAGGCCGGCTCACGGTCCTAACGGAACGAATCGGCAAGGCCGAACGTGTGCTTGAGAAGATTCGACAGAATCAAAGCGCCAGGGAGAAGTGGGAGGCGCACGTCCGAGAACGAGTGCGTCTAGAATCGCGGCACTTAATGCTGGAGAAATTGTCCAGCAGTTTCGGCCCCAACGGGCCGGTAGTACAGACCGCGCGGGATGAGATCCGTTTATTGTCAGAGCGTGTGAATCAACATCTCGCTGCTTTCGGATATGTGTGCCGCGTTTCTTTTGAGCCTTATGAAATTCGAGTGAGCTCGCCGAAAAACGCAGCGCACGAACTGTCACTCAGGCAACTCTCAGAGTCGGAACAGTTCCGTTTCGGTATCGCGCTCCAGGTAGCCGTAGCGATAGCGACCGGAGTCGGGTTTGTTGTAATTGATCGGGCGGACGCGCTGGACACCGAAAGCCGACGAATGCTCACCGGTCTCCTGATGACTAGCGGTTTGCATCAGGCAATCATCCTCGCGACGGGTGAGGATGCGCCGTCGGCCACTCTACCAGAGGGCGTCAAGTTTTTTGACCTTGCTAGGCTGATAAACTCTTCAGCATCTGGTGATTCTGGATTGATCGGACGAGAACCGTCCTGCTCCACTGCCGAGGCTGCAATGGAGAGCGCACGGATGGCATAATCAGGACGCGATGAAAGCACGAGACCTGGAGCTGGCGATCCTCAAAGCGGTCGCCCTAGTTAGAAACGACGATTGGCTCCCTTGCTCCTTTGGAGATCTGCGCAATCGGATGAGGGAGTTCGACGCCGATGCCGGAAACGCTTCTGTCACCAGCATCGCTGAGGCCGCTATCTCTCTCAATCAGGTGGGTCATCTGCTGTTGGGCAAAAGAGACGATGGTGGCAGAAGATCCGCGTTCGATGTTCAGAAGCAGTTCGACGAAGCGTACATTTCCAACTTCTTTGGTCGGGGCAGTTTTGAGCTCAAGCTAACCCACCAGGGCCGTAAACACCTGGAAGAAAACGATTCACGCGCGACCGCGGCTAAACCGGACGAGCTCGTAGTTTCCTCCCAGAAGAGCGCCGAGACTCAGAAGAACATTGGTCGAAGAATCGGTCGCACAGCAGTGGTTCTCAATGTGCTCATCGCATCACCGTCGGACGTCGCTGAGGAACGCGACGTCGTTACTAGCGCAATCTACGCTTGGAACGCGGCGCATCATCCGACTGCCGGCATCATGCTTAATCCGGTTCGATGGGAAACGCATTCCTACCCAGCCTCGGGCGACCGTCCGCAGGCCATCATCAACAAACAAATCGTCGAATCGGGCGACATCCTCATCGGAATTTTCGGCCACAAGTTGGGCACTCCGACAGGCACAGCACAATCGGGCACAATCGAGGAAATCGAAGAGTTCCGCAAGGCCGGGAAGTACGTGGCGTTGTACTTCTCGACCGCAGACCCTCCGCAAAGTACCGACCGCGCTCAACTGAAGGCCCTAGAAGACTATCGGCGTGAGCGACAGATGGACATGTTGTACGGCACATTTGGTACGCCCGAAGAACTGCGGCTGCTCGTTGCGCAGCATCTTCACAGAATTGTTGTCGAAGTTTCAGGAGGCGGCGAAGATCTCACGTCAGAGACAAGTGCAACTTCACACCGAGGCAACGGTACGCCCATCCCGTTTTCGCAATCGCACGATTTGAGTCCGAAAGAGATCGAACTCTTATGGAATGCGACAAAGGACGCGTCCGGCGAAATGCTCTACACTCGTACCTTCGATGGTGAGAGCATAAGAACCAATGGACGACAATTTCTGGAAGATGCAGACGTACGCACCGCAGCGGAGTGGATCACGGCGTTTCGCAATTTGCAGAAACGCGGTTTGATTGAGCCGTTGAGCCCTGACAGCGACTTCTTCCGAGTCACCGGCGAGGGCCATCGAGCCGGGGATGGTGTCCATGGGTTTGCCCGATGGAACACGAGATCAGTGGTGTTGCGAGCGCGTTACATGAATGCGCCCAACGACGAGTGCACCCTGTCATGTAAGGCGATCGTTGCGATTCCTCCATACTATTTTGGCGATGGGGTCGGCGCGGATGGATCGATTCAACGCAGCCTCAAAGAACCTCGTTCCATACTCATCGAGGGCATCGACTCCAAGCCCGGATTTGACTGGGAACCAACCGAGGTAGAGTTTCTGGATGGAGAAAGCGGGCAAGCTCAGAGATTGCTAGTCCGGGGTATGGAATTCGTTTCGCCTGCAACTCTCAAGCTGCCGATTGTCGGCTGATTTACCAGGATCAGAGTGCAGGTGGGAAAACGGTTTGTTGAAATGGCCACCGTCGCCACAAAGCCGATGAAGCTCCCAGCCACTCCATGGGTGGAAGGATACGTCCTCGATTATCACACGGTCAGTAGCACCCCGACCGGCGACCCCTATTATCGCTTCGACACGAAACGCACCGATCTTGGAGAATTACTCTTTCGTTTAAAGTACCGTTCCGCGGGAAATGACACTCTGGCTGATATAATTGATACTGTGGCTGATTTTGTAGGCAAGTGGCGACCCCCAATCGACTGCGTTGTTCCGTCGCCACCTTCACAGACGCGAAAGATGCAGCCCGCGATTGAAATCACTCGGGCGCTGGCGGACCGTCTTGCATTGCCAGCCTATTTGGAAGCCGTCGTTAAGGTGAAGACGACTCCACAGATGAAGAACATCGACGACTGGGGGGAACGGCAACGAGTATTAGCGGATGCAATGCGCTTGGGGAATGCCGAACTCAAGGGAAGGTCGATTCTGCTATTTGATGACTTGATTGAATCTGGTTCGACCCTTCGCCGCGCCGCGGAGATCCTCCTCAACGACGGAGGAGCGCAACGAATCTATGCGCTGGTGCTGACGAGAACAAAATGACGAACACACGAAAGGATACCAAAGTATTCATTGCTGGATCGAGGCGTTTGTCGAAGCTCAGTCAAGAGATAAAGCGCCGGATCGACAATATCGTGGACAAACACCTTACGGTCATAATCGGCGACGCTAATGGCGTGGATAAGGCGGTGCAGCAATATTTGAGTAAGAAGGGCTATAGCGACGTGCTCGTTTTTTGCATGGATGGTTCGTGCCGCAATAATATTGGCAATTGGACAACCCAAGAAATAAAGGCCGCCAACCCGGGAAGACGGGATTTCGCGTACTATGCAACGAAAGACCGGGCCATGGTAAAAGAGGCGGACTACGGCTTCATGCTTTGGGATGGAGAGAGCCGTGGGACGCTAACGAGTATTGTTGAGCTGGTTCGGGATGCCAAGCCAGTGGTCGTTTTCGTTGCACCCGATAAGGCATTTTATACCCTTCGTGATTCCAGTGACTTGGTTAAGGTTTCGCTCCACGTCGACCACGCTGATTTCGATCGGATCGAACGAGATCTTCAAACTGCAAATACAAGCCAAGCGGCCAGCCGAAAGCACGTGGTCGCTCCGCCACTCTTTTAGCCGGGCGTAACGCAAGCTACATGGCTAGTTTCCGTTCAACGGCATGAGCCGACTTCTTCAAAATCGATTCGAGCTTCTCCCAAGTCGTCGTCCACGCGTTTCCGAAATGCACGACTAGCCGGACATGCCCGTTCTCAGAGTCGCTGGCCATCCGTGGCAAGCAGATCGCCTGGTATCCGGTAACATGGAATTTCGGCGCTCGCTTGTATTCATCGATCATTGTCGCGAAGTATTTATCCATTTGAGCCGACTGGGTGCCAATAAGAGATTGAGCGGCGTGGCAGGCGGCTGAAGAATCTCATGCACGGACGGCATGATTGACTCCCGCATTAGGTTCCGATATCTCACGCGCTACGTTCTGCCTCCCCAACGGTATAAATGGCTGAGAACTGCGTGTGTCGCAGGGATGATCCCTCGTCACAGATTGAGCGGGAACACGTGACCGGTAGGAAGATCCCCTGGATGCGAACGATCACGCGTTTCGCCCATTTCCAGAGCAAACAAGGAGGACTGCCTCACGACGGCCACACGAAACGCGAAGCCTAAGGGAGTAGAATGTATTCTTCGAAGATTGATCTGCCTCCGCCCACTAATGCTCCGAAGATCGACCTGGATAAGCCTTGTGCGCAGGAGAAGCGAATTGCGTTCTGACAGCAAAACACCAAACTCAGAGAATCTCGACGTCAAACTGGAGTGCGCATCTCATCACGAAGCGGGCCATATTGTGATAGCGGCCGTCCAGGGCTTGAAACTACGAGCGGAAGGTCTGATCGTAGACGCGTTAGGCGAAGGCCTCGCGTGCTATTTCAAGGAACCCGAGGAAAATGATCTTTCACGCGAGCGTGTTGCCGTTGCCTCATTCGCGGGCTTCAAAGCCGAGAAAAGGCTTCGTCAGGAGCACTCCTATGCTCGATTGCACGAACTGGGGATCACGCTCAGTCCGGACTGGGTCCACGCAAGAAAGTCTATTTCCAAGCTGTCTCCGAAGTATCCCTTAGGCGACCGCGAGATGATCCGAATCAGGCTCGAAAGTGTTTCAGAGCGTCTAGTCGAAGAGAATTGGGTCACGATTCAAGCGTTGGCGGCGGCTGTTCTGGCAAGGGACTTGATGCCCCTCCAACCTCCTAAGAGTTTGACGCAGTGGTCAGACGAGACTATGGCAAGGTATCTTGCGGGCGAAGAACTCGTCGGCATTCTAAGGGAATGCGGAATCACGGCTGTCTGCGGTGCGGCTGATTGATTCGGTGTCCATAAAATGTCGCAAGCAACCGATCCAAGCGGGATGGTAATGCGACCAAGAGCAGCATCAACAGCTTATCAGCCATGTCGACCTAACAGGTGGCAATCATTCGGAAACCAGTCTTTCAAAATCCGCACTCTCCAAGTAGTTTGCGAAGCCCCGATCGTGTAATTCAACTGTAGCACCAGCGCGTAGTGCCTCAATGCTAGATCCCAAGGTTTGTAAAATCGCGCTGGCATCACCTCCTGACACAATTACCACACGGCTAGCATCTGGAATGTGTCTTAAAAGCTCGACGACGTGTTCATCATGGCCGCTGAATCCCACAAAGAGAAAGTGATTACATGTTTGTATGAATACCTTCGTTTCTTCACTTTGGTCTCGTGGACAGACGAATTCCGTGGGCGCATCGATGGGCACGATGATTCTTGGGTATGGAAATCCGAGAGATTTGCCTCCTGGTACGTAGAAATCGCCAGAATGTCTATTCCAGAGAACCGGAGTCAAATCCTTGGATCTGGCCAGCCATGACCTCCCACTTTGTCAGCTTCCTTTGTAATTCTAGCCAGTTAACAATGTCTCCCCCAACACAAAACTGTGAGCTTCCCGACTGTTCTCTCAATTTCGACGCGTGAGGACGACCGGGCGGAAGAACGGATGCAAAATGCGTTGTCCATACTGCGGTGACAGACGAACCGAGGTGCTGAAGACCGTTTACCGGGGCCATAACTCATATCGCCACCGGCGATGCATCTATTGCGGATGCTGCTTCAGTACCCAAGAGAGGCCAGTACGCTGGAGCCGTGTGGAGCGGAAGTGGCCAGGGACGCGCCCGTCGCGGAACGGATGGAAGAAGCACCGAGTTTCTGCGGTGCGCGAGAAGTGCGAAATAGAGTCCTGCGGAGTAGATTTCAGGCAGGCTGGAATAAGCCGCCATGTGGACCACATTGTGCCGGCGAGGCTCATCCGACGATTAAAAGTTGGCAATCCAGACCGCCGCGAAAACCTTCAGTGTATCTGTGGATCCTGTCATGGCTACAAACTGCAGGCAGACCACAAGCTATGCCTCGGCAATAAGCTTGGGTACGTAGAAATTCTCCGAACTCACCATTTCGATCTTGCTCGGGTCCAGCGCGCGCTTGCTATCTACGGGCTGTAGGTCTCACCGAAGAAATCGCGGTGGAGAAGTGCCTGATGATGTGAGAGTGAGTAACTCCCTGACACCTGGGTCAGGGCTAAGGTCTTCCGTCCAGCATGATTGTGCGCGCCCGAACGGTGTTTGCCATCGCTGGTTAACTCTCGCCCCAAGGTTACAACAAAGCATGATCTCTGCGACAATGCCCCTGGGTGATAATGGGGCATTGGCTGACCACA